>Ga0265292_1000832_pt1 | contig 34148 bp, 35 predicted proteins | sample Munlanlewell296A_FD_189080 | JGI IMG/M metagenome (GOLD analysis project Ga0265292, IMG submission 189080) | Leachate microbial communities from a municipal landfill in Southern Ontario, Canada - Leachate well 296A | ecosystem: Engineered > Solid waste > Landfill > Unclassified | place: Canada... | reverse complement strand
ATGTTGTAGATCTCACCATTCGCGGTCCTGTTGCCCTGGAAACCCGGCCCATACCAGCTGGATGTGCCGGTGAGCACGGCGCCAGTCGGCCTTAGGCCCGCTGGAGGCGCTCCTGAACCGGATATGAAGATCGGTGCTCCGGAACCGTTAAACGTAGCCTCAGCTTCCTGAGCGAGGCGCCTCGTTTCCTCATCAAGTTCACGCGCCTGGGCTTTAGCGAGCTCCGCGGTGTCGTTGTTGATGCTTGCCTGAGCCGAGTCAATGCTGCTCTGCAGACCCTGCTTCTGTTCCACCATCGATTTTATTTCTTCATTATTGGACTGCTTCAGGCTGTCGATTCTGTCATGCAGGTCCTGTACGACCCGGGATTCGGCTTTGACTTTCTGGACGAGGCGCTGGTCGTTTTCACTGATGCTGCTTAAGTATTCCATGCGGCCCATCGCGTCTGAAAGGTCATCGCTGGAAAGCACGATCGCATAGAAGCTGCTGGTTCCGAGCTTGTACATGGCAGTCAGGCGACCTTCGTACTGCTTCAGAGTCTGGTTGTAGCGGTCTTCGGCGTCGCGGACCCTGGAGGTGGCTTCAGCCAGCTCGTTCCGGTTGAGTTCCTGGACCTTGCGGTATTCGTTGATCCTGCCGTCGAGGCCGGCGATTTCAGTGCGCAATCTTTCGATATCAGCCTGCGTGCGCTCGATCCGGGAGTTTATCTCCGAGGATTGAATTTCAGCCCGTGCGCCCGTGACGAAAAGAAGCATCGCCATGACGGCGCCCAAAGCCGCGGCGACGAGCAGGGCCGCGCGCCCTGAGTTTGAATGTGATGAGTATGCCCTGTATATATTAATCACGCCCGTGTTATCGACAGAGGTCAAAAAGAGTTTAGTACAGCTGCTTCCAGTGCGAGTAGGGCAAAGGGGATAATCTTAACAGAAGATAACAACCGTAAATTAATAAGTAAGGTTACATAACGTATATTATCGTGCATGGTAGGTAGAGGCGGTTCCGCGTTCGGATGGCCAGGGCTGTCCATTAGGGCGGCCCGGACGGTGTTATACTACCTTTCGTGCCTGAGGAACATGCGGTGAACAATGAAAAATAATATTCAGGAAAGCGCGCCGGCGATGATGGCCAAGGTTACCCTGGCGAAGGCTGTTGCGGCCGCTACCGGCCGGGCCGGCCACAGCGGAACGACGCTGCCGGGACGCGTCGCCCGGACATTCGACCGTGATCTCGTCGGACGGCTGAGCCGCCGGCTGGCGCAGGGAGCTGTCGTGGTGTCCGCCACGAATGGAAAAACGACGACATGTGCCATGATTGCAGGGATTATGCAGGGCGCTGGCATGAAAGTTGTCAGGAACAGGGAAGGGGCGAACCTGACGGCCGGAATCGCGTCGGCGCTTCTTAAGGATTCCTCTCTGAAAGGGCACCCGAGGTCAGAAATCGGCCTGTTTGAGGTCGATGAGGCCGTTTTTCCCGAAATCGCCACGCAGATCCAGCCGCGCATAGCTCTTCTGATGAACCTGTTCCGGGATCAGCTGGACCGTTATGGTGAGCTGGAGCATATCGCCGGACTCTGGCGCCAGGCTGTCGGAGCGCTCTCAGAAAGGACTCAGACGGTACTGAACGCCGATGACCCGCTTGTAGCCGGTCTGGCGGATCTGAGGCCGGGAAAAACACTCTGCTATGGAGTCGAGGACCATTCGGCCGGAGGACTGGTCATGCAGCATGCCTCCGATTCCAAATATTGCAGTTGTGGCACTCCGTTCGACTATGAGGTCGCTTTTATCGGCCACATGGGCATTTACAGTTGCCCGTCCTGTAAAAAGAGCCGGCCCTCCCCCACCGTCTTTGCAGATAAAATCCGGCTTGATGGCATGCGAGGCTCCAGTTTCACGCTGGTCACACCGGACGCTTCCGTCGAGATTTCCCTGGCGTTGCCAGGTCTTTACAACATATATAACGCCCTGGGCGCAGCTGCGTGCTGCCATAGCCTGGATATACCCCTCAAACAGATCCAGGAGGGTCTTGAGGCTTTTTCCGCTGCATTTGGAAGGGTTGAGAGGTTGAATATCCAGGGAAAGCCGGTCTGTCTGCTGCTTGTCAAGAATCCGGCCGGCTTTAACGAGGTCGTGCGGACACTGATGATCGAGCCGGGTCAAAAAAGCCTGCTTGTGGCGCTGAATGACAAGATCGCGGACGGGCGCGACATATCCTGGATATGGGACGTCGACCTGGAGATGCTGGCGGGTTCCGTGATGTCGGCCGTCTGCAGCGGCACCAGGGCCGCGGAGATGGCCATGAGGCTTAAATATGCGGGCCTCGGTGAAGAAAGTCTGAGCGCGACGCCGGATCTGAGGGAAGCCCTTGAGAAGGCGCTGGACCTTACGCCCGAGGGTGAAACCCTGTATGTCCTGCCCACTTATACCGCCATGCTTGCCCTCAGACAGCTGATCCATGAGCATTTCAAGACAGACCGCGAACTGGGGGACCTGGTATGGAAGTGAGAATCGCCCACCTCTACCCCACACTTATGAACATCTACGCGGATCGCGGGAATATCATCACACTGGTTCAGCAGTGCCGCTGGCGTGGCATCGATGTGCGCGTGGAAGAGTTTGGACTGGATGAGGTTCCGGACTGGAAGGCATTTGACTTCTTTTATCTGGGCGGCGGACAGGATCGTGAGCAGCAGCTGGTCTGCCGGGACCTTGCAATCAAGGGCGCTGGTCTGCGGGAAGCGGTGGAAGAAGGCGCGGTCCTGCTATCGGTATGTGGAGGTTATCAGCTCCTCGGGGACTATTACCGGACCGCAGCCGGTGAAACTATGGACGGCATCGGTCTGTTCAATGCCCATACCGTAGCCGGCGACAGGCGCTGCATCGGCAACGTCATCGTTGAATCTGAGATCGGCGGCAGGCGGCTCACCCTGGTCGGTTTCGAGAACCATTCGGGCAAGACTTACCTTGATGAAGGGCAGAAGCCGCTCGGCCGTGTTGTGTCAGGTTACGGAAACAACGCGGAGGACGGCGGCGAGGGTATCGTGTACCGGAATGCCATCGGCACATACATGCACGGACCGCTGCTTCCAAAAAATGCGGGCCTCACGGATCATGTGCTGGAGCAGTCGCTCAGGCATCACCATGGAAAATCTGCGGAGCTCCCTCCGCTTGAACACGATTTTGAAGACGCCGCCCATCAGGCTGCGATACGAATCACCAGAGGCTGACCGCTTCAGTCAATCAGAGGGTTTCAAGCAGGCTTACGATATCGATTGCCGCAGAGCGCAGCTCGAATTTGTGTTCTTCTCCCCCACGCCTGGCGATCACTTCCGCTTTGCCCTCAGCAACGGAGCGTTTGCCGATTGTCACCCGCAACGGACATCCCAGCAGCTCGGCGTCGGCGAACTTGACTCCAGGTCTGATATCGCGGTCATCGAGCAGCACTTCGAGACCATTTGCGCTCAGTTCCCTGTAAAGTCTCTCAGCTGCCGCTTTTTGCTCGTCGTCAGCGGGTTGCATAACGGCCAGATGGACGTCAAACGGCGTTATTGAGACCGGCCAGACTATCCCTTTATCATCAGCCAGCTGCTCGATCGCCGCGGCGGCGATGCGCGCAGGGCCGATGCCGTAGCTGCCCATGATTATGTCCTGCTCTTTTCCGTTTTCATCCAGGTAAGTGGCTCCGAGCGGTTTGCTGTATTTGGTTCCAAGCTTGAAAATATTCCCGATTTCAATGACGCGCTCGATATGAAGTTCGTTGGCGCAGCTGATGCATTTCTCACCCGGCTTGATGCGGCGGATATCGATGAACTCGTTTTCAAAATCAACACCCGGGGCGACTCCGCTGATATGAAAACCATCCCTGTTGGCGCCCGTGACGAAGATGCCATCCCTGAGGCTCTCGTCGGCTATTTTGCGTATGTCGGTGCCAACTGGGCCGATAAAGCCGGCCTCGGCGCCGACGGCGTCTTTTATTTCCTGCGGGCCTGCGGGCCGGAAGCTTCCCACGACATGCGCCAGCTTGGATTCCTGGAGCTCCTGGTCTCCCCTGACCATAGCCAGCACCGGGCCATTGTCCGTGATTACCAGCAGCGACTTGACCAGCAGCGATGGGTCGATTCCAAGAAACGTGGACACTTCATCGATAGTCCTCGCGTCGGGTGTCGCGATCTCTTCCATGCCGGCATCGGGATAAACGGGATAATCGGGGATCGAGCGCGCCAGCTCCAGGTTGGCGGCATAGCCGCAGGAACAGATCGCCACCTCATCCTCGCCAGCATCGCTCGGCGCCATGAATTCATGGGCCTGGGCGCCGCCCATCATGCCCGGGTCACTTTCGACCATATGGTATTTGATGCCGCAGCGCTCGAAGATGCGCTTGTAGGCTTTTGTATGCAGGTAGTAGTTCTCTTCCAGCTGCCTTTCGTCCACGTCGAAGCTGTAAGAATCCTTCATTATGAATTCGCGCGTGCGCAGGACGCCGCTCTTGGGCCTGGCTTCATCGCGCAGCTTGGTCTGAATCTGGTAAAGGACCTGGGGCAGGTCGCGGTAGGAGCGTATCTCGTTCGCCATCAGCCAGGTGACGACTTCCTCGTGGGTCATGGCGAGCACCATGTCCCGGCCGCCGCGGTCTTTCAGGCGGAACATCTCGTCGCCGATCTCGTCATAGCGGCCCGTGGTCTGCCAGACGTCCGCTGGCTGCAGGACGGGCATGGTTATCTCCTGGGCGCCGAACGCGTTCATCTCTTCGCGTATGATGGCGCAGATCTTGCCCAGCACTTTCTGTCCCAATGGCAGGTATATATAGAGACCCGCGGCAAGCTGCCTGACCAGGCCCGCGCGCACCATCAGCTTGTGGCTGACCGCCTCGGACTCGGCCGGGTCTTCCTTGAGTGTGGGAAATAATAGTCTGGATGCTCTCATGATCGAATCCCTAGCCTACAGATTATTGAGGTGGATGTGCAAGACGCGTCCGCATTATGTATGTCTAAAACTGTACCATTATCGAAAACCATCCCATAAAACGCACGAGAAAATATGCGCATCAGATTATTATGCATAAACGACCAACTCATTTCATGCCGATATTAATAATGATATATAAAGCTTTAAAGTAAGGTCCATGTTTTTCCGAATGATTACTCCTCATGCGGGACCAATCCTTAAGCGCCGGTAACCAGTTGCCAGATCATCTGAAAAAGCAGATACATTCACACCCGGTTGTACTTGCCGGGATAATCGTCGCTGTGTCGCTGGTGTTTGCAGTTTTTGGCGCGGCCGTAGCATCAGCGGTGCCTCCCGCCGTATCTCCGGCGGTTGCCGGCTTCAACGAGGCCGCTGATTACTCATCAGAAGCGTTCGCCGACCCGTTTGATTTCGGCAATGCCGAGGACCTGAATCTGACGCCTAACGTCGCTACCTTCAATGTCTCGAACGTCACCATGAACGGCGGCAACCTCGCCTTCGACGCGGCTCCTGGCGGCATGATCCAGCCGGTGCAGTCTGGTGCGTTCCCACATGGCCGCGATTCCGATATATATACGCTGGACGCCAGCAAGTATTCGCGTCTGTCGATCCGTATGTATTCGAGCCTCAATTATCCCGTAGCAGGAGGAATCCTCTGGTTCAACTGCTGGGGTTTCAACGGCTCCTGCGAGGGTGCGATGTCATTCCTCCTGCAGCCCGGATGGAATACATATGACCTTCAGCTCACGCCGAACCTTATGGGCATACCATGGTCGGGCGCGATGAAGTCTATTTTGATCGAGCCGAGCGCGTCGGCGCCGGTGCACGTGGAAATCGACTGGATGCGCCTGTATCAGCCGGCGGGAAGCGTGAACCTCACCGTTCAGGGAGATTACGCCAGCGAGGTATGGTGGGATTCCGACAGTAATCCCGCCAACAATGATTCGTCTGTCATAGGCGGCAAGGGAGCCGGCCGGCTTTCAGGCTACGTGGCAAACGGTGGAACGGTATCATTCCCGGCGTCCGCCTATCCTCCAGGGGCTTACAGGTTCTACACCAAACAGAACGGCCAGGTATCGGCATACAGCAATCCACTGACTTTAAACGCAAAGCCGGACCCGCTCATCAATGACCCCGATGTCGCTGGTGGCGATGATTATGCCACTGTGGTCAGGGGCGATTCCTGGGATTTCTGGCAGCCGACAGACGGTACGGTATTCAACTCCATTTCGGTTTATGGAGCCGGCGTGCTGCGTGGCGGCTATGCAGGCCCTTATCCAAACGATCCACAGGTCTACCTGCCCCTTGCAGGACCAGTCGACGCCACTCTGTACCATCGCCTGACATATCGAATCTTCTATGATGGACCTTTCGGTCTCGCCAATGCTCCCGGGGGCGGCATGGTCGCGCGCCTGATCTGGAATGTCAACGGTGGCTACCATGATTCCCAGGATATGATCATTCTTCCTGGCTGGCAGACGGTCAGTGTTGACTTAAAGACCAATCCGCCGTCGCTTGCCGAAGACGAGGCATCCGGAAACCCGGTCGGCTGGGGTGGTCCGGCCAGCCCCTGGGTATCGGTTATGCGTTTTGATCCTCACGAGGATCCCGGGGGACGCGTCTGGTGGCTTGACGAAGTCAGGCTTGCCCGCAACGACCGCGGGAATCCGTACTTCAATGTCAGGTTCCAGGACAATACCTGGGAAGCCGGCACGACAGCCGAGATCTGGGCTGATAATGACGCATCCGGTTTCAACGGCACAAGGATCGCCAGCGGCATCGATGTCTCCGAAGGCGAGAACACACACGTCTGGGATGGCAGAGGCGTGGGAGCTGGCACCTGGTGGTTATACGTTGTGCTGCAGGATCCTGGCGGCGCTATCGGCCGGGTCTATTCGACAGGTCCCGTCGACATGTCACCGCCTCCGGTCGATCCGTATGGAAATCTCGACGGCGTCAGCGGAGCTCCCGGCGGATATCAGCTGAGCGGTTGGGCGAAAGATCCGGACACAAGCGACCCGATCGATGTGCACATCTACCGTGACGGCCAGTTCGTGACGGCGATGACCGCCGACCAGCATCGCGGTGATGTCGGCGATTACGGGTTCTCAGGAACAATCGCTTCTCCCGCGGGGAGCCATTCGGTCTGCGCCTATGGATTCAACGTTGGCCAGGGCAGCAACAAGCTGCTGGGCTGCCAGACTGCGACTGTTCCCAGCGGCAACCCCTTCGGCAGCCTTGACGGATTTGGCGGGGCGCCCGGACAGATTACGGTAAGCGGCTGGACGATAGATCCCGATACCGCTTCACCAATCGATGTACATGTCTACGTGAATGGCCAGTACATATCTTCCATAAATGCCAATATAGACAGGCCGGATATCGGCGGCATCTATCCGGCGTATGGAGCCGCACACGGTTACTCGACTACTGTGGCCGGTATCGCCGGCACCAACACGATATGCACTTATGGCATCAATTCAGGCGTCGGCATTAACGCTCAGCTTGGTTGCCGGGTCATCGAGAACACATGGAGATCGTTTGATTCCACGCCGCCGGTTACGACCGACGATAATCCGGCAGACTGGCAGAGCGCTGATTTTAACGTCACCCTTTCATGCAGTGACTCCCAGAGCGGCTGCAGGGCGACTTATTTCAAGGTCGACGGTGGCGCCACGCAGACGGGAAACATGGTGGCGGTCAACACCAGCGGCAACCATGTGGTCCAGTACTGGTCGGTCGACAACGCGGACCGTGTTGAAGCGGTAAGGACGATTAACGCGAGGCTGGACAGGAACGCTCCGCTCATCAGTAATATCATGCCCTCAGGCTGGGTCGGCAGGACCGACGCGAACCTGCAGGCGGATATCAGTGACGCCCTTTCCGGTATTGACGCGGGGAGTATCATCTTTACGCTCGACGGTTTCCCGGTCGGGGGCTGCAGTTATTCAGCAGGGCGCGTTAGTTGTCCGGTGGCGGGGCTTTCGCCGGGAGACCATACGCTTGGAGTCCAGGCCAGCGATAACGTCGCCAATTCGACCAACGGCGCAGGTTCATTCAAAATGTCAGACCCGCGCGACTATTATTTCACCTGGTACGACGACAAATCGGCCGCCAACTGGATCATGATGGGAAATCCGGCGGCGCCCACCGGCACAAACGACCTGCAGTTCGACCTCTGGATAGCCGGCCAGCAGCAGAGCCTGGCGGGTGTCGGCGGTCAGACGGCTACGCCGGGCGAAAGCATTCCCTGGCGTTCGCGGGAACAGTCGATACCGGCCGGCCTCAGGGGAGGGCCGATCGTGACCGGATCGATAACAGGTGACAGCGCCATCGTCAGCCAGCGCAGCCTCTGGAAATCGGGAAATTCTCTGGAGGAAGTGCTGGGGATCGAGGAATCAAGCCTCTCGGATCGCTATGTCTGGAGCTGGTACGACAACCGCAGTCCCGGATGGATGAACTGGGTAATGGTTGCGAATCCCGGCAGTACACCCTTGTATTACGAGATAAGGGTCGCCGGCAATATCCCGGTCCTGGCTCCCGGACAACCCGGCAACCAGGTTATCGAAGGCGCGCCGACAGGAACGCTTGCGGCAGGCCAGAGCGCCACGTCGAGGTTCAGTCTCAAAGGCGGGCCGGTCGAGGTCAGGGCCTGGACAGACAATGGAAAAGGGACACCGGCTGATATCGTCGCGTCGCAGAGGGTCCTGTCGAACGCAGGCACGGCTGCCGAGGCTTTCAACGAAGTAACCGGTACACCTTATTCGACCCTCAGTGATGATTATCTGTGGTCGTGGTACGACAACCTGAGTGGTATGAACTGGATACTCATCGCCAACCCCGATGCCGCCAATCCGCTCTACTACGAGATCACCGTCGGTGGCCAGGCGCCTTCATCGCAGGAACTTCTGGAAGGCACCGCATCCGGGACGATAGCGCCGGGCAGCATGGTCACGCCGCGTTTCCGCAAGAGAGGCGGGCCGGTCGAGGTAAGGACTTTCGATAAACAGGATCCGGCGACCAGGGTCTCAAAGACTTCAATCGCGTCACAGCGTGTACTTTGGGGGCCTTCTTTTGAAGAGGTCCCTGGATACCCCGCATCTGACCTGGCGTCCGTGTATCACTGGACATGGTATGACGAGCGTGACCCGGGGACTTTCAACTGGGTCCTCGTCGCCAACAGCGCTCCCGGCGTAACCGGGCAGACGAGAGTTGAGATAAGGATTGCCGGACAGCTGACGACCAACCGGCTTTCATCGCACGCCGGCAGGGCCGACTACAACCAGCAGTATTTCCTGCTCGAACCGGATGAGATAGTGACGCCGCAATTCGCCAGAAGGGGCGGTCCGGTGGAAGTAAAAGCCACAGACCCCGATACCGGCGCTTCCGTGAATGTTATTTCCTCCCAGAGGGTCCTCTGGCACGGTTACTTCAACGAAGTTCTTGGCACGGTCCTTAATTAGCCGCGCAGCGTCTTATTCTTTCTGTGTTTTTTCGATCTCCGCGAACAGCGCGTCCACCAGCTCATCGGCAGCCACTTTGCGCAGCGGTTCACCCCGGGCGAAGATCAGCCCCTCGCCCTTGCCGCCGGCGATGCCGAAATCTGCGCGGCGCGCCTCTCCGGGCCCGTTGACGACGCAGCCCATCACTGCGACTTCGAAGCTGGAATCATAATCTTCAAGCCGCCGTTCGACTTCGAGGGCAATGGCCTCCACGTCGATCTCGGTGCGGCCGCAGGTCGGACAGGATATCATGCCCGGCCCATGCTCTCGCAGCCCCAGCGAGCGTAGTATCTCGTATCCGGCGCGAACCTCTTCGATCGGGTCGCCGGTCAGTGAGACCCTGATCGTATCCCCCACCCCCTGCGCCAGCAGTGAGCCGATGCCGACGGCGCTCCGGATGGAACCCGTCCATCTTGTGCCTGCCTCTGTGACCCCGAGGTGTATGGGGTAATCGATCCTGCGCGCGATCTCGAGGTTGGCGTCGATGGTCTCCAGGACAGATGAGGATTTAGCGGATACCTTGAAGTCCTCGAAACCGAGATCCTCGAACAGGTTTACGTAACCGATGACTGTTTCCACCAGGGCCCTGACTGGTTCGCCTTCCGCAAGTTTCAACATATCTTTGGGTAGCGACCCGGCATTCACGCCGATTCTTACAGGTACACCGGCTGCACGCGCTGCATCGACCACCGATTCGACTTTATTCCGGCCGCCGATATTGCCAGGATTGATGCGCAGTCCGGCGGCGCCGGCGGCGATGGAGCCGATTGCAAGTTTCGCCTTGAAATGGACGTCGGCGATGACCGGCAGTGGTGATTCGGCCACGATGCCGGCCAGAGACTCGACTGCCGCATCATCAGGAACCGCCACTCGGATGATCTCGCAGCCATAGGCGGCCAGGCTTCTTATCTGGCTGAGGGTTGCTTCGACATCGCGCGTATCGGTATTGGTCATGGATTGGACGGTCACCGGCGCGCCGCCGCCGACCGCTACGTTTCCTATATTCACGTGTCGTTTGCTCATCATTGGTAATTATGGTGAGATCTGGAATCCCGGGCCCAGCATCCTCTGAACATCGTTCGTTATTCCAATAAGAAACAGGATACCGAAAAGAACCAGCCCGACGACGGAAACCCTTTCAAAGACTTCCTTTTTGATGGGCGAACCCTTGAACTTTTCGATGAGGTTGAACAGTATATGCCCTCCATCAAGCGGCAGCAGCGGCAGCAGGTTGAAGATCGCCAGCTGAAGGCTGATGAATCCCAGCACCCGCAGATATACGCCCCAGCCGAGTTCGATTGTCTGGGACGAGACCGCCACTATGCCGATAGGCGACGAGAGTTCATTACGGCTCTCCTGGCTTACGAACAGGTTTTTGATGGCGGAAAAGACCTCACCGGTTATGGAGCCGATATCTGATATCGCGTGCCGCGCGGCCTCGGTTACCGGCATCTTGATCGTTCCTACTCTCTCGGCATCGAAAACAACACCCAGAATGCCCTGTCCGGTCTCTTCCTGACGGCCTACGGTAACTGTAAGATTCTGTCGCTGACCATCGCGTTCGATCAGGACGTTTATGGTTTCCCCGGGACGCGACTGGAGTTCGTCCCTCAGCGCCTCCGGGTCATCTGACGCGACTCCGCCGATCGCCAGCAGTCTGTCACCCGGCTGGATTCCAGCCCGCTCAGCGCCGCTGTCCACTTGTATTCTGGCCACGGCCGTGGTAGGCGCATAGTCGGGAACAGCCTGATAATAAAAGATGAAAAACAGGAATACGGCGAGCAGCAGGTTCATCAACGGTCCTGCTGAAATCGTTATGATCCTCTGCCAGACCGGCTTGGAGTAGTAAGCACGAGGAACCACTTCTTCCGGTACTTTTTCCTCCCTGGTCATGCCGGTTATCTTCACATACCCGCCAAGGGGGATGAAGCCGATCCCATACTCGGTCTCGCCAAACTTTTTCCTGATTGCCGCCGGTGGGAATCCCAGGTAGAACTTCTCGGCTCGCATACCAAATGCCTTGGCGGCCAGGAAGTGTCCCAGTTCGTGGATGAGAATCAGGAAACCGATTCCGAGGATGGCGATAAAAATGAGCATCAACAGTATTCTATCAGCGTTCAGTTACAACAGTGAATCTGCCAGCTGCCGGGCTTCGGCGTCTATCTCATTTACCTCGTCCAGGCTTGTCAGCTTTCGTGGAAGGTTACTGTCCATCGCCAGCACGGTTTTTTTCACCAGGTCTGCGATACCAAGGAACTTAAGGCGACCTGTCAGAAAAGCCGCGACCGCGACCTCATTTGCAGCGTTTACGACTATCGGCGCGCCGCCGCCGCGCTTGCCGGCGTCACGCGCCAGAGCCAGGCAGGGAAATGCTTCCGGATCAGGCTCAAAAAATGTCAATTCCCTCTGTTCCACCAGGTCGAGTTGCGGCATGCATACCGGCTGCCTGTCGGGATAATTCAGCGCATAGGCTATCGGGAGTTTCATGCTCGGCAGTCCCATCTGGGCGATTACCGAGCCGTCGCCGTAGCGGACCAGGGAATGCACTACAGACTCGGGATGGACAACAACTTTGATATCGTCGTAAGGGACATTGAAAAGATGATGGGCTTCGATCACCTCGAGACCTTTATTCATGAGCGTCGCCGAGTCGATCGAAATCTTGCTGCCCATCTTCCAGCGCGGATGGTTGAGCGCGTCATCACGGGTGACTGTCTCCAGCTCTTTTCTGCTGCGCCCAAAGAATGGCCCTCCAGAGGCGGTCAGAAAAAGCTGGTTTATGTCGTTTGTCCCCCGCCCCTGCAGACACTGGAATATGGCGCTGTGTTCGCTGTCGACCGGCAGGATCCCGCAGTTGTTCTTCTCGGCCAGCTCCATGACCAGACTTCCGCCAACTACCAGGCTCTCCTTGTTAGCCAGGGCCAGGTCGACGCCTTTTTCAAGGGTGGCAACCGTCGCTTCGAGCCCGGCGGCTCCAACTACCGCGTTCAGGATGAGATCGCATTCAACATTTTCAATCAGGCCGCGGATGCATCCCGGCCCATCGAGCACATTGAGGTCGGATTCCAGCTCCGAAAGTCTGCTGCCCGCCACTTCATCAAGGATTGCGACATCGGTTACACCATGTTTGAGCGCCTGGTCCCTGAGCATGTGGAAGTTGGTACCCGCCGCCAGGCCCACCGCCTTAAGGCCGGGGCTTTCAGCAATGACCTCGAGCGCCTGAGTTCCGATCGAACCAGTCGATCCCAGTACCAGAATGCGTTTCATAATGAATTCAGAGCCACCTTTCTCAGCCGCCGTTTCCAACCATGGCTGTGACAACATAATATGCCGCGGCGCCGGAGAATAGAAGGGAGTCGAAACGGTCGAGTATGCCGCCATGACCGGGGATGATGGTACCGGCATCCTTGACCTGCGACGCCCGTTTGAGGTAAGACTCAAAAAGATCCCCGATCGGCGCCGCGATAGCCAGGGCAAGACCGAGCACGAAGAACTGCCCCGAGCCCATCCATGCCAGCGGTTTTGACGCCACGAGAACAACAAGTATCGTTCCAATAAATCCGGCAAGGGTTCCCTCAATCGTCTTCTTGGGAGAGACTACCGGCGAGATCGGACGGTGTCCGTAAAAATTACCGACAGCATATGCCACCGTGTCGGAAGTCCAGGTAGCCAGAAGCACGATAATGGCCAGGCTGATGCCGTAATCAAGGCTTCTCAGGAGGATGACATGGGCGAAACCCATTCCTATGTAAAAGGCGCCAAAGAAAGTGACCGCCATCTCCCCCATCATCTCAGACTTGAGTCCCCTGATCGCGTGGAGGATGAAAGTCAGCGCGAACAGGTAGATCACACCTCGAAGAGCGCCGGCAAGCTCACCCGTATGGGCACCAATAAGTATGAAAATCGCACCCGCGTAACCGGCCAGGAGGTTAGGTTTATAGGCACGCGCCATGCGATAAAATTCATGCAGCCCCAGGAGGCTCAGCACTATGAGTGATATCAGGAGCGGCAGGCCGCCCGTATAGACGACGATGATAGCGAGCGGGATTCCCAGCAGTCCTACAAGTACGCGTGTTATCAGCATGGGCGCCTACCTGGCCCCGAAGCGGCGCTGCCGCCGTCCGAATTCCGCGATTGCCGCCATGAAGTCCTCTTCCCTGAAACCAGGCCAGAGTCTGTCCGTGAAATAGAGTTCGGAATAGGCGCATTGCCACAGGAGGAAATTGCTGACGCGCTGCTCGCCGCTGGTGCGTATGAGCAGCTCGGGATCATGCATGTCCGGAGCATAGAGATATTTTTTGAAATCGTCTTCAGTATCGTTCAGCGCTCCGTTTCGGACGGCAGCCTTTGCAGCATCGAATATCTCGGCGCGACCGCCATAGTTGAAAGCGACGAAAAGAGACATGGCCCTGTTGTCCGCCGTCAGCTTCTCCGCCCATTCCATCCGTTCGAGCAGGTTTTCTGATAGCCCGGTCCGCCGGCCGATAAACCTTATCCTGATGTCCTGTTCGTCGAGCTCCGGGACTTCCTTGTCAATAAGCTCCGCAAACATCGCCATGAGCGCTTCTACTTCCTCCCCGGGTCGCTGCCAGTTCTCGGTAGAGAATGCATATACGGTCAACTCTTCGATGCCTGTTTTCCTGGCAACCTTGACCGTGCGTTTTAGCGCTTTTGCGCCCTCGCGGTGTCCGGCTATCGCGGGAAGATGTCTTTGTGCGGCCCAACGTCCATTTCCGTCCATGATTATGGCCACATGGAGTGGCAGCTGGTCGTCGGTTAATAAAAAATCTTCGCTGTCGGGTTTTCTCCGGCGAAGATTGTCGAGGAGGTTACGAAGGTTCAACATCACACCTCCAGGATTTCCCCCTCTTTGGTTTTAAGCATCTCATCGATCTTGGCGACATGCTTATCGGTTATCTTCTGCATCTCTTCCTCCGAGTGGCGCAGCTCGTCTTCAGAGATATCTCCATCTTTTTGAAGTTCCTTGAGTTTGTGGATGACGTCGCGCCGTATGTTCCTGACTGCGATGCGTCCGTTTTCCGCAAGGCCTTTGACGATCTTCACAAGCTCCCGGCGGCGCTCCTCGGTCGGCTCTGGAATGGAAAGACGGATGAGGTTGCCATCGTTGCTGGGGTTTAAGCCGAGCTCGGAATCCATGATCGAACGCTCGATCTCCTTGATAGAGGCCTTGTCGTAAGGCGTGATAACAAGCAGACGCGCTTCGGGTGCGCTGATGTTCGCCAGCTGCCTGAGGGGGGTTTTGGCACCATAATAATCGACGACGATGCGGTCGAGCAGGGCGGTTGAGGCTCTGCCGGTGCGGATAGTGTTGAATTCGTTATGGCACGCCACCAGCGCCTTGTCCATGCGCTCGCGGCCATCATCGAAATACAGTTCAACCATTTCGTTCATCATAACCCCCGAAACTGTTTGAGGCCCCGTGTGACATGGGCCAGTATCCCGGTACAGTTATTTCGCCGGTGAGCTTACTATAGTTCCGGCTCTTTCGCCAGAAAGAACCCGCTGGATGTTGTCTTCGTCATTCATGTTGAATACATGGATCGGAAGGTTGTTGTCCATACACAGGGAGATGGCCGTCGTGTCCATGACCTTCAACCCGCGCTCGATCGCTTCGAGGTGGGTTACATGGGGCAGAAAAACGGCGTCCGGATTTGTCTCCGGATCGGAATCATAGACTCCGTCGTATTTACGTTTTGCCATGAGGATGGCCTCGGCGCCGATTTCAAGAGCGCGCAGGGCGGCGGCGGTATCTGTCGTGAAGTAGGGATTGCCGGTTCCGGCCGCGAATATGACGACCCTTTTCTTTTCGAGATGCCTGATAGCCTTGCGCCTGATGTAGGGTTCAGCGACCTCCTGCATATGGATGGCGGACAGGACCCTGGTGCTGAGGTCCATCTTCTCCATGCCGTCCTGCAGCGCCAGGGCATTGAGTACTGTCGCAATCATGCCCATGTAGTCGCCGGTCGCCCTGTCCATGCCGCGGGTGCTGCCGGCGACACCACGGAAGATGTTGCCTGCTCCGACGACGATTGCGATCTCCACACCCATCTCAGCCACCGATTTAATCTGGCTGGCTATCGTCTTGATCTTCACCGGATCGATGCTTAAATGATCCTCGCCCTGGAGCGCCTGTCCTGACAGCTTGATCAGAACGCGGCCGAAAACGGCTTTCTGTCCGTTATTGCCGGAACCTGGTTTGGTTTCGCCGGCCAACTAGTCCTTGCCCAGCTCAAAACGGATAAAACGCTTGATCGTGATGTTCTCGCCAATCTTGCCGACGATCTCGCCCAGGAGCTGCTCGACGGTCAGCTTGTCGTCCTTTACGAACGGCTGTTCGAGCAGGCAGACATGCTCGTAGAACTTGTCCAGTTTTCCCATGGCGATTTTTTCCAGGATGTTATCCGGTTTGCCGGTAGCCTTCGCCTGGTCCTTATAGATGCTGAGTTCGGCCTCGGTCACCTCTGCCGGGACTTCCTCGCGGCTGACGTACTCGGGGTTGGCGGCGGCGATGTGCATGCAGACGTCGTGCACGAAGGTCTTGAAATCCTCATTAAGGGCCACGAAATCCGTCTCGCAACCTACCTCCACCAGTACACCGATCTTGCCGCCGGCATGTATGTAGCTGTCGACGAGCCCCTCTTTTGTGGCCCTTCCGCTCCTCTTGGCCGCATCGGCCAGGCCTTTGGTCCTGAGGAGCTTTACTGCGTCATCGAGGTTGCCACTGCATTCCGACAGGGCTTTCTTGCAATCCATCATGCCCGCGCCAGTCTGGTCGCGGAGCTCTTTGACTTCTTTGGCGCTAACTGCCACTTTCCACCTCGCTGGTTGCATCTTTTGACTTTTCCTTGCTTGCCGCAGGTTTGGCGCTGGCCGGTTTATCAGCTGCCTTCTTCGGAGCGCTGGCCGGTTTTGCCTTCTTCGCGGTTCTTGGTTTTGCTTTTGCAGGCGCTGCGGCTTTTTCTACAGGCTTTGCCGCTGCTTGCGGTCCCTCTTTGGCTGCTTTTTCCTTATCCGCTGCAGCCTGGGCTTCAGCTTTCGCCGCAGCTTCCTTCTGCGCGGCCGCCAGTGCCTTGGCCTGGGCCTGCGCCGCCTGCATCTCCTTTTCGGAGAGCAGCTGCCTGCCTTCGATGACAGCTTCGGCCATTGCCCTGATGATCAGGCCGCAGGAACGGATGGCGTCATCATTACCTGGAATCACAAAATCGATCTCGTCAGGGTCGCAGTTTGTATCAACGAGGGCCACGATCGGTATATGCAGCTTGCGGGCCTCGCGGATAACGATAGCCTCGCGCCTGGGATCGATGATGAATATCGCGTGAGGCAGCCTGTCCATGTCGGAGACGCCACCCAGGTTTGTCTCGAGTTTCTGCAGCTCGGCCAGCAGGTTCATCTGTTCCCTTGTTGGAAGCAGGGCCAGCTGTCCTTCGTCGCGCAGCCTGCGCAGATCATGCATGCGCTTGATGCGTTTGGAGATGGTCTGGTAGTTGGTGAGGAGCCCACCCAGCCAGCGGCGCGAAACATACGGCATTTCCGAGCGCTGCGCCTCTTCGGCGATGGTGTCCTGGCACTGTTTCTTCGTGCCGACGAAGAGTACCTTCTGACCTTTGGCAGTCAGGTCCTTGATGAAATCGTAAGCGTCATCGATGAGCCTGATGGTCTTCTGCAGGTCGATGATGTAGATGCCGCCCCGCTCGGTGAAGATATAAGGCTTCATCCGTGGATTCCAGCGGCGTGTCTGGTGTCCGAAGTGTACTCCGGACTCAAGCAGTTCTTTCATGGATACAGCAGTCAAACCGAGATCCTTTCTCTCGAGTTTTACGATTGTCGCTCCTCGTTTGGCCCCGCGGCAGGGCGACTATCCACCGCGGCGCACACATAGTAAATCAGACTCCAGCAAATGCCGCAGTCTTCAGAACCACGTATTGTACCAGATATGGTTTGCAGTTTCCTGTCTGGAATCTCCGGATTTATGATATCTTCGTCCCCATGGAAATGAACGACGAGAAACTCAGGCTGATCCTTGTAGAAGCAAGATGCATAGCGGTCGTGGGAGCATCCCCCAACCCGGCGAGGCCCAGCAATATCGTTGCAAGGTACCTGCTGGAAAAGGGGTATGAGGTGATCCCGGTCAGACCGAAGGTCTCCCAAATACTCGGCCGCCGCTGTTATTCATCCTTGAGCGAGATCGAGGTGCCTGTCGACATCGTCGATGTATTCCGCCGGGCGGAAGCCTGTCCGGACATCGCCAGGGCCGCCGTGGCCATCGGGGCCAGAGTCCTGTGGCTGCAGGAGGGAATAATCAGCGAGGAAGCCGCAGCCATCGCGCGCGACGGCGGTCTCGATGTGGTGATGGACCTGTGCACAAGGAAAGTGCACGAGCGGTTGCTGGCGTGATATCCTTGCATTCGCATGTGGATCTTCCCTCTAATCGCCACAGTTATAGGAGCCCTTTTCGCCGGGGTTTCGTTCGGTTTCCATAAGCGTACGCGAAATCCGGCTTTCATAGTCTGGCCGGTATCCCTCGCATTGCTGGCCCTGGGCTCGTCATGCGTTTTCCTGGGAAGCATCGGTGGCTGGTCGGGCCTAATCGCAAAAACCTACTTTATTTCTGAATCAGTACTTCCGACAGGATTCCTGGCTTCGGGCATGTTATACGTTCTGCTGCCGCGCAAAATGGCTCACGCCTGGCTTGGATTCATGCTTTGCGTCACATCCATGTCGATCATCCTGCTCGCCGGCGCTGGAACTGATGCATCGCTGCTGAACGTGAGCGGCGAACCGGGATGGAAGGCCATAGAACTGCCGGATGCGCTCACGGTCGTGTCCGGAATCACGAGGACCCTGAGCATTCTTCTGCTCGTGGCGGGAACCATCACCGGTGTTGTCTATGGAAAGCTTTCCTGGTCCGCCGCCCTCGTACCGCTCGGCGCGGTGATAACCGGAGCCAGCGGCGCCCTCGTTATCGCGGGAAGATATGAATATGAATCTATTGGAATGGCGACAGGGATTGTATTCATATTCGCGGGGATCATCGGGGTCGCTCAAGCCGAAGGATCAGCCGGGAGCGTCTGATCGTCCCGCCGTACGGCACGAATATTCCTTGCTCTCCACTACGCACCGTAGTACAATTTGCCTATGACATCAAAAAGAAAAAAGCTGAACCTCAGGACCTCAGGAAAAGGGCTTCGGCAGGTGCTGGGAGACCTGGAAGCGGATATCATGGAGCTCATCTGGAAAGATAATCCCGCCAGCGTGCGCAACATACACGAGAACCTGGCAAATGGCCGTACCATCGCCTATACGACCGTCATGACCGTTATGTCGCGTCTTGCCGACAAGGGGTTGCTCAAGCGCGAACAGCATGGCCGGGCTTATCTATACGTTCCGACCCAGAACCGCGAAGATTTCTGCTCGGACGCCATCGGAACCGTCATGCAGGGCCTTCTGGGTGGTTTCGGTGAGCCGGTCCTATCACAGTTTGTCGATACCGTAGACGCTCATGATGCCGCCAAGCTCGATGAGCTGGTCCGGCTGATTGAGGAAAAAAAGAAGAAGGCGCAGCAATCGGCTATCTGACTCTGACTCTGGCGTATATCACCATTCTGGCAAGCCCGTGGATGGTAAGGCGATGGGTGGCGGCTCGCACCGCGCCCCGTGCGGCCGCAATCTGCTATTTCACCTCGATAATCGCTAGCGGGATAGCTACGGGTATCGTGATCGCGCTGATACTGTTAAGGTTCCTTTCCGGATCTTTTCTTGTGGCCATGGGTGATGCCTGCGGCGGGATATTCGAGGCCGGACATGGTTTCCTTGCAGCCAGCAACTGGAACTATCTTATCGCCGCGCTCACGATTATCGTCCTTTTCTTCCAGATAACCTTCCTGATCGGTGGCGGAGCGAGATTGATGAAAGTAAGCCATCGCCTGAAGAAGGATCAGAGATCCGCCGGCATGAAATGCCCGGCGCTATCATCCATGAACCGTGAAAAATGGGTTGATAATACTTATCTGCTGCCCGGTGATATTCGCCTTGAAGCCCAGACCGTCGGTTTGCTGCGTCCGAGAATCGTACTCTGCGAAAGCCTCGTGGATACGCTGGACACCTCACAGCTCAAAGCCGTGATCGCGCATGAGGACGCCCATCGTTCGCGTCGGGACAACCTCTTCGTGGCTCTTGCAAAATCAGTAGCCCTGACACTTTTTTATTTACCTGGACCAAAGATGGCGCTGCGGGAGATGCGGGCGCACATGGAGAAAGCCGCGGATCGTGATGCCGCTGTCAATGCCGGTGGTTCGCTTGTAGTGGCCGGCGCGCTTGCCAGGATTGTCACCATGGCGTCCTCCGGAAAAGAACAGGCTCTGACCATTGCCCTGAGCGGCAGCGGCGACACGACCAGCCGGATGGAAGACCTGCTGACCGATGAGGTTAAACCGGTTCATCCCGGTCTCATCCTGCTCTTTGTTTTAACCGCTATAACAACGCTGCTTATTTTCGCGTCCAGCGCGCTCGCGGTCGTCGGTTCCGACCAGCGCGACGCCCTTGTCTGCTTTACCCGGCACGAACAGGCCGAAGAAAATGGCCCAGCCTGTTCGCTGGACCATTCTGAATAACCCTTTCTTATTATCGATCAGCAAAAGCTGATAGAGATCAGCCCCGACGTCAACCAGCGCGGGGCTTCTTTATTACTCTCTCATTCCCATCGGAAGGTTGAGCAGCCACAGGTTGATGCCCGCGAAGGCGATCATCAGCACCAGCATGGGAGCAAGACCAGCGATGGCCCTGAGCCCATCGCCGAACGTCTGCCTGGCGACGCGCCAGCCTACATAAACCGCTCCAATATAGCCGATTGCGATCAGCGTCATCTGGACTACGCGCAGTGACTCCGGATGCAGTAACGGCTCAACCATGAGGTTCGCTGTACCAAAGAGGTTCCAGCCCCAGCCCATCGGATCTGAAATAACCGGCACAACCGCGGTTCCTTCCTCGAAGAAATGGACCAGGTTATGCGCCAGATGCGATGAAAGCGCTATTGGCAGGAATGCGAAGGAAAACCCGATAAATACAGCTTTCAGGGATGCCTTATTGCCGCCCAGTCTGCGTGTTATCAGCGACCACAGCGAAAAGATAAGCATCGGCGCGATCACCGCCAGGGCGAGGTAGCTCAGGGTGAGGACCGTGTTCTCACCCAGTCCCGTAGCTTCGATCATGGCATTGGACGCGTCATTCCATGGTTCCACCATCGAAAGTGTCTGAAAGACCGTTACTCCCAGAAGAATAACCACAATGGCCGCAACGTCGAAGCCAAGTTTATTTGTCTTCCACAGGTCGGAGAGGAATGGGCGTACATTCAGGGAGATATTGTCATTGGGACAGGTCTTTATACACTCGGTGCACATGACGCAATAAGTATTAGTATCCATTGTCTGCGGCAGTTCAAACATGGGACAACCGTAGCCCTCCTCGCTGCCGCGGTAACATGATTTCTGCTTGCAGCTGCGGCAGACCTCATCACTGGAGTTGCGCAGCTCCAGGGGGGCTGTCATCGAGTATGCGCCGATAATGCCACCGATCGGGCATACATAACGGCAGAAAGTCCGCCGCTGGAAGATCAGTGAAACCACGATGGCCGGAACAATGAACAATATTATTGTTACAAGCGCGGTGTATAAAGGACTGCTGGCAAGCCCCAGGAACAGGTACATCCATGTAAGCACAATGAAGAATGCTGTCGGCACCCAGAAGTTGCGCAGACGCCGTGGCCACTTCCTGTTGAGGCTGAAGACCCTCTTCCCCACGCCCCATAATTTCATGCGCTGCAGCCATTCGGCTATTGAAACCAGCGGGCATAGCATGCACCAGGTGCGTGAAAGAAACAGAAACGTGAAGATGATGATTGCCCACCAGATCAGCCAGGTAACGATCGTCGCAAAATTCTTGTCGCCGAGGCTGGTGCCCCAGATGCCGGCAACGATAACAAGCAGAAAAACCAGGGCGCTCGGTAATTGAAGCGCGAACTGGAAACCACGCATCTTGAGCAGGCGGTGCAGCCACCCGATTCGCAGGAGGTCATAACGAAATCTTTTATCCCGCGTGTTTTCTGCATTCGGTTCAGTATTCTTTATATCCACTGCACGTGCGCGCCAGGCAAGAAGCCATACAAGGATCGGCGTGATTAGAATTATTAAAATAAGATAAGGCAGTAAAAGGGAGAAGTCCCCTGAGCCACCTGCATGTCCATGTTCCATTACCTAACCCCTTTGATATCGTCGGATGTCTTAATAGCCGGATTTAGCCGAGACTTTACCGTCTGCCATCTCCAGTCGGACCCAGCCCTTGCTGCCCTGGTAATACCAGTACTCCATGCTCATCGCGTCGCCGCTCATCGAGCCCCCGCCCATCGAATGGCCGCCGCTCATGCTCTTGGCTTCAGTTCGTGACGGCTCGCCGGCCAGTGATTTTACCTGGTCAGCGCTCATGCCAACATTTATCTGCGCATATTTTTCAGACGAAAGATTCGATGAATCCGTGGACGCCTGTGTTCCGCAACCGCTTATTGCAATAAGTGCCGCGATAGCGATAGCTGCAACGATTAATGCAAGTGTCTTTTTCATATTCTCTCCAATTTACATAGACGCCGGGCTGTTTCCGGCTCGATTTAGTATAAGACTACCTAGGATAGTACTACAAGCTATAGTAGATGGCAATAAAAATGAACGGGCCCTGAGACCCGTTCATTCCAGTCGCGTTTAAAGATATCAATTACCTGTTGGTCAATCAACTTCGCTTTCCAGCATCCAGCATTCCAGGACCCCGGGGCAGACATCTTCTTCATCGCTGGTTTCAACCGCGCCTTCGGGGTGATCGACAGTTTTTTTTTCAATCAGCTGCGGATAGCGGCTGCACGATCCCATGTTACGTTCACGGCAATCTATCTGGTTATCTGTCAAAGCCAGAATATCACCCTTATCTGCTTCCTCACGCTTTAACTTGCCGGCCATACTCGTCAGACCGGCCTGCGCCACTGCTTTCTTTCGACCTTCGGGGCTTAGGTCCGGGGAGTGACCGGGTCTGGCTTTGGTCATCCAGATAATCCGGTCGTCTGGAGCTACTACGAGGAATTTGTCCGACAGACCGTCGTCTTCACGCTCAGGAATAACTGCACAGGTTATGGTGTAAGCGGTCATGACGTTCCCTCCCTCCTGTTTTTGCGCCATCTGACTCAGCGCATTTGCAGTGAGTCTACCCTATCCACATAAAAAGAATCGATACTTAATGAAACTTCACGTTAGTGCTTTCGGCATGTCTCATCGATGACGTGAACATCACCTGGAATTAAGACGGAAATGCTTCAGGATGGATTCAAAAAAAGCTGGCGCCCTGGCGGAATTTTGTTCCCGATAATCGTGCGCTGGAATTACACGCGGCGTGTCTGTTTGAGGCAGTCGATAACTTCATTGTCGGATACCTGGCCGAAGTTACGATAAAATTCGCCAACTGATCCGAAATAAGACGGGGTTGAAAAGCACTCAACATCGTCAGCCTTCTCGGACAGGCTGTTCATTACCCTCGGAGACGATACTGGGACAACGCAGATGATTTTTTCAGCACCCCTGTTTCGGAGTGACTGAAGCGCGGCAAGCATGGTAAAACCAGTGGCCACGCCGTCATCAATGACGATTACCGTCTTGCCCTTGACGTCCGGTGGTTCCTCGGTGCCGCGATAAAGTAGATAGCGTCGCCTGATCTCTTCCACCTGGGATTCGACTTCTTCCCGGATATAACGATCGCTGATCTCGTAAAGAATGGCGGCGTTCTCATCCAGCAGGAGATTGCCGTCAGAATCAACAGAACCCACGGCCAGCTCAGGGTTGAGCGGGGCTCCAATCTTGCGTGTTACCCAGATGTCCATGGGCAGGTCGAGCGCGAGCGCAATTTCCAGAGCCACCACGACTCCGCCCCGCGGCAAGCCGAGCAAAACGGTGTCTGCAGAGCCCCTGAAACGTTCCACCATTGACACAAGCCTCTGGCCAGCGTCCTTTCTATCCTCAAAAAACATAAATGCCCCTGTCTCGGACTTATTATTTCCAGAATTGCCACTAACTGATCATCGGGCTCCTAATATGTACGTGAGCGATGCAGTTATTCCCTGCTTTGAAGTTCCTGAATCAATTTATATTCAAAGCCCTAGACAGCAAAACCGCCCGATGCCACCGCGCCGCAGGACAGGTATCCGGGAAATGGCATAGCGGGCATAAATCTCGCCGCGCTGGCGACCATGGCGGCGTTATCGGTGCAAAGCTCGGGAGACGGTATGCTCAGCTCCAGGCCCAGCTTTTCACACTCTTCGGCGAGCCGCCCGCGTAGCTCGGAGTTGGCGCTGACGCCGCCGGAGAGGCTGATCCGGGCGCAGTCGCATGTGCGGGCCGCAGCCAGGGTCTTGTTGATTATCGCGGAAACGATCGCCGACTGATAGCTGGCGGCGATGTCCGCGCGATGCCTTTCAACTTCATCTGCTCCCTTCTGCTTCAGGAAATAGTAAAGAGCGGTTTTTACCCCGCTGAAGCTGAAGTCCAGGTTTCCCGCCCGGTTCAGGCCGATCGGGAACGCGGTGTATCCGGAGTCCCCTCCTGCCGCAAGCTCATCAAGTTCGGCGCCCCCGGGGTATCCAAGGCCCAGAAGCCGTGCCCCCTTGTCCAGCGCCTCACCTGCAGCGTCATCGAGGGTCTGGCCCAGCTGTACGAAGCGGTCCAGTTCCTGCACGTGGATAATCGATGTGTGGCCTCCAGAAGCGATGAGGCAGATGAAGGGCGGCTCGACGGGGTCCGGCCCGAGGTAATTGGCGGCGATGTGGCCCTCAAGGTGGTTAATCCCGACGAATTCGATGCCCAGGCCGTAGGCGATTGATTTTGCGGTCGCTACCCCGACCAGCAGCGCGCCGATCAGGCCCGGCCGCGTCGTAACCGCGACACGTGTAATCTGTGACAGCTCAACCCCGGCTACCGCCAGCGCCTCAGCGATAACCGCGTTTACGAGCTCGAGATGGTGCCTCGATGCGACCTCGGGCACGACGCCTCCATAAAGCGCGTGGAATTCCGTCTGGGACGATACTATGCTGGCCAGGAGACGATCATCGTCGAGGATGGCCGCGCAGGTGTCATCACAGGATGTTTCAATGCCGAGGATCAAGCCAGCATGTCCTCTGAATCTCTCCACATGATGAGGGCGTCTTCACCGTTATCGCGGTAGTAGCCTTTTCGTATGCCGGTGCAGATAAAACCGAAGCTCTCGTACATCTTCAGGGCGCCGCGGTTAGACTTTCTTACTTCGAGCGTATATCCCCGGTGCTTGTCCTGTCCGCTGATATCAAGCAACTCTTCTATCAGGTCGGTCGCGATATATTTGCGTCGATAGTCATCGCGGACCGCAAGATCGAGCAGATGCCAGACTTCCACATATTGTGTCGCGACAATGTAACCGATTACCCTGCCGTCGGATTCGGCTGCAAGGCAGAGGCTTGATTCCCGAGCCAGCTGGGTGATGAAAGAGTTCAGCGACCATGGCCTTGGAAAGGAAGCTTCTTCTATTTCCAGGACCCATTTCAGGTCGGAAAGCCGCATCGGCCTTATTTTAACCATGTGTTCTTCTTTCTCTTTACAGCAGTCACGTCCGCATCCGGTTCTCGAATGTACGCGGGCAATACCGCCGGGATGCCCGTTTTTTCATTCGCTGCTTCTTCGTCAGTCTTAAAATGAAACACAGCGCGTACCCGATGACACCCATCATCGATCACGGGCATATTTATCAGTTCGCAGGCATTAAAAAGGTCGTAGTATGCAACAGCTCCATTACCCGCCGCCAATACCTCCTTGCCGACCGATTCTATGTCTTTGACAAAGCTGGCCGGACTTTTACATGAAATATCCGATTCGTGCGTTACTCCCCCGCCCTCTTCCATTCTGTAAAGCCTGGAAAAAACCTGTCCTCTTTTTGCGTCTATCGCCGGCAGGATGAGATCGCCCGGCTTGCATTTCAGTGCAGCGATTCCCAGAGCCTGGGCTCTCAGAGTGCTGCTTCCGTCCAGGGGTACTTCAAGCGCCTGCGCCAGGCCCCGGGCGGTTGCTATCCCCACCCTCAGGCCGCTGAAAGTGCCGGGGCCGGTGCCCGCCACTATCGCGTCGATATCCTTTACACCACAGCCCGAAGCGGTCAATATGCCGTGAATCTCCGGCAGCAGCCGCTCAAGATGCTTCCTTTCGGCGTCAAGGGTGTTTTCGCCAAGCAGCGTCCCGTCCCTCGTCAATGCGATGGAAAGTACATCGGTAGCGGTATCAATCGCCAGCTTCAGCAAATATCTTCTCCAGTCCCTCTTTTAGTTGATTTGAGGCGCATATGAAGCGCATGCGCCGGCTGTTCTCGTCGAGATGTTCCAACTCGATGACGAGGACCGGTTCTTCAAGGAACGTTTCGGCCTGCTCGGGCCATTCGACGAAAGTTATTGCGTCTCCTTCGAAGAAAGGTTCAAAATCGGCCATGTCTCCGGACCCGAAAGACGAAAGGCGGTAAAGGTCCAGATGATGGATTCTGACTTTGCCGGAATATGACTGAGCCATGGTGAAGCTCGGGCTTGTGACAGGATCGACTACGCCCATCTCCCTGGCCGCGGCACGAACAAAAAACGTTTTCCCTGTTCCTAGCTGCCCTTTGAGAAAAACCGTGTCGCCCGGTTCGAGCAGGCGCGATATCTGCGCAGCTATGAAGGCAGTCTGTTGCTCCGATAGGGAAATAAATTCCACTTGCATACGGTTTAGAACAAACCCATCTGCTCAGGGTCAGCCTGACCCTCTGGTGTCTCTACTACAGGATCAGATGTTGAAGTCAATGGCTCAACCTGTGATTGAGTGTTGCTTGAGAGCAGCTCCGGCAAATGGTCGAAATCATGCTCCAGGGCCCTTAGATTCGATGGCGTATACAAAGCCGCCGCCGGGTGATAGACGGGATAAATGAACGTTTTTTCAAAGCCGGGGCAAGGTTGCGGCCTGCCATGCACCCGGGAGATCCCATCAGGCTTGCCGGTGAGCAGTTTTGTTGCGAAATTGCCCAATGTGCAGATAGCTTCCGGTTCGATTATCGAAATCTGCCGTTCCAGGTATGTCCGGCAACGGCTGATCTCATCAACCAGCGGATCCCTGTTGTCAGGAGGCCGGCATTTGAGCACATTGGCTATATAGACCTGGCTTCTGTCGAGCCCGATACGCTCAAGAAGCTGATCCAGAAGCTTGCCAGCCCTGCCTACAAAAGGTATACCCTGCTGGTCTTCATGGTAGCCGGGAGCTTCACCGACAAACATGATCTTCGCGGATGAGCTGCCGAAGCCGAAAACAGGGTTTGCGCGGGTTTTGCCCAGTTCACATTCGTGGCATGACCGCACCAGTTTCAGCAGGTTTTCGAGCCTGCTTTCCTTGTCTTCCACGCTATCCACAGCCGGCACAGGAGGTTTTTGAGCACGGGCCGCAGTTACTGCCGGCTGCGCCGGAGCTGGCGGGACCCTGGCCGCCCGACGATTTGAATGAAAAGCTCGAGAACAGCCGGTTTACCTTTCCGGATTCACAGGAAGGGCACTTAAGTCCGGTGCCCTCGGTGTCCGAAGAGCCGACCAGCTCTTCAAACCGGATTTGGCACGACTGGCAGCAAAATTCGTAGATAGGCATAATAAATACCTGCAAATTAGAGGATATTAAATAAATACCGACGGGTGATCACAACAATTAGACTTTAGTTTATCAGCCTTCTCTTTGCAAGAATGAGGCTCCGTTGTTATTCTCTTTATTGCGCTGTCTCCAATCACATGATTTATTCGTGCACGGAGTAAACAACCAAGGTCTGGTATCTCTTTTGAGAACTGGAACGGAGGTATTTTTTTTGCTGGTTCTCTTTTTCAAACACTTCTTCGGCTATTCCGACAGTTTCTGCTGCATTTCATCCTGGAGCTGACCCATGCCTGTTAACCCCTCTGAACAGTCAAAAACATCCGCGACCGGCGATATATCGCCGCCAGTCGCAGTTACCATAGATGACGTCCGCAGCGCTGTCGCCAAAGCACGGAGCGAAACTGCGATCCGGGTCGGGTTTGTGCCGACTATGGGTTCATTTCATGAAGGCCATCTTAGCCTGATGCGTTCAGCACGTTCGGAGTGCGATTTCCTGGTGGTGAGCATATTTGTAAATCCGATCCAGTTCGGCGCCGGTGAGGATTATGATTCCTATCCCGAGGATTTTGATCGCGACTTAAGTCAGGCGGGCGATCAGGGCGTGGATCTCGTCTTTGCTCCCAGGTCGGCAGTGATGTATCCGCCGGGTAACGAGACAAGGATAGATGTCGGAAGTATAGACAATGCCCTGTGCGGCAAGAATCGTCCCGGCCACTTTCAGGGTGTGGCCACGGTAGTGGCGAAATTTTTCAACATCATCCGCCCCGAGCTGGCGTATTTCGGGCAGAAAGACGCTCAGCAGGTAGCGGTTATCAGAAAGATGGCGCTAGATCTCGACTTTGATATCGAGATCAGGGTATGCCCGATCGTCCGCGAGAAGGATGGCCTGGCAATGAGCTCGAGAAATTCGTATCTCACCGAAGAGGACCGTGAACACGCGACTGCCCTCTATCGCGCCCTCAAGGGCGCGCGGGATGCGGTGGCGCGGGGAGAAACCAGCTCCAGAAAGATCAAACGGCACATGAAGCGGTCGCTGGGAGAGAATTTCAAGGTCGAGTACGAATACGCGAGGATCGTCGATCCGGCAACCATGGCGCCCGTTGAAAAAATAGAGGGCAAGGTGCTCGCCGCAGTCGCAGCCCAGGTAGGCAAGACGCGGCTGATCGACAATATGTTCCTCACGCCCGGGGAGGATTTATGCGGCGAATAATGATGAAAAGCAAGATTCACAGGGCCACGGTCACCGGGGCCAGCGTGGATTATGAGGGAAGCATCACCATTGACCGGGATCTTATGGACGCGGTCGATATCCTTCCACACGAACAGGTGCATGTTCTGGATATCAGCAACGGTGCGCGGCTCGTGACCTACGCCATACCGGGTAATCCAGGAGAGATATGCGTCAACGGCGCCGCCGCCAGGATGGTCGATGTCGGCGACATGGTAATCATCGTCTCCTATGCAGAACTGGCGCCCGCAGAAATCGAAGGATTTCAGCCGAAAGTGGCAAGAGTTAGCGCAGACAACAGGATTATGAGTCTGGAAGGCGGCGATCAGGGCCATGGAGCCCATCCGCAGACCGGCCGTCAAAAGGACCACGTTACAGGAAGGAATGACTGATATGCCCGCAAGAAAGAAGTCAATCGCGCCGGAGCACGCTTCGGTTTCGGTATTCAGCCGCCAGCTGGAATTCCCCATGCTTGAAGAGCTGGATATATTGAATGTAACGGACGAGGTCTCCCGGGTCGTCCAGGAAAGCGCTCTGCTTGATGGCACTGTAACGGTATTCGTGCCCGGCGCTACCGGAATAGTGACATGCCTCGAATATGAACCCGGCGTGATCGCCGATTTCAAGGCCGCTATCGAGAGGATCGCGCCGCGCGATATCCCGTACGACCATAACCTTTTTCAGGCCGACGGCAATGGTCACTCGCATGTTCGCGCCGGCTTTGTTGGACCCTCGCTGGCTATCCCCTTCATCGGCGGAGAGCTGATGCTCGGCGTCTGGCAGAAGGTAGTCCTGGTAAATTGCGACAATCGGCGCCGCACGCGTAAGCTTGTCGTGCAGGTTGTCGGCTCCTGACGGGTCTTAACTCCATGCCGCCTATTCTGCAACTCGCTCTCGACTTCCTCGACCTTCCACGAGCCCTGTCAGTTGCTGAGGAGGCCGTCAGGGGCGGTGTCGACTGGATTGAGGCCGGAACCCCTCTGATCAAAAGCGAGGGCCTGGAAGCCGTACGCCAGATGAAACGGCGATGGCCCGACCATGTTATCGTGGCGGATCTGAAAACCATGGACGCCGGCCGCTTTGAAATGGAATCGGCTGCCAAGGCAGGCGCCAGCGTAGCCGGAGTGCTGGGCGCTGCATCGGACGCCACGATCGCTGAGTGCATCGAGGTTGCCCGTAACTATGGACTTCAGATCATCGTCGACATGATCGAGGTTGAGAATATCGTCGAGCGCGCGAGGCAGGTGGAGGCGATGGGCGCCGATTATGTGGGTATCCATACCGCCATCGATCAACAGATGCAGGGAAAAGAACCTCTTGAGCTGATTCAGCAGGTGAAGGCAGCCGTAGAAATACCGGTGTCGGTAGCCGGGGGTATCAATTCAGAAACCGCCGCCAGAGCCGCAAGCGCAGGCGCAGACATTATCGTTGTAGGTGGAGCCATCATCAAGGCCGTCGATGCTGAAATAGCGGCCAGGCAGATACGCCAGGCCATCGATTCCCGCCAGGAAGTCGAGACAACGCTCTTCAAACGTGCGGCCCTCGATAATATACGAGCCGTACTGGAAACCGTTTCCACGGCCAATATCTCCGACGCCCAGCATCGCGGCGGCGACGTCCCCGGCCTTAAGCCGGTCTTTCCAGGCATTAGAATGGCAGGAACGGCCGTAACGGTGCGAACATACCCGGGTGACTGGGCCAAACCCGTTGAGGCGATAGATTCCGCGCGGGCGGGCGATGTTCTGGTAATCGATGCCGGTGGGGTCGGTCCGGCTGTCTGGGGGGAGCTCGCAACTCACAGCGCGCGTGAAAAAGGCATAGCCGGCGTACTTGTCCATGGCGCTGTCAGAGATACGCCTGAAATTCGCGAGCTGGGATTCCCCGTATTTTCTACCGTGGTAACCCCGGCGGCCGGTGAACCCAAGGGATTCGGAGAGATAAACATCCCCCTGCGAATATCGAATGTCTCCATACAGCCGGGTGACTGGCTGGTCGGAGACGATGACGGCGTAGTTGTCCTGCCGAAAGCCAGGGCGGCGGAGATCGCCAACAGGGCAGCCGATGTCTTCGAGAGGGAAAACCGTTTGCGTCAGGAGATACAGGCGGGAAGTACTTTAAGCCAGGTGGCATACCTGCGGAAATGGGAAAAAACTTAAAGGACGCCATTCCGCTGCCAGGAGCGGATAGCTACGAATCGCTTTTTTCCCGCTCAAGTCTGATCGTAGCGTGAAGCCGAAGACTCACATCTCCCGGGATTGATTCAGGCTCGATGGAATGATAGAGCGTCACGGTCCTCCGGAGGGTGTTTACGACAACGCGGCAGTTTTCACAGCCCTCAAGATGCCGTTCGATCTCCTTGCAGGTCTTTTCCGCCATCTCATCGTCAATATATTCCGACAGACCTTCGAATATTTCCCTGCAATCCATTACGCTGTTTCTCCCGTGAAATAGGTTGAAAGACGATTTCGCAAATAGAGGCGGGCCCTGTGAAGCCTGGATTTTACCGCCGCGACGGACAATCCCAGTACCTCCGCAACTTCGGCCGCGGGCAGACCCTCCACATCCCTCAGCACAAAAACCACTCTATACATTTCCGGCAGTTCATCTATCGCTTCATCCATTTTTTTACGCGCTTCGCTGTTCAGCAGCCTGTCTGATGGACTTTCCGACCAGTCGGTCAGCTTCTGTCCTGCATGTGCCAGCTTCTGGACCGAGTTTGCTTCGTCAAGAAATTCAGTCTCACTCCTGTCCCTCCTGCTGCGCTTTCTGAGCTTTGTCAGGGCCGCGTTGGTCGCCACGCGATAAAGCCAGGTAGAGAAGCTCGACCTGCTTTGAAACTTGTCAAGAGAGCGAATGACATTGAAAAAAGTGTCCTGCAACACGTCCTCCGCATCGTCCCGATTTCCGAGCATACGATATGCCAGGTTATAGACAAGGCCCTCATATCTGGAAACCAGCAATTCCAGGGCTTCGTTGTCACCCTTTCCAATCCGCTCGATTAATTCTGTATCGGTGGGAACTGTATGCTCCATTTGTTAGACTGTTGTCTGTTTAAAAAGATTCGATTGCTATTTATTGCCAGTGGGTAGTTTATCATGGCCCGGGCTGGAAGAGGCTACATGAATCTTTTCATTCAGGACAGCATCCAAACATACATGTGAAGTTATTCGGCCCGGCAACAGCGCCGGGCGTTAATGTGGGAGGTGAAGAGTAATATGGCAATTTATGATCTGAAGTGCGATGACTGTGGCCACCAGTTCGAGAAGTTCGTGACTGGTTTCCTTGCCGAGGAAGACAAGACCTGTCCCCGCTGTGCGAGCCGCAAGGTTTCGCAGAAATTCAACAGCTCCTTTGGTATCGGGTCTTCATGCTCGAGCTCTGGCGGTGGTTGCAGCAGTCCGCCTAATACCAGCTTTGGCTGAGGCTAACATATAGGCCCGTGGGGTCTGAATTATGTTATGCAGGAAATGAAACATGCAGATAGCCGTTATTACATCCGATGATTGTTCGGGGCACGATAAGTGCCCCGCAAGGAAAGAGTGCCCGACAAAGGCGCTCGTTCAGCTTGATCCCGGGGAAGTCGTGACCGTGCTCGGCTCTTTGTGTCACGGTTGTGGAGACTGTGTTGCGGCATGTCCCGAACAGGCAATCAGAATAAAGCAGATGTAACGTTTTACAAACCTGGTTTTGTGGGACGTTGTTTCTAATGTCGAAAGGAGAATAAGTTGTCAGCTGACATTCTCGAGGTTACAGACGCAAATTTTAAATCCGAAGTGCTGGAATCCGAAATACCGGTGATCGTGGATTTCTGGGCGGCCTGGTGCGGTCCATGCAGGATGGTAGGACCGATCGTTGAAGAGATCGCCAAGGATCAGGGCGGCCGCGTCAAGGTGGCAAAGCTTAATGTTGATGAGAACCGTGAGACGGCCACCAAGTACGGGATCATGAGCATTCCGACTATCCTGCTGTTCGAAAAGGGAGCGGTTGCCAGGCAGGTTGTTGGCGCCATGCCCAAGACAGCGCTTGTTCAGGAGCTGGGGCTCGGCTAGACCATATCCTGGGTTTGGCTGTACCGGGAGGGTTCGGTACAGGCCTAGTAGTGAATGGCCACTATCGTACCGATAGGGGTCCAGTTGTACAGGTACTCGGCATCAGACAGCGGCAGGCCAACACATCCATGGCTGGTGGGCGTTCCAAAGCTCGTGGCCCAGTAATTTCCGTGTATGGTGTAGTCTCCGTTGAACATGAGCACCCAGGGAACATTGGGGGCCAGATATCCGTCACCACGCATGTCAACCTTCTCCGCCTTCGCATACACGGCATATGTACCTGTCAGGCTGGGCGTGGCCAGCGAGCCGCTTGAGCAAACCATCGATTTAACCTGCTGGTCATTATCGTAGAGCGTGACCCTCTGCGCCGTCAGGTCGACATCGATCATTTTTGACGGTTTTGTAGTAAAGCTGCTTTCTACATCCTGGCGCAAAAAACTTCCGCTCTTACTGCGAAATGCTTCTGTGCCGCCCTTGAGGCGGATTGTGATTTTAGCCCCCTGGGTCCAGTTCTGCAGCGGTCTGAATTCCACTTTATCAGGTGACACCCAATCCCAGGCTCCGAGAGTCGAAGGCTCAACAGTGAGAAGGGATTCAGCCAGCTCCGGATTACGGATCTCCTCGCTGAAAGTCAGAGTAGGCCTCTCCCCCAGACTCACACCTGATTCTCCGTCGCCAGGGACAAAAATCACTTTCAAAGGATCAGTGGTAGCAATCTTCTGTGTGTATGGATGCTGAAGCCCGGCGCCGTTGCCAGCGGTCGCCCCCGTGACAGTCAGATCGTACTTCTGCCCCTGCTCGTAGCCCTCAAATACAATATACGCTTTTGTGGGATTGGCCTCGTCCACGCGAGAGCGGGAAGAGAGCTGCGGATTGATTTCATATGAGAAGGATTCGATCGGAGTATTGAATTCAATGGCGATCGGCTCCCCCATCTGAACAACCTGAATCTCCTTTGTGAAGATAGGGGCCGGTGTGATTATTGTCTGAAAGGTAGATTGCTCTGTAACCTCCCTTGAGTGCGGGCCCGTCATTGTAAGGTCTGTCAGCGTACCACTGACCGTGATTTCATAACGGGAGTCAGTTCGAAGCAGAGGCTCCCCACTGGCAGTTACAAAGACACCGTCATTCAAAGTACCTTCCACTTCACGGGTGCCAATGGGCGCGCCAGTGGGATCGAGGGTTGTTTCCTTTACCCTCACATCCGTGATGCTGCCCCGCAACCAACTGGTTGAAACTTTCAGTCGGGAATCAACAGGAATATCATTGCTTCCGGGAGATGGGTCTATTTTTATGGAAGGCGGAAAAATCGCGGCCATCGAGATGTATATAAGAATAGCGACAGCAAGCACCGCCAGGGCGATGACAATCACAGCCCGCTTCCTGGCCATCGTTCTACCTATTCTTTGATCCTGTATCGTTGTCGCTCTGCTCATCTGTTTCGATTTCGGAATCGTCTGCCCTGACCATTATATTATAGCGGTCTCCCGGGAAGGAAAAGAAGAATTCGAATATTGTTAACGAGGCCGCATTTAACAACCGATAATTAACCTAGAACGAAAAAGGCAAACCCATCGCGAGGTGGGGGCGCAAAGCTAGGGGTCTCGCAAGAGACAGCCCGGCCGCCGAAGCTCTTGAAGCTGCTCTTTATTGAGTAGCAATTGACGTGTTGCAAGGTT
>Ga0265292_1000831_pt1 | contig 34161 bp, 18 predicted proteins | sample Munlanlewell296A_FD_189080 | JGI IMG/M metagenome (GOLD analysis project Ga0265292, IMG submission 189080) | Leachate microbial communities from a municipal landfill in Southern Ontario, Canada - Leachate well 296A | ecosystem: Engineered > Solid waste > Landfill > Unclassified | place: Canada... | reverse complement strand
TTGGTGTCGTCATCCCGATCTGAAAAAACTCTACCTTTTCGATTTCCGGACTCAGATCTTCCGACCTATCAATGCGATCGGAAAAATCGATGAAGATTCTATCCGTTGGTTTCGGGCGGTTGCAAGCCATTACGAAAAACAAGGTCATTGCAGCTAGAACGAAGTTTTTCATGAGTTGCAAGGTTTAAAGATTGTGCTTGTGAGAATAACGATAAGCAAAGTTTTAAATTATTGACAGCTCTACTAAAATATCTACTGACATCATTTCCGCAAAGCAATGTCACAACCGCCTCCTCTACCAGGGTGCCCCTTATTTGCCACAACAACTTTATCCACCAGGGTGCCCCTGGTAAATGAAGCTTTAGTGGCAACTGATTTTCGCTGTTGCTATCTGTGTAATCAGCGTCATCCGTGGATAGTTTACTTGTGCCTTGAGCCTTACTTGAGCCTTGCGCCCTGAGCCTTATCTTTTGACAAACCTGGCCGTTGAAATTCGGTTCTCTATCGTTCTGCACCGCATTAAATACACACCTGCCGGCAGGTCGCCGGTCATTATATCTGTGGAGAGACTATTAACGACCGACATCCTGATTACCTGCTTCCCATGAACATCAAATACCTCAATTTCCTCAATGATATCAGTGGAAATTACTGATAACCGGTCGGTTACGGGATTGGGAAAGAGGTGGATTCCTTGATCGGGAAGCTCGGGTTGTTCAACGGATGTGAGCGGACTGGTTAAGAACCGGATGCTTTCGATCCAAAGGCTGTCGGTTTTATTGGGCACGCCGAATACCCCTGCGTTTACGTAGGTTGTGAGTTTGATGATCCTGGTGGAATCAACCGTTTGGCCAACCGCTGGCGATGACGATAACCATCTTCCGGTATAATTATTCTGATAGGTGTGGAACCGGCCATCTGCAATGATCGTGGGCCTGAAAACCGGCGTTGTATTGGTTTCAACCCCGTTAATATCGGCAAAATCAAACCGGAGCGATACGGAATTACTCTTGTTGTAAGTCTTCAGATTGATCACGCAATAGGGATGATTCTTCAGGTTGACCGGCCTCGGCAGAGTTAGCTCAAATTTTGGCCAGCTGCCGGGATTTACCGTATTGTATACCACCTTAAGACTTTCATTCGACTCTGAGAATTCGTATGTACTTCCATCTGAAGTGTTTGCCGCCAGATCTGAAGTGTTTCCATCAGTGAGATTGCCAAACCAAAAGGTACCCTCAGCAGGTACCGCAACCGTTTTAACGAAATTTGCCGCAGTGATGTTGTTTGCACCAATGTTCACATATAAAGATATATCCCCTTCAAGCGTTCCCCACTTTACCGTTATTTCGGAAGTTCCAGCCCCTGCAGTTATCTGAGCGTCGGAAGGTATATGCCATTCATAAACCGCATCGGTGAAACGGGTGGCCTGGTACTTTGCTGTTTGTCCGGGTTCAAGAAAAGCCGGTCCTGTAATTTTCAGATCAGCCATCTGGTAAACCCTCACATAATCAATTTCCATGCGTTTGGGGAAAATAGAGGGATCCACTCCCTGCGCTCCGCCCCAGCTTCCGCCTACTGCCAGGTTTAATATAAAATGAAACCGCTTATCGAACGGCCATTTTTCCCAGCCTCCTTCATTGTTAAAGGTATAGTACTTCGTATCATCGACCATGAAATCGATCTTCGTGGCCGACCATTCAATGGCATACACATGAAAAGTGGTTTCCCAGTCGGAACCGGTTACCGAGCTGCCTTTCTGAGTTCCCAGTTTATGATTGTAGACCTCTGTGTGGGCCGTGCCAAACACATGAGTGGGGTCATATCCAACATGTTCCATGATGTCGGTTTCCCCGCTCGAAGGCCAGTTGCCATAAGCCCAATCGGTAGGAAGCATCCAGATAGCAGGCCACGTACCTTTCCCGCCGGGCAGTTTGGCTCGTATTTCAAACCTGCCGTACAGCCAGTCGCCTTTACCGGTTGACACCAGTCGCGCCGATGTATATTCCCTTCCGTTGTAGTTCTCTTTCAATGCTTCAATGATCAGAACCCCGTTTTCAACACGGGCATTCTGTGTCCGGTTCATCGTATAATACTGAAGCTCATTATTCCCCCAGCCATTGCCGCCCTCTTCACAGGTCCATTTACTGGCCGCCGGGAGTCCGGTGTAATCAAATTCATCCGACCAAACAAGTGCATTGAACTGGGCGTTTCCGCTTGATATCTGAATACAAACCAAAACTAATGTTGTAGTCAGAAATCTGATAGTGCCTAAGGATGAGGTCATTGGCCGGTATTACTGATAAATTTTCACATAATCAACGATCATTTCCTGCGGGAATCCGGTATCATCAACCCCTTTCACTGCGCCCCAGTTCCCTCCGACGGCAACATTCAACAGCAGATGAAACTTCTTGTCAAATGGCCACACTTTCGGATCAGCGACTTCTTTTTTGAATGAAAAGTACATTTTATCATCCACAAAGGCCTTGATCATAGTGGAATCCCATTCAACCGCATACACATGGAACTGTTCATGCAGATCCGGCAGGTAGAATCCTTTGGTTCGCTGGGTGCGAATAAAGTGATTGTAGCTTTCGGTGTGAACCGAGGCAAATACCGAATCGGGCATGTACCCGACATGTTCCATAATATCGACCTCGCCTGATTTTGGCCATCCTCCGTATTCCCAATCGGTGGGCAACATCCAGATGGCCGGCCAAATACCAAGAGTCCCCGGCAATTTGGCACGTACTTCTATCCGCCCAAACAGCCAATCGCCTTTACCTTTGGTGATTAAACGGGCCGAGCTATATTGCTTGTCGCCGGTTGGTTCCTTGATAGCTTTGATATGCAGCATTCCGTTTTCGACAAAAGCGTTCTCGATTCGTCCTGCCGTATAGTTCTGCCATTCGTTATTTCCCCAACCGGTTGCATTTCCTATGGTATCGTAACTCCATTTTGAGTTATCGGGCAGGCCTGTTCCATTGAACTCATCACTCCAGACGAGTTTGTGGGTTCCCGGGTTATGATTGACACAGGAAACGGTTAGGATCAGCGCCAGGCAAAGGAAAATATTTTTCATGGGTCAACAATTGTTCGTTAAAAAGCTCCGAAAGGTACCCACCCCCTGGCCCCCTCCCTTTTTCAGGGAGGGGTTGGGGTGGGTACTTTTCGGCTGGTAGTGGTAAGTATTCACCATTTACTTCAGTTCAAAACCTGCCTCAATGGTATTTTGGGAATTGGTTCCTACAAATACCTTGAATTTACCCGGTTCAGTACCCCAAACCATGTCGCGGTTGTAAAAAGATAAATCTTCTTTGGTCACGGTAAAGCTGATGGTTTGAACCTCCCCGGCCTTCAGCATCACCTTCGTAAAGCCTTTGAGCTCTTTAACCGGGCGCGTTACTGATCCAACCAGGTCGCGAATATACAGTTGAACGGTCTCTGTTCCGGCTGCCTGCCCTGTATTTTTTACATCAACTCTGACTTCCAGCGGTTGGTTGTCGGATACGATGGATTGACTAAGAATCAGATTATTATAAGCAAACTGAGTATAACTCAATCCATAACCAAACGGGAAAAGCGGATCATTTGGAACATCCAGGTATCGTGAAGTGAATTTCTGATCCTGGCTGCCCGGGCGGCCGGAGTTTTTGTGGTTATAATAGATAGGAATCTGCCCCAATGCATAGGGGAAGGTAACCGGAAGTTTGCCCGAAGGATTATATTCTCCAAACAAAACATCGCATAAGGCCGGGCCCGTCATGGTTCCGGGTATCCAGGCCTCCAGAATGGCCGGTACAAAGGTGTTTACCTTCGTCAGGATGAGCGGCCGTCCGTTGAACAGCACCAATACCATCGGTTTTCCCAGTTTTGCCATCTCAAGGATCAATTCTTCCTGGACCCCCGGGATGGAGATATCGGCACGGCTCATACTTTCACCAGACATCATCCCTGCTTCACCACAGGCAGCAATGATCACATCTGCGCGGCGTGCGGCAGCCATTGCAGCCGCGAACCCGGATTTATCGTTGTCGTTAAAGTTTGCGCCTTTAACATAGAGCACTTTACCGGCACCCAACCGGGTTTCAAGTTCTTTTTTAAGTGTAATTACCTGTTTCCCTTCGCCTCGTCCCGACCAGTTTCCAATCATATCATCCGCTGCATCTGCGGCTGGACCGATCAGGGCGACACTTTTCACAGAAGAATTCAGCGGCAGCACCTGGTTCTCGTTTTTGAGCAGAACAAAAGATTTCCTCGCTGCATCGCGGGCTCCAGCGAGAAATTCAGGCTTTAATAAGGTTTGTTTTTCACGATCGGCATTACTGTAGCGATAAGGATCTTCAAAGAGCCCAAGCAAAAATTTCAAGCGTAAAACACGGCGCACGGATTCATCGATTTGCGCTTCGGTAATTTTTCCATCTTTCAACAGATTCTTCATCTCCGTGAGATACACGTTGCCTTCCATATCCATGTCCACCCCGGCATTGAAAGCCAGGTCGCCGGCTTCATATTTGTTTGCAACTATCCCATGAGGAATCATCTCGGATATCGACGCCCAGTCACTGACCACCATCCCTTTAAAGGCCCATTCAGTTTTAAGAATATCATGGATCAGATATTTGTTACCGGTTGCCGGTATCCCGTTCAGGTCATTAAATGCCGACATAAAGGTTTCCACACCGGCTTTTGCTGCTGCCTTGAAAGGTGGCAGATATATTTCCCGAAGGGTGTTTTCACTCATGTCAGTGGTGTAATAGTCGCGGCCTGCCTGGGCATTCCCATATCCCGCATAATGTTTGGCGCACGCCAGAATGGTGGTGATATCCGCCAGATCATTGCCCTGAAAGCCTTTTACTCTGGCCTCTGCCAATCTGGATCCCAGGTAAGGATCTTCGCCCGAGCCTTCCATGATGCGTCCCCAGCGCGGATCGCGGGCAATATCAACCATCGGGGCAAAGGTCCAGTGCTGACCGGCTGCAGCGGCTTCTGTGGCAGCGATACGGGCCGATTTTTCGGCCGCTTCAAGGTCCCAGGATGCCGATTCTCCCAGTGGTATGGGAAATATGGTTTTATAGCCGTGAATGACATCATAGCCAAAGATCAGGGGGATCTTCAACCGGGATTCTTCAACGGCAATTTTCTGGATTTTCCGGGTATAATCTGCTCCGTTGATGTTCAGCATGGAACCTACCTTCCCATCCCGGATACTTTGCAATAAATCAGGTCTCAAGGCCACCGGACCGGTTAACTCACCATCGCCCGAGAATTGATTTAACTGGCCGATCTTCTCATCGAGGGTCATCAAAGCCAGAACGCTATCCGCTTTCTTCATCAGTTCCTTTTCGGAATTGTCAGGAGTCTCTTTGACAACTGTTTTACAAGCGGTAATGCCTAGAATGCTCATTGCTGCGAGGAAAATAATTTTTTTCATACGATTTATGGTTTCATATTTTTGATCAAAAGAGGTAGGGTTCCTAAGGTTTGTTCATCACCCACACGGATAAGGTAGATTCCCGGAAGATAACCGGAGGTACTAACAGTGCATTTTGCGGTAATGGTCGAAGGAGTATCCTGCTTATATAGAATGCGCCCCAACATATCCATTAATTCCAGTCGCCGCGATTTGCCATTAGGATTGCTGATCTCAACGATTACAAAGTCTGCCGCCGGATTCGGGTATAATCTGAAGCCGGCTTTGGTAACAACAGTCGAATCATTGGTGCCGGGAACTTTAATAAATTCGATCCTGTTGAGGTTGAACCCGCTCGTCAGTGCGGTTATACGAATGGTTTTCAACCCCGCAGGCAAACTGTCGGAAACCGTTACAGAGCTCCAGTTCTGCCAACCTCCGGTAGCTGCGAAGTCCACGGTATGCAATGACTGCATGATGTCATCAATGATAAACAGTTCAGCCTTTGAGGTCCCGGAATTGCAGGCATACCGGTAGGTCACTTTATAGAGGGCTTTCTCGGCGATCCGTACCGGAAATTCCAAATAGTCGCCTGCATCGGTCCATCCTGCATTTTGACCGCCTCCGGTGTCACTGCAGGTTTCAAAACCAAAGCCACTGTTTACGCTGTAATTCTCAGCTTCAAGAATCCCCGGAATAGGCAATCGCGGGATGATCGTATTGACAACAGGGACATCCGTGAATGGGGCTAAAATATCTCCGCCACCGCTGGTTATTTGATTTCCATTATAGGATAGTTTCAATATATCAGTATCTGAAAAAATGGATCCAAACCAGAGCCTGAGGGATGGAGGATTGATCGATTCGAAGCTTACAGAATCGGGCACGTAGGTTTTGCTCCCAACGGTGAGAGTGAACTGCGATCCCGATGCCGGGAATCCAGACAGGGGTTTGTTGAAAGTCAGCACGATCTGCTTTCCCATATCGTCGGTTTTTGCGGAAAGCAGGGAAAACGGTACTCCGGTGGCTCCGGTAGGGCTATTAAAGGCGAATGAATTAACATTAAATCCACCTTCTTCAAAATAGATGATCATTTTATGCCATCCGGCTGTTAACCCGAGGTTTTTCAGGTTTATGGGGATATAACGCTGATACCCGCCGGTATGCGGAACGGCTATCGAACCCGAAACGTTGATCCCGTCGATCTCGATCCGGAAAACTCCCATACCGCTGGCGGATGCAGTTCGCACGGTCAGGTTATAGACTCCCGTGGTGTCCGTAATAAAGGTATAGGCCAGCCATTCACCCTTTACAATATGGCTGATGTTATAGCCGTTGGTATAAGGAACTGAATCGGTACACACCTCAATATCAGGCCCGTCATTCCGGTAAATCCATCCCAGGTTCCAATCGGTGGAGCCTTGTCCGCCGCTATTTTCAAAATCAGCATCGCTGTAGGCAAAATTATTCCTGCCCATGTCGAAATCAACGGCATAAAAGATACCCGGCACCCGGTTTCGGGCAAACGGTTTGGTTTCAGAGGTCAGCTGCTGGCGAAACAGGGCATCGGGCACATCATAATGAATGATGCAGTTCCCGATTTTCAGGTTTTCTGCAATCTGCATAAGGGCAGCAGCGGCAAAGGCCGAGTCGGGTTTGGTCCCGCCGTTCTTCCAGTATCTTAGGAGTTGTTCGTATTCAGGGGTTTTTATAACCGTGAGCGGTCCCACTACTGAGTTGATCTTTTTTTCGGGCCACCACGACCAGCCAATGTCATTCGTTTCGAGCAAGGAAATGGCTTCGGCAAACCAATGATTGGAGTTTTCTCCCGATTCGCCCATCCAAAGCGGTATATTATATTGATCGCGAATATTCAGTTTCTCCTGGATGGTACCGATGTCGTTACGGTTCCAGTAGCGGTGGAAACTGAATGCCAGGTTATTGTCGAAGGCAGTCAGGGGTAGCAGCCCGTTGAAGTTTCCGCTCCAGCAGTTTCCCTCGATAAAGATGAGATGCTTCGTATCTTTGCTGCGGATCGCGGTGATGATTTTCTTGAATAAGTCGAGCAGGGGGGCATTTTGCTGGCAGCTGCATCCATTCTGATTGCCGCTGTTTTCAAAATCCCAGTTGGTTTCATTGAGGAGATCATATCCGCCAACCCACGGATTATTGGCATACCTTTCGGCCAATCTTTTCCACAATTCGATGGTTTTTGTCCGGTTGGCAGCGCTTTCCCAGAGGGAAAGCTTACTGGGGTCCCGGTCTGATATATTATTATCGCGGCCTTGTCCACCGGGGGCTGCGTGAAGATCCAGTATCACATACATCTGATTAGCCGCACACCAGGAGACCAGGCTATCGAGCATCACAAATCCTTTTTCCAGCCATGTTTGCCGGCCTCCTACCGGCTCCTCTTCAGCGGGGAGGGTGAACAGGTTGTAATGGAGTGCAGGCCTTACTGAATTAAATCCCCATCGGGCAAGAGTGTCGATATCAGCTTTGGTAACATGATTAGCCAGCCAGGCATCGTAAAATTTTTCCATTCCGGCTTGTCCGACTAAATCCCGTATTCTGGCTTTTATTTCGTGCTGGGTTCCGGCAAAATCTCCGGTTTCGAGCATATAACCCTCCTGGAGCATCCAGCCTCCAAGGCCCATACCGCGGAGGAGGACTTCGCGGTTATTGCCGTCAACAATTTTTTTACCGGAGGCTCTCAGAAATCCTTCGGATACAGGCCGGGTGTATTTCGGGAAATTGACGTGCAAAGATTCCAATCCTGCTATGTTTTTCGAACAAGAAGAATCGGCAAGTCCCGCTGCAAAAGCTGTTGCAGCCGAACCGGGTGAAGAAAGGCGCCAATCAGCAGAGGTTTGGCGATTGTTCCAGATAATGGCCCTGATCTGGGTGAAATTGACTTTTAAAGATCCAAACAGATCGTTGATCCAGGCAGCTTTATCCCCTCCATTGGGTGCACATCCTGTTTCGGCTAGCATAATGGGCTTTGCCGGATGGGCTTCTGTGATTTTATCAACCACATACCGGTAGGCATCTGTATAAATCCGGGCCCCTTCCGGATTTTTCGATCCGTTCCAGGAATTCCAGTCGCTGTTGGGCTCGCGGGCCCAACGGATAAACACGGGACTATCAAAACTATGGATTTTTGCACCAAATTGTTCAAGAACGGTATTGGATTTACCCTTTAAAATATCTGATAAAGAGATCGAGAGATCGATAGAAATAAATGGAATGCTGCCTGCAGCTTTAATCTGGTCACATTCAGCTGCCGGGAAATTCAATCCTGCTGCATTCCAATCCAGTATGCGCGAAACGAAAGCGGGTTGCTTTCCGAATTGTTTGCGCAACTGAGAAATAGAATTGGTATCGCCGAATGAAACATCGTCCATGATTCCCCAATACCGGGAAACATTGTTCTGACCCATGCTTTCAAGCGACCATACAAACAGAAGGAAGAATAGTATCTTTTTATTCAGATAGGGTAAAAATGCCATTCTAATTTTAAAAAAAGGGGCTACCATATAAATCCTATCAATTCGGTAGATTCCACGGTAACCCCTGATTTCCAAATACTAACAACTATGAAAAGAAAGAATCTATTTTAGCCCGGCAACATGAGGTCCGGCGATATCATCGAGGTACACGCTGTAAGTTGCATCGTGAACTCCCGGCTGATACATGATCCGGACCACATTATAGAAGCCATGGTTAAACCGGTCGTCGATGGCAATATTCGTCGTAAATATGTCCCCTGTCCAGTCCCAGCCTGCAGCGGCCCCAGAATAATCAAATTCCATTATTTCCCAGGTGTTGGTTGCCGAAATCTTCTGCTTCAACTCACTCCCGGTTTGCCATGCATTGCCACCCTTGTCAGTATTTTCCAGTTTCATTAATACCTCCTGACCGGCTGTTCCATAAACAAGCACTTTGAATTTGGTCTGTTTTGTGATATCAAAGCGGTATCCATCAGGCAGTTGTATGAAAACGTTAGCCCAGTCGTTATTTGTTTTCGTGAACAGGGCAACATTTTTACTGCGGTTCGGATACTTGGCTGCATCCGGGTTGGCGACCACATCGAGGGTAGCGGTACCACCGGCCAGATCCAGTCCGGCAGCGGTCAGCATGGTCTCACCAAAATCGTTGTACATAACCATGGCATTGAGGAGATATTCCACATAATCCGGATGGTTTACTGCAACAACAACCGTCAGGTCCTTGGTATAGGTTTTACCTTCTGAGGAAGACAGTTCAACCGAAACAATGTAGGTGCCTTTGCGCATAAAAGTATTTACCTGCGATTGATTGGCATTGGTTGTTTCAACGGAGTTGCCATCGCCGAAGTTCCATGCCACTTTCGTTACGGATAATCCGGCAGGTATTTTCAGATTGGCCAGCGAAAATTCATATTCATTCGGATTGGCGGTGGGAGCAAAAACTGCATCGAAGGTAATGGTCGGTAAAACGTATCCCAGTGGAATCAGCAGGTAATGCCATGCATTGCCATCCCCGCCGATGCAAGCCAGTTCCAGACTATTTTCGGTAATATTGAGGATTTCATATTCACCATCCTTGGCGCCTGTATCAAAGCATGGAAAGATCGGTTTTGGTCCCGATAATTTCAGATACTTTTTACCATCTTTGGTACTGAACGACCAGGTTCCCGAGATAGGGCCGGGATAGTCGACCATATAGTCGGTGTCGTTAATCCTTGGATTAGAATAGGCCGCGTCGGTCCTGCGGAAATCTTTCACATAACTAACCCCTTTGTTATCATAGGTTGCAGCGAAACCGGTGAGTTTAAAATTGAGTGCATCATCATAGAGCCCTTTATTCGATTTGGCAAGAGGACCTGCACTCCACCAGGTGGTGCTGTTTGCCAGATTCGGGCCAACACCCATGTGTCCCGTGGCCAGACTGTCCATCACCCATGATCTGCCGTTTACAGCCTCAATTCCACCGCAAAGCAAGGTAATAACCGGGTCGGAAAAATAGGCCCAGTCGGTTTCAGTGGTAGTGATACTCTTGGTTATCGAAGCGTTCCCACCTTTTGTATAAAGGGTCAGAGTGATGGTATAAGTATCCGGTACCGGGTAATAGGCTTCGGCTTTTTCGCCGCTGGCAGTATTTCCGTTTCCAAGATCCCAGGTTGCAATACCTGTTATGGTCGACTTATTTTCGATCACAAAATGGAAGGCATCTGCACCGGGAGTTATGGTGATTTGCAGGTCAGCAGCCGAAGGAGTTGCTCCAATATCAGGCGTTGGCAATACGGTCGGTTCGCAGGAACCGAGTATTAAGGCCGATACGGCCAGGAATAGAATATATTTTAAGCGTTTCATAATTTATTTATATTTAGGTACATACTGTTTTAAAACACCCGTATTGCAGTTGCGGATTTCCACACCCGGAATCGGAAACATTCCATAAGTTTGCGGATCAAATGCTCTTCCCTGAAAATCCTGCTTGTTCGGGGCTGATGAAGGAACATTGAAGCTGGCATCGATTTTGGTTTTGGCATAATCCAGTCCCATTCTCAGAAGGTCCCATTTACGAGATCCTTCACCCGCCAATTCCACACGACGTTCGTGCATGATATTCTCCATGGTAACTAAACTTAGTGCAGCCGATGCACCCAATGCCCTTGTCCTGACCTGATTCAGATAATCTTTGGCTTTGGATGGATTATCAGTAACATACATCTCCGAAGCCATCAGCAATACATCTGCCAGGCGAATATCGATGAAGTTTGCCGGGTAGTTGTGTTCACGAGAACCTGCTGTTGCCTGATAAGCATTCCGGGGCATCCATTTCTTATTGAAATAGCCGGAATTTTCGAAAGCTTTAAGATAGGTGCCCGATTCAGCATCCGCGTTGAAAACGGTAGCATCTTTACGCGGGTCACCGGCCTCATATTCATTTACCAATGACCAGGTTATGGTTGCAAAGCTCCATCCTGCATCCCAGAAACCGCCAAACCCTGCCGGGTTACGCATACCATAAAAGATGACCGTGAAATTACCGTTAATTCCCCAGCCGCCCCAATCGCTTGATTTGGCTTTTTCGGAATACTGAAATTCTAAAATGGCTTCATTGCTGTTTTGATGAGCCCAGTCGAAGAGATCGGCATAATTTGGAACAAGGGTATATCCGCCATTGGTAATGATGTCATCCAATGCAGTTTGCACATAGGCTTTGTCGATGGTTGTGGTTCCGTCGGTCCATGCACCTGTCAAGCCTAATGCAGGTATGGCAGTTTTTATACCGGTATGATACAGGTAAATGCGGGCAATAAGCGATTCGGCAGCGTATTTGGTCACACGGCCAACCTCCGTAGAGGGAACAATAGCCGGAAGATCCGGTAGTGCATCGAGAAGGTCCTTGGCAACTTGGGTATAAACTTCCGAAGGGGTGTTTTGGGTTACACTGCGATAGTCATCGATGGAAGGCAATACCGATGTGATAATCGGAACCCAGCCATAGTGACGGGCAAGATCATAATAAATGTAACCGCGTATGAATTTGGCTTCAGCAATAAAGCGCTTCTGATTTGCCGGGTTAGTCCAGGTAATTCCACCTTCTTTTTGTAAATACAGGTTAGCGCGGTAAATCGCGGTGTAACACCGGTTCCATAAATCAGTGGCCGAATTATTTGCATCAGTCATCTGCGACAGTTCGATTTCATGCCATTGGCTCATATCCTTTGCATCGGCTCCACCTGTAAAGGCATCATCCGAGAAAATATCCGACATGAGCGGAATGAATTGCCAGTTTTGAACCGTCAAAGCGTCATACACCCCTACAAGTGCCAGGAAAGCATCGTTTTCGGTTTTATAGAAATTGTCTTCAACCAGGCCGGTTTTGGGCTCCAGCTCCAGGAAGCTTTTTGTACATGCTTGCATCCCGAAGATTACAATGGCTGCGTAAGCTATATATCGTATTTTTTTCATTTTAGCTTTAATTAAATAGTTAACAATTAGAACGTAACGTTAATGCCACCGTAAATCGACCTGGCTTGCGGGTAAATACCGTGATCAACGCCATAGCTGAATACTCCGCCGCCAATTTCCGGTTCATAGCCATCATACTTGGTAAATGTCAGGAGGTTTTCACCAGCAAGATAGATCCTCAGTTTACTGATATGCAGCCAGCTGGTCACTCTTACCGGGATGGTATAACCTATACTGAGATTACGGAGGCGCAGGTAATCAGCATTCTTTACCCAGAAATCACTCGGGGTTTTGAAATTCCCATTCAGATCGGAATAAGTCAAACGGGGATAGGTATTGCTTGTGCCTTCGCCGGTCCACCGTTCGAGGGCTGAACCGCGGTAATTGGTAAAGTTCATATCATAACGGCGCGTTGCATCCCAAACCTGGGCACCCAAAGCGGTGTACCAGAATATGTTCACATCGAAACCTTTGAACTCAAGGGTCAGGTTCAAACCGCCAGTGAAGGCGGGATAGGGGTTTCCAATCTGAACCCAGTCTTCACTGTCGATTGTACCACTACTATCCTGATCTACAAACCGAAAGTCACCTGGTTGAGCATTGGGCTGAATTAATTTACCAGCCGGATTTACATGGGCAGCAACTTCGGCTGCATTCTGGAAGATCCCATCGGTTTTAACCCCATAGAATACACCCAGCGGAGATCCGACTTCTGCACGGACAATACCTGCCTGGCCAAATCCTCCATTGCCGCCTGTTAACCGTTTTTCTGCATTCTGAATATCAAGAACCGTATTTTTATTGGTATTGCCGATCAATTTCAGATCGATATAGAGTTCACCAACATGCTGACGATATCCTAATTCGAGGTCGAACCCGAAATTTTGTACGCTTCCGCCATTGATTACCGGAGGAACGTTACCTATGAGCAGCGGAGCAGGAGCTTCGATTAACCAGTCTTTGGTTGTTTTATTGTAAAAGTCTGCCGTAAAGGTCATTTTGTTATTCAGGAAGCCCAGATCCAATCCGATGTCTGTTTGTTCCGAGGTTTCCCATCTCAGACTTGGGTTAGCAATCCGGGAAGGAACCATCCCGTTGTACTGGTTTTTTCCCATGCCGAAATAATAAATAGAACCGGTTCCCATGATGGATGTGTAACGGAAGTCACCAATTGATTCATTACCGTTCCGGCCCCAGCTGGCACGCAATTTCCCGAAACTTAGCCACGAGGCTGTATTTTTCATGAAGGATTCCTGGGAGAAGATCCACCCGGCCGACACAGATGGGAAATTACCGAATTTATTGGCCGATCCAAACCGTGATGAACCGTCGGTACGCAGAATGGCGGTAATCATGTATCGTCCCATGAAGTCATAATTAATCCTGCCAAAATAGGACAACATTGTGTGGTCACCGTATCCGCCATAGATGGAGGCTGAGAGTGGATCCACAGCATTATCAATATAGGCATGTTCGAAATCGCTGAATATTACATTATTTTTTGAACCGCCTACATTACTGTATTGGTTACGCTGGGCGGCATGCCCCAATAATGCCGTAAAATGGCTTGAACCTAAGGTTTTATCGTAGGTCAGAACGTTTTCAAGGTTCCAGTTGATGTAGTTGTCTTCACTTCTCGACACTCCATTGACCAAAGTTTTGTGGGTAGCATCAAGATCATATTTGGGGGTATATCCGCGGTTGATCACCAGAGCGTATTCACCGCCGAAAGAAGTGCGGAAGCTTAAGCCCTGTAATACATCAGAAAGTTTGCCGAAATCGAAAATTGCGAAGGCATTTCCAACCGCTTTATAAGTATTGGTTGCGCTATTGGTATAAGATAACATGGCGATGGGATTAGTGATCTCCTGCATTCCGATGCCAAAATCTTCAGGAGTTGCCCAGGTACTATCGGCGAAGGTTACCGGAACGATCGGGGGCGTGTTGAGAGCTTGAATCAAACTGGTTGCTGCAAAATGATCATTAGCTCCAATCCCTTTACTATTGAGGTTGGCTAAGGTAATGCTCGATCCTACCTTCACGAAATTCATATCCCAATCGGTGTTCAACTTATAAGTAAAGCGCTCAAATTGCGATTTGCCTTTGGCAACAATACCGTCCTGCTTATAGTAGTTGATTGAACTCATGAAGCTGGCCTTGTTGTTTCCACCCGAAAAGGTAATCTGATGATTGGTTTTCGGAGCATTGTAGTTGAACATCTGATCCTGCCAATCGGTATCCCATTTCAGTGTATCCATCATAGCCTGTGAGAATTTCCAGGGTTGGCCTGCATTTGCGGCTGCTTCATTTTGAAGCATCAGGTAATCGTTCTTGCTTAAAACATCCAGTTTGCGCCATGGATTCTGAACACCAACGTAGTTTTCATAGGTAATCTGGGTTTTTCCTGTGCCTCCGCGTTTGGTGGTAATTAGAATTACACCGTTGGCAGCACGGGCACCGTAGATCGCTGCCGAAGCAGCATCCTTCAGAACTTCAACGGATTCAATGTCCGACGGACTCAGGTAATCAATACCGTATCCGTTCGTAGGCAATCCGTCAACAATGTATAAAGGCTCAGCATCACCATTGGTCCCGATACCCCTGATCCTGACGGATACAAAGTCACCCGGCTGTCCAGAGTTGTTCATAACAACAACACCTGCTGTTTTTCCCTGTAAAGCCTGGTTGATCCGCAGGTTATTGCCCCGTGCCATTTCCTGAGCGGACACTCTGGCAATTGAACCGGTAATCAGACTTTTCTTCTGGAGACCATAACCCACAACCACTGCTTCTGCAAGGTCAAAGGCTGAAGGTTTCATCGAAACATTGACAACGGCCCGGCCATTAACAGCTTCTTCTATTGAAAGATAGCCGACATAGCTGAACTGCAATGTTGCCTGGGCATTTGGTACGCTGATGGAGTATTTTCCTGAGGCATCAGTTGAAATACCAATGGAAGTGCCTTTAACCAGCACATTAACTCCGGGTAGTCCGCTTCCCTTTTCATCGGAGACCGTCCCCGAAACCAAAAGCCCCTGAGCTGCGGCGGAGCCGACAACCATGCCGAAAATTATTACGGCAGCGGTTACTTTTAATAATCGTGAAATTTTCAAATTCATATAATTTAGCATTAGGTTATAAATTGTTAATCAATATTCAGCCTGTTCCAAAAAGCGTGATACAAGACAGCTAATAGCGATTATAAAGCCTGAATACTCCTTTAATGAGCCAAACAACTCTGTTACATCGTTTCGTAAAGCTACGACTATATAAATAGGACGACTTTGTGAATAACACATAATAGTCACATCCTGATTACATCAATACTACATCAAATTAAGTAAATCAGATGCTTAGCATAAATTCGATGAGATTTGCGTCATGTGACAGGTTCATCTTTTTCCGCAGGCGATAACGGCTGATTTCTACCCCCCGGGGGGAGATGTTTAGCAACGGGGCAATTTCCTTTGTACTCAGGTTCATTCGCAGGTATGCACACAAACGCAAGTCTTTCGGGGTCAGCTGAGGGAACTGCTTTTTAAGGGTCTTTAAGAAATTGTCATGAACAGCATCGAAATGACCTTCAAATTGCTCGTACTCATTATCGGCTTCTAAATTTTCATCAACACTGGCCATAATTTTCTTTAACCTCTCTTCTGCTGCAGGATTGGAAGTCTTATCAGCAATTTTTACAATCTCTTCTTTCAGCTTGATTAAAAATTCGTTTTTCCTGAGCAGTCCGGAAATTGAAGTGGCCAATTGCTTGTTTTTATGCGATATTTCCGATTCGAGTGATTCCGCGATATGCTGCTGCCTGACCTGATTTATATCCCTTTCATGTTTCAGGGAAATGTGCTTCTTATCCCGACGTATTTTTGCAATAATCAATCTCACCGCATATCCCGTTATGACCAGAACGATCAGGATATACAGGATAAAGGCAATAACACTTCGATACCATGGCGGAAGAATGCGAAATCTGATCAAGGTATCCGGGGTTTCTATGTTGTAGATGCTCTTCCCTTTTACCTGAAAAACATACGACCCTTCCCGTAAACCCGTGTATTCCTTTACATCTTCTGAGGACCATTCGCTTCTGCTATGATCATATCCTTCAAGTAAATGACTGAACAGTATGTCGTCTGGATTATCAAAAAGGGGAACCGTATATTCAAAGCGAAGGTTATTATAGGTATAGGGAATCCGGATAGGTTTATCATTATCCTGATTAGCAACAGGTAAGCCGTTTTTATTCGAGAAAACACCTCCGAAAAAAGTTATGGTTGAATCTCCTGTTCCTGTTAATGAGCGGATATAGCATTCACGCGATTCCGGATATTTTGCCGGGATTGATGGATCATAATGAGCAAATCCTTCTTCGCAGGCCAGGAAAATATTGGTTTCATCAATAACGTTTACATGTTCAAAACCTCTTTTGGTGAGGTTTTTTAATGGATTGAACGGACGTTTTTCCACAATTTTCACATCACCGCCTCCTGATCGTATGATGCCTATTTCTGTTGGTTTGAAAAACCAGATATTCCCTTCAGCATCCTCCGATAGGGAGTTGACCGGTTCTTTGCCCACCAGGTTTGTATAGATGGCATCAGGTTCAAAGGAATCGGTTGCTTTTTTATATCGGTAGATACCTGATATCGTAGTGAATAGTATCTGGTTATCAATCTTATATACTGAATTTCGATATCGTGAGGGCAGGCCGTCAGATTCGTTGTAAACCCTCACCTGGGTTACGGCAGTCAGCGAGTTGTTGGGAACCACCCGGAAAATGCCCAATGCTCCATGAGCTACCCATAGGGATCCATCGGTATCTTCGGTGTAAAACCGTGTACTTTCATTAAAACCTGACAGGGTGCGGCTGAATGTCCACTTGCCTTTATCCTGGCTAAAAATGGAGATCCCGGTATAGGTTCCTTCAAGGATAATATCCGGTAGGTTTTTCAGTCTCAGGTAATCCCAACCCCCGGCAATGTCTGAAATCAGATCAGCCTGATTGTCCTTGATTATGAATGTTCCTGCATTATGACCGCAAAACAGGGTATTATCTATAAAGCGTAACGACCACACCTGCCCTTGTGTGCCCGGAACCGGAATAAATTTGTCGTCGTTGCTCAGCGGGTTTTCGTAATCGGTCCATTTTTTTACAAACAATCCCTGATTGGTTCCCGCATAGATCGATCCGTTCGCATTGATTGAACAATAACCGGTACCCGGCAGCGATTTGCCGTAGCTATAATACGTTATTGGTGAATTGATTTCAATGAAAGAAATCCCTTGGTCGAGTCCGAGCCAGAGGTTATTGTCACGGTCGGAGTAAATGCTCAGTACCGTGTTGTTTTGCAGGCCTTTAGCCTGATTGATATGCTGAATGGGCTTGCCGCTTTTGTCGATGATCAACACTCCGTTCCGGATGGAACCGAAGGCAAAGTGTTTCTTGTTGATCTGTGTACCGCAAAAAATAAAATTTTCAGCTAAAAAATCCGAGGCTTCTTTGGCCCAGGGAACAGCTGTTTTTCCATCATACAGGTATAACCCGTTTTTAGCCGTGCCAATAATCACATGGTTCTCGTCAAATGGAACGATCGTTTCAATGTTTTTACCAATAAAAACTTCCCCTCCCGGAGCGCGTTGAGTGTGAGTCCCTTTTATGAGGACCAGCCCGATGTACCGTTCCGAAGTATACAGGATTTTATTAACCTTATGCAAAAAGTTAAACTCTTTATCCGGTAGGATAACATCCAGGTTATCATTGTGGTACAGAAAAATTTTATTCTTCGACTGGAAATAGATGCCTTCAGGGGTTTCGAATATTTTCCAGATGTCGTTAAAGCTAACAGCGACTTGCGGAAATTTCAGAGAAATAGACTGATAGGTTAATATTCCTTTTTCGTCAGGTTTCATGATGCCGAAATCGTTGGTCAGGCCAACATAGATGGTTCCGTTTACGGCCACAAATATTGCCCGGTACATAAAACGGTCGGGGAGGGAGTATAATCGCCAGTTTTTGCCATCGAATTCCAGCAGGCCATCATTATTGCCAAAATACATGAATCCTCTGCTGTCCTGAGTAATGCACCAGTTTTGCGTAGCCGCGTTATAAACCTTTTTGGGATAATTAATGATATGAGGGATGCCCCTGTTCTTGACCTGGCCAACAGCTGTCTGCGATAACAAAATGATGGCAAGCCCCAGCAGTATCCTGATCGGGATAATTATTCGGGATTGCTTCGGTGCCATCATTCTGGTTTTTAGTAACCCGAAGATAGGAAAATATGTTGAAGGTGGAAGTCAGAGATTCGAATGAAGAGTTCCGAATGCCGAAGTAGAAGATTCAAGTATTTATAAAGTAAGAACTTACAACTTCATAATAACCTGAATCTCTTACCTCGGAATTCGGAATTCAAAATTGGAATCTCATCCTTTTTCCCTCTCTTAACACTTACGCCTTGAACCCTAAGTATTCTGCTTCGCCCAGGTATCTTTCAGCCCCACGGTACGGTTGAATACGAGCCGTTCGGGGGTGCTGTCGGGATCCACATTGAAGTAGCCGAGACGGGTAAACTGCAGATGATCAAGATGGTTGGCATATTTCAGAGAGGGCTCTACCTTGCAGTGAGCGAGCACGGTAAGCGAATCGGGATTGAGAAATTCTTTGAAATTCTGCTCCTTATGCCCGTCGGGATCGGGATCACTGAACAATCGGTCGTACAAACGAACCTCGGCATCCAACGCGTGCGGTGTTGACACCCAGTGGAGGGTGCCTTTTACCTTCCGCTGGGCTTCGGCTGATCCGCTGTGACTCGAGGGATCGTAAGTGACATGAATTTCGGTAATCAGTCCATCGAAATTTTTTACAACCGATTCACATTTAATGATATAGGCTGATTTTAAACGGACTTCGCTGCCTGGCGACAAGCGAAAATATTTCTTTGGCGGATCTTCCATGAAGTCGTCGCGCTCAATATATAATTCGCGGCTGAAAGGCATTTTGCGCTTGCCTGCTGATTCATCTTCGGGATTATTAACCGTTTCGAGCTCTTCGGTTTGTCCAACCGGATAGTTGTCGATGATCAGTTTAACCGGATTCAGAACAGCCATCACGCGAGGGGCGATTTTATTGAGATCCTCGCGTATGCAGAACTCGAGCAGGGCAACATCGATCACATTTTCACGCTTGGCTATCCCAACCAGCTCGGTAAAAGCCCGGATAGATGCGGGGGTATATCCGCGCCTGCGCAAACCATGCAGGGTTGGCATCCGTGGATCGTCCCACCCGCTGACATGCCCTTCAGTAACCAGTTGCAGCAGCTTCCGCTTGCTCATGATGGTATAGCTGAGGTTCAACCGGGCAAATTCTATCTGCCGGCTCGGGAAAATTTCCAGCTCCTGGATAAACCATTCATACAATGGCCGGTGGGGAACAAACTCAAGGGTACACAGGGAATGCGTTATGCCTTCGATCGAGTCGCTCTGACCATGAGCCCAGTCATACATCGGGTATATGCACCATTTATCGCCGGTGCGGTGGTGGTGGGCATGACGGATGCGGTACAGGATCGGATCCCGCATTTGCATATTCGTGGAGGCCAGGTCAATCTTAGACCTGAGCGTCATGGAATCGTTCGGGAACTCGCCGTTCTTCATTCGCCTGAACAGGTCGAGGTTCTCCTCAATAGGCCGGTTACGGTACGGACTTGGCTGATCGGGTTCAAAATCCGTTCCGCGGGTAGCGTTTACCTCTTCAGCCGAAAGCTGGCAAACGTAGGCCTTGCCTTTGCTGATCAATTTCAGCGCAAATTCATAAAGCTGATCAAAATAGTCGGATGCATAGAATTCACGGTCTTCCCAATCGAATCCCATCCACTTGATATCCTTGCGGATAGCATCTACATAAGAGGTGTCCTCTGTAATCGGGTTGGTATCATCGAAGCGAAGGTTGCACTTGCCGCCATATTCACTGGCGATGCCGAAAACCAGACAAATTGCCTTGGCATGACCGATATGCAGATATCCGTTGGGCTCGGGCGGGAAGCGGGTTTGCACGCGGCCTCCGTGTTTTCCGGATTTAAGATCCTCTTCAACGATCTGTTCGATGAAATTCAGGGGTTTGGATTCATCGTTTTTCAGTGCATCTTTTTCGTCCGTCATGATAGCCAAAGGCTTAAAAATTGTGGGAACAAAGATAGTGATTTAGCGGCCTTTATCAGAAAATTGTAACTTCACCGTCTAAAGCAAAAAGTATGGGCCTGATCCGCATTGAACAGATGGAGTTTTATTCGTTTCACGGGTGTTTCGAGGAGGAACGAATCGTTGGAAACCGTTTTATTGTGGACCTCGACATGGAAACGGATATGAACCGGGCCTGCGAGACCGACCATATCGACGATGCCCTGAACTATCAGACCGCATACGACCTGATCAAAGAAGAGATGAAAACCAAGAGTTATCTGCTGGAACATATTGCTTGCCGTATCCTCGATACCCTGTTCAGAAACTTTCAGCAACTCGAAAAAGCTTCGGTGAAAGTCTCTAAAATGAACCCTCCAATGGGTGGCAAGATCAAATCGGTCAGCGTTGAGGTAACCCGTACCAGAGATACCGATAACCTCTAATTAACCTCTAATCTCCATCTTGGTATCGGGTTGCCAATATCGCCCGGACAAGATTCCCAACACTGGTTCCCAACTGATTGACTAAATCAAGCGGGATTGAGCATTGGAGAGCGGAATTGGTCACGGCCTGTTCAAGATGAGCTATGAACCGTCCGAATTGGAGATTATTCTTGCGATATCCACCAATATGCCGTGTAACTTCTTTCTCAAGGAATCTTCGCCTTGCCCGAATGGAATCTTTGGGATTTTCTAAGAGGATAGCAGGATCATAGTCACTCAAATCTGAAACATGCATCAATAACCATAATTCAAAGCACGGATTTGTCAAGGCAATATTGTATCCACGCTGTTGACAATGATCAAGGATCTGCAATATTTTATCGGTACTGTTATTTTGTCTATCCCGGTCGAAAACGATCCAAAGTTCATCCGAATCAATTCCGGAATCCTCAACGTATTCATTGAGCAGTCCAACTATGTATTCGGGAGCACTTCGGGTATCCCCGGGATCCTGTTTTTCAAGGATATCAATAATCACTCTGCCGTGAATTCTCAATTCATCGGCATAAAGGTTAAAACCCTGAAAATAAATGTTCTCAGTTAAACCCTCTGTGGAAATAACAAAAACCTTGGCCGGTTCCCTTGTGCTTTCCAAACGACTTCGACGACCATAAGGCCGGCTATGTCTGAGCCTCTTCATGGCTATCAGTTTAAACGACTCGTTTCGAGGAGCTCTATACTGGGGATGGCCCCATATCTACCAATCAGGTAATCCTTTCGCAACTCTTTATCTGGACGTACTTTAAACTCATTCAGCGAGTACAATTCGGAATGCCCGTCAGCTTGGCGCTCGATAAACCAGATCTCATCACGGCGCAACAACCTCAAATTTTGTAATGAAGATTCGTGTGTGGTTACGATCAACTGGTTTGGAATGTCCCGGCTTTGTTTAAAAAACAACTTGATGAATGCTTCCGATAAATGGGGATGCAAGCTGCGGTCCAGTTCATCCACGACAAAGACTCTTTCAAGCGTACTTAAGATATCCAATGCCGGAATCAGGTCCATCAAGCGGTTTGTCCCATCCGATTCTTCATTGCAATCAAATAAGACTTGCTTACCCTGTTTGTCTGTATGGACCAGTACCAACTTTTTACCTCGAAGCTTACCACTGTCATCTAACCAGATCGCATAGGATACTTTTTTGATCTGGAGGAATTTAATTGTCTTTTTCCTCAAATCGTTCAGAATCTTTTTCCGGTCAGTGTCCCGTAAAGTCCCAAGCTCTTCCTCAATATCAACTTCTGTAAATAGGGCTTTAGTGATTCCGGTATCCATCGACTTAAGAAACTTGCTTAAAATTTCGGTAAACTTTTTATTAGTTTTGGGAAAAGTCAAGCCCTTGTACCTGGAGTCCGGATAAATAATAACCAGCGAATACTTAAACCATTGAAAAACATCTATGAAATGAACGGCTGATTCAACTTCTTCCAGGTTTCTGGTATTGACCTGCTGCAATAACAATTGATCATGTTTAAGATCTTTGGCGTAAATTTCAAAGCGTGCAAAGTCATTGTTAGATGCTTTCAACCCGTATTTCACCTGGATCTTGTCCTGTAAACCTGTATCTCGCTCAAAAATTAGATAGTTTCTGTTTTTTTCGATCCGGTAAAGGAACTCTTCATGTACAACTTGCTTTTCCAATTGGAGAGTAAAGCCGTAGGAGTAAAGGGTTTTACCAGCCTTAATCTCAAATTCAAAGCGAGTAGGTTTTTTTGCTACTTCAGGATCCAGCCTGAAATGCTTATTCAGGGATTCAACTCCGTCAAAACCATTTAAAATGAATTGTTGTGCAAAGTGAATGGCTTTAACAAGATTCGACTTGCCTGAAGCATTCGGACCATAGATCACAGCTCCTTTCAGAATATTGAAATCCTTGTGCTTGATATAATGATCCGGTAACCGGCGTTCACTCCCGGCAATCATGCTGAATTCCACTTCATCCCGGAAGGAGAGGAAATTCTCGACATTAAAACGGATTAACATGGCTTATTGTATTACGAAAAAACCGATCAAAAGTATAAATAAACTTCCAATATCAAATTTATGCATCTAATTATAACGAAAACTTCGTCACAAAGTTGTTTTTTAATATTTTTTGTACCGAATGTTCTATTGAACCCTTCTAGGGTTCCGGAAGGTAAGATAGATGCCTGGCTGCTCTCCGGTTGCACCGGAGGTTACTGAAATTGCGCTCTTGCAGGGCATTAATAGTTTGGGCTAAAGCCCATTTAATATCCTGACATTCAAACCGCTAGCTAAATCTAGTGGCAACTGATAAGGGGCACCCTGGGTCATTTTCCCTTGCTATATAACCGATAACCGATAACCAACAGCTGACAACCACTAACCTAACCTCTAACCCCTAACCTCCTAACCACTCTCACTGGCCCCATCAGCCCCGATTCCATCAGCGGATCATCTTTTTTGTAAAAATGATGTGTGGTAAAGGTATAACGGCTACTTGGCCGCGCGGTGCCGTTCAACAGCCATTCGGGCCATTTGCCGTCTTTTACGCCATCGTCAGGCATAGCTTCATCGCCGATGAGCCTGTTTGTCCATAGGTTGGCGACCTCGACCTCCAGTTTGTTGTTTTTTTTCTGAACCGCTCTGGTAATGTTTACTTGCCAGGGTGAGGTCCAAACAACACCCAGATCTTTGCCGTTCAGCCGCACCCGCGCCATGTTCTTTACAATCCCCAGATTCAGATAGAGTTCTGATCCTTTCATTGATTTAAAGGATTCCGGTAGGTTAAAGGTTTTTGAATAGGTGGCAATTCCTGAATAGTGGAGGATGCCTTCCTCCGGCCGGGTTGTCCAATCGGAAAGAGATTCAAAAACCACCTTTTCGGGACCGCCCCAGGCAGTATCGAAGGCAACTGTCCACGCACCTTCCAAAGTCAGAAGCGCCTGTTCATCCGGGAAATCCTTTTGCCCTGTAAGTTCTTTAGATATAGGCTTTTTTGATTTATTGAATACCACAAACCAGCTTTGCGAAGCATCTAGTTTTATCTTGATAGATATGCCGCTTTCAGTGGAGCTAAGGTTGTTTAACGGACGGATTTCGCCGGTCACAGCATCCCACAATTCAGCCTGTAAAGTACCATCACGGAACAGACAAACATCCTCTACCTGCTGGTCGGTGCGGTTCGAAATGAAATAGATCTCCCGATCCGGCAACGACCGGTGGGTATACCTTATCGATCCCGAGGCCGTAAAATCGGGATTAACACCGAGTTGCCGGAGCAGGGTAGCGGTTGAATCGTAAGGCGGATAGAAGTCCCTCACCTTCTCTCCCGGAACGGAGTGGAGGGTAGGGATCGGGCCGGGAGGTGAGGTGCTGGCCCATAATGCAGATGCGAGAGTCCGTACCTGTTCATCGCACTCAGGATAATTGACGAGCGACGGTGATTTTGAGGGAGGATTGCCGACGATGGTAGCGCCAGCTTTAACCAGGGAGGCGATTTTGGAGAGCAGTTCGGGAGTCATGGTTTCAACATCCGGCAAAACCAAAACGCGGTAGGAGGCACCACCCGGGAAAACAATCCGCCGGTTGCGCACTTCAGCCTCTTTCAGCAGAACAGGGGAACATCCATCGAATGAATAGCCCCGTTTGTCGGGCAATACATCAGTTCCTTCCAATGCCGATTGAGGTGCGCGGAAAACATGCGGTGCACCCTCGGGGGTGAGGTATAAAATATCGGCAACTGCAGATCCCTGCGAAAGAACGAACTGGCATCTGGATACATATTTATGATAGGCCGGAACCATGGGCCACCAGGTCTGACCACGATCCCAGTGAACACCGTAAGGACCCATCGTTACGCCGGGCTTTAACCCGTCGCCGTAAGGTTTATGGGCAAAAGTATGGTACACAAACCGGTTGATCCCGATGCTGAAGGCCCAGTCGCTCTGGTCTTTCATGTTGCCGGGATATTTTTTCCAGGCTTCGTACGATTCAGCCGTAAAGGATTCGGCTGCCACCACCGGCTTACTCTGGACATGTGCTATGGAGGTTGCTTCAATGCAGCTGAAGGCTGAATTGAAACCGAATTTATCGGTCCAGAATTCACACATCGGCACATCGGCAACACTTCCAAGATCAAGGTCGGCCGTGGGGTTCATGTCATACGGCTCGATGGACAGGCGGAAACCGTTGCGGCGGCCGAGCTCCTTGAACCGCCCGGCATGATTTTCAATAACGAGTTCCTGTGAGGTCAATCGCACGTCCCACAAAAAACGTTCGCTCTGCCCGAGACTTCCGACAATCTGCCCGGTATAGGTTGGCAGATACAATAACGGATCATATCCCCGCCGTTTTTTAAATTGCTCACGGAAATCACCGGTCCAGTTTTGCGACCCCATTTCCCAACTATCAATGTGGATCATCGTCCAGCCCCCGCCGGTCGTGGATTTCCGGGGACCCACCTTTTTCAGCAGTTTGCCTATGTATGCATCAAAATGGGCATCAAAGGCCACCGTATCAAACTTGTCGCACTCGAATCCCAGTCCGGGCATCGGAGCCGGCCGGGTAACCGCGCCGTTGTTGCGTTTACCAAACCGCAGGATGGTCCATTTTCCGGGCGGCACCTCCCATTTGAGGCTTCCGTCGGGCTGCAGTAATTTGGTGAGATCGATGATCTTCGACTGGTCAATGGCTGATCCGGGGATTTCCGGATAAGATGCCGGAGCCGGAAGATACTGTTTAACGCCCGGTTGGGAGGTGTAGGGTGCCCTATAATAGAGGGCTTTTTCATCCACATCGGCGATTGCCTGTCTGGTTTTCGGGGTGGGGTAGGCCAAAACCGCCACATCTTCATACCAGCCGTCGCGTATCTGTTTAAGTTCTTGCGTCAGACTCCCTTCACCGAAGAAAGGTTGTTTGGGTTCGGGTTTCGGCAGGATGGCATTGAAAGTGGACGGGCCCTTCACCTCTGTAGAGCTGGCAATCAGATGCATCATCGATTGTTCGGGTTTTACCCAGGGACCGCCGCTGCCTGCCCAGCCCGGACCGGATCCCAGGATGATCCTGATTCCCAACCTTTCGGATTCACGAACCGCATGCATATACAAATCCTGCCACTCCTCGCTCAGGAAATCAACCTTGCCGCGCGGAACACCCACACTCACTTCCAGAAAAAGAACATATCCGATACCGGACGCTTTCATCGATTCCAGATCGCCTGTCATCGCCTCGCGAGTGGTGTTGCCATCCATAAAATACCAATAAACTCCGGGCCTTGCGGAATCGGGGGGATTGAGAAAACCTGCCTTCAGCGAATCAGTTGGCTTTTGTGTGCATTGGGTAGCCAGTAAAATGCCTATCAGGGCAATAAGCGGCCAGGGGAAAAGGTTAGTGTGGCGTGTCATAGCTGAGAATTTGTGCTAAATGTAGTTAAAGTTGACAACTTGAAGAAAAGTTGTCAACTTTGGCACCATGCGACACGCCCTCTTAATCTATTTCCTGCTGCTGGTATTTTCGGCTGCACGTGCCCAGAACACTGCCAACAGCTGGACCGGCTACCGGGGCCCATTGGATAACGGATACAGCCAGGCTCAAAACGTACCGCTCCACTGGAGCGATTCTAAAAATGTAGTCTGGAAAGTGCCGATCCCCGGCCGGGGATGGTCATCGCCCGTGGTGCTCAACGGAAAAGTGATCTGGCAACGGGCTGATATCCACTGCGATCATGGGGTGGGACCAGGCTCATCCCCATTTTTGTATCAAGATTTGCTGATCCTGACCCCGGACTGCCGGAAGGCCTTTTCAACCCCGGTTGTCGCCCGGATCGACAATATGGATCAGCTCATCAGTGTTGGCCCTCATGTAATGATGGCTTATCAGCCGCTAACCGGCGAAGAGATCTGGACCCAGCGGGTTGGATTGGAAACCTCGGCTTCTCCGGTTTATGCCGGGGGCAAAATCTATACATCCGATGAGAACGGACTGACCACGATCTTTGCTCCTGGCCGGAAGTTCAATAAAATTGCCGAAAACACCTTGCCTAACGGGTTCATGGCCTCACCGGCTGTTTTGGATAAAACGCTTTACCTGCGTACCAAAACGCATCTTTATAGGATTGCTTCGTCCCAACATTAGCAGCACCACTCCGCCAATCGTCAGCAATCCTCCGGCTATCTGATATGCCATCGGCAAATGGCCGAAATAGAGAAATACCCCGAGCACCACGAAAAGTGATGTAGTGCTTTGTATGATGGCTGCACGTGATGCTTCGATGTATTTTAAGGCACTGTACTGACCGATCGAAGTCAGGAACGGTCCCATAAACGACCCGATGATGATATTAAACAGCGCGTTAGATGGTATCTTCAAACCCTGACCGTTTATCGTAAGCAGCACGGTTGCCAGCAACAGCAAAAAGATAGCCCGGTTGATGGCCAGCATGGTTGGGGTGATCGTTTTGATAAACTTTTTAGCCGTGATGGTGCGAATGGCATAAAAGGAGGTACAAATCAGCATTAAGCCGGAACTGCCTGTCAAATAGGAATTCGGCGAACCGCCTTTTTGGTAACTGATCACTAAGGCCCCGGTAAATGTGAGCAAAACGCCGGCTATCTCCATTCCTTTAAAACGCTCACTGAGCAATATTACGCCCAGCAGCGTTACGAAAATGTATTCCATGTTCCGCAGAAATGAGGGGATGGCCGGGTTGCTGGCTACGGAAATCGCCGCGTAAAAAGTGCCGGTAGCCACCATCTCGATCAGTCCAAGCAACACCAGTACTTTGAAGGATTTCCGCGAAATGGCATGGAATTGCCGGTGCTCGGCTGATCGCATGGTAAAAAGGGTGTTCCACACAATGGCCATCGAAAACCAATATACCCCAAACTGTGCCAGGCTCACCTGGTTAAGCGCTGCCTTGCTGAAAACATATACAGTTGAACCGGCAACTGTTGCCAGTAAAATGTATGCGTACCCTTTCAGCTCCGGTTTAAGTTTCATCGATCTTTAGCTTGGCGAAATTAGTAATATTAACGTCCTCACGCCCATTTTTAACCTTTCTCCCGTTTGTTTGTTTAAGCACTAGCAAATGGTTAAAAATGATAGACATGGACAACAATGAGTTAGCCCGGGACCAGGAAATCGAGAATAAGGAATGGATTGATTCCATCGATTATATTATTGAAAATGAGGGCTATGAGCGTGCAAAAGAGATACTTTTGCTGCTGCAGACCCGATCACAGCTGAAAGGGATCAATTTTACCTATCAAGGTAATACGCCCTATATCAATACGATACCTGTCACCGAGGAGTCTCCCTATCCCGGAAGCCGGGAGATGGAGCGGAAAATCAAGAGCATCATCCGGTGGAACGCCATGGCCATGGTAGTTCGCGCCAATAAGGAATCGGAGGGGATTGGCGGACATATATCCACCTTTGCCTCCAGCGCGTCACTGTATGAAGTAGGGTTCAACCATTTCTTCCGGGGTGGCGACGAAGGCCAGCGCCCGGATATGATTTATTTCCAGGGACATGCAGCCCCGGGAATTTATGCCCGGTCGTTCCTCGAAGGACGATTTACCGAAAAGGACCTTGAGAATTTCCGCAGGGAACTCAAGCCGGGCGGAGGATTATCATCCTACCCGCATCCCCGTTCCCTGCCGGATTACTGGCAGTTCCCAACGGTATCGATGGGCCTTGGCCCCATCATGGCGATTTATCAGGCCCGGTTTAACCGGTATATGGAAGATAAGGGACTGATCGCCAAATCAGATCAGAAAGTATGGGCCTTCCTGGGCGACGGGGAGATGGATGAGCCGGAATCGATGGGCGCACTTACCCTGGCTGCCCGCGAGGAGCTGGATAACCTGATCTTCGTGGTGAACTGCAACCTTCAGCGTCTCGACGGGCCGGTCCGCGGAAACGGATCGATCGTACAGGAGCTGGAATCTGCCTTCCACGGGGCCGGCTGGAATGTGATTAAGGTGATTCACGGCCAGGACTGGGATCCCCTGTTTGAAAAAGATAAGGACGGACTGCTGGCCAGAAGATTCGGGGAACTGGTCGACGGACAGCGGCAGAGATATATTATTTCCTCCGGTGACTTTATCCGGAAGGATTTCTTTGGGAAATACGAGCAAACGCTCAGGATCGTGGAACATTACTCCGATGAGCAACTCGAGAAGCTCAGCCGCGGCGGGCATGATCCCCTGAAGATTTACAATGCCTATAAGGCGGCAGTTAACCACAAAGGCGCCCCTACGGTCATCCTGGCATCCACTATTAAAGGATACGGTTTAGGCGAGGCCGGCGAGGGACGAAATATCACCCATCAGCAGAAAAAACTGAATGAGGAGGAACTGAAGTATTTCCGCGGACGCTTCGGTATTCCGATTTCGGATGAAGGGATCGGGGAAGCCCCGTTCTATAAGCCGGCAGAGGATAGTGAAGAGATGAAATACCTTCTCGAACTGCGGCAAAAACTGGGTGGTTTCCTGCCCAATCGGGTATCTGAAAAGGTACGTTTTGAAATGCCGGATCATGCCATCTTTAAAGAATTCAGTAATGATTCGGGAGGTAAAAAGGTAGCCACTACCATGGTGCTGGTGCAGATCCTTACCAAACTGCTTAAAGATAAGAATGTTGGAAAGCTGATTGTACCCATCGTTCCGGATGAATCGCGTACTTTTGGGATGGATTCCCTGTTCAGGCAGGTGGGGATCTATTCACACAAGGGACAATTATATGAGCCGGTTGATAGCGATAGCCTGATGTATTATAAAGAGGCGCTCGACGGAGCCATTCTGGAAGAAGGGATCAATGAAGCCGGGTCGATGTCGTCGTTCATCGCTGCCGGTATCAGTCATTCCACTCACGGGGTGAACAACATCCCGTTCTTCATTTTCTACTCGATGTTCGGATTCCAGCGGGTGGGCGATCTGATCTGGGCCGCAGGCGATGTAAGAGCCCGCGGGTTCATGATCGGAGGAACCTCCGGCCGCACGACGCTGGCGGGAGAGGGATTGCAGCACCAGGACGGGAACAGTCACCTGCTGGCGCTCACCTATCCGTCGGTAAAAGCATACGATCCGACATTTTCCTATGAGGTTGCGATAATCGTGGAGGAGGGAATAAAGGAAATGTATGTCGAAGGCAAGGATGTGATTTACTATATCACCGTGATGAACGAGAAATATCCCATGCCTGCCAAGCCGCCCTGCACCAAGTCACACATTCTCAAAGGGATGTATCAATATCGATATGAAGAGAATAATATTCACAATCTGAACCTGCTGGGAAGCGGCGCCATCCTCAATGAGGTCATCAAGGCAGCCGATATTTTAAAAAGCGACTACGATATTCACCCGCATGTTTGGAGTGTAACGAGTTACAAGAATTTATACGACGATGCCCGTGAGGTTGTGCGCTATAACACTCTGAATCCAGATAAAAAGAAAGAGAGCCACATCCGGTTCCTGGTTGGCCAAAAACCCGGGCTGTTCATTGCGGCAACGGATTATGTGAAGGCCCTTCCGCTTTCGGTGGCCACCTATTTTCCGGGGCAGTTTGTAGCGCTGGGAACCGATGGGTTCGGTTTAAGCGAAACACGGTCCGCCCTGAGGGACCATTTTGAAGTGGATGCCAAGCACATCGTTTGGACCACTCTCGTGCAATTGCGTGATAATGGGAAGATTGACAACTCTGTTCTCACCGGGGCAAGGAAAAAGCTAAGTATAAAATCAGATAAAATAAACCCCGCTGCTGTATAACCGCCAAATTTTTTGACGAATGAAACAAGAAATTAAACTTCCTGAAATAGCCGACAATGTGGTATCGGGCTTTCTGGCCCGGATCCTGGTGAAAGTGGGCGATGTGATTGAAAAAGATCAATCCATCATTGAGATCGAAACCGACAAGGCAGCTACTGATATACCAGCACCCATCGGCGGGAAAATTGTCGACATTAGAGTACATGCGGGAGACGAGATAAGAGTGGGGCAGACCATCATGGTCGTAGAAAACGACGTTAGGGACGTTACGGACGTTAAGGAGGTTAAGGGAGTTAAGGGCGTTACGGAAGGTAAGGACGTTAAGGTAGTGATGGATGCGAAGAGCGAAGCTCCTCACGACCTCACGTCCTCACGACCTCACGTCCTCACGCCTGCGTACCTTGTTCCGGCGTCGCCCTCTGTTCGCCGTTTTGCCCGCGAGCTGGGTTTGGATATCAACCGGGTAAAAGGAACAGGGCCTGGCGGCCGGATATCGAACGATGATGTGAAGGCGCATGCCAAGGAGGTGATCCAGTCGCCGAAATCGACCCAATTTGCCGGGTATGCCGAGGTGCCTGATTTTTCGAAATGGGGGCCGGTGGATTATCAGCCGATGAGCCGTATTCGTACAATTACTGCAGAAAGCACCGTGAATTCCTGGCAGACCATTCCGCAGGTGGTGCAGTTTGATAAAGCCGATATCACCGAGGTAGAGAAGTTCCGGCTGATGAGCAAAACCGCGGTGGAAAAAGCCGGCGGCAAGCTCACGATGACGGCCATCCTGTTGAAACTATCGGCCATGGCGCTCCGGCAGTTCCCGAAATTCAATGCCAGCGTGGATATGAAGAATAAACAGATCGTATATAAAAACTATATAAATATTGGCATAGCGGTAGATACTGAGCTGGGATTGTTGGTGCCGGTGGTGCAGGATGTGGATAAAAAGAGTCTGACAGAGTTGTCTGTAGAGATCAACGGAATTGCCGAGCGGGCACGTAACCGCAAGCTTACCAGTGAAGAAATGCAGGGCGGGAACTTTACGATCTCAAATCTCGGCGGTATTGGAGGAACATCCTTTACCCCAATAGTTTACCCTAACCAGGTGGCTATACTGGGAGTGTCAAAATCCGGCATCGAACCGGTTTACCGGGATGGCGAATTTGTTCCCCGGACCATGCTGCCGCTATCGCTAAGTTATGATCACCGGTTGATCGACGGGGCCGACGGTGCCCGTTTCCTGGTGTGGATGTGCAAAGTTTTGGAACAACCCTTTTTAACGTGGCTATAATGGAACAACATCAGGTAGTGGTTATTGGTGCGGGTCCGGGCGGTTACCGCGCGGCATTCATGGCGGCCGATCTCGGCATGCAGGTGACCCTGATCGATCCCCAGGCCAATCCCGGCGGGGTTTGTCTGTACCGGGGCTGTATTCCCACCAAGGCGCTCCTTCATCTGGCTAAAGTAAAAGAGGAGGCCATGAAAGCCGGTGAATGGGGACTCACCTTTGAGAATCCAAAGATCGACAGAGAAAAAGTTAAAGCGTGGAAAGAAAGCGTCGTTAAGCAGCTGACCGGAGGACTAGGACAGCTGACAAAAGCACGGAAGATCAACTATATCAGGGGATTGGCTTCCTTTGTGGATAGCACAACGCTGATGGTTAAGGCAGAGGGCAGGAGGGCAGAAGGGCAGGAAGGAAAGGTTGAGGAAATAAGTATTAAGGGGAAAGAGGAGAGTACTCTGATTGGGTTTGAGAACCTGATTATAGCGACAGGTGCGGTGCCGATTAAACTGCCTTTTATCAAGGAGTTTACCGATCGGATTATGAATGCGGAGATTGCGCTGGAGCTGAAATCGATACCGAAGAGGCTACTGGTGCTGGGTGGCGGATATATCGGGATGGAATCGGCTACCATATATAAGGCATTGGGTTCGGAGGTGTCGCTGGTGGAGGCATTGCCAAACATCATGTACACAATGGACCAGGAGCTCGTAGGGATCTATCTGAAGCAAAATAAATCGCTATTCGCAGACGCCTGGTTTGAAACGAAAGTCGTTGCTTTGGAGGAGATCCAGGAGAAGGTTGTAGCCACGCTTAAAAGCGTGGATCGTGACATCGAGAAGAAAGAGTTTGATGCAGTACTTGTTTCGGTGGGGATGAGGCCGAATACGGGGGGATTGGAGTTGGAGAAGGCGGGGGTAGAGGTTGATCAGCGGGGATTTATCAAGACAGATGAGCAGGGCCGGACGAATGTGAAGAACATTTTTGCCATTGGCGATGTGAGCGGGGGGATGTTGCTGGCGCACAAAGCCAGCTATCAGGGCCGGATTGCGGCCGAGGTGATTGCGGGTCAGAAGTCGGCCTTTGATGCCCGCGCCATACCGGCTGTGGTGTATACTGATCCAGAGATTGCCGTTGCCGGGTTATCCGAGCAAGAGTGCCAGGAAAAGAATATATCCTACCGCACCGTGAAGTTTCCGTGGGCCGCTTCCGGTCGCGCTGTGTCCATGGGCGAACCCGTTGGGCTCACTAAGCTGATCATTGAAGAGGGCACCGAGCGGATTCTGGGTGCAGGGATCGTGGGCAGGAACGCCGGGGATCTCATTTCCGAGGCTGTTTTAGGCATTGAGATGGCTGCCCGGGCCAGCGACATGGCCTTAACCATACACCCGCATCCGACGGTTTCAGAAACGCTGATGGAAGCCGCGGAGCTGTACTATGGGCACCCGGTGCATATAGCGCCACCGAAGAAGAGACTGTAAGACGAGAAGACTTTAAGACAAGAAGACGATAAGAACGGAAGACCGGAAGAGCGTTAAGGACGTGAGAAACGTGAGGACGAGAAGAGCGTTAAGGACGTGAGGGAGTTACGGAAGGGAGGAGATTCGGAGATCAGGTTTGAGGGTTATAGGGTACCCCTTATCAATTGCCACTAGCTTTAGCTAGTGGATTGAAAATGAGCAAATTACAATGGGCTTTAGTCCAATTGGGAGTTCCATTTTTGAATTATCAAAGATTTGATATACTTTTGCGGACCTGACTGGTCACATGGCCGAGTGGTCAGGCAACGGTCTGCAAAACCGTGTACAGCGGTTCGAGTCCGCTTGTGACCTCGATTCTGAAACCGATAACGCTGATTTACAGGGTTGTCGGTTTTTTATTGTAGTGATTTTCCCCACTGTTTCCCCACGGGGTAAAATTTTATAATACATACTGTCCTTAGTCCAGTAGTATTCCATTCAATTGGCGACTTACCGATTCCTACCATCCCTTAATGACCAGAGAAAGGGTAACTGTATTTCCTAACCTACTTCCGTGAGGACAAAATTTGTAACTTTCCAAAAAAGTTTGACGTGAGTGTTATTGT
>Ga0265292_1000830_pt1 | contig 34162 bp, 32 predicted proteins | sample Munlanlewell296A_FD_189080 | JGI IMG/M metagenome (GOLD analysis project Ga0265292, IMG submission 189080) | Leachate microbial communities from a municipal landfill in Southern Ontario, Canada - Leachate well 296A | ecosystem: Engineered > Solid waste > Landfill > Unclassified | place: Canada... | reverse complement strand
TGGTAATTCGGTTGGGTTGATCGGTTCATCATTCTGAACTTTGTGCTTTTTTGGCCGCTACATTTTCGTTGCCGGTCTATTCAGTGCGTCTATTTTCAATCTTGCCTGTTGACAAAACGTATCCTACGCTATTCGTTTGACTATTTTGTTATGCTGCCCTGTGGGCAGGGTGACAATTTTTGATATTTTCCGTTACCCCGAACTGAGGATATCAGGCGGTTCGCTCGAAAGCCAGCGGGCGCATGCCGTTGAAGGTCACCAACAGGGAAACGCCCATGTCTGCCAGCACCGCCATCCACAGGGTGGCTGCGCCGCTCAAAGCCAGCACGATGAAGATCAACTTGGTCGCCAACGAGAGTGCGATGTTTTGCACCATCACGCGCTGAGTGAAACCGGCCAGGCGAAAAGCGTACGGCAACTGGCGTAAATCTTCGCCCATGAGCACCACATCGGCGGTTTCCATCGCCTGCGCTGAGGAAGCCCCGCCCATGGCGATTCCAACGCTGGCAGTCGCCAGCGCCGGCGCGTCATTGATGCCATCCCCGACCATGACCACTTCGCCCAACTGGCTGCGCAGCTCTCGCACCGCCTCTACTTTGCCGTCGGGCAGTAAGCCCGCCTGCACCCGATCCACATCCAATGCCTGCGAAACGGCCTCCGCAGCGCGCGGATTGTCTCCGGTCAACATGGCAATCGCTTTTCCAAGCGCCTTCAACTCCGCGATCACCTCCCGGCTTTCCGGGCGCAGTTGATCGGCAACGGCCAGGTAACCGCGCACCCGATCACCATCGCAAACCAGCATGGTCGTCTGACCCAATTCCTCGGCAGACTCGACCCAATCGCATAGACGATCAGCATGTGGGTGCTGCTCATCGAACAGATGATGGTTGCCAATCGTAGCAAGTTGCCCATTAACCTTGCCCTGCAGTCCCATCCCGGCCAGGCTCACCACCGCTTCAGCCGGGGGATAACGTTCCGCCATGCCGCGCTGCGCAGCAGCCGTTACTACCGCCTGCGCCAGGGGATGATTGGAGCGGCGCTCGATGGAGGCTGCCAGCGCCAGCAGGTCGTCGCAAGCCTCGCATGTGTCTTCACAATCGCATTCCAGGGTTCGGGCGGCTGAAACCACCGGCTGACCGCGCGTCAACGTGCCGGTTTTATCGAAAGCAACCGCTTTGATGCGCTGCAGCGCTTCCAGGTGTACGCCGCCTTTGATCAAGACGCCGCGCCGGGCTGCAGCCGTTATGGCCGAGACAATCGTCACGGGCGTGCTGATGACCAGCGCGCACGGGCAGCCGATGACCAGCAGAGCCAGCCCACGGTACAGCCAACCGTACGTCCCATTTGCCGGATTGAGGAATGGCTCCCCAAGCAGCAGCGGCGGGACGACTGCCACCAACACCGCCAGCGCCATCATGGCCGGCGTGTAAATCCGGGCAAATTTGTCGATAAAGCGTTGGGCTGGTGCCCGCATGGACTGTGCTTGCTCCACCATTTGAATAATGCGCGCCAAGGTATTGTCTGTCACCAGGCGCATGACTTTAATCTCCAGTGCGCCAGCGCCGTTCACCGTTCCGGCAAAGACTTCATCACCGGCATTTTTTTCCACCGGCAGGCTTTCGCCGGTGATCGGCGCCTGGTTGATGCCGCTGGTACCGCTCAGGATCGTCCCATCCATCGGGATGCGCTCACCCGGTTTGACCAGGATCCGGTCGCCAATTTTCAGGTGTTCGACGGCTATTGTCACTTCCACACCGTCAGCGGTGATCAACAGTGCGCGCGCCGGGGCCAGCGCAGCCAAATCGCGCAGCGACCCCCGCGCCCGCTCGGCAGTATAACCTTCCAGCGCTTCGGCAATGACGAATAAAAAGATGAGCGAGGCAGCTTCCGGAATTTCGCCAATCACCACGGCACCGATGGCAGCCGCGGACATTAAAAAGTTAATGCTGAAGCTGCGATTGATCAACAGGTTGTTGAATGCGCTGCGGGCAATTGGAAAACCTGCCAGCGCCAGGGCCGCAATTTGCAGGCTATTCGACCATAATTCGGGGATGCCGACCTGGTGCAGCAGGAACCCAACCGCAATCAACCCGCCGCCTATCAGAGCGAACCGGTTCTGGCGCGAACCCAATAAATATTGAATAAAGCCAGGGAAAAATTTTGCCCGCTGCCTGGTTTTGGGCAACGGTTCGGGATCTTTAAGGCCATAGCCAAGTGCTTCCACTCGTTGGCGGACGGTTTCGGGCGCAACCTGGCCTTCGATGACCATGCGGGTGGTGGCCAGATTCACTTCCACCGAGTGCACGCCATCCAGTTTGCGGACGCCGCGCTCGATGGTCAGCACGCAGTCGGCGCAATCCATTCCTTTAATTAAGTACGTTTGTTTTTCAGTCAACGGCTGTCAAGCCTCCATTCTTTCTTGATGAGCAGTATGCTCCAGCCCGAGTCCGAATAATTCGCGAATATGTTCGTCGTCCAGCGCGTAGTAAACGATGCGGCCTTCCTTGCGGTATTTGACCAGATTCAGGTTGCGCAGCAGCCGCAATTGGTGCGAAACCGCGCTCTGACTCATACCTAGTACGACCGACAGGTCGCAAACGCATAATTCATGGTCTGAAAGGGCTGATATGATGCGCAGCCGGGTTGGATCGGAGAGCGCGGAAAATATTTGCGCCAGGCGCTCGGCCGTCTGCCGGTTGATCAATGTGCGGCTGGCAGCCAACACCTCATCCTCATGGATGACGGTTTCTTCACAGGCGGCAAGGGATTTAATCAATAAGGTTTCACCTCTGAATATATGAGCAAGTGTTCATATATTATACCCAAAACCAATATTTTGCAAGTGGCAATTGTCATACTTGCAGCTTTAACCTCTAATTAATAGACGTCTGAGGCACTGTGACCTCGATCTTTGTCCCTTTACCGCCCGACCAAATCTTCAGATCTCCCCCGATCAACTCAGCGCGTTCAGTAAGGCTTAAAAGCCCAAAATGGCCCTGTCGGGCATACACGTCCGGCATTTCAGGCACTTCGAATCCTGCGCCGTCATCGCTGATGGTCAAAGTCACCGTTTCTGGAGTAAAACGAAGTTGCAGCCAAATTTGAAAGGCTTGAGCATGCTGTTGAGCGTTGCTCAGCGCCTCCTGTGCCATGCGGTATAAAGCCACCTCAACCTCGGGCGCCAGACGATGAGATTCCCCGCTAACCTCGAATTTTACCGGTGTTCTGCCAACCTGAGTGCTTTCTTTCGCCAGCATTTCCAGCGCAGCTGCCAGTCCCAGGTCCTCCAGGTAGATCGGGCGCAGCCCGCGCACGATGCGGCGCAAATTGGCGATGGTCTGTTCGGTCATTTGCTGCAGTTGCGTGATGGAAGCGCGTTCTTCATCTGTTGCCGATGACGCTCGCGCCAGTTGAAAACGCTGGTTGAGCGCAATCAATGCCTGCAGGGTATCATCATGCAGTTCGCGGGCCAGCCCGCGCCGTTCCTTCTCGACTCCAGCGGTAATTGCCCCAATATATCCACGCAGTGCATCCTGGGCGGATTCCAAATCATCGGCCGTGCCGCTCAACACATTTTGCAGGTGCCTGATTTCGGCAATTCCGCCAACCGATTTGCGGATGGAGACAAAATCGCCGCGCGCCAGTCGGGACGCTTTCACTTCTAATTCCTGCAAAGGTTGAATAATCTGCCGCGCCCCAAACCACAAGGCTATCAACGCCAAAACCAGCAGCGGCGCCAGCAACAATGGGGCTGATTGGGTGGTGTTCAAAAACGGGGTGGCTATTTCTTCCCAGTTCTCTTCCAGCACCAATGCCCAACCGGCCTGCGGGATGGTGCTGAAGGCTGTTACCAGATCACCATGTTGGCTGGCAACTGTGTTGACCCCACTCTCTCCATTGAGCGCTTCAGCCACGCCCGGCAGGTCCAGCGGTTGCCCCAGCGTGGCCCTGTCGCCGGAATAATACAATACCTCCCCCGCCTGATTGACGACCAGCATTCGCGCCTGGTTGGTAGTTAAGATGGACGCAACGGTTTGCTGAATGACCTGTTCAGGCGAAAATCCACCGACCAGAATGCGGTCGTCCGATAGTTTCAAGCCGATCCACACAAGCGTGCCGCCAGGGAACTGCGCATCCGTCATCAATATAGCCGACTGCGGCTGAGTGGCTTTGATCTGGACCCAAAAATTTGACTGGCTGGCAGGTAGCGACTGCAAGTAATCCCTCCCGTTCAGGGAAGAGATCAGGGCATCCTGAACATCATACAACCCCAGACCGCCTTTGAATTCCGCGCCAATCAGATCGAGTGCCGGGCTATCCCCGGCCAGTGTCGCCCCGGCCTCGAGGATGCGGGCAGCAGTCCGCAGGCTGTACACCTTCCGCTCCAACTGCATGGAGAGAGCATCCGTAGCTGCCCGCACAGCGCGTAAATTTCGGTCGCCGACCAACTGCACCATTGCCTGATGATGCAGCGACTGGCTGAGGAATACCGCGCCAAAGACCAGGATGGTCAGGGGCAGGATTGTCAGCAGAAAAAGCTGCAGCGTAAAGCCGCGCCAGCGCAATCCGGGGAACGGCAAAATTGGACTTGACCCCTTGGTCACGCTTAGAGCCCCGATTCAGCGCCCGCCAGACTGGCTGGCAGCAGACCCAGAGAAACCCCACGCATGACGGCTTCCGTTCGGCTGGCAGCCTGCAATTTCTGAAATATATGCGCCAGGTGGTTTTGCACCGTGCGGTCGCTGATATGCAGTGCCACGCCGATTGCCTTGTTGGTCAACCCCTTGCCCGCCAGGGTCAGGATTTCCAATTCGCGTTCAGTGAGCGGCTCGATCAGGGGTGCCGGCTGGTCTGCCCGGGTGATCAGACGGCGTGCCATAGTTGCGTCCAATACATCCCGGCCCTCAGCCACGTCCAGAACCGCGCGCACAATCTCATCAGGTCCGGCAGTTTTGAGTACGTAGCCGTTAGCGCCTGCCCGCAATACCGCCTGGACGTATGGTTCGTCGTCGTAGGCGGTCAATACCAGCACACCGACGGATGGGTGGTTGGTCCGAATCCAGCGCGTGACCTCTATGCCGCTTAATTCCGGCATCTGTACATCCAGAATTGCCACATCCACTGGCTGCTGGTCGACCAGTTGGCAGGCTTCTCGCCCATTGCTTGCCTCTGCCAGCACCAGAATTTGGCCGCTGCGTTCCAGGAATTGGCGGATGCCGGCACGCACCACCGCGTGGTCGTCAGCCAGTATAACCCGCACCTTGTGTTCGATTTGCGGCTCTATCATGCGTTGATTATAAATCAAACCAGGCAGTGGCAGGCTGCTGTAGGGGCGGGCATTGCCCGCCAGTGCTGCGGTAGAACATTTCGGTAAAGAATTTTGGTAGCGGCGGGCATTGCCCGCCATGAACTACCGTTTCAATTAATGTAAAATTACCCACATGGGGCATTTCTATCGTAAAAGCATCCGAATGCAGGGCTACGACTATTCGCAAAACGGCGCTTATTTCATCACAATATGCGTCGCAAACAGGCAATCCATTCTTTGGGCAGACATCAATTCCCTGTGCGACAACCTTAATAATCCACCACAATTATCCAAGGCTGGATCCGTGGTAAATTGCGCCATCCAAAATATTCCTGTTTATTACCCGAACGTTTCAGTTGAAAAATATGCAATCATGCCGAATCACATTCATATGATCCTGTTAATAACTAAAAAAAGCGGGAGCGCATTGCGCTCCCCTACGGTGTCAACGATCAATAGTCAAATGAAGGGGTTCGTTACAAAGCAGGTGGGAAATCCGATTTGGCAAACGTCATTTTTCGACCGCATCATCCGGAACGACGAAGAATACCGCTTGATATGGGATTATATCGATGCTAATCCGATAAATTGGCAAGGTGATAATAAATTTGGATCCTGAGATTTCGTCCTTCCATTTGAGGATCTGTAGGGGAGCGCACTGCGCTCCCCTACCCACTTCCAGGCTTAAGGTTTTTCTGTCAGCTCCATCTGAAACCTATACAGGTACAGCACCAGGCTGCGAATTTGTTCGCTGGTGAAAATGTTCCCCCAGTAAGGCATGCCGGTGCCCATTCCACCGCGGATGATTTTGCCTTCCAGCAGCGCCGGGCTGGCGCCCAGCAGCACCGCCGGGTCAGAAAAATCGGGCGGGCGGGTCGCTTCGCTGCCCATTTTGTCGTGATTCATGGGCGGCAGATCGCGCACCATCACCCCATCGCCCTTACCGCTTTCACCGTGGCAGGCCAGACAGTTCTGCGTATACAATTCTCGGCCTTGCTCCAGCCACCCTGGGCTGCCCTGCTGATTCAACCCCCAGGCAACCATGTCCCATATCACTTGATCGTCCAGGGCTTCATCTGCCTTCAAGTCTATCCAAAGCGCCTCGGGGCTATTCGACCAGATGGTATCGCCATCCGTCAACCCAGCGGGCAACGCATTTGCCCTCGCTCTTGCTCGGGCGCTATCCGGCCGGTTTTGTGGGATGACCCGGGCTAAATGTGGTGCATCCAGATCCAGACCAAGTTGGAGAAACAGCGGCGGAACGCTGGTCGGCTGGTCCGCAGTAGTCGGGCCTTCGATCACAATCGTTCCGCGCATGCGCCAGTGGTTAGCGCCACACCAGCGGGTGCAGTAGAAGGTATATTCGCCGGGCTGGTCGAAGATCAGTTCAGCGTTACTGAACTTACCGGGAAAGATTTCCACGGAGGGCTGGCTGCTCTGCCCGAGTGCAAAGCCGTGCACCACGTCATCTGAGGTCATGCGCAGCTTGATGGGCACATCGACCTGGCCGTAGATAAACTCCTGCGACCAACCGCCGTTTTCCGGCATGCGCGCTCGCAGTTCCACAATCTCAGGCTGAGAGGTGGTCAACCGGCCAAGCAGCGGCACAGCCACCACCAGCAAGATCAATACCACCACCAGGCTCTTGGCTAATTTTTCCATGCCCTTACCCGATTAACAGCCATAGCAGGATTAAGGTTCCCGCCAGCGCGAACAATAACACCGGCGCAGCCGCCCAGCGCCGCTCACCTCGGACGCCCAGTTGACCAGCGGTCTTCAAAACCGTCCTGCCTGACCAAATCAAACCCGCTACCAGCAACACCGCCTCGATCACCGGGGTTGCGTTGAGCAGATACGGCTGCCATTCCACGGCGGCAGTGCCAAACAGATTCCAACCCCAACCAAACGGGTCAGACAGCACTGGCCACAAGTAAGCCATCTTGCCAAAAGCAAAGGAAACTGTGAATGCAATCCAGGACAGTAATCCAAGCGGCAAAAGCGCCCGGCTGAAACGGGTAAAAACCATTTGCAAGGGTTGGCCAAGGTTACCAGTTCGCCTGACCAGCGCGGAGACCCCGGCTAATAACGCTGGCAGCAGTCCAAAACTGGTCAGCAGGAAGAAAGCCGCAAAGCCCCACCAGGCGGGGGAACCGGCATACAGCGCTGCATTTTTGAGCGCGCCCCATGGACCTTGAAACACAGCGGAGTAGATCATCACGCTGCCAAGCAGGCCAAGCGACAGGAAAGCTTCATCCAGCCGGAACGCCCCCGGTTGACCTAATTCGGCATCGAAGGAGCGAGCGTTGAGTGCCATGCTCTCACCCGATTCAGTGCGCAGGCATTCCAGGCACAGGCCGCAGTTGGCGTTGGCCTTTAGCGCCGCTGGATTATTGATCCACGGGCAGCCGCGCGGCCATTCTCGCACAGCAGCACCCTTTTCAACCGAAGTCAAATCCGGCTGCGGACGCAGCTCCAACGGCGCCATGGTAGCGTAAAGCCCAATAAACCCGCCCATGGGGCACAGGTAACGGCAGAAAGATCGTTGTTCAAAGACCACCGACACCACCACCGCGACAATAATCAACCCCACAAAAATCCAGGCGGTGACCACCGGGGTAGTTAAGGCCAGCGCCGAAAACAGGCCAATGGCGGCAAATCCAGCCGATTGCAGCCAGGTATTGCGCAGGCGGCGCGGCCAACGCAAGCCCAGGTTAAACTTCTTCCCGCCCGGTTTAACCAGCCAGCCTTGCTGCAGCCATTCGCCCGGCATGGGAATCGGGCAAATGGAACACCAGACGCGTCCGCCGAACGGCAGCATAATCAGTTTGAGCGCTGACCACCATGCGATCCACACAAACATGACCGCAAAATTGCGGCTGCCAACCGGTGAGCCGATAAATCCGGTCAATATCACCAGCATAAAGCCTGCCAGCGTGACAGCGCGCAGGATAAATTGCGGCCAGCGCGAAGTCAGCAGACGCCGCACCCAGGCGTAGCGGGTTAAATCGAAGCGGTAGGAAGCGGCTTTTTCCATAGCACCCATAAGAGACCCAGCAGGCTTAACAACACCGCCCGCAGGAAAATCAGGTTAGGACCGACTTGCAGTTTGCCCAGCATGAATGGATGCAGCTGGCCGCAGGGTACCAGACAGCGAAAGCGGAATAACCCTGCTTGATCGGCGATAAAAGTCAAGCGGGCAGTTTGGCCCGGATCAGCGCTGGCCTGCAGTTCATAACTGTCGATGTAGATGCCGTGAACCACGTCGGTAGCGACCAGATCGATGGTCACCTGATCGCCCGGGTTAACCTGCAAGACGCCCGGCGAATAAGCAAACTGGCTGGCCTCGACGCGAAAATAGCGCTCCACAGGTTGAGTCGGCGGCAATGGCAAAGGCGCCGACAGGGCAAGGATAGCCAGAGTCAATCCCAGGATGGGTTTAGCGAGGGCAGAAATGATTTTTGTAGGTGTCACCAGCTAACCTGTTTTCTACATTGCAGCGGTTCAAGGCATATTCGAAGGGCCAAAGCGCGAGTAATCTGCGTCGATAGCCGCCCGAATTTCGGGCATGGTTTTTCCATCCCGCAGCATACGCATGGCATCTTGGGTGATATCTACACAAATGCCGCAGCCAAGCGCGTGAGTATCAAAAACGATTTCCTTACCCTCGGCTGATTGCACGTAGCAGGAATAATTGGAAGTATGCCCCATTGGGCCGCAGCCGCAGTAACACGGCAGGTTTTGCAATACGTCCGGATTGGCGGCCGCAAACTGGTAGGCCTCGCGCACGGTGACGGCCGCATCTTGCACTTCAGCTGGCATATCCGCCATCGGCGCCATCTTGAGATCACCGGCAGCACCCCCGCCATTGGGAGAGCATGCTGCGAGCAGCACGGTTACGATGCCAAGCACAGTCAGCATCAAGGCCGGAAATTTATTTTTATGGACATGAAAAACGGATGTCATCTACACTCCAATTGGGGATTATTCAACTACCACAATGTGAGTGTATCCCTCGCGGCATATTGCCTGAAGTGCCAAATCGCGCAGAATGCCTTAGGCCAAACGGCCTATGGACACCGGCGCAATGTGCCGATGCGCTTATTGGGTTGCCTGGCGTAAGATAGGTGTATGGAATTTGGGAAATCTCCTTTTATGGGTATCCGACGCATGCGGCGCAGCCTGTTCCTATGGGCAGCACTGGCTCTGTTCGTTTTTGGAGTCAGCGCTGCCCTGGGATGGACCTGGCTGGGCTCCCCTGCCCGGCGCGCCGATCCCGACCGGTTCGTTTATGGCGAACCAGTCCAATTGATGCATGATCAAATGCATTACCGAATGATGAGCGTGACAATCGCGGTGCAGGATGCGAACAATGCTCCTGATATCAACTTACCCATCGCTTTCCATAATTTTGGAACGGTGAAGCGGTCGCAGATTGCCAGTTGGACATTCGAAATTGCCAATCGCGGTACTGCCGCACTGCTGATTTCATCCGGCTATACCACCTGTGGCTGCACCACAGCGGAATTAAGCAGTGCGGACATTCCACCGGGAAAATCCGGGTTGGTCACTGTCTATTTCGACCCGCAACAGGCTGCACCGCGGGCGGTGGTACGCCGCGGGGTCATTTTGGAAACCAACGACCCGCAGCGCCCGGAAGTTGAAATCTGGGTGCAGGCATCTGTGGAAAATTAATGAAGAATGATCGTTTATGGAGGATAAGATGAACAAAATATTACTGGGAATTGTGATTGTAATTGCCGTGATCGGCCTGGTCGCTGCCGGTTTGTTGGCTGCCAACTGGTTCTGGACCGGCCAGACGCTTCCGCGCCTGGGTTGGGGCAATGGGCCGATGATGAGTGCGCTGCGCCTGCCAGGTTTTATGGCGAACTGGGCTTCCCCTTCCAACGCTGCTGGCACCGGATGCGGGCAAACTTCGGGCGCGTATTCTAACTTTGGCGGCATGATGGGCGGACGTGGCTACGGCGGTATGATGGGGGGGTACCGGGGATCGACCGCAGATAATTCTGCAAATTCATGCCCGTTCATCAACCCCAATGGATCTGCACAAACGGACACACGTTTAACTATCGAGGATGCCCAGGCCAAGTTGGAAACCTATCTGGCGGGTGAAACTACCCTCGAACTGGCCGAAATTATGGAATTTGAGCAGAACTTCTATGCAGTTGTGTTGGAAAAGGATACCGGCCGCGGCGCGATGGAGTTGCTAGTCGACCCCTACAGCGGGTCGGTATACCCCGAGCACGGGCCGAATACGATGTGGAATGAAAAATACGGTCACATGGGCGGATGGTATGCAACGACCGGCGAGTCTCTGACGCTGGATGAAGCCAAAGCTTCGGCTCAATCGGCGCTGGACGAGCAAGTCCCGGGCGCTGAGGTGGAAGGCATGGGCATCGCGTTCTACGGCTACCTCACCTTCGACTACACCGTCGATGGTCAAATCGCCGGGATGCTCAGCGTCCACAACAACGGCCAGACCTGGGTGCACACCTGGCACGGCGCGTTTGTCAGCGAAGTTGAACTCGTGGAGTAAGTCGTTTTAAATATCAATCAGGGTAAGACATTTCTATGTCTTACCCTGATTTTTTTATATTTCCATTGCCCAGAAAGGCACCAACATTTCCTGCGGGCTGAGACCGCCGTGTCTTCCGTGCAGAGGATTTTCTTTATTGGCCCACCACATGTAGGTGCCGCCTTGCGGGATGAGCACCCAATCCCCCAGACGTTCTGGTGTACGTGCATACGACTGACCGGGACCAAACAGCCCGGCCGATAGGGCTGCTTCCGATGCTACGATCAAAAATTCATCAGGCCAGGTCTTTTGGATCACAGCTCGGGCATGCTCTGCGCGTCCTGGCCGTAGGAAGAAATATGGCAGACGGTTTTCACCCGAAGGCGCCATAACCAGGTCAGCCAGCAAATCCGGATAGAGATGCAATTCATAGCGCGGATTCAGCGGGGTGTGAATTTGCCCATGGTCCGCCAGCATGACCAATAATGTGTCACCCTGGGCGCGTTTTTGCAGCCGGAAGACAAAATTTTGCAGGGTACGGCTGAAAGTCTCGAACTCCAGCACCACGCGCTCATCCTGCGGGCCAAAGCGGTGCGAAAGTTCGTCCACGTCGCTCCAATAGACGGTTGCATAGGTTGTCCTACCGCGTTGGCGTTGAAGCAAATGATCCAGGGTGACCCACAGGTCGCTCAGGTTACGGTAGCCAACCACCTCAGCGCCTGTGAGCAGCATGGTCGAGAGCCCGGATCGCGCAATGGCCGCTGGCTGCAGCGCGAATACATCCACACCTCCTGTGGATAAATGCTGCCCCAACCGCGGCGTCGGTAAGAAGTTGGCAGGGTCGAAACCGGCGCGCTGCAACCCACCGACATCTCCGTTAAAGGCTGCCGGCGAATGCTGGATCATATTGGCAATCAGACTGTACTCCTTCAGCCACAACTCATAGCCCAGAATGCCATGCTCGGACGGATAGGCGCCTGTCCACAAAGATGTCAAAGCTGTAGCAGTGGTGGACGGACTGACGCTGGTCAGCGGCGCCAACAGCGAATCAGGCAGCCAGTTCCTCCAGGGTGTCTGCTCTAGAAAGGTTTCGAAGAGATTCAATCCCAGCCCATCGACCAACATCACGATGACATGCTGGTAGCGCTTGCCAAGTGATTCAAGGTAGGCAGGCGCCAGCGGCATAGCGCCGAGGGTAGGCTGGCCCAGCCACTGGCAGACGGATGCTGGCAGGTTAGGCAAAGAATAACCGTCGTAAGCCGGGTAAACCGCTGTCGGGCCGGCGTCCAGCCCTGGCAGACGGCGAGACTGAAGCAACGGCAACAAAGTCGAGAGCAGATCAGGCATGCGAGTTCCTCAATTCAGGAATGGCTTTATCTTACTACAGGGTCGATTTTTTGAGCCCGCGTACACTTCAGGTAATCCATTTCGGTCTTGCATTATAAAAAAAGTTTTCCAATAAACAATTCTATTTTGATAGGAGTAATTTTTAACGAATCCGGTATAATCAATACTACAAACGCTGAGCTGCAGCCCAAGCTTGATACCGGGTTGTAGATTTTTGGTCGCGCAGGTTGAACCATGCTGGATTGGGGGAAGGAAACTCATGCGGGCGGCTTAAACCAGATCCAGGCTGAGGCCTGGAAGAGTTTATTTAACACTCTGGATTCGAACTCTCAGGTTTTTATCCTGTTCGACCGCAGTCAACGGGTTATCGTTTTCAATCAAGCGGCTGCGAAAATGACAAAATCATTAAGAGATCGATTTCCGGCCAAAGATGACCCGATTCAAAGCTTTTTTCCGTCCAATTTGCATGAAACATTGGCAGAACCGATTCGGGCTGCACTGGAGGGGCTTGAACTCAACCTGGATCTAAACCTTGGCGACCGGGCTTACACCCTGTTTTTTTCACCGCTGTACCCCCACGAGGGACAACCCGACGCAATTCTCCTCAATATCGTCGAAACCCACGCTCCCAAATCAGATAAAGCTCCGGGCAGCGAGCCAAATGCACTCGTCGAGGAAAAGGTTGCTGCCCGCTCTGCGGAGTTGGAGGAAACCAATCGTAAGCTGCGAAGCGACATCGAGCAGTTGTTAACATCCCAGGCTGACCTGCAAGCCAGCGAAACTTTTTTTCGTCAATATTTTCTCCGGTTGCCTGATCCAATTCTGATCTGGGAAAAAGATGAGCAGGGCGAGTTCCGCCTGGCCATTGCTAATCAAGCTGCCGCCGACCTCACAGGCTCCAGTATGGACGACCTTCACGGCTTACTTCTTGATGATTTTTATTCTCGTTCTCTGCATTTTATCGGGCCGGTACACACCGCATTTTCCGGTATTAAAACGCGTCAAACGGAATTTCCATTCATAAGCCATTCATCGCCGGAGCAAAAGTGGGTATCCTGCGATTGCATTCCCCTTTCAGATCGATATGTGCTCAACATCCTGCGTGATATCAGCCAACAAAAAGATCGGCAGCGTCTGGATGAGAATGACCGCAATCAGATCGAACTGCTGCGCCAGGCAATGACTGCCTTCACCTCTGTGTTGAACATGGACCAGGTGCTCGAAAATGTGTTGAGCTACTTGAAAAAATTGATCCCCTACGACCACGTGATTCTCTATCTGGTTGAGGAGAACCAATTGCACATCCAGGCTTCCGGCGGTTTTTCCGAGGAAGACGACCCACTCGATTCCAGTATCCCGGTTCGCAATCCGCAGTTCGAGGCCATCAATCGCAACCGTCAGCCGCTATTTTTACCCAATGCACTGGAGTACCGCCCGTTTAAGGCGCTTGGCCCGCTAAACTGCGGCGAAAGCTGGCTGGGCGTCCCATTGATGGGCCGCGGTCAAATTCTAGGCTATATCAGCATCTACTCGGATGCGCCTGCGGTCTATGACAATGAGCACGCTCGCCTGGCCGAGATTTTTGCCAACGAGGCATCCATTGCCATCGAAAACGCGCGCCTTTTCGAACAGGTTCAAATATTGGCGGTGACGGATGAATTGACCGGGTTTTTCAACCGACGCTACTTCTATGAACTGGTTGATATGGAACTGGCGCGCGCCCGGCGTTATCACCACGCAGTCTCTTTGATAATGATCGATATCGACCATTTCAAGATGGTCAATGACAGCTATGGGCATACTGTGGGTGATCTCCTGCTCAAAGAAATGTGTGCGCTTTTTCGAAAAGCGGTACGGGAAAGCGACATTCTGGGGCGGCACGGCGGTGAAGAATTTGTGCTGCTTCTGCCAGAGACGGCGCTCAACAAGGCTGTCGATGTTGCTGAACGGCTGCGCCGTCTGGTGGCAGACCATCATGTCACGGTCGGCGATCGGGATATAACCATCTCGGTTAGCGCTGGCGTGGCAACCTTTGGCGACCATTGCCGGACTGCGGATGATCTTTTCCGCTGCGCGGATATGGCGATGTACCAGGCCAAACAGGCTGGCCGCAACCAGGTGCATGCCGACCGGCGGTAACGTGATTGTCCCGAAATCAAACCACAACTTCCGTAAAGATTTAACTAAATCCCGCCATTTAAAGTATCGTGTTCTTGCATGACAGCGCCTTAACTGTTCTAGAGCGTTAAAAGGGGAAGTGCCTGGGCAACGGCTAGAATGATCTTAAAATCCCTGCTATAATTTTTATTCAGGGATTGAATATTAAATTCGAGGGTTTGGACTCATGCGGCGTGAAGTATTAACCTGGAACGATGTCGACCAATTGATTGATCATCTGATCCCGCAATTTGAAACTGAATTTGACGCCATGGTTATGATCACCCACGGGGGTATTGTCCCGGGTGGGCTGCTGGCGGATGCCCTCAAAATGAGCATCATCCTGACCGCCTCGGTGGATTTTCCTGCCGAATTGGAACAAGAGACCGAGAAAGAAAAAACCCGTTGGATGGCCTGGCCGAAATTCTTGCAGTTCCCCGAAACCGAATTATTACGCGGACGTCGTATCCTGATCGTCGATGATGTCTGGGGTTCCGGTCGAACGATTACTGCGGTTAAAAACCGCGTGACCGCGGCTGGCGGTCAGCCAAATACGTGCGTGCTGCATTTCAACCCGCACCGCAATTTGTTTGGCTCGGTCCGCCCGGACTACTACGCCGCCACAACCGATGCGCACATTGTTTATCCATGGGAAATTTCCCGCGGTCCTTACCGCATGCTGCGTGATCTATAAAAAAATCCAGCCGTCAGATAAAGGCGGCTGGTCTTTAATTTCTTTCGTCCGAACGGATTATTCAGTCTTTGGCTCAGGATTAAAGGCTTTACCAGGCTGCCAGGGTGTGCCAAGCAGCGGCAGCAGCCATCGGTCAAGTCCGATCCAGCCGGCATTCTTCCAGGCCAAGATGAGCAGGATCGAAAGGGTGAAAAGCACCGGGTTGATGGATGCGGTGCCGGCCATCATGAAATTCCAGTTCATGAAGCCGCCGGCAAAGGCAGCGATGCCGGTGAAGAAGCCAAGGATCAGCGCTACGCCGATAATGATTTCACCTGCCACCACCAGCTTGGAAAACCAGGTGTAAGCGCCTGCATCCAGCATGGATTGAATAAAGACCCGGTACCAGTCGAATGCAATTTGCGGGCGGGCCGGCGCTTCGGGGATGGCGGCTGCGCGCTCCCAGAAACCTTTGAGCGCGTCGCCGGTTTGCACCCAGGCCGGGTTGGAAAGTTTGCCCCAACCGGAGGTAATCCAGGTGTAACCAACGTACAGACGAGCAATCAGCCACAACCAGGACCATTTCGGGCTGCCAAAAAGGCTGGTTGCAACGGGTGAATCGGAAAAAATTACAACCGTTGAACGGGATGGGGTAGTCACAAAGCCTCCTCCAAAAGAACCAGGGATGATGAAGTGTGCCGGCGTGCCGCCGGAACTACAAAAAATGCGCCGGGAGCATCTCGCTAGCACAATCAATTATATCTATTCAGATTAGATTTGTATTAATAATGACGCGAGACTCATTGACCGCCTATCAAGGCCTGCAAATAGGCGTCCGCCATGGTTTCCAGGTCAAATTGCACTTCTGCCAGCGCCCGGGCTGCCTGGCGGTAGCGCTGCGGATTGGCCAGCAGGGGCAGGGAGGCCTGCGCCAGCGGTTCGGTATCCGGTATTTCCAGTTTCCACGGGTTGCCGCCATACGGCACCACTCGCCCGGCATCGCCTTGCACCAGCTCAGTCAGCGAACCGCTGTCAAACCCAACCACCGGCAACCCGCACGCCAGAGCCTCGATCACAGAATTTGGACAGGACGGGTTAATCTCCGCCGAATATTGCAGATGCGCCTGGCGGCTCATAACCGGGATCTGTTCTCGCGCGGTCACGCCCACATATTCGGCCCAGACCCCAGGCACGCGACTGTGAACCGATTCACGCAGCGCTGGCAGCACATCGGCCGCAATGACCAGTTCCACGCGCTGCCCGGCTGCTTTTTCCAACGCCCGGGCGTAGCGGTGGGCATTCTCCAGCGCCGGGCCGTTATCCCAGTTCAGGTGACCTTCCACCACCTGGACGCGGATGTGGTTCACTGGCGGCGTTTCGGAGCCGACCGGCGAGTAGGCTTGCAAATCCACCGCGTTGTGAATGACCGTGTACGGCGCTTTATGCGAGCCGTACCAATTGTGCCACCAGTCGCGTGTGAAGTTGCTCTGGTACACCACGTGGTCGGCAATGAACCGGCGCGTGTAGGCCAAAAGCAAATTGCCCACTTCGGCCCGCAGCCAGTGCTTCATCCCCAGATATCGCCTGCGGTGTATGTAATTGATTCCATTCAAGCGTTGAACAATGCGCACCCCGCGCCGTTTGGCTGCCAAAATTTCACCCAGGCGGCGCGTTCCGGCGATGACCAAGATTGCCTGGGTATCCGCCTGCGTCGGGTCGTGGTGCACATGGTAGCCGCGGCGTTCCAGGGCCGCTTTAAGTTTCAGTTGGAATGAACCTGGACCAGCCACCCGGTTGATCACCGGCACTAATGCAATACTCCCCGGAATGGCTGCCATTTTATTGTTCGCGGAAGTCAAGCAAGGCTTTCACAATATGTTCAGCGGCATGCCCATCGCCAAAGGGGTTGGCAGCATGCGCCATAGCCTGATAGGCCAGTTCATCGTCCAGCAGGCGGGACGTTTCACGTACGATGGTTCCGGTCTGCGTACCGACCAGCTTCAAAACACCGGCCTCGACCCCCTCCGGCCGCTCGGTGGTCTGGCGCATGACCAGCGCCGGCACGCCCAATCCGGTAGCTTCCTCCTGGATGCCGCCCGAATCGGTCAACACCAGGTAGGCGCTGCGCTCCAGGTGAACCAGGGGCAGGTAATCCAAAGGCGGCAGCAGGGTGATGTTGGCTGCGCCGTCCAGCAGCCGATGAACAGGCGCTTGAATGTTGGGGTTGAGGTGCACCGGGTAAACCAGGTGGACGCTGTCTGCGTATTTCTCGGACAGGATCCGCAGGGCAGCGCAAATATCTTCGATCGGTTGGCCAAAATTCTCGCGGCGGTGGGCAGTGACCAGGATCAGCCTGCGTCCACCGGGATGGATGCCTTTTTTTGCCAGCAACGCCTGGATTTCAGCGGGGGCAGGACGTTTTGAAATCTCGTTTAGCGCGTCGATGACCGGGTTACCCGTGACCGCGATGCGCCAGTCGGGCACGCCTTCGCGCAGCAGGTTTTGACGGCTGTGCTCGGTTGGCGCCAGGTGCAAATCGGCAGCCACGCTTGCCACTCGCCGGTTGAGTTCCTCGGGGAACGGCTGCCAGCGGTCTCCGGTGCGTAGACCGGCTTCGACATGCCCGACGTGAATGCGATTGTAATAGCCCAGCAGGCTGGCCGCCATGACTGTGGTGGTATCCCCCTGAACCAGCATCCAATCCGGCTTCAATTGGCGTAAAACCGGGTCCAGGTTCGTGAAAATACTCGCTGTGAGTTCGGCCAGGTTTTGGTCCGGACGCATTAAATTCAAATCGAGATCGGGGGTTATTTGGAATAGCCCCAGCACCTGGTCGAGCATTTCGCGGTGCTGGGCAGTAACCACCACTTTGGATTCGATCTGCGGCTCGGCTGCCAGCGCCTTGACCACCGGCGCCATTTTGACCGCCTCGGGCCGGGTGCCAAAAATGGAAACAACCCGCAGCTTAGGATTCATGCTCGCTCCCCACTCCCAGCCGGTAGATATCAAACCCGGCGGCTTGCCAGCCGGCTGGCTGCCACCCATTGACCATATCTACCGCGACCCGGGCGTGGGTCATTTTTGCCATTTCCGCAGGATCGAGCCCGTTGAATTGGCTGTGCCCCACCAGCAGGAGCAAGGCGTCCACATCCGCTACTGCCTCAGGAAGGGTCGCTGCGGTACGGGCACCAGGAATGGTGAAATCCGTCTTGAACGGCTCGTAAATGCTTACCTGTGCGCCTGCCTTGAGCAGCAGGTGCACGACCTCGATGGCCGGGCTTTCGCGCAAATCGTCCACATCCGGTTTGAAGGCCAGCCCCAGCGCGGCAACACGTTTGCCCTGCAGGCCGCCAAGGGCGCGCTGCACCAGCGCGGCGGCGAAGGGCGGCTGCGAATCATTGACCTGCCGGGCGGCGCGAATCACGTTGACCAGGTCAGGCGCGGCCTCGACCAAAAACCAGGGGTCCACGCTGATACAGTGCCCGCCCACGCCTGGTCCAGGGCGCAGGATTTTCACTCGCGGGTGGCGGTTTGCCAGGCTGATGGCTTCCCATACATCTACGCCAAACCGGTCGGCCAGGCGCGCAAACTCGTTGGCAATTGCGATATTCACATCGCGGTAAGTATTTTCCATCAATTTGACCATTTCTGCAGTTGTGGCGTCGGTCTGCACGATCTCGCCTTTCACAAAAATGGCATAAAAGTCGCGGGCGGCTTGTGCCGAAGCCGGGGTGATGCCGCCAACCACGCGGGTATTTTCGACCAGCTCGCGCAGAATCTGGCCCGGCAGCACGCGTTCCGGTGAATAGGCGACAAAAAAGTCTTTTCCGGCTTTCAAACCCGATTTTTCCAGGATGGGGACGACCAGATCGACGGTCGTCCGCGGGGGCGAGGTGGATTCGAGCAGCACCAGGTTACCCGCGCGCAGGTGCGGGACGATGGCCTCCGCCGCGCTGCTGACAAAGGTCATATCGGCGCGTTTATCGTCAAAGAATGGGGTCGGGACGGCAATTTCGAAGGCATCGGCCGGCTCGGGTTGGCTGCTGACCACCAGATTGCCCGAAGCCAGCGCCTCGTCCACCAGCTCTTGCAGACCCGGCTCGTATAAATGCACATGCCCGTTCTGCAGGCTGTTGACCACCAGTGGGTTGACATCTACACCCACAACCTTGACGCCGCGGGTAGCAATGGTGCTGGCAGTTGGCAGGCCGATATAACCCAGCCCGAGTACACAAATCTTTTGAAATTTCAAGGGAAGCTCCTGATCGATGAAAAAGAGTGCGCAGGTATTATGCCATAACGGTCCAAGATTGCAAAGGTGACGTCCCAGCCGCGCATCACGATTATAATCATGAACATGGCAGCCAGCGCCGTCCTTCCGGATTCCCCGCCCCCCTCCGCCACCCGCCAGATCGCCCGCGCCGCCGGAACGGTCATGGCGGCTTTTATCCTCACCCAGTTGCTTGGCCTGGTACGCAGCTTTATCATTTACCCGGCTTTCGGAACCAGCGAGCAATTAGACTCATTCAATGCTGCCAACCGGGTAGCTGAATTGTTATTTACCCTGATGGCGGGCGGCGCGCTTGGCTCGGCCTTCATCCCGACCTTTACCGGCATGCTGGCCAGAGAGAATCGCGCCGGCGCCTGGAAGCTGGCTTCCTCGATTGCCAACCTGCTGCTGCTGGTATTGACCGCGGTGGCAGCCCTGGCCTGGGTTTTCGCGCCGCAAATCGTTCATAACGCTCTGTTCGTGCTGGCGCCCAACCAACCTGTCGGGCAGGAACAGCTCACGGTTGCCCTGTTGCAATTATTATTGCCGACGGTGGTCATTTTTGGCCTGAGCGGTCTGGTCATGGGCATCTTGAACGCCCACCAGAAGTTCTGGCTGCCCGCCATCGCTCCCGCCATGTACTCATTGGGGCAAATTCTAGCCGTCGTGCTCATGCCGGAGTGGTGGGGCGTCACCCGCCTGGCGATTGGCGCACTGGGCGGCGCCCTGCTGCATTTGCTGGTGCAGTTGCCCGGCCTGCTGCGGCTGCACGGCAAATATTACCTGATGATCGGGCTGCGCCTGGCCGAGGTGCGCGAAGTGCTGCGCTTGATGGGACCGCGCATCCTTGGTGTGGCCGTCGTGCAGATCAACTTTATCGTCAACATCATCATCGGTATCAGCCTGCCGGTCGGCAGTGTTTCGGCGCTGGCCCTGGCCTTCATGTTGATGATGATGCCGCAAACCGCCATCGCCCAATCGATCGGCATCGCCGCCATGCCAACCTTCTCGGCGCAGGTCGCTTTGAACAGGAGGGATGAAATGCGCCGCTCGCTGGCGCTCAGCCTGCGCGGGGTGTTGCTGCTGGCCGTCCCTGCCGCGGTGGGCATGATTTTACTGCGCACGCCGCTCATCCAATTGATGGAGCGCGGGGCTTTCACCGCCCAATCGACCCGGCTGGTCACCTGGGCGCTGCTCTGGTACACGCTCGGGTTGATCAGTCACTCGCTGCTGGAGGTGGTGGTGCGCGCTTTCTACGCGCTGCACGACACGCGCACCCCGGTCAGCGTGACTTTTGTGGCCATGCTGCTCAACATCGCTTTCAGCCTGACCCTGCCGGGGGTGTTCGAACGCGGCGGTTGGCTGCCGCAGGGCGGCCTGGCGCTGGCCAATACGCTGGCGACCACGCTGGAGTGCACAGCGCTGATCGCGCTGCTGCACCGTCGTTTGAACGGCATTCAAGGCCGGACGATTGGGTCGGCCGCATGGCAATCCGCCGCCGGCGCCGCAGCGATGGGACTTGGCTTATGGGGCTTGTTGGCCCTCACCAGCCGCTTGCCTGCCTGGCTGGTGCTGCTGCTGGGCGTCGCCCTGGGCAGCATGCTTTATGCGCTGGTGTTGGCGCTGCTTAAAGTGCCCGAACTGGCGCAGGTTGCAGCCGTTGTGCGCCGCCGCATCGCCAGGTTGAATAAAAGCGGACCGATCCATAAATCTTCAGGCGAGGAAAAATGAGCGATTTCGACGGACGAACCTTCTGGGAAAAGACCAAATACCCCTATCTGCCTATTTCACCGCAGGACCTGGGCAGGCCGCAGCCGCCGCTTGAACTGCCGGTCGACCCGGCGGCCACTTTGATCCCGCTGCCAGACCCGGCCGTCACGCCAAAACCGGCGCTCGACCTGTGGCGGGCGATCGGGCAGCGCACCACGGTACGCAATTATGCCGAACAGGCCTTGACGCTGGGGGAACTCTCGCTGCTATTGTGGGCCAGCCAGGGGGTGAAACGGGTATCGAAGCGCCCGGCAACCCTGCGCACGGTTCCCTCGGCCGGCGCGCGGCACGCCTTCGAGACCTACCTGCTCATCAACCGGGTGGAGGGCCTGACCCCCGGCCTGTACCGCTATGCCGCCATCGAACATGCGCTGGTCGCGCTCGACCTGGCTGAAGATATCAACCCCCGCATCACCACCGCCTGCGAGGATCAGTCGCAGGTAGCAAACTCGGCGGTGACGTTTATCTGGGCAGCGGTCATCGAGCGCATGACCTGGCGCTACCCGGTGCGCGGCTACCGCTATATCCTGCTGGACGCCGGGCATGTCTGCCAGAACCTGTACCTGGCAGCCGAAGGCCTTGGCTGCGGGGTGTGCGCCATCGCCGCCTATGATGATGATCTGCTCAACCGGGAAGTGGGGCTGGACGGCACCAATCAGTTTGCCGCGTATGTCGCCTCGCTGGGGAAGAAAAAGGGATAACGCTGCGCAGGTCGCGGCCCATAACCGCGCACCTTGCATCGATATTTTTCCCGTAGGGGCGCCTCGCGAGGCGCCCCTACATTTGACCGCACAGCGGCCGCTGTCTCCCCTAAAATCTGCATTCTGGATTTTGGGGTCGCGGTTTTTGCACACCATAGTGTGACATATTGTGGGATGTCATCCTGATCCGCGCCCTGAGCTTGTCGATGGGCAGGCGAAGGATCTTATTCTCCTGGCTTCGAGATGCTTCACTTCGTTCACTCACAGAGTGCCCTGCGGGCAGCATGACATTAACCGATCACTCCGACCTTTTAACCGCGCAGCGGCTGTAGGGACGGATCCCCGTGTCCGCCCGCAGGACATAACCGGGTCGGTCGCCCTGGGATTGGCCTGCCGCGAGTTTGACGACATTCGTTTCCAAAAACGAATCGAACAAATAGTGGTTTTGGGCCCACCGGCGGGGGTTGCAAGTGCGCGACCCGCCACAGGCGGCGGTTTTTGGCAAAATATTCGTTTTTAAAAAAACGAATAGAAACGAATATTTTATCCGCAGACAACGAAAATGAATGTTGAAACGAACCACGGAGGCACGGAGGAAAAAGAGAAAGCCCATTGGACGGATGCGTAATGGCGAGATTAAATTGTTAAGGTACGGGATGATGCTATTGTAGTAAATTTGTTCTATAATGTCAAGTAAAGGTCACCAGCTGGAGACCTGCGGTCGAGCGGCGCGCGAAGAGGGCAGACAGAGGGAAGGAAGGATGAATGATAAATAAGCTTACAAGATCGTAACTCGCAGTAATTTACAAGTCATCTATAATTATTTATTGCTGTAACGAATTTAATAAATAATTAATGTATAATACTAAGGATTACATTTAATAATATTAGGGAGGGAAAATGGAAAAAAAAGAGATAGTGCTTGCAGGCCTTTACCCATCCGATCGAAAAATATTTACACCTGTACAAGTCCAGAAACTATTTTTTTTGCTAGACAAAAATATTTCAGCATTTATTGACGGTCCTGTCTTTGATTTCCAGCCTTATAACTATGGACCATTTGATAAAAGTGTTTATTGTACACTGGAAGAATTGCATACAGATGGTTTTGTAGAAATAATACCTTTTAATTCCAGATCAAACTATCGCTTAACTAATGAGGGACAAATTGAAGCAAAAAAAATATTTAGTAAATTAGATCAGGTTTCGAGAGCTTACATCACGAATGTCTCAAATTTTGTTTTATCCCTTTCGTTTTCCGAACTGGTCTCTGCAATTTATAAAGCATATCCTGAAATGAGAGTCAATAGCGTGTTTCAAGAGAACTAGTAGTGACATCAATAATAGGTATATATTGCAAAGATGGAGTTGTTATCGGCGCTGATAGCGCCACAACTTTTGGAAACGGTCGGATTCCGACCATCGAACAACCTTCCGAGAAAATTGAAGTAATTGCTGATAAGATACTCGTAGCGGGCACCGGGGAAGTTGGTTTAAACCAAAGGTTCTGTAACCAAATAAAAATAGCTTATGAAAGTAAATTATTTAAAGATTCTGAAATCGAATGTTGCAGAAATATCAGTCGTAATGCTCTTATTGATTTTGAACAAACTGGCATAAAAATTCCAAACATAAATTATGGCGCTCTTGTAGCATTTCCAATTCATGATAAGCACTACCTTTGTGAATTTGGCATTAATACAATTCAGCCAGAATTAAAAACCAAGAAAATATGGTATGTGTCAATGGGATGTACACAAGGAATCACGGATCCTTTTCTTGCATTTATTCGAGAAATATTTTGGGAGAATGAATTACCCAATATTAATGAAGCAATTTTTGCAATTTATTGGACAATTGACCACGCAATAAAGGTTAATCCAGGTGGAGTAAACGGCCCAATAAGTATTGCCATCTTAGAAAAATCAAATGGAAGCTTCTCGCCGCGAAAATTAACGGATGAAGATTTATTTGAGCACATTCAGAACATTGAAGATGCAAAAAAAGCGCTTAAAGATTATAAGACATTCCAACAATCCAAAACGGCCGTTATACCAAAAGTTCCCCAAAGATAAGTTGAATAAAAAGGAAGAGAGACAACCTTCAGCGGAGCAGCGCACTCGGTCGTAAGACCGGCGCGGATGAATGGCATTGGGTAATAGGTGAGCGTAGGCATCAAATCGTAAACTAGCGGGATTTATCACTTCAAGCCACTTTCGTTATAATGTTAGGGAACGGTAAAGTATTTCTGCATGTGTTAGCCCACAATTTGTGAGATTTTAATAACCATCGTAATGAAAAGCATTTTGGGAGGATTATGCCAAGTGAAACAGGATTGAAACCCGCTATCACCATTGAACAGCAAATAGAACTACTTGAGTCAAGGGGGCTAGTCATTGATCAGAAGGACAAGGCAAATCTATTCTTGAAGGATAATAATTACTATCGGTTAAATGTGTATTTCCATAAGCTTATGGATAATCAAAATCACTTCATACCTGAAACTAATTTTTCCAAAGTAATTAAAATTTATGAAACCGATTGTTATCTAAGAAAACAGATCTTCTCTATGCTGGAACCAATTGAAATCAAATTAAAAACAAAAATTGCGTATCATATTGGGTGTAAATATGGATCTTCAGCGTTCTATCAAAAAGGGATTTACAAATCAGCTCGGAGATGTGACCAAATTTTGCAATCATTCCTAAAAGAAATCTCTTGGGAAGTAAAAAACCCTGTAATATCCCATCACTATGAACGCTATTCAGGTTACTTTCCAATTTGGGTAATTGTTGAATTTCTTTCATTTCACAACATTTCAAAATATTATGAGAACTTACAAACAAAGGATCAAAAAATAATAGCTCTCGAAGGTTTTGGAATTAATGAGCGTTTGCTTATTAGTTGGTTTCATTCCTTAAGTGTTATGCGAAATATTTGTGCACACTTTGGTTATCTTTATAAAAGAGAATATGCAGTCCCAATTAAATTTGGGAGGGATTATGCTATTTACGAAAACAAAGAAAATACTTTGTTTGGAATTTTTTATTGCATAAAGCATTTGTCAAACATAAATCAGTGGACATATTTCTTCGATGATGTATGTGATATTGTTGGTAAGGAAACGCTTATAAGGGATTATTTCTTTCCTGAAGATTTTTTGGTTTGACTAATAGATTGTGTATTTCTTTAAGTATTGTGCTATAATATTGTCAACAGTACCCACCACGCGATAGGGAAAGCCTAGCGAACCGAGGTGGGTCATTTATTATATATTTTCTAATCGACAATTTTTAACATATAGTCTCTGCTCGCGCCGGTTTACGACCCTGCACGCCGTCCGGCCGCGGGTTTTGGCGGATGATTCCTCGCCTTTCCAGGGAGGTAATTTATGAGCGGGCGGACACGGGGGTCCGCCCCTACGGCCGCTGCGCGGCTTTTGTCTGTTAGCTGCCTCGGATGCATTGCACCTACAACTGGTGCGTTGCACCTGCTCTTCAACCGCGCGTGCCGACCGGCCGCCGGTCTTGACGGATGGCGCCTTGCCCTTCCAGGGGGAGGTAAAATGAGATTGATTTCATAAGCTGGCGGGTGCTACCCGCCTCTACGGCCGCTGCGCGGCTCTCGCCTGCCACATCTCGGCAACAAAAACCCATACAGATAATAAAACCTCTTACGAGGCCATTTTCGCTCACCTGGGAACGTCCAAACCCGCCTTAGCGGATTTGCCCGTTTTTTCTCATGATGCGCTCGAGCGCGATCATTTTCTTTTGCCACTGGAGGAGTGGGTTGGCGGCGTCCTGCAGCAATTTGCGAGTGCGCAGCAACTGGTTCAGGTTGATCACCGCCAGCGCCAGTACCCGCAGCGTTTCGGCGGACTCGCTCAGCGAGGCGGGTTGGCGCAGCGCGATACGCTGGATGAAGTGACGCAGCAGGCCAATTTCCTCGTCGATACTGGCAGCGCGCGCTTCTTCCACATCCTGGCGGGTGAGCGGCGGCAAGGCGGCCGGGTCGAATGGGTCTTTTTTAGGCGGCATGTTTCTCTCCTTTCCCGGCGCTAACGCGCGGTTGGCTGCGATTCAGGCGCTGTATGGTTCGTCAAGCTCGGCGCCGTCTTCGGCGTCGGATACATCCAGCTGGCCAAGCTCGGCGAGCAGCGTTTTGGTCACCGAACCGCTTCCCAGGTACAGTCGGGTGCGCAGCACGCGGTTGATGGCTGCCGCGGCCAGGTTAATGCTGCGCAGCAACTGCAACTCGACTTCCAGCGGCTGCGGCACGGTGGATTGCGCCGCGATGTTGCGGATTGCCAAGCGCAGCATGGCGATCTCGTCAGTCAGGTCGTCAGACGGCGGCAGTTGGGTCAGCAGTTCGGGGTCAAGTGGCAGGTAGCGCACGTAAAAGCCGTGGCGGACGGCGTTGCGGTTGCCGGGTTGGCCGCCGCGGGCGCGCGGCTGGCCGTCACTGCCAGGCGCAGGCGAGGGTTCAGTCATGGCTCCTCCGGATGTGAAAGGATGTCATGATTATAGAACATTTGTGCTGGTTAATGCAAGAGGGTGCGGGGCGGTTGTTATTTATTTTGTTGGTTTTCAGGGCTGCAAAATTAATTTCCTTTCCGGCGCTTCTCGTCGCCCTTCAAACCAACCTACAGGCTGCGGCAGGCTCAATCACAGAGTGCCCAGCGGGCAGCGCGCGAAGAAAGTCCGGTAATTTTGCCAATCAGGCCTGCCGCCCCCTATAAAAAGCACCTCGAGGCGAATCCTCAAGGTGCTTTTTTGTGTGGAAACAGAAAGTCGGCGCGGGTTTACTGGTGAGGTTCGTGGCAGGACAGGCACTCGCCTTTGCCTTGAATAAAGTTGCCTGCTGCGAAATTATCGCCGAGAGTGTGGCAGCTCATGCAGCCTTGAGCTTCCTGCGAAAGCTGAAATGCAGGGACGAAGGCCGCCGCCAGGTTGGCGTTGAGTAATTCAGCAGCCATCGCTGCCACATCGCCGGCCAGCCGCCCGCAGCGTTCCGCCCGTTCCGGAGTTTTGGAGGCAATTCCTGCAGCCTTGCACCATTCTGTGACAGAAACATGGCACAGCGGAGAATTGGAGACGCTTTGGGGCAGTGCTTTGTCTGACTTGTATTCGGTGACCAGGAATTCATGATTGACAGCGTAGTTGTTGCTGGTCACGCTGGGGAAGGGGGTCACTGAATACTTGCCCAACAGTTCGCTTACAATTTTCCGGGCCAGATCTTTTTCCGTCACCAGGTTGATGGCAGCCGCGGCACCGATCAGTGCTCCACAGGTGGTTCCCCATCCGGCCACGCCACCCGCACCAAAGCCCATCATCTCAACCGGAATCTGGGTGAAGGGGTACCCGACCTTATCTCTTAACGCATCAAGAATCCCGACGAAAGCGCCGAAGCAGCAGTCACCGCGATAATAGCCTTCATGCCCGCGCTTGCGAACTTCTTCCACGTCCAATTCCACATATTGCCAAGGGGAGGCTGGGATTTCCTGCGGCACTTCCACCTCGACCTGGCGTGTTGCCTCCACTTCCACCTGTCGGGTCACTTCCACTTCCGTGATGACCTGTTCAGGAGTGGGAGGCGTCTGGGTGCACCCAACCAGCACAGCAGCGCCAGCTGCCACGGCCAGGCCGGTTTCCTTCAAGAATTTCCTTCTGGAGCGCAGCGGGCTCTCCATAAAATCTGGGGCTGCATCAGTTATTTTCATTTCTTTCCTCCAAGGATGCGAAAAGTAGTGGATGCCTGAAACCTAAAAAACGAACAAGCCGAATCCGATGCAGCATGTCACCAGCCACACCTTTTTGATAATAATTTCAGCTTAGTCGAGGGAACTAGTAAAAGTATAGACAATGCATCGAATGTTATAAGTGCCACTTATCTATTCTTTTCTTGATTAATGTAATATTAATAGTGTCGTATAATGCATATGGTGATTTAAATATTACACACCCGTAACAACGGAATAAGAGTCAGACACCGATGAAAAACTCCCATTGGGGAGTTTTTCATCGGTGGCGGAAGGGTCGTGCTGCGTACCCGGAGGGTGCGAGGGTTTCAACCCATCAACAGGCTCACCCGCAAAGTCCAATGGGCAGCGGCGACCAGGGCTTCCCGCGCCCTGTCTACACGACACTTTGCGAGTGAGCTTTTCGAACGGCAGCCACCGGTAGCGGGCGCGCGCAGTGCGCCCCTTGTATCTTGAAATGGGAAGGTTAAGCTAGAGAGAACAGACGCTGATCAGGTCCAGATGGGTGAATCTGTCGCGCCCCTTAGGTACTAAGCCTGGATCGTAGATGAGATCCCCATCTTTTGGGCCTGACACAAGGTCGGACAGCATCTGAAGCCTCTCGCGTTCTAACCCGGACCGAGAAGAGCTTGCATTCGCAAGGTAGACCCAGCATCAGACGGGTCTGGTCAGCGTCTGATTTCAGTGTACCAGAGGAGAATGCAAATGGCAAAACAAGTCATTGGGATGGATGTATCCAAACTGACGTTGGATGTTATCTTGACGGATGGGGTCATCTCCCATTTCAACCGAGTGGAAAATGCACCTCGGGGCTATCAGCAATTGGTTACCTGGTTGAAAAGTTTGGGCGCTGCAAAGGCCCATATCTGCCTTGAGGCCACCGGCCAGTATGGCGACCATGTGGCGGAACACCTCCATATCCAGGGATATCCAGTAAGCGTAGTGAATCCAGCTCAGATCAAACATTATGGGAGCAGCAAATTACGGCGCAACAAAACCGATATAGCGGATGCAAAATTAATCGCAGAATTCTGTCTTCGGGAAAAACCAGCCATATGGACACTACCCCCTGCCAGTTTCAAGGATCTACAAGCTCTGGTACGACATCTGGAAGACCTACAGACAACTCGACAGCAAGAAGCCAACCGTCTCGGCTCAGGTGTCCGTACTGCCTTCGTCTTGGACAGCTTGAAGCTGCTGATGATTGCATTGGATCATCAAATCCAACAGACCAAACAGGCAATCCAGGATCATATTGACCAGCACCCCGAACTCAAGCACAGGCAGGATTTGCTGGTTACGATCCCCGGGATCGGTCGCTTGACGGCCGCGAAATTATTGGGCGAGATCCGTGATATCCTTGGCTTTGAAAATGCGCGACAGTTGGGCGCTTATGCTGGCCTAACGCCTCGCAAGTTCTTCTCGGGCACTTCGGTTCACCACAAAGCACGGCTCTCCAAAACCGGCAATGCCAGACTGCGCCAGATCCTATATCTGCCAGCTATTTCAGCCAAACACTGGAACCCAATTGTCCATGCTTTTTGTGATCGTTTGATCGCATCCAACCATAATCCCATGGAGGTGATTGGGGCAGCTATGCACAAACTATTACACTTGGTCTACGGAGTCCTTAAGTCGGATCGCCCGTTTGATCCAGATTACCTTGTACATTCGCAAGTCCCTGCTTGACTTTCAAGACAGCATCTACGCTCTAAATCAAGTGCGACGCACCTCCAAGGTGCGTCACACTAAAATACGCATTCCCTAATGGTAGAATCAACTCCAATTCCCCTACCTGGATGGTTTTCATGAACTACGAAGCGGTAATTGGCCTGGAAGTCCACGCGGAGCTTGCGACCCGCTCAAAAATGTTTTGTGCTTGCCCGGTTCTTGATCTCACCCAGGCTGCACCCAACAGCGCCGTCTGCCCGGTGTGCGCCGGTATGCCGGGTACACTGCCAGTAGTCAATCGACAAGCTGTTGAATTGGGGCTGCGGGTTGCGTTGGCATTGGAGTGCACCCCGGCCTACACCAGCCTGTTTGCGCGCAAAAATTATTTCTACCCCGATTTGCCTAAAGGCTACCAGATCTCGCAATACGAATACCCGCTGGCTGAAAACGGCCGGTTGGTGATTCAAACCAGCGAGGGGGAGAAAACGGTGCGCATCCGCCGCGTGCACCTGGAAGAGGATACCGGAAAATTGACCCATGTCCGACCGGCGGACCGGGACGCATATTCCCTGGTCGATTTGAACCGGGCCGGCGTCCCATTGCTTGAAATTGTGTCGGAACCGGACATGCACACGCTGGAAGAAGTGCGCGCCTATTCCATAGGCTTGCGAGCGGTCTTACGGGCGGTGGCTGCCAGCAGCGGCGACATGGAAAAAGGCGTCATGCGCTTCGAGGCTAATGTCTCCATCCGGCCGACTGGTTCTACTGAGCTGGGTACGCGGGTGGAGATCAAAAACCTGAACAGTTTCCGCACGATGGAGCGCGCCGTCGCTTACGAAATTGCCCGCCAGTCTGAAGTCCTCGACCACGGCGGCAAAGTTAACCAGGAAACACTGGGGTGGGACGAGGCTGCTGCGGCGACGTATTCCCAGCGCAGCAAAGAAGAGGCCCACGATTATCGTTACTTCCCGGAGCCGGACCTGCCGCCCCTGGTCGTCGAACCGCAGTGGGTGGAGCGAGTGCGGGCGGGATTGCCGGAACTCCCACTAGCGCGAAAAGCACGCTTTGAACGGGATTACAACTTGCCAGCCTCCGACGCCGACTTGCTTTCTGCTGAAGCTTCGCTGGCGCAGTACTTCGAAGAAACGGCGCGCGCAGCTGAGCCCGAGGATGTGACAGCCCGCGTGGCAGCCAATTGGATCCTGGGCGAACTGTTTGGCTGGATCAATCAGTCCGGCGAGGGGTTGGAAAACCTCAAAGTGCGGCCGACCGCATTGGCCTGGCTGCTGGGATTCGTGCAACGCGGCGAGATCAATCTGCATACCGCCAAGGCGGTGTTAAGTGAAATGCTGCGCACCGGCCAGAACGCCGGCGAGATCATCTCGGCGCAGGGGCTGCGCCAGGTGTCTGATGCGGATGTCATCTCCGGTTTGGTGCGGCAGGCGCTGGAATCGAACCCGGATATAATGGCGAATTACCTGAACGGTAAAGAGACGCTGGCGAACTGGTTTTTCGGGTCAGTGATGCGCTCGGCGGGAGGCAAGGCGAACCCGCAGGTGGTGCGCGCCGAGTTGGAACGGCAGCTGGCTGAATACAAAAAGAACTCATAAGTACCATTGCAATAAGAATAGGGTGCGTTCCGAGGTTGAACGCACCAATGAATAATCATCCTATTTTGCCGGTGCGTTCGACCCGGGTTAGTTTGGTCCAACACATGGCGCATGAACAGTCAGATTGTTTGTTCGGTCGGACTGCGCCCTACAACTAATGGCTGCCCTTCGACAAGCTCACTCGCAAAGTGTCCTGCCCACCGGGCACCCTGCGGGTGTGGACAGGGCACGGATATCGGTTGCTGAGCCTGTCGAAGCACCGGTTGCCGCCAACCAACAAACTCAGAATATGGGCTGATAAGCACCATTGTAATAAGAACAGTAGGGTGCGTTCCGTGGTTGAACGCACCAATGAATAATCATCCAATTTTGCCGGTGCGTTCGACCCGGGTTAAGTTGGGCCAGGCACATTGTGCATGGGCAGTCGGATTGATTGTTGGGTCGAACTGCACCCTGCGAAAAAACAATTTGCACCTCTCTTCACAAACTAGAGACTTGTATCACCCTCTATTAGCGATTTTCATCATCTTGACCAATCGGGTCAGGTTTGCTACCCTAATAGGTACCCAGCCAGGCGAATGCTCCGGTGTGTTGGCGGCCGACCCAATGAACTTCACGCACCGTTGTTTTCCAGGCTGCCCCTGAGGCTGGATCTATCCCAATCCTTTCTCTCAAAACTCAAGAGGAGAAGTATAAATGTCAGAACCCACCAACGAATTTGAAATGGCTCAGCGCCAATTCGACCAGGTCGCTGAACTACTCAAACTCGACCCGCAGGTGCGTGATATCCTGCGCTGGCCGCTGCGTGAATTTTCTTTCCGCATCCCGGTGCGCATGGATGATGGGACGATCCGTATCTTCCAGGGCTTCCGCGTGCAGCACAACGACGTCCGCGGGCCCAACAAGGGCGGCATCCGCATGCATCCGGCCGAAACGCTGGACATGGTGCGCGCACTGGCCACCTGGATGACCTGGAAATGCGCCGTTGTGGATATCCCGCTGGGCGGCGGCAAGGGCGGCGTGATCGTTGATCCCGCCACGCTTTCCACCGGCGAGAAAGAACGTCTGGTGCGCGGGTGGGTACAGCAAATGTGGAAAAACATCGGACCGCGCCAGGACGTGCCCGCGCCGGACGTCGGCACCAACCCGCAGATGATGGGCTGGATGATGGATGAATACTCGAAGCTGGTCGGGCAGTACACCCCGGGCGTCATCACCGGTAAGCCGTTGGGCGGCGGTGGTTCTCAGGGGCGCACCGAAGCCACTGGCTACGGCGTGATCTACACCGTCCGCGAGGCCATGAAATACCTCAAACTGGACTCGACCCAATGCACCGCAGCGATCCAGGGTTTTGGCAATGTGGCCCAGTATGCTGCCATTGGCTTTATTGAACAATTGGGCGGCAAGGTCGTTTGCGTCTCATACTGGGACCGCGAAGACCGCGCCTCCTACACCGTCACCAAAAATGACGGGATCGACCCGCACTTCCTGATGAAAATCACCGACCAGTACGGCTCGATCGATAAAACCAAGGCCAAAGCAGCCGGTTATTTGATTGAAGACGGCAATGCCTGGATCAGCAAGGATGTGGATGTTATGATCCCGGCTGCGCTGGGCGGGCAGGTCAATGGCGAATCGGTGCACAAGATCAGCCAGAAAGTCAAGATCATTGCCGAAGGCGCCAACGGCCCGACTACCCCCGATGCGGATGTGGTCATCAAGGAACGCGGCATCTTCCTTGTCCCCGACTTCCTGTGCAATGCCGGCGGCGTGACCGTTTCCTACTTCGAAGGCGTCCAGAACGATATGAACTTCTATTGGACCAAGGACGAGGTGCTCACCAAGTTGGACACCAAAATGACCGAGGCATTCAACGCTGTTTTGGACATGTCCCTCAAGGAAAAAGTCTATATGCGCGATGCGGCTTACATGGTTTCCATTGCCCGTGTCGTCAAGGCGATGCAATTGCGCGGCTGGATCTAAATTCAGGGAGACAGTCGTAAATCCACCCCGGCTAAATAGCCGGGGTGGATTTGATTTAATAGCGCGCCAGAGTTGTGATGGCTGGCACCTGGTCGAACATCCAGAAGGCCAGCGGCAGGCCGAGCCCCAGGCTGAGACCGGTCAGCAGCCAGGCCAGGATCAGCCAGATAGCGCTGAACCACCAGCCGATCAGGAGGAAATAGAGCGCGCGCAGCAAGAAGGGATGCGGCGGCAGGTTGGTTTCGCGGTACACCACCTTGCCGTCCGCCACGGTCACCCGGGCCTGGGTTTGCACCGGTTTGAGGGTCATGAGCTGCGGCAGGCGGTTGAGCAGCCAGAGGCCAAGTGGCAGTCCAATGATCGTAATGATTAGCACCCAGGCAGCGACGGTGACGATCCCACCGAGCCACAGGCCGACGAAGATGAAGTAGAGAATGCGAATCAGGCAGCCCGGGCCTTTATCCGGGGTGGCGACAACGGTTTGAGCTGAATTTTCGGTCATGGTTCAATCCTTTTCCGTAATGTGTAATTATATTACATTATATTTACGCATATTTGCGGAAAAAGTTGCAAAAAAAGCGGGCAAAATGCCCGCCTGCCTTGTTCATAAAAGCCTTGCAGGAAATATTACTCGCCGATGTCTTCGTTCCATAAATCGGGATGCGAGTGGATGAAATCTTCCATCATTTGGATGCACTGGGGATCGTTGAGCACTTCTACATCCACCCCGCGCGCCTTGAGCATTTCCTCGGGGCCGTGGAAGGTGCAGTTTTCGCCGACCACCACCCGCGGGACTTTGTAAAGTAACGTCGCTCCAGTGCACATATCGCAGGGGGAGAGGGTGGAGTACAGCACGGCGCGCTGGTAGTCGCTGGCTTTGAGGCGTCCGGCGGATTCAAAGGCGTCCATTTCGGCGTGCAAGATGGGGCTGCCGCGCTGGACGCGCCGGTTGTGCCCGCGCCCGACGATCTTGCCGTCCACTACCAGTACCGATCCGATCGGAATGCCGCCTTCGCGCATCCCCTTTTTGGCTTCTTCGTATGCTGCACGCATGAACATGTCCATAAAGCACCTTTTCAATCATCTGGCTGGTATTTATAAACAAATTTTATCATAATAGGGTGATTAATTGCAATTGATGTTACCCATCGTCGGGGCAGGGTCATGGGTAGGAGCGGCTAGCGAGCCGCCCCTACGTTTTACTGATGTGGGGTTTCGCTTGTGCGGTGTTGGCTGGCCAACCTTATTATTTCGCTCAACCCAACCAGTTAGCTATACTGGTTGTAGGTGGGAAGAAAAAGGGGTAGAAAGAAGTGATGAACCGTATCAACTTCTGCCTACCCCACAACCACCTGCTTGGGTCAGAAGACTTAACCCGACC
>Ga0265292_1000829_pt1 | contig 34230 bp, 23 predicted proteins | sample Munlanlewell296A_FD_189080 | JGI IMG/M metagenome (GOLD analysis project Ga0265292, IMG submission 189080) | Leachate microbial communities from a municipal landfill in Southern Ontario, Canada - Leachate well 296A | ecosystem: Engineered > Solid waste > Landfill > Unclassified | place: Canada... | reverse complement strand
TTCGCCTCGCCCCCTTCAAGGGGGTAGGTCTTCACCACAGGGGTTTGGCGACCGGAAACCGCGTTGCCGACCCCGCCGTGGCCGAAAAATATTTTTTTCGATCAGCAAAGTGCGAAGGTTGGGCTAGAGCACATTGCATGATTAATCGACGTATCCGCAGGAGAGGAAATAATTGAAGCATTCGTCAGCGGCCACGGCACACAGGGCGTCGCCGATGGCATGGACCACCGCGTCGAAGGTTCCGGCGCCGATAGGTTGTCCATCACCACGATCCGGCCGGGCTTCAACGCGGGAACCAGGCAGTCCTCAACGTAGCTCAGGAACGTCGGGCCATCGATCGGACCATCGAGGGCTGGCGTGGCGTTTTCCAACACGCTCGTGCCTTGAATGGCGCTGATCATCGTAATCGTTTCCCAGCGGCCGTGGGGTGTCTTATCGACGCAACGCTCCCCGCCCGGCGACCGACCATAGAGCCGCGTCATGCCGATTTTTGCCCCGGATTCATCGAGAAAAACAAATCGGCCGGAATCGACGAAGCGACGAGCGATCTGGAAGTTATGTCGATGCCCCATCACATCGGACCGATCCCGTTCCGAGGCAATCAGCCGCCGATCCACCGTCGATGCCACCACCTGGCCGCCACTTGTTCCCGCAGGATCCGGTCATCCGCCGGCGTGATCTTTCGCGGACACGCAGGACCGGGTCTGTCCGGTTCCAATCGTCCTTCCCCGGCTCCCTTTTGCCACTCGCCGGCCGTGGACCTCGCAACATCAAACCTTCGGGCAACAGCCGCTGGGGTTTCGCCACTCTTCAATGCCGCCACAACCCTTTTACGCAAATCCATCGAATAAGCCATGTTAGAGCCTCCTTGCTATATGACTTATCAGCTAATGATGATTATTTACGCAAATTGCTCTAGGTGTTTGGCGGGATGCAGCAACGGCATGTGGTAACATCAATATCAAGTTTTCCAAATACGTTCATTTTCAGCCGGTATCGGGGAGCACAGGCAAACGTTTCTTTATCCCCGCGCCGTATCGGGCGGAACATAATTCTGCCTTCCACCATGTTGTTTCCAGCCGCGGTAGAGTAAAAGCAGGAAAACCATCGATATTAGTTCCAAAGCAAGAGTCCAACAGGCAGCATAACGATAATAGAACTTGTCGCCATGATAAAGATTCTTGAGAAAATCCATGAACAGTCCGGCCGCCAGGACTCCAAATATGCTAAATATATTTATAACTATGCTATTGGCTGAACTAAATTGACCGTAGCGATCTTTGGGCAAGATGGCCATGTACATAGGCAGGGTGGCTGTTTTGTACAGGGCTACAACAGGAATGAGAATGCAGGTCGTGACAATCGTAATATACAGGACTGTCTGAGGGGTAAAATCAAAGAAAAGATAGAGTAGTCCAATGGGGGCCATAATGAGAATAATAATTTTTACCCCTATCATGACCCGAAGCGGATGGAGTCGATCAGCAAGCATTCCTGCGGGATAACACAGGATGGCAGTGATGATGCTTGCTGCCGCAGTGATCTTTCCCATTTGATCCAGAGTTAATCCCAGGTCCAGGTCTCGAAAGACATAGAACATGCCGATGGAGTTCGCTATATTCCAGAAGGCATTGGAAAGGAAGAAGTACCAGTAGTAACGATGGGTGAAACATTCCAAAAAGTAGGTCTGTCCCATAGCCCAAATCCCTTTTTTCCTTCCGATATTTTCTGACGGAGGAGGATACTGGCCTTCCTTGACCTTCAGGCACATTATCGTAAAACCAACAAAATAGAGTATGGCCGCGCCCACGAAAATTTCCTTCATGTGGGTCTGAGCGTATTTGTAAACAAACCAACTGTAAAGAGACAGAGCGCCCATACTGACGACGCGAAAGAGCGCCATGAATCGATTCAGGAAAGCAACGGGTATCACGTCATTAAACAGATAAATATAGATTGAATTGACAAATATATTAAAGAACTCATAAGCGGCCATCAGGATAGCAATGATTATAATGATCGTTGTCTCAGGGGTAAGTGAAGGAAACCAGTGGATCAGCAGTGTGTGCAGTAACCTTCCGATTTGGTCTGAGTATCCCAGCAGAACCAGGACAAGAACGATAAAAGGGGTGCCAAAAACCAGAAACGGGATTCGTCGGCCCCAACGGCTTCGATAGCGGTCGCTACTGAAACTGATATATGGATTGAACGTCACCGTCATAACACCTGGAATAGTGGAAACCAAACAAGTCATCAACCAGTTCGAGGCATTGAGGCTTTGGAGTTTCAGGGGTAAGACGCTGGGAATAATTTTTTCCATGAGGGTGAAGGAAAAGTCGCCCCAGAGCAGCCAGACGAAAGCCATCACCAAGCCCATCTTGGTATATTGCAGGGTTCCCACGCGGTAACGATCAGGGTGATCCGCGTTTTGCGATACTAGATTTTCATTTTCTGTATTGGAGATATTTGAAGTCATATACGCCTCAACGGTTGAAGATGATTCTTACGGCCTATTGGACTTTCTTTATGGTTTACGAACATTTCGTAGGCCCACTGGTCCCACTCCGGCTGAACCCCGACTCCTTGAAGGTCGCCATAATTTTTGACAATCAGTCCACCATGCGCACCCCCAAAAAGCTCAACCATCTTACGGGCTTCGTTCTCGATCAATTCGCGATTCCCCTTAGGCAGAACGGTTTGAATATCCACTGGAGAAAAGAGGCAAACACGCAGATGTTTCAGTTTTTCGGCCAGGCGTGTTATGTCGTAAATATTTGGTTGATCGAATTGAAAAACATTGACGCCAACTTCCGCTAAATCGTCCAAAATCAACCAATTGTAACCACAGGAGTGCATGAAAACATGAATGCCCTCGCTATGCGCGACATCGCAGAGCCGCTTGTAAAGTGGTTTGTATATTTCCCGCCACATGTTTGGGCTGATCAGCAGACGGTCCTGGATGCCCCAGTCTTCACAAAAAAACACCCCGTCGGTGCCGGCGGCCTGGGCATACTGCCTGATCATTTCCTCAAGGAGCGATGTCACTTTGTCGTGCAAATAATCAATATGCTCTCGATTGTTGACCAGGTCCTGGAAGTAAATTTCCATTTTTCTTAAATACCGGCAAATAGCGAATGGAAACCCCGGCAGATTTGCGAGATGGTAATGTTCGTTGTTGTTTTCGAATATTTCTTTGGCGTGTTGATATCGTCCCGGGTCTGCTAACGCAGGGAGGGTGTATTCTTTCAGATGTGACCAATCCTCAATTGCCGGACGGTAGATTTCCCCTCCTTTGCTCATACTCTTCAGGCGATGCCAAATATTACCCCATTCATCATCATAATACTCGATATCACCTTCCACCCACTTCCGTGGGTTCCATGTATTTGAGGGGCTGATATCGGCAATACAAAAGTCGTTTAACCGTCCATCGCTGAACGCGAACCCGATACGATCCGGACCTGAAAATTCAACGTTTCTTTTAATGATCTCACGCGGGGTCATTTCTTTTTTCTTTCCTTTCTCGTTCGATTTCCGAGCCGCCTGGACCCACAAGACCCTTGTCACACAGTAACCTTCCCGTTACCGCGGTATAGCCGATTTGCCTTAGCCTTGCCAGCGCACGGTTGAAGTTTGACTCACTCGTACAGACGTTAATTTCTTTCAATGTTTTTTGTCCAGCACTTTTACTCCCTTGGGCGGGACGGTGCTTTGCATAACAAAGGCTTTACCGGATATGCCGAATTCTTTCGGTTCGACAACCACGCCTTTCGTAATGGGAACCGTATCTTCATTCAAAAGAATTACGGTAAACATTCCCTTATCCTCGCAAATCAGCCAGGTATCGTCGGAACTAACTTTTCCGATGAGTTTTCCCTTCCAATCGTAGATCGTGCCATTATCCATATTTTCCGGCTGAACGTCCCGGGCCCGACTGTTCAGGTTCGCAACCACCTGAAGGATATTCGAAAGGGCTTTTAATTCATCAGAGGTGGGTTTGCGCATATCACCATGAAAATGCTCCACATTGAAAAAGATCGGACGGGCCACAGCGCTGCGGAGGCAATACTTATACAGGTTCTTGAAATGGATATGTTCGTCATATAAAGCGGGGACGCCGGGACAGATCACACTGGCCAGCTTAACCCGGTTATTGTAAACCGTGTAATCCTGCTCGCACCAGTCCCAGGCCCGCAGAGAATCGGTATAATCAGAAAAGAAAGGATTGCCGTTTTCGCCGTCGATCCGACAGTCCGGTTTGAATTCCTTGGCCCATGTATAGATCGCGGCATGGGCGTTCAGAATGAAGCGGTGCCCCAGTCCCCAGCCGGGGTTATAAAAAGCTTTTACCCGTTTGGCGTTTGGCGCGCTGCCGTAAAAGTCGAGTTTCAATCCATCACCGTTATAGCAGCCTTTTTCCGGCGAAAGCATTCGTCGGATATCTTCCCGAATAAATTCTCGAACCTTCGGATGGGTATAATCATACCGCGGGCGGACTTCGACCTTAATATCTTTCTCCAGAAAGAGTTCCTGTCGGACGGTTTCTTCGACAAAGTATTCGGGGTGCTGCCGGAAAACGGGAGCAGCTCTTTCCGCTTCGAAAGGACAATACCAGAAGATCACCTTATATCCTCGATGATGCAGTTCGTCCACGAACTTTCGCATGTCAGGAAATCGCTCCAGGTCAGCCCGCCATTCGCCAATCTGGGGGCACCAATAACCGTCGATGGTAATGGTTTTAAAAGGCAACTTATTTTTCTCGATAATATTGAGCCATCGGCGAACCGTCTCTTCGGAAAGATTTGTTTCCGTCTGTCGATAGGTCTGTGTCTTTTGGCCATTGGCATAAACATGCTGATCGCCCCACGTGACGTAATTCAAGTCGGCCCACCAGGACGGACGGTTTCTGTGGTCACATCGTATTTTTCCTTTTTCTCGGAGAATATCCGTATAAATCGGCCAGGGCGCAAAGGGATCGTCCGAGTTCATAAAAAAGCCGATCCAGCGGGGGGAGGTAATCGTTTGCCCTTTTTTAACGGCCACATGAGAACCATACTCCAACCGCCAATCGTTAATGACCGATCCTTCATAGCCAAGCGTCCATTCCGAGAAATCATAAACATCATCAAGACCAAGAAACAGCAGGTCGTGGTACGTACCGAGGATATAATGAGTGGGAAGGGGAAAAAACCACGAAGGAACGCCCAGCCCCATTTTGTGGGTCACCCGCGTCATCTGGTCGCCCAGCCGTAGTTTATCGAACACATCGGCGGTCATTCTTCCCTTGATGTTGACATTGGCCACCGCGATTTGGTCGAAACCCGCCCATCGATGCCGCATACCAAAAAGATTCCATTCCGTCAGGGTAACATTTTTCCTTAAATCGGCCTGGGCATAAACTTCAAAGTAGGCCTCATGACGGACGATGAAAACCTTGATTTTTTCTACCGGACCCTGGTTAAAGTCATAAACAATAGAGCTCTTCCGAAAAAGAACTTGAGATGGTTTGAAATACTTTTCGCCTTTGAACGAAGGAACAAAAAGAGGATCCGCGGTTTTTAGAAAGTCGGCTCCCTTATAGTTGAATGAGACAATATTGTCCTTGTAATCGATACTGCCCGACGATGATTTTGTCATTCAATTCCTTTCAATAATTTATATAAGTTTATTTTTGTAAAATCAGTTCTGTGTCCGAAAAGGCGCGGTTGGGAGACCTTCGCGATTGTAGAGGTTGCATTCTGGGTTATCGGCCCAGGCATAGCGAACAGCAACAGGTTTGGGAACCTGATCGGACCAGACAATAACACGGTCTCTTTCGATTCTAGCTTCGGCCCAGACAAATTTTCGATCTGCGCCACAAAGGGCAAAACCGGTGAGTTTATTTCCGTTTCCAGCGACCAGTCCGCCTCCGACAGAATCAAAACAAATAATCAATTTTCCGTTTGAAACTTTTATTGACTTGAACATCGGCCCGGAGGCGATGATGTTACGATTGTAGGCGATCTTTTCCGCCAGCAGGGCCAGACGACGACCGACTTCCTGTTTGTTGGGGGGATGGATATACTTGCCGTCGCCTACGTCGATAGTAACGGCCAATCCGGTATTGGGCAAATTTAAAGCGGCCGTTTGTGCCTCCCGGAGTCTTGCCCAATTGCTATCAACCGGCCAGGGGACCAATGGCATAAAATTGGGCAACTGAACCACCAAAAAGGGGAAATTCCCCTGTTTCCATGCAGATCGCCAACCTTGAATAAGAGCACGCAACAAGTTTGGATACTCGTGCGCCCACTGAGTATTGCTTTCGCCCTGATACCAGATCACTCCGCGGATGGCAAAGGGGACAATGGGATAAATCATTCCATTAAAGAGTGAGGCAGGTCCATCGCGAGAACCTGGAAAGAGTGGTGGGGATTCCTCCGGCACATCCTTCCGCCATTCGATTCGATATTGCCACACACCGGAAATTGGTATTTCCTGCCCTTGGGGCGCCCAGACAAGATTCATGTCGTTGGGTTCCGGTCGAAATCCGCCATCAAGAAAGGCATCAAAAACTCGCACGGCCAGAATATTTCGTCTCGGCTTTACGCATGCCCCGGGAATTTTATAAACGCGGCGAGCCGCCCACCAATTGGGGGTATCGGCATCGGTTTGTCCAACCTTGACCCCGTTAAAGTAGGCCGTGTCGAAATCGTCCACCGCGCCAAGATGAAGGTCGATATCCTTGCCTGTCCATGCCGTGGGAACTTCAACAACCCGCCGGAACCAGACGGCGCCGTTAAACTGATATCCCGATCCATACCGTTCCCAGCAACCCGGTAGGATCATGCGAGACCAACCGGAAGCATCATAAGAAGTATCCGCATAACCCCTGGAAAAACCCACGTTGCCAGGATCTTTTGCCCGTGCCTTTTGTTCCCATTCGGCATATTGCCGATCAAAAACTTTCCGTGCTTGTGCCGAGTCCCGATCATATAATTCCACCAGACCGAGTCTCTGTTTTAATTTGGGATCCACCGCGTAAGCCGAGCGAGGGATCCATCCTTCGATCCTGGAACCACTGACGGAACTATTGATCAATCCCACGGGCACGTTTTTTAAATCCTTGTGAATCTTCCGTCCAAAAAAATAGGCCGTCGCGGAAAAATCTTTTACCGTATTCGGATAACAGAGTACCCACTTTCCCATTACATTCGTTCGCGGTTGAGCGGCATTTTTGCATGAAACAGTGAACATGCGAAGGGTAGGATACTTCGCCTGGGAGATTTCTTTACTTGCGTTGTCGGCCTGAGAGACGGGCATGGCCATATTCGATTGCCCCGAAGCCAGCCAGACCTCCCCGACCATAGCATCTTTCACAAAAAGGGAATTGTTTCCGATGACCTTCAACTCGAAAGGTCCGCCGGCCTTCAAGGGATTTAATTCCACTCGCCACGTTCCATTCCGCTCGGCTTGAGTGGCTTTCTTTTGATCTTGAAAATACACGGTGACATTTTCACCCGGTAGCCCCCATCCCCAAATAGGTACGTTCTTGCCTTGTTGCAGGACCATGTGGTCGCTGAAAATAGAAGGAAGAGTAACCTCTGCTCCAACAGAAGAAACAAATACCCAGCCAACAACAAATAATATCAATCGCGCCGCTTTAACCATTGTCATTTTCCCATGCATCTGCAGCCGGTAAATATATCGCGTATAACGATGCCCGATCGATATAACAACGGATACGAATCGCTTGCCTGAAAAGAGTTTCATTCCTGGCTTCGGATATTTTTTTATTGTTCCAACGCACGATATACCTAAGATTATCTTCAACTACGGGAGTGCAATTTTCCTTGCCGAAACCTTCAATAGTGTTCCCGTTAAAATCGCAAAGCTCCATCAATATATTTCCTTGTGAGCAATCGGCATTGATATACAAGTCGCCATCCAACAGATACACCGGTTTGGTTTCCAGGACGGCAGGGCGACTTTTATCCAAAGGTTTCAAGGCCTGGAAACGGTCAAGAGGTAACGCCGCAACCCCGATTTGATAACGATGCCCTTCACTGCGTTTTTTGTCGGTAGCGGCATAATAAAACAGCATCCGGTTCTGATCGACGACAATCTGACTGGCGGTCACGATCCATTGGCTGTCCCATTCTCCGGGTAATCCCAAAGGTAAAAATAACTGCCGGTCCGCCACCCGATGCCAGTGCATTCCGTCACGACTGACCACAAGCTGGGTATCGCATGTCCCCTCTTCCATCAGTAGTGGCTTACCATCGTCATCCCGCATCTTAAGGAAATCATGGATATGAAACATCGAAAGCAGACCGATAAATTGCCCGTCGCGCCACGTTACGCTCAATTGATGGATTTGATGATTTGGATCCCCATCCTGATTGTCGGCACGAAGAAGTTCTATCGGTGATGACCAGGTCCGAAAGTCCCTCGAAACCGAAGCGCGGACATACCGAACTCTTTGTGTCTCTCCGTGGGGACTCCCGAAGGGATCATGCGGACTACGCGTACCTCGAAGATACGCGATGTATCTTTTCTTAATCGGATCCCATACCACACCCTGACCGGTGTCACTTTTTCCGGGTATCGCAGGCCGGCCTGTCGGGGGAAACCAATGAAGCCCATCCGGGCTTGTCGCGGTATAACACCAGCGACCGGAACCCTGGACCTCCGTCAGATCTGGACGGTATCGGGAATATGAATCGTACAAAACCAGATAACGTTCATCGGAAATCTCGTCATGATAATTATGTAGAACACAGGGGCCGTGAATATTTGGGTTCGGGCCATATACGATGTTTGTCTCGCGGTCCTGACCATAGGGGTGTTCCCCGGAAAATACTTTGCGCCATGCCAACCCGTCATCACTTTCCGCCAGACACATCGTCTGGTCTTTGCCGTGATTTCCCGCGGCCATGTACCACATAAAAAATCCCCGCTCGCTTTTTTTCGGTAATATACTACCGTATAAGCACACATAAGACTCCTCCCACGGATACTCCGGTAGAAGAACGGGGTTCTTATCATATTTTACGGGTTGACAAAGTTCCCGCTGAATATTACGTTCCCAGCTGATTTGAGATTTATCCAGAAAGAGTTCAACTCCAGACATGTCCGTCAGTCTCCAAAGTCATAGCGTCTAGCCTGTTCCATGGCCTCGATAAAGGCCCGTACATTTTCCACAGGTGTTTCCGGCGGCAGCGGTTTGCAGGGTTCCATGAGATATCCTCCATCGCGGGAGAGTATTTGCACGGCATGAAAAACATCGCGCTTTACCTGGTCCGGAGTTCCATAAACCACCGACCCCTGGACCCCGATCCCACCGCGAAACGTCAAGTCCTTTCCATATTCCCTCTTGATTGCCGAAATATCCATGCATTCCGGCTGTAACGGATGAAAAACCTGTAATCCGATTTGCACATAATCACGCATAATAGCAGTGTTATCCCCGCAGGAGTGAGCACCTACCACGAGTCCCGCGGCGCGAACCTTCTCATACAAAACGGCCAATCGTGGTCGAAAATATTGCCTGAAGCTGTTGGGGTTGATCATCAGTCCCCGCTGGGTACCAAAATCATCCCCAAAAGTTATTCCATCAATCGGCAACAAGACAAGCGTCTGCAAAGCCTCAAGATGCATGGCAAGCAATATATCCAACGATTCATGAATAAAACCAGGATTTTCGATAAGGTCCGCCAGGTATTGCTCCAACCCGCGCAATGCCCATAAACGCTCACCGAACGTCATCGTAAATTGGTAATAGATAAATTTATCGGGATTGGCCAGGCGGATATCACGTATCCGCCGCTCCTCTCCTTCCGGCAACAATTTAATGCGGGGAATCTGCCCGGCCTCGGGTTCCTTAAGCGGAGGATCGATGAAACAGGCGGATGCCCGATTCCTTTCCCAACGAACGCCAAAGGGATCGCGGAAAACATGGGAATCGATCTTCTCTTGCTCGATCTCCCAAAGGATACGAACCGTATCATTTACAAAATCTTTCCCATATAGGTTTCGGATTTTTTCCTCCACGTAAAGCGTAGCCGGTATCGTATCCGGCCTTTCATGAGAAATCGCTTTTAGAGCCAATTCACGGGAAGTCATCATGTGCTTCGCCCCACAGAGATGGTGTCAGAGGTAATTTGCCGTTTGCCGGCCAACGTATAGTTTCTGATACCTTCAAAAGGTAATTCCGGGCCAAAAAGGCTACCCATATACCCCAAAATCATTGTCATCGCAGCACCCAGGAAACAATACATATACGGGTGGATAATGAAGCTCTTTCTGCCTGATTGATAATAGTTCAGGGCAAACAGCAAGGCTACCGTGAGTATACTGGCTAGGACAGTCGGTAGCGCTTTTGTCCGGCGGGTAAAAACTCCCAGCAAAAATATTCCCAGGAGCGCACCACCGAAGTAACCCAGATATTCGTTGGACTTATCTATAATACTCTCAATACCGGTCCGATAGAAAAGCACGGCCAGAATGGTAATGGAAACACCCAACACGAAAGAAAGTCCCTTCGCCAAGACAAGATATTGTTTATCTTCCTGTGCCGGTTTTAAAAGGCGTTTATACCAATCGACAGTAAATGTGGTTACAAGACAATTCAATCCGGAACTGAAACTTGACATAGCGGCAGAAAAAATAGCCGCGATAACCAGTCCTGAAATACCCACCGGCAATTCATTAATGACAAAATACGGAACTATTTTATCATACTCTTTGGGGTCCAGTTTGAGTAAATGGGGATACTCTTTATAAAATGCCCATAAGGCTACTCCCATTCCAAGCAATATAGTCATCGAGGGGATTTTCCAAAGGGCATTAAAAACCATACTGATCCGAGCCCGCCTTAGATCCTTGGCCGCCATTAATCGCTGAACCGTCAATTGATCGGCTCCCAGATCTGAAAGGGCAAGGGCACAGCCGGCGATAAGCATCGTCCAAAAGGTGAGCCGGGAGAAATCAAAATCCATGCTAGGCAACTTATCGCCGCTGGCAAGACCCACTCGCCATATTTCTCCAAACCCTCCATCCAGTTTTCCAGCCACAAAACAAATGATGATAACCTGACCGGCCATAAAAATTACAAATTGAATAACGTCCGTCCAGATAACGGCGCTGGTCCCGCCAAGACTGGCATAAATCGTGGCAATGACCCCGATAATAAGGATACAATATTCAACTTTAATTCCCGTCATGGCACTCAATGCCAGAGAAGGCGCCAAAGCGACCAAAGCCATCCAGAACAATCGGCGTAGGATAAATAGGGCGCTTGCTACAAGTCGAACGTTTAAACTAAATCTTTTCTCCAAATATTCGTATGCGGTTGTAACGTCCAGTTTGCTATAAAAAGGTAAAAGAACATAATTAACAATGGGAGTAATCAGAATAACCGAAAACGTAAAGGCGATTAACGCCGTATCATATCGAAATACCCTGGCCGGCTGACCGATGAATGATACTCCGCTAAACAGGGTTGCAATCACCGAAAGCGAGACCGGAAACCAGTGCATTTGCTTGTCGGCTTTAAAGTATTCCTTTGTGGTTGTTTGTTTCCCGGCTAGTTTTAATCCGATCAGGACCATACCCACCAGATAAACTATCAGGATGATCCAGTCCAAGAAAAGAAATTGTCCTTTTTCCATTCGCCAACCTTTCTATTCGTGTCTTTATTGTTTTACTGTGTGAGGGTGACTTTGAGGCAGGTCGTTCCCGGCGCATGCAGTGCCTTTAAAATCAAAACTTTGATACGAACGGCAGCATGGATATCCGTCGCATAGCATAAATTTTCTTTGAACAATATCCGCCACCCAAGACAAAGCCGTTTGATACACCTGGTCCTGGTGCCGACAAATCGACCCCTTATCCCGATGAGCGGATAAAATCCGTTGCACGTATTCTATCGAGGGCTTTCTCTCCGATTCGCAGAATTCCTCAATGACCCGATATCGCTCCCTGGCATCCCGAAGATATTCCACATCGTTCCGGTGTTCGATCTTTCCAGACACGAAATAGTTCGTGGTGAAAATCGCTCCCTTGTCGGGTGTTCGTATCACTTTGTCGTGGGGCGTGATTTCCACTACCCGAATCTGACCGGTCGCGTCCGCCAGAAGAAGATTCCCAGAATCATTTATCGATTCTATCTCCATGATCAAGTCAATGGCCTCAGCCACCGTTCGGCAACGGGAGAGAATCAACGGAGGCAATAAATACATACCGACAGAAAGAACCGGAGGATAATTGTTCAAGGGATAGGCCGCCGTTCCAGCCGTGCATAAACCCGACTCATTCATTCCGTGTCCCCACACCCGTCCAACATGACCATATCCGATATAGGACAATCCCTTTTGGGGGAGAATCTTCTTAACGAAATAACGGTCGGTTACAGGCAGGATAATATCTTTATTCATTCCCACCACAATCGAATCGGACTCACATATTCCCACCTGGGAACACTGTTCAAAGGTCGTCGCGTCAACTATGCCTCGATTATTGTACAGGAATACGGACTCGAAAGAACAGTCCGCGCCCTCGCTTATTCCCCGAATCTCCTGAACAATATCCGGAAAACGCTTTTCAAGAAAAGGAACTGTTTTCGCTAATGCCTTCAAAACCTTGTTATTAATGGACTTCTTCCAGAATTGATCGACTCGCGGTCGAATGTCGGACGCGAACGCTCGTCCATGTTCCATTCCGATCTCATGGTAATTTCCGATCAACGTAATATCGATCATTTGTTCCCTTCATTTCTAAACTGAAAGGCAAACAGCGTTCCCTTTTTTACGATAAAACGCAAGCGGATCGGCGATTTTCCCGTAACATCCTTCAAAGTCTTTCCGCCTTCCCAGGTTATTCTATGGCGGGTTGATCCGTCGGCGGCGCAACGGCACTTATTACGCTCAAATCCCGGTATGATAGTTCCCTTCTCATCCAGTATTTCCACCCGAATATCCCCATCGCCATTGACGATTAAATCGCCTCCTGAAAAATGAAAGGGAACCGTTTCCAGAATTCCCTCTTTATTTGTATCCTTTGGACGTAAACCGACAAACCGATCCACCGGCAACGTCGCCAAACCGATCGACGGTCGGTTGAATTTGTCACCATGTCGATTCTGTGTTCCTGTATAATAAATGTAAACCTGATCATCCTTTACGAACATCGTGGTCCCCGGCCAGACTCCCCCCTTATCCCAGGTCGAGGGGGTTGGCTTTAAAAAATTCGCCCGGTCCGCTACCCTATTCCAGGTTCTTCCGTCCCGGCTGACGACCAATTGGGTTTCATCGATAATTCCATGTTTGTTATTTCCTTGCTTCTGATCCAGGCGGATCAGCCACACGATCCCTATCAGTTGGTCCCCGTAAGGCGTTACCGCCATTCCATACGGCTGAGCCCACGGGTATCCATCCTTCTGATCGGTTTTGAATACGGTCCGCTTGGGCGTCCAATTCACGAAATCCTTGCTGACGCTCAGACCCACTTCCCGCATCACACCATTTTCCCACTTGCCCTGGTTTCGAACGTAGGCCAGGTATTCCCCCTTCCATTTGACCACGCAGGAACTGGTGTCATTTTTCCCCACCACCTTCCAGGGCTTAATTTCCCATCGCACGCCGTCCGGTGAAAACCCGAGAATATTCCCTCCCAAACCTTTGTATCTTTTGTTCGGATCCGGATCGGCCGGATCTTTTAACACACAAAATCCTGATCCACCGACGACAACGACGTTGTGTTTTTCATAAGGACCGAATTTACCCGTCCCAACCATCGGTTTGACCCATCGAATCCCGTCGTTGGATTCCGCATAACACTGGTAATATTCCACTGTTACCGGTCCTTCCGGCCGGTCGATGACCTTACCTTGATCCTCACAGCCCAGATACCAGCAGCGGTATTTCTTTAATTGTGTATCGAATAGAACGGTCCCGTAAATCTGGAGCATCCTCTTTTCCCATGGCTGATCCTGTACGATCAACGGATTGGCGGGATTTTTAACGGGCGTCACAATCTCCCGTTTCAGATTATCCATCCGCGAAACAAGAAAATTGTCGAGGAAGAGTTGGGGGTGGCTGGACAATTGAATTCCTTCTTTTCCCCAACCTAACGGGGCAAAAGAGAGGATACACGTCATAAAACAAAGTGCTTTCACGCCATACATGCTTAATTAATTCCTTTCTATTTGGTTTTAGTCGTTGAAACAAGCCGGCAAACCCGACTCGATTCGTCCCATAGTCCGCAACGACGAAAAAGCGTCTCGGCCATCCAACGATGACCGTATTCATTCGGATGAATAGCGTCATTCATCAACGTAAGTTGATCGGAGATCGGACCCGGCCACGCCGCCCAATGATCGATCAATGGAACCTTCTCATTCGAGGCCACTGACCGTGTGGCATCGACATAGGCAGGCAGGAAATTCAGTCTGCTCTCCAGTCTCTGCATGTCTGACTTTTGAGCGGACGTATCCGAACCCGCAACTCGTTTTATATCCAATGGCACCAAAGGAATTGTTGTCTGTACGACAATTAAGGTTATGCCCGCCTGCCGTGCCTTTTTGATAACCTCAGTGTATTGTTCGGAAAAAGGTTTCAAATTTTCTGAACCACTCACCGCGTCATTGGTCCCCAACATCAGGATTAAGACATCAGGGCGAAACCGGCCTATCCTTTCGTCAAACCGCGAATTCAGCCTTCGTATATTAAAACCGCTGATCGCGGTATTAATCACCACATCCTGTTTTCGTTCTATTTCATACAGCCGTTCTTTAAACAGCTCCGTATAGTCGCGCCACCCATGCGTATGCACCGCGCCCTGCGTTATGCTGTCTCCAGCAAACAGCCATACGAGCGGCCGGTTTTTTGAGAGAACAGACGATAAGTCAATAAAAACCGCCTGGGACGTAGCCTTTGGAATTGTCTCCGAATAACAATTACCAACACTCACCAGGAAGATGCAAGCCAACACGCAAACATAATAGTAGTTTCGCATAGCAGATGGTTCCTTGTTTGTTTTACCACCAATAATGACACTTATTCGCCGACATACCCTTCCAGTAGACCAGGGCATTTATCTTTGTAGATTCCACCGGGTTCCACGCGACATGAAAGTCGGCGTACAAGACGTTAACGCCAGCAGCTGGAGTTCTGAATTCCAAAGGATTTGTCTCTTTGAAGTCTCCTTTTAGGTGATTGCTGTATCCAACCTCCCACATAGGACCGCTAAGATAAACATTCCAGTCTGACATACATGCGGTCCGGCTCGGATCGTTCACGGTACTAAGCCTATCAAGGTTTTGCTGACTATTGTACCAAGCTGCAGGACTACCGAGCTTATTCATAAAAAACTGGTAGTGTGTAAGGGTTCGTGCTGTTGGTTGTTCTGGATCCACAAAAGCCGCACGGTATACCATGTTACTGGGACAATCCAGAATACCCACCATCGCGTTGTCGGGAAGGTAACGAGAAAGAACCTGTGCCGTTGAGAGCGGTATATACTGAAATACTTCGCTAGTACCAGCTCCTCCTGCCGCGCGGGAAATACCGCAGATGGGAAACCATTCACTATTTTCCTGGGAGTACATCATGATAGTAGATCCCCACTGGTGCAGGTTATTTGAACACAGGGCTCGTCGTGCGCTTTCCCGGGCCGCCGACAGGGCCGGAAGCAGAATTGACACTAACACGGCGATAATCGCCACCACCACGAGCAGTTCGATTAACGTGAACGCTCCTACAGTACGTCGGACTCTACATTTTGAATTACGCATGGTAAACATATTAACTCCTTCATTTAAATTATACCAATTTTCGCAATTAAACGATCCATTGCGATTTTCTTTTTGTCATAACATCGATGTATTCATCAATCTAAACTTGCCTGGATGTAGTTTCTTAGCTTGCAATTTTTCCAAAACCCTTCCATGTCGAGCCGCCTACGCATATCCATCCGATATATCCATTCGCGACTGGCTGAATATTCCATACGATATCCCCTTGATTTCCAGCATACGTAGGAGAGGCTGTCCCGTAGGCCCTTTTAAGCTGATTGCCGACCCACTGTTCGCCCCTGGAATACTTCTCAACCAAACTTGTTGTCGGGATGCCAGACATATCCATTTCCGAATTGATGATCCGCAGACCATTACAACTCGAGCCGGCGAGGACCGTGGGGGTCGATTCGATAAGATTAACCGTTCCGCTGGTCCGTAAGGAGATATCCTTCGTTCCATTCCGGTCGCAGTCCAGTTCAAAGGACGCATTCTCGATCAGACAGTTTTCAGGCTGCTGATCGGATACCTGAGCGAACACAAACGCGTCGTCATGGATCGGGTCGCCCGGAGTGCTATAGTAAAAGAAGTTCTTCAGACTCACATTCGGACACGTGACCGTCGCCAGGTTGTTCACGAATTCCGCATGGACACCGTTGATTTCGATGCTTTTGCCCGCCGTCCCGGATCCGGTCAGGATAAAGGCCCTGGCGGGGGTGGTCGTAGTCGCTACCGCCAAGACGTTATTGACCATCACTCCGCTGCACTGGTCCAGGTACAGCATATACTCGTAGAACGGTTCGCCCTCGATGTGCTCGATAACGACCGCGTCGGCACGCTGGAGGTAAATGCACCGGTTGATATTGGCAAACCGGATGTCCCGGAACGCCATCCCGTCCGCGTCCCCGGGGAAATAAAATCCGCGCTTAAAATTATTTATCTTGAGGTTCTCAAAAGTACATTTATTGACATTACCGCCAGCAATATCGGCGCGTACGGCAGTTTGATCGTTTTGGACACCCGGTCCTTCGAGTTGAATATCCTTAAGATTGAAGTTAGACATCGGTCCATAGAGCTTGAAAAGATGCGTAGCCCCTTCGTATTTAAGAACGCTTCCTTCTAAGTTAAGGTTGGCGCTTGCGTGGCCCACGCCCATGAAGGTCAGAGGGGTACTGGAGGGTTTATGGATGTTAATCGTGCTGGTACACCGGTAAAGTCCGCCCGGAAAGAAGATAATACGACCACGGCTGGAGTCCATATTATCGACAATATCCTCGATCAGGGGACTCCAATTGCTACTGGCAGGATCGTTGATGTCGATATCCTCCGGATACTCTGAGAAATGTTCCATGTAATAGGTTATCACGTTGATGATGCTGGATCCGTTGCTCGAGCCAATCGCATCCTCTATGGCATGGACAGGCGGCGCCAATTGACCTACTTTTAGATAACGATAGGAGTCCGTCGAGCTGGCGGCATCCGCGTCCTCAAGTTGAACGCTGCTCAACGTGTACACACCATGACCAAGCGCAATGTTGCTCGCAAGAAGATTACCGTCCATGTAAATATCCAGGCGTTGAACGTCAGCTTTATAGTGAGTCATAAAAGTGTGGTAAGAGCTTCCCAACACCAATCCCGAAACCTGCGCGGTCCATCCGCCGCTGCCGTTTCCGGTTCGAATACTCCAGGACGTAGTGTTGTCATGCCACAGGCTGATGACTCGGTTGCTGCCCGCGTAAGTAAACCAGGGAATCCCGCCGTTATAGCCGCCGACATGCTTGTATGAGATTTCCATTACCCAGTCCTTGGTGCCAGGCATTGCGACCTCGGTTGTATTGTCAGGTTGGGTTGTCTTATACAGCAAAGACGCATTGAGGGAGGACGTTGAGGCCGCATCCGCATCGTATGTCCACGTTCCGGTTACGTTCATTAGCTTCCCATACGTCGAGGGATTCGAAGTCGTGACGTTATCGAGGGGGACATGAATCCCCGGACCAGGGGCGATAAAAGTTACCTCTGGAGCGCCCCAGACACTTCCCGCCATTATCAGAATTCCTACAATCACCATCCATTCTTTTCGCATGACATACCCTTTTCATAAACAGGTGTTAAAATAAACAATTCTACAGAATGCCCCGATAAAACTTGTGAAGTACCGGAGGCATTCACGGCATACTATTATGTATTAATTTGTAATTTCACAAAACCCTTTCCATGTCGAGCCGCCTACGCATACCCATCCGGCATATCCACTTGCGACCGGCTGAGTATTCCATACGATATCGCCCTGATTTCCAGCATACGTTGGACAAGCTGTCCCGTAGCTCCACTTACGCTGATTTCCGACCCACTGTATGCCCTTGGAGTACTTCTCAACACCAATATAACTGCCGTAATACAGCGTGGTCGGGATGTCAGACGTATCCAATTCCGAATTGATGATCCGCAGGCCGTTACAACTCGATCCGTAGCCGGCCGTTGGGTTTGTTTCAACAAGATTGACCGCTTCTCCGCCGGTCCGTAAACTGATATCCTTCTTTGTGCCCCGCGTTACGCCTGTCAGTTCAAAGGTCGCATTCTCAATCAGACAGTTTAGTGGCTGCAGACTGCCCAAATTAGCGAATATAATAGCGTCGTCAGTGACCGTGTTCCCCGAAGAGACATGATAATAGAAGTTTTTCAGACTTACGTTTGAACACGTAACCGTCGCCAGGTTGTTCACGTCTTCCGCATATACGCCGTTTATTTCGATGCTTTTTCCCGTAGGGCCGGATCCGGTCAGTACAAATACCCTGCCGCTCATATTCGATTTTGCCCGGATGTTATTGACCAATAACCCGGAGGCCTGATACAGATATAGAACATATCCATAGAATGGATCTGCCTCTATATTTTCAATTACACTCGTGTCGGAATGCTGGAGATTTATACACCGGTCAATGTTAGAGAACCGGATATCTCTGAATACCATCCCGTCCGCATACCCGAGGAAATAAAAGCCGCGCTTGAAATTATTTATCTTGAGGTTTTCAAAATAACACCGGGCGATGTAACCGTTATTCGAATCGCCACGTACCGCAGTCTGATCGGCGTCTCTGCCCGGTCCTTCGAGTTGAAGGTCCTTGAGATTGAAGCAATACGCAGGGCCATAGACCTTGAGAAAGTCCGTACTTCCCGTGTATTTAAGGACGCTTCCTTCAATATTTCCGTTGGCTATTCCACCTCCTACGCCCATGAAAGTCAGAGGGGCACTGGCGGGTTTATTAATATTAATTGTGCTGGAACACCGGTAAAGGCCGCCCGGAAAGAAAATAATCCGACCGCGGCTGGCGTCCATATCATCTACAAGATCCTGAAGCAGGGGGGTCCAATTGCTATTGGTAGGATTGTTGATGTTGATCTCCGGATACTCCGAGGAATGTTCCTTGTAATAGGTTACCACGTTGATGATGCTGGACCCGTTGCTCGAGCCAATCGCATCCTCGATGGCATGGACAGGCGGAGTCGCTTGACTTACATTATCTTCGACTTGAATATGAACTTGTTTTAAAGTATATACGCCGTGACCAAGCGCAATATTGCTCGCAAGAAGATTACCGTCCATGTAAATATCCAGGCGTTGATTGGCGGCTTTATATTGAGTCGTGAAAATGTGGAAAGACGATCCCAAATCCAATCCGGAAGCGACCACGAACCACCCGCCGCTGTTGTTTCCGGCGCGAATGCTCCAGGACGTGGTGTTATCGTGCCACAGGCTGATGATTCGGTTATCACCCTCGGCATAGGCTATCCAGGGAACTTCCCCGTTGTATTCACCGACATACTTATATTTAATCTCAAACACCCAATCCTTGTTTGCGGGCATCGGGGTCGAGGTTCCGGAGTTCGTCTGGGTCGTGAAATACTCCAAACACGCATTGCTGGATGAAGTTGACGCCGTATCCGCATCGTAGGTCCACGTTCCGGTTTCGATCGTTCGTATTCCATACGTCAGGGGATTTGAAGCCGTGATGTTATCGAAGGGAACATTGAGACCCGGACCAGGGGCAACAAACCCCACTTCCGGAACGCCCCAGGCGATTCCCGCCATCATCAGAATTCCAACAACCACCATCCATTCTTTTCTCATGATAAGACCTCTTCCATATATATTTTTCGCGTTGGTGTTCTTATATTTTCAAAACCGCTTACTCTGAGATTATAAATCTGCCTGCATATCCATATTGGCCAGTAGGATGGAAACATCCATACTGGTGATTTCACCGTCACCGTCAAAGTCCCCGCCGAACATGCTGAAGTTGACCGTCGTGGTGCCGGGAAGATTCACGCTTTTCTGCGTTTGCCTAAGCCACTGCCGCTGTGCAGCCTGGGCGGAAACATCATGAAGACTATTCAAAGCCGTCGCAAATGAGTAACTACCGTCGGTAGCCAACGTTACCGTATGAGTCTCCAGGGCCGTGGTATTATCCACGTCACGTATTTCGATGAAGATGGGAACTGTGGTGTTATCGCCGGCAAAACCATTGAGCGTCACAGTACCCTGAACGGTTAGATTAATCTGCCCCATCTTTACATAACCATACGAGTCTGTTCCTACGGCATCGGCGTCTTCAAGTTGAACCAAGTTCAAAGTATATTGACCGTGCCCGAGCGCAACGTTCTCCGCCATGAGGACGTCATCCACATAAATGTCCATGCGTTGATTGGCGGCCTTATAATGAGTGGTAAACTTATGGAATATCGCTCCGAGGTTAAGACCGGTCACCGCATCAACCCACCCGCCACTGCCATCCCCGACCTTAATGCTCCACGACGACGTGCTGACCTGCCATAGGCTGATTATTCGGTAGTCGAAAGAGTTATCACTAGCTGTATATCTGGCAAACCAGGGGACACCGCCATTAAACCCGCCGGTATGCTTATAGGTAAGCTCGAATCCCCAATCCGTATCCGCCGGCATGGGCGTCGTCGTTGCCGCATCATTTTTCAAGGTGGTTGCATACCGCAGCGTGCTATTGTAATTCACCGTCGGACTGGTAACTTTTGCGGAAGCGCCGTCGAAAGTCCAGGTTCCGGTGTTTACCGTCCGTCTTCCGTAAACTACCGGATTTGAGTTAAGGTCCAGTGGAACATCCAATCCAGGATGAAGGCCGTCAAAACCAATCGCTGGAACAGGGATCACTGGAACAGGAGTCGTTTGAAAAGAATATAATTTGCCATCTCCCGATAAAACAAATCGTAGAGAAAAATGCATGTTTACCAAGTCGCTTAACGATAAGGTTCTTTCTCCCTCTTGCCAGAAAACACGGTATCGCAAAGAATCCTGGACGCTCAGACGGCAATGATCTCGATCAAAACCGGCCATGACAGTGCCGTTCTCAGCCAAAACTTCCACCAGGAGCTCGCCCGGATCAATGCCCGCATTAACCAGTAGGTCGTGCCCCCTTGTTGTCAGCAGAACGGTTTCCAGAATTCCCTCCTCCGTCGGATCCTCCGGTGTCAGAGCGACAAAACGATCAGCCGGAAGAGTGGCCAATCCGATGCCTACATTTCCGTAACTTATACCGTGGCGGGTATCCGACCCGGTATAGTAGATGTACACCAGATCATCCTTGACCACCAAGGTCGTGCTGGGAAATATCCGACCCTCGTCCCATGTTCCAGCGGTCGGTTCCATGAAAACCTGACGATCCGCCACGCGAGACCAGTTTTGACCGTCGCGACTGGTAACCAGTTGCACGTCCATATCGCCGATCGAGTTGTTACCCGGGACTTCATCCAGGTGAAGCAGCCATAGTAACCCTATCAACTGATCGCCATAAACAGTAACCGACAATCCATACGGCTGCACCCAGGGATACCCATCCGCCGCATCGGTTCGGAAAAAAGTCTGCTTGGCCGACCATGTTTCGAAATCCGTACTGGTGGTCAGGGCCACCTCCCGCATAACCCCGTTTTCCCAATACCCCTGGTTGCGAACAAACGCGAGGTACTGCCCTTTCCATCCAATGACCGACGTTCCGGTGTCGTTCTTGCCGATTCCGGCCCACGTCATCGTCGTCCAGTTAATGCCGTCAGGCGAGAATCCCAGAAGCGACCCTCCGGCGCCCTTATACCGCCGCAAAGGATCCGTATCGCACGGATCGTCAACGATACCGATTCCATGCCCCCCTCGAATAACGACATTATGCTCCGTGTACGGACCGAATACGCCCGGCCCAACCATGGGCTTTTCCCAATGTATACCATCCCCGGACTCGGCATAACAAATATAGTATTCAGGATTACCGGCACTCGATTCGCTGGCCAGATACCACCCACGAAATTTCATTGATACGGGATCATAGTTGACTGTTCCATACATCTGGACAGTCCGTTGTTCCCACGCGAATTCCTTCCCGAACAGCGGATTCGAGATGTGCTTTTCCGGTTTCTGTATTTTTCTGCACATATTAACGTTTCCGTCTATAATGTAGTCATCCAGAAAAAGTTCCGGCTTGGAGGATATCCCAACCACCGCTAAACTCCATAACGGAACGATTCCCTGAATAACCAGAATTATACATAGAGGAATTTTTCCAATCACTTAACATACTCTTTCTTCTTTACATATCTCCTCCCGGATCGCTTCGTAGCGATCCGAGAAATACTTTATTTGCTTAATACGAGTAACATGTACCAGCTACAACGGGCGATCAAACAAGGTTGCTTCGTTCGTTATGTCGGGGTGTCGGGGATAACGTTTTATCCTGGCGAAGCCAACAAACCGTTTTTTGTGATTATGGATCTGCCGCTATGTCCATATTGGCAAGCACAATGGAAAGATCCAAAACGGTAATTTCGCCGTCACCGTCGAAGTCGCCGCCGAACATGCTGAAGTCGACAGTCGTGGTGCCGGAAAGATTCACGTTTTTCTGTGTTTGCCGCAGCCACTGCCACTGTTCCGCCTGGGCGGAAATGTCATGAGCACCATTCAAGAGCGTTGTAAATGAGTAGCCGCCATTGGCAGCCAACGTCACGGTATGAGTCTCCAGTGCCGTGGTATTATCCACATAACGAATCTCGATGAAAATGGGAACTGTGGTATTATCGCCGGTAAAACCATTGAGCGTCACGGTGCCTTGAACGGTTATGGGGTTAACCTGTCCTATTTTTATATAGGCATAAGTATGCGTTCCAGCGGCGCCAGTGACCTCCAGACCCCATACAGAAACGAGTCCCTGGATAACCAGAACTAGACCTAGAAAATATTTTCTATTCATTTAATGTCCCCTTTTTCCCGTTCGCACTCACAGAATCCTCCGGATCGCGATGAAGCGATCCGGAGAAACTTTTTTTCACATCAATAACAAATCAAAATCGATATAGATTATTGATCTGCCGTCTTGTCCATATTGAACAGCACGATGGAAAGATCCGAACTGGTGATTTCACCATCATCGTCGATGTCGCCGCCGGCCAAGGTGAAGTTCACCGTCACCGGGCTTGCCGGAGAGAGGGTAACACTTTTCTGCGTCTGCCTCAGAAACTGCCGCTGTGAAGCCTGGGCGGAAATGTCATGAGGACCATTCAAGAGCGTCATAAACGAGTAGCTACCGTCAGCGGCCAACGTTACCCAACGACTCTCCAGGGCAGTGGTATTATCCACATTACGAATCTCGATGGAAATGGGAACCGTGGTGTTATCGCCGGCAAACCCATTGAGTTCCACGGTGCCTTGAACGGTTACGGGGTTAATCTGCCCCACTTTTACATAACCATAAGAATCCGTGCCTATGGCATCGGCATCTTCCAGTTGAACCATGCTCAAGTTGTATTGGCCATGACCGAGCGCAACGTTCCCCGCCTTCAGGACGTCATCCACATAAATATCCAGGCCTGGAGTGGCGGCCTTGTAATGAATGGTAAACTTATGGAAGGCGCCGTCGCTGAGATCAAGATCGGTCACGGCATTCACCCATCCTTGGCCATCGGCATCACCCACTTTAATGGTCCACGACGTCTCACTCACCTGCCAGAGGCTGACTATTCGGTACTCTGCGGAGTCCGGGACAAAATAATTGGCAACCACAGGGATACCGCCATTATTCCCGCCGGTATGTTTGTAGGTATACTCAAATCCCCAATCTAAAGTATCAGGCATGGGCACTATCGCCCCCATCCCCGGCATCTCTGTCCCCGGCCATACCAGGGTGGTAAACCACCGCAACGAGCTGTTAACATTCACCACCGGACAGTCAATTGTCGCGGAAGAACCGTCGAAAGTCCAGTCGCCGGTGTTTGTCGCCCACATTCCAACATCTACCGGGGTTATGTTATCATTCAGCGGAACATTTATTCCCGGATGAACCAGGTCAAAGCCAATTACTGGAACAGCGCCCCAGGCATTTCCCATCAACATGAGAATTCCTACAACCATTACTAACCATTCTTTTCTCATCATCAGCTCCTTTGTCTAAAATTAAGGACACGATTTAATACCAGACCCGGACAATCCAGATCTTTTTACATATAATCACTCTCCGCAATATCTCATCCCGGATCGCGTTAAAGCGATCCGGGACAAGCCTTCTCTTACACTGACTAAACATGACGTACTAAACTACAAACCACTATGCACTTCGTCTGCGGCGAAGCAGGAGTCCGCCCAGACTCATTAGCACTAACGTCATTGGTTCAGGAACAATCTGCCCGATCTTTACATAACCATAAGAATCTGTTCCTGCGGCATCGGCGTCTTCAATTTGAATGAAGTTCGGCGTATAATGGCCATGAACAAGCTGAACGTTCTCCGCCATGAGGACGTCATCCACATAAATGTCCAGGCGTTGATTGGCGGCCTTATAATGAGTGGTAAACTTATGGAAGGCGCCATCACTGAGATCAAGACCGGTCACGGCATTCACCCATCCATCGCCAGTGGCATCACCCACTTTAATGGTCCACGACGAGGTGCCGACTTGCCAGAGGCTGACCATTCGGTAATCATAAGAGTTGTTCGGGGCCGTATCTCGGAGAAACCAGGGTATGCCGCCATTATATCCACCGGTATGCTTGTAGGTAAGCTCAAAACCCCAATCCGTACCCGCTGGCATTTGCGTTGCCGCCGCTTCCATCGGCATCGTTTCACTATCCTCCCATAACGGGGTGGGACTAAACCGCAATGCGCTGTTAACATTCACGGTCGGACTGGCAATTGTCGCGGAATCGCCATCGTAAGTCCATGCGCCGGTGTTTACCGACCATCTTCCATAATTTACCGGGACTAGGTTATCGTTTAGCGGAACATCCAATCCCGGACCGGGGGCAACAAAACCAATCGACGGAACACCCCAGGCATTTCCCATCACCATGAGGACTCCTACAACCAAGACCAACAATTCTTTTTTCATCTTCAGCTCCTTTTCTAAAATTAAGGACACGATTAAACACCAAGACCCGGACAATCCAGATCTTTTCACACACAAATCGAAACTATCCCGCCGATTCTCGCCATATAAACTCCATCGCGATCGTTTCCTGTCTGGGCGGAATATCACGTTTTTCCAGACGCGAAAACAGCAGATGTTCGATAATATTTGCCACTTCCTGATCCTTTCGGGCCACGCTCGCCATGGGCGGAATCATAAATTTTGAGGTTTCATTGTCGTTGAAACCTACCACGGCGATATCCCGCGGTATCTGAAGCCCTTTGGACGCAAGATAGGAAATCGCCATCGTTGCCAATTCATCCCCGGAACAAAACAGGCAGTCAAATCGAGTTTTGTTCTCTTCGTACTTCGACCGTAAAACCTGAAGCAATCGTTCACCCGACAACTCTTCCTCAAACCCGATATCGATGATGGCCTGGGTTCCAGGGTCGATTCCATACTTCCTGAACTCATCCAAATACACATCGATTTTAGGTTGTGAAGTCTTGACCGGAACCATAATTCCAGGCCGTTTGCGCCCACTCTTGGCAAAATGCCCAACGACTGCCCGTATCGCGTCAAACCGATCATGAACAACCTGATCGAGTTGGGTTTCCCGATGCGAAGAAGTTACAATCACCGCTGTTTTAAATCGATTTAAACATTTCTCTAAATCCGATGTTAACGGTATTTGATTGCTCAATTCGACCACCACCGCTTCCACTCCACGATTGATAAAGTCGGTGGTGACCCTCTCAATAACATTTTTGTCTTTCATGTTGTCTGCAATATAAGTTACCCACCCGTGTTGCTGAGCACGCATAGCAATGCGTCGGGCCATCTCACCGCTCTGATGGGGAGTACTTAGAGTCCATAGAACTCCCACGGTGTGCGTTCCATTCCCGGCAAGCCCTCTTGCTAAGATGTTCGGAGTATAATTCAACTTAATGGCCGCCTTCTGGATTTTGTCGCGGGTTGATAAGGCAATTTCGGGATTGTTCCGCAACCCTCTGCTAACGGTCGCGTGTGATATTCCTAATTTCTTCGCAATGTCGTAGATGGTTGCTGCCATGTTTTTGCCCAAATCTCTTTTGTCTGTAACTCTGTAACCGAGTACAAAAGCCATCGTACTCGGTTACAATTAAAAAGTCAAGGTTTTTTTTATTGACATTTTTAGTTAATTCTTTTATTTTAACATCATGCTTCTGCGAATGAAGGCGAATATGGAATCAGCAGGAGCAACGTGGTTTGATCAACATTTACATTAAACCACCAACCGAAGAAGATGCAGAAATAATGGTTATATATTTACAGAATTTCTTAAAGCCAAAAGTTATTCAAAATAAATATTATGATTAGAAGTACACATGGCAATCCAACAGTTTTACTTTTACCGCCGGAAAATATCCCAGCGAACCGGATAGTCGTTTCCTTGTATCCACTCAATGAACCGATTTGGATCAGCCATTCGTTATTGACTATTGAGGATGCCGTTCGAGTCGATGTCTGGCATGGGGAGTTTGAAAATCATCTTTCCGGCGGTTGTATTTTGCCCGAAGGCGAATATGTCGCCTTTCTTGAGTTGGTGGATGGAAGCCAACGACAAATCGAAACATTTCGCGTCGTTAAACAAGTCTTGTTTGATGGTCACTTTTTAGACGAAAAGTCTTCCTGGTTTCATTCGCAAGTTCAATGGCACCAAGATGGCCAGTGGAAGAGTGAAAAAAATGGAATTTATTGTCAAGGCGGACATTCCTATTTGTTTGTAGAAGGAGAAATGCACGGATGCCTTGAAGGTGTTTTTCAGCTTGAAAAAAGTCACACATCCGAACAAACCTGGGGGCTGATTTCTCGTCATTATAACGCATTTCACCATCTTCGCCTCCTGTTTACCTCCAAACAGGATGAACTGACCCTCCGGCTTGTTCGGAAAAGCACGGATCCATCGCATCGAGAGGAATTTTCCGTGATTGCCGAAACGTCTTATCCTTTGCATTTCGGCACTCCCTATCGTGTCGCCTGGCTGTTGAATGGAAAACGGCACGACATTCTAGTTAATGGCCATCCTGTTCTGGAAGCACAGGACGCGTATATGGGTGGCGTTACAGTCGTGGGTTTGTTTTCAGAATCCGAGGGCGTGCTCTGGAACGGGTTTTCGATGCACACCACCCAACCGGTCCCTATGGGTGAGATAATCCAGAAACAATATTACGCGAAAATACGCCCCGGGAATATTCATCAATTACGGTTGCTTGAAAGCGGAAATCCAGATCAAAATATTTGCTGGGAGAGCGGGATACAATTTGGCCATATCGGTGGCTCTGAAATTAAATTTTCCCAGGGAGCCAAACTTACAACTACCTATAAAGGCGCCTTGCTCACTCAATTCCGCTGGGAAGGTCCGATGCCGAAATTCGTTGAGCGGTCGGATGACGTTCGAGGCCAGGCCCACGGCATCGCCAGTTTTTTCCCGGATCGCATTGTGCTGGCGGATTATGTCTTAACGTGGGTGAAACGGAGTATGGGTCCCGATTTCGATCTTCTGGGTCGTTTGATGAACGGTCCGGCCCGCGTCGCCTTCCAGGATAGCGACACTTTTCAAGAATGGAGTTTCCCTGCGGATGGAACCATCGTTTCTCTTGGAAGTAAACTTTGTTCCCAAATCTATCCGGTTGCCATTCTTTTTCCGATATTGTTGGGAAAAGAGCAATGGTGGCTTAAAGCGGTTGTCGGTAATCTTCTCCATTTAGACGACCAACGATCGGCAAGTATTTTCGGATGGCAATGCCCTCACGGCTTGACCGCCAGTCACGATTTTCGGGTAGCTCCCACCGAACCCGGCATCGAATATGGTTTTTCCATGGTTATTTGTTGGCAAAGATCGGACAAGGTTGAAGAGGTGGAAGCGGATTTACAAAATCTTCGAGAAGATTGGTACCATCCTGTGGAAATCGAACCGGTAATCGGATCATTGCTTACTTATTCCGGTGAAAAAGAGAAACCGGCAGAGGCCATTGGTTTTGATGGCTGTTTTAACCGCGCCCAAGGCATTTATCATACCACCGCCCAAAACGGACTTTTATCTCTACGTTTGGAACCTGGTAAAATTCAGCGGCGTTCTATTACATTCCTCATTCGTGAATTTCCGTCGGATGTTCCGGCGCAGTGTATTTTAGATAACAGGGAACTGGAACCAGGGGTTGATTATGCAGATCAAGCGCTCCATCATACGACCCGCCTGGTAAGCATCATGAAAAGAATCGATAAACCCGTTCACCTCAAAATCAATCCGAAACAAACATAATCTTTTTCTACTTTTTCCGAATTTGATAGGGAGAAATTTAAAAAATGCAATCATTCAAAGAAATCTTGAAAAGTAAACCCCAATTAGGTCTGTCGATTATGTATCCTGCCCCTGGAGTGATTGAGCGAATCGGCCCGGACTGGGATTGGATATGGATTGATGGTCAGCATGGCCAGTTGGACTATCATGATATTTTAGCTATGGTGCGGGTCTGCAGCTTAATCGACCGTCCGGCAATCGTCCGTGTTCCGTCTCACGAAAGTGGTTTAATCGGTTTAACTCTGGACATGGGCGCTCAAGGAATAATGGTCCCAGTGGTTGATACGGCCGAACAAGCTCGTAATATTGTCCAGGCGGCAAAATTTCCTCCTTTGGGCTCCAGGTCCTTCGGTGGTCGCAGGCCGATTGATTTATGGGGAAGAGGCTACTGCCATACCGATCGGGGACAACCTTTGCTGATTTGCCAAATCGAGACGGAAATTGGGTTGGAAAATGCCTCCGCTATCGCGGAAGTGGAGGGGGTCGATTTACTTTTTTTCGGTCCCGACGATATGGCTTTGAGAAATGGATTAATCATGGATCAACCTCGACCTCGTGATTATTTCGACTCGGCCTTGAAAAAGGTCGCGCAAGCGGCCCATTCCCACCAGAAGTTGACCGGTGGAGTTTTTACGAATCCAGATGCCGTGCGGCAAGCATCCGTTTTAGGTTATCGGCTTTTGGTTGGAAGCGGAGACGTTGGTCTTCTGGCCGAGGGATCGAAAAATCAGGCGAAGGCGTTACAGCAAGCGATTACCTCCACGCAAGAAAAATTAAACCGGAACCCCAACGGAAGCCCTGGTATATATTAATGAGAAATGTCCTCAGGATTTTGAAATGAAAAAACCAACTATTATCTGTGCCGCCGACTTAACCTTTGCTCCCGAAACCAAACGCGTTTTGGAATCCCAGGGATTGGTAAAGTATATTTCCCCGACTCCTCAAGCATTGCTGGAACATCTGCCTGATGGCGACGCTTACTTCGCTTCTCTTCATGTTCAGCTATCCAGGGAGTTAATTGAAATTTCTCCGCGTCTTAAAGTAATCGCTACTCCTTCAACCGGTTTGGACCACCTTGATCTTCAGGCCGCGGCGCAACATGGTATTGTGGTGTTAGGTCTTAAGGATGATCGGCAATTGTTAGACCGGATTACCGCCACCGCGGAGTTAGCGTGGGCGTTGTTATTAGCTTGCGCCAGGTCTCTTCCCGCGGCCTGCCAGGCTTCCCGCCAGGGTCATTGGGCGCGAGATTTATTCCGAGGTCACCAACTGGCTTACAAAACCCTGGGTATTCTCGGTTGTGGAAGATTGGGAACGATTATCTCACAATATGGCCAGGCTTTTCGTATGCGGGTTCTCGGCTGCGATAAACTTCCCGTTACCATTCCCGGTGTTCAAATGGTTTCCCTCGACCAATTACTTCATGAAGCAGATGTTCTGACTATTCATATCCATTTAACCCAGGAAAACCACCATTTAATAAACGGTAACATCTTGGCGAAAATGAAACGCGGCGCGATCCTGATCAACACCAGCCGCGGCGCAATTCTTAATGAAACGGACTTACTGGAATCCCTGGAGAGCGGCCACGTGTCGGCTGCCGGTCTGGATGTCCTCGATGGAGAGTGGAACGATAATCTGGCGGAGCATCCCCTTATCGTTTATTCCCGTTCACATGAAAACCTGATTATTACACCTCATATTGGTGGCGTAACCTATGAATCTCAAGAAATGGCTTATACCGCAACCGCGCAAAAGCTTGTTGAATTTTTCAAGAACCTTTGCTGATATGGAAAAAGAATGTATAGATAAATACCCGTTCCATTTACCAGGAGGATTAATTTATTTGATTACGCTTTTTGAAAAACAAAAAAACACTGGGAGTATTTATGGCTGAGATTAAAACGAATCTTGATCCGTTAAAATTAAAATCGGGCCTATTACTGGCTTGCGATTGGGTTACGGAAATCGCCCAATTGAAGACCGAAAATTTCCCACCCGATACAAGGGATACTATCGGTCACCTCCACAAATCCTGGAAAGGAGCGATACGGGGAGAATATTCTGTCGCTCAGAAACAGTGGGATTTTTTCTGCCCGGTCTGGCATACCGGTCAGGCGGTCAAGGCATTGGTTCTGGCTGCCGAATATTTCAAGAATGAACGATATCAATCCGCAGCCCGTCTGGGAGCTGATTTCATCATCAACAACCAAATTTGGAACCCAGAGAACCCTGATCATGGTCTGATTTTGGCGTACGAGGATTATGGCGATAAGGTAACTACTTCAGCGATTTTAGAAAGTATGCACGGGTTAATTCTCCTGGCAGATACAGAATCCTCTTCTGAATTATGGTCCCGTTTGACCACAGCCGGAAACTTTCTTATTGATAAACTTTATATGCCCCAGGAGTGTCTATTCCGTGACTTATATGATCCGGCCATTCACTGTGCCGCGCCCAATCCCTATCGAACTAAAAATAACATCGGCGGTCGTCCATTGCTCGATGACAGCATCATGCTTCGCCTGTATCATAAAACAAAGGAAAAACATTTTTTGGATGTTCACATAAAGATATCCGAAACCCTGGTGCGAGAGCAAAACCCAAAAGGGAATTGGATCGATTACGGTCCGTGCAATCCTAAGACAGGCTCTTTTCATCCCCGACACACTTACTGGTGGGGATTGCCTTTACTTGGTACATACCGTGAAACCGGGCGCGAGGAATTTCTTCATACAGCACTGGCCTGCGGGGAGTTTCTGAAAAACGCCCTTCGCGAAGACGGTGGATACTTCAGGGGGTATTATTTAGACGGGAAAACCGATTCTTTCGGTCATGCTACTTCTGGTTCCGCCTGTGCCGCTATTTTCTGTTTGGAACTTTTTAAAGTTACGCACGCCCCTGAGTGGATGGCCCTGGCCCAAAAGGCTCTGAGCTTCTGCCTTTCCATGCAGTTTACCTCTCCGGAGGACCCGAACCTGAAAGGAGCCATTTTGGAGAAAGTCTTACCTCCCAACGGAAAGGACCTTAGCCCGTATCATATCCGGGACCTTGGGACTATATTTTTCATTACCGCGGGATGTCTGTATTTGAAAGAATTTCAATTATAAGGAGTTTAAAATGATGAAATGTGCCTGTCAGAGATTTATGTTTTTAGTTTTATCTTTTCTTCCATTTTGGGCGGTCAGCGCAACCGTTGCATTATCAGCGGAGAACAAAGACCTGGTATCGGAATCGGCACCCTACCAGGGACCTCCGAACATTATTCAAGTTAGCCCCAACAATGACAACATCGAACGGTGGAGCAAATTTGAATTGACGGTGACTCTAAAGGCGGAATATAGCAATCCCTATGATTTCGAGGACCTGTCCCTGCAAGCCGAATTCACCACGCCCGGCGGGAAAAAAGTCCTTGTCGATGGTTTTTACTATCAGCCTTATCAACTCTATATCGGCACCACGAGAAAGGGCGATTGGATAAAACCCATTGAAACGCCAATTTGGAAAATCCGATTCACGCCTACGGAGATCGGCCGGTATGAATACGTGGTTATTGTAAAGGACAAAAAAGGAAGATCCGCCAAAACTCCTGTCACCCAATTCACTCCCACAGAATCGGACCGTTCAGGGTTCCTTCGAGTCAGCAAAACCGATCCCTATTATCTGGAATTCGATAACGGCAAACCGTTTTTTGGAATCGGATATGGAACCCATCTCTGGCATACAACCTCCACCGACATCATGCAATACAAGCATTATCTAAATCAGCTGGCGTACTTCGGATGCAACTATACCAGCGTGAATCTTCAAACCGTGGGCGAATGTCCTTTCGAGATTGAAACCAACCAAACCGGCTTGGGCCGGTATTCGCAGCTGAGCAGCTTCAAGTTCGATTACGTCGTGGAAGCGGCAGCAAAGCGCGGCATCCACATCATCCCATGCCTCAATCAAACGGCAGTGGCACAAAGTGATTTCTGGAATGGCTGTCGATTCAACCAAAGAAATGGAGGGCCTTGCCTACGCCCGGAAGATTACTTCACCAATCCGAAAATGATGAAACTCACGCGGCAACGCCTCCGATACATCGTTGCGCGATGGGGATATTCTCCGAATATTCTTGGGTGGGAATTATTCAATGAAGTGAATTATACCGACGGCTTCCAGAAGAATATAAAATCCGTCCGGGAATGGCACCGCGACATGGCCGCCTATCTTAAGAAGATCAACCCGAACAAACACCTCGTTACAACCACTTTCGGGTCATCGCTTCTGGTGGAAGATCCGGAAATATGGAAACTTCCTGAAATCGATTATATCGTTACGCACCGATACCCCCAAGTCATGACCGGAAACCTGAGAACAATGCTTCAATACAAACTTCAATATAAAAAACCCAATCTTGGAGGAGAAGTCGCGTTCAGTGCTTCGCTGTGCGGACAGGCCCAGACCATCGATCCGGAAGGCATCTCGCTCCATAACAGCATTTGGGTGTCGGCCTTTTCACACGCAGCCGGAACAGTACTTTTCTGGTTTGCCACGGAATATCATGACCCGTTGGACCTGTATGATCACTACCGTGCCTTTGCCAATTACGCTGAAGGCATTCCCTGGACCACGCAAGGATTCAAAGACATTGTCCTGAGAGCGATTCAACCAAATCAAAATGATCAGTGGCTGGACCTTCGTCTTAACTGTAATCAATCATGGTCCAAACCCGAGACCGGCCAATTCCGAGTTGAAAACGGTTTGATCTGGGCCATTACCCGTCGGATTAACCCTAAATCCGTCGATCCAAAACTGTTTGATACGTCCAACGAAGAGCTGGTCAAAGAGATTCCGGGCATTCTTTTTGGTCAGGATAATCTCTCTCTTAAACAGGATTTGACCCTCTCCATCGATAACCCGCACCATCCTACTACCGTGGAAGTTCAATTATCCGCCGTGGAAAAAGGAGGAACCAAGCTGGAGTTCCTTATGAATGGTCAGGCTATAAAGACACTGAACCTTCAGGATCGTGACCAGAAAAATAATCCATCCGCTACTGAGTTAAGCGAAACGGTTATTTTGCCTCTTGTTGTCGGCGGCAATGAGTTGACCATCCGAAACCAGGGTCGAGGGTGGGCAAGTCTGAAATCAATCATTCTGAAAAAAGCCACCCGTGAAATCGCGGTCGAGAATGTCATTATCCTGGGGCTTCAGGGTAAAACGACGACACTATTGTGGCTTCAAAACGCTCAAAACGCCTGGTATTTCCGCTGGAAAGACAAAACGCCCCTGCGAACCATCGATAATATTTCAATTTCCATACCGAACATGCCGGATGGAAATTACCAGATCGAATGGTGGGACACATATAAAGGAAAAACATTTAAGAAGGAAAGCGTTCATTCCAAAGACAATACTCTTATAGTAGTTCCTCCGCCGTTTACCAAAGACATCGCATGTAAAATTAAAACGGGCGTATTTTAACCTGACCGCCCCATTTGAGATTACGGTATGGCGGTTGTCTCGGATGGGGTTTCGACGTGGACATAATAGACGACTTTCAGGAGTTTTGATATGAGGAAGCACTAGAGCAATTCGCGTAAATAATCATCATTAGCCGATAAGTCATATGGCAAGGAGGCGCTGACATGGCTTATTCGATGGATTTGCGTAAAAGGGTTGTGGCGGCATTGAAGAGTGGCGAAACCCCAGCGGCTGTTGCC
>Ga0265292_1000828_pt1 | contig 34233 bp, 34 predicted proteins | sample Munlanlewell296A_FD_189080 | JGI IMG/M metagenome (GOLD analysis project Ga0265292, IMG submission 189080) | Leachate microbial communities from a municipal landfill in Southern Ontario, Canada - Leachate well 296A | ecosystem: Engineered > Solid waste > Landfill > Unclassified | place: Canada... | reverse complement strand
ATGTCTTTCTTTTTGAAGAGGAAAGGGATCAGGCAATTGGTGTCGCCGACAAAGCCGGTGAATGGAATTATTCCCTGATCGAAAAAGTGGCAGATGTAGTTTTACCCTTTCGCCCAGATTGGGTCATTCAGGCAGCCGTAAACAGGCAGAAGGGTTAATCGCCAGAACCCAGAGCAAATATTATGCTATCGCTGCAGGCCGGTTAGTAAAGATGAAACGGGCTTATCTTTCCTCCGGCAGGAAAACCGAGTGGTTGTCATACCTGGATGGGTTGAAAAGCACCTATTCGCGCCGACCAGCACTGCAGGCGGAACCGCGAAAATTATAATACTATCGTTATTATTTTTATCGTTGTAAGCATCAATCATTTGCCTGGCATCTTCGAAGGTAGGGTTTGGAACCTGGCGCATGGCTTCTTCTTTTCGATCACTGCATTATCCAAACAGTTTCCACGTCTGGACATCGAAAGTGTAATGTTGTATTCTTTTGTTAGGACATGATATGCATAAGAAGTGTATCGCGTCCCTTGGTCGCTGTGGAGGACTAGTCCACTTCTTCTCTTTTCTGACATAGTTAAAAGCACCTCCTGCTTCTATTTTCTCGCAGGGGTGCTTTCTTCTTGTGTTTACTTTTTGGGGTTCAGTTCAATTTGAAGGCGCTTTTATGTTCGAACTTTCAAAACTCTGCCGGGTTATATCCCTATAGAGTATAAGCCTGTTCTCCAAATAGGCCTTCGTCCAGACCTTTCTCTTCAACCACATCTGGTACGCGCACAGGTGAAAAAAGGTTCATGATCTTGAGAATAACCCAGGTGGAGCCAAAGGCGAAGGCAGCCGCCCCGACACCAGCCAAAACCTGAATTCCAAATTGCCTGACATTTCCTTCGATCAGTCCGCTGACGCCATTCACAGAAGAGATGGCAAACACACCCACCATGATGGTGCCAAGCAAACCACCCACGCCATGGCAACCCCACACATCAAGAGCGTCATCCCAACCCCATTTGATCCGCAGTTGCATCGCGCCATAACAAACAAAGGCTGCTAAAACCCCGATAATCGCCGCTGCCCAGGGCTGAACATAACCTGCGGCAGGAGTGATCGTGGCCAACCCCGCCACGGCACCCGTTAGGGCACCTGTCATGCTCGGCTTGCCTTCATGGATCCATGAGATAAATAACCACGTGATCATGGCCATTGAGCCTGCCACATCCGTATTCACAAATGCAATGGATGCCAGCCCGTTTGCAGCCAGGGCGCTTCCGCCGTTGAAACCGAACCAGCCAAACCATAACAAACCCGTTCCCAATGCCACATAAGTAATATTATGCGGTTGAGTCTTTTCTGTCGGCAGGATTCTTCGCTTGCCTACAATGAAAACCGAAGCCAAAGCGGCAAACCCGGCGCTAATGTGAACGACAATGCCCCCCGCGAAATCCACAACGCCTAATTTGGCAAGGAAACCGCCACCCCAGATCCAATGCACCAAAGGAATATAGATGAGGACACTCCAAAATACCAGAAAGATGAGGTAACTCTTGAAATTCACGCGGTCGGCGAATGCTCCCGTGATCAATGCGGGTGTGATGATGGCGAACATCTCCTGATAGACAAAGAATGCTAACGCCGGGATAGCCTGTCCGTTTATCGGATCAAACCCCACCCCATTCAAGCCAAAATAACGCAGGTCGCCGATGATGCCGCCAATATCCTTACCAAACGCCAAGCTGAAACCGCCTAATAACCAGATTGCTGTAACGATACCCAACGAAATAAAACTTTGCATCATGATGGAAAGCACATTCTTTCGGCGAACCAGCCCCCCGTAAAAGAATGCCAGACCCGGGGTCATGACAAAAACCAAGGCCGCGCTCATTAAAACAAGCGCAGTCGCTGCAGGGTCGATATTTTGCATGTTTTCTCCTTGATAGAATATAAAATGTCATTCAGATTCTAAGTCTGAAGAGAAGATTATTCATCCACCAGGATGAGTAGTGCCCCTACCTGAAATCAGGTAGAAGCTAATTGGTTCGTCCGCCCACCCTTGTGCTAAGATTACTTCATGAGCATTTCTGTTTTATTGGTCGAAGACCACAAAATTGTCCGCGAAGGTACGCGCCAATTATTGGAACAATCCACGGACATGCAGGTCGTAGGTGAGGCGGCTGATGGACTTGAGGCTGTGCGTCTTACAGCCGATATACAACCCGATGTGATCGTGATGGATGTACGTTTACCGCACATGAGTGGTATCGAGGCAACCCGCGCGATCACCACGCGGTTTCCAAAGATCAAGGTTTTGATCCTCTCAGCCTATAATATCGACAGCTATGTTTTTCAGCTTTTAGAGGCTGGGGCTAGCGGTTATCTTTTGAAAACTTCCAGCGGAGCAGAATTAGCTGAAGCCATCAGGCTGGTATACAGTGGACAGACTGCCTTATCATCACACATAAGTGCAAAAATCATTAACCGCTTAGCCGGACGCAAGCCATACCAGACAAATAATATGCAAAAAGGGCTCACTGAGAGAGAGATAGATGTGCTGCGCTCCGCAGCGCATGGGTATGCGAACAAAGTGATTGCTTCTAAATTAGGAATAAGTACCCAAACCGTGCAAGTCCATTTGCGCAACATATATAGCAAGATGGACGTGAGCAGTCGATCCGAAGCAATTGCCCGAGCTTTTCAATTTGGTTGGATTACAATGGAAGGCAATGATGAATGAAAATGGGACCCATCCAGTTCAACAACCCATCTCAACAGGTCCCATCGATTTGAGCGGTTCAACCATCCGTTCTCAATTATTATGGGCATCCCTTTTCCCTTTGGCATTCTTTGTACTGCTAACCACCCTGGTCACTTTTTCAACCCTGAATCAATTGATGCTTAACTTGGTCATACAGCGTAATACGGCTCAGGTTCAAGTGGCAGCTAGTTCTTTAGCACAAAGTTTTGCCTCCGGACAAACTCCCACAACTCCCGAGCTCAATTCGCACCTACAATCGTTTGAGCCGGTTAGCGGAAGCCAATTATACGTGATTGACGATCAGGGAAAACCGGTTGCCAGTTCCGAAACTGGCTTAACTAGTTTGCCGTTAAATATTTATGAACTTCAGCGGATCATCTCAAATCAAGAACCTGTCAGTCAATTGGTGGAATCAACCGCTATAAGAGATAAAGTGGTGGTTTCGTTTGCCCTTATCCCTGGCGAAAAAAATGGGGTGATCATCATAGAACCATGGGCTGCAAATATATCCCCAGCAAATTATTATCTACTTATTCTGGTAGGTTTACTGGTGCTTGGTACTGCCCTTTCACTTGGCATGTTGTCACTAAGCATCGGCAGAGTTATCCGCCCAATTGCAACACTCGCCGAGAATGCCGCCAAAGCCGTGCCCGGTAGTGTCTTTCACCCAGTCCCCGAGCGCGGACCAGAGGAAGTACGCAAATTAATTAATGCGTTCAATCAGATGGTGATCCAACTGGCAGAGCAGCAAACTGTCTTGCGTCAGTACGCTCATAAGGCTTTACTTAGTCAGGAAGAGGAACGGCACCGACTTTCTCTCGAATTGCATGACGGTACTTTGCAGGATTTGGTGGGTTTGGCTCAACGGGTGGAGCTTTGCGGCAACGAGTTAGATCGCGATCCTCAACTGGCGCGCGGTAGATTGGATGAACTACAAAAGTTGCTCGTACAGACAATTGGTGATGTACGTCGTATCAGCAATGCCTTGCGACCTCCTGTGTTGGAAGATTTTGGGTTGTCCGTTGCGTTGGATATATTGTGCAAAGATCTGGAACTGGAAAAACCAAATCTTCAATGTGAATATACCGTTTCTGGTACAACCCAACGCCTTCAGCCTGATCTCGAATTAGCCGTCTACAGGGTTGTGCAGGAAGCGCTGGCGAACATTCGTAAACATGTAAAAGACGCCACCATGGTTCGAGTTGAATTGACGTTTGGCGAAACTGACATACAAGCCACGGTGAAAAACGATGGGGCTGTTTTTGCCAATCAGGACGTGCGCTCATTAGTCCGTTCCGGACATCTTGGGTTGGCAGGAATGTATGAACGGGCGCGGCTGTTCGGAGGCACCTTGAACCTCACCACAGATCCGCTGCAGAATACGGTTGTATCACTCCGCCTGCCAAGCTACTAAAAAAACTTCCAGCACGAACAATGAAGTTCCAGCTAATCCATTCAGCCTCTGCTCCAAAAGTAGTGCTCTTGCCAACCTTTACCGCGACTGCGCCCTTCGGTTTGGCCCAAGTACTACCATAAGAACTGGCACAATGACAGGGGGCGGATCTGTTTATTTCATATGCAACTTCGAATCTGGAGGTTCAGGGTTCGAATCCCTGCGGGGGCGCCTATATATAGGGGTTTCAAGGTAGTCGGACGGCATATATGGTGGTTTATGCCGTCCGATTGCTATATTTGGGCAAAAAAACGTGCAAAAAACGTGCAAAACTTTTCGAATTTCTCTCCACTTTTCTTAAGATTGGAAAATCATTCTTTAAGATTCGAGACTGAGAGAAACTCCGCAGGCAGCGGACTGGGTTGAGCATTGGCAAAGATGTCATCCACCAGACAGGCAGCTTGCAGTTCCATAGCGCTGAACTGATGACCATACATGTTCAGCATGGTTGAAGGCTGCGAGTGCCCAAGGATGTAGGAGACGGTCAGAAGCGGGATGCCGTGGTTGAGCATGATCGAAGCGGCGATGTGGCGTAGGTCATGAAAACGGATGTGTTTCAGGTTGGCCGCCTTCTGAATCTCCGCGTACTGTTTCAGCACGTTGCTTTGATTCAGGGGAGTGCCCGTGCTGGAAGGAAAGACCAGATCATTTTCCTGCCAGCGGTTTTTCGCCAGCGCCTTTTTCAACTCGACCTCTTTTTGTTGGGCCCTAAGCGCCTCGAGTGTCTTCTCTCCCACAATGATTGAGCGATTACTGGTTGCGGTTTTGGGAGTGCTGAAATTGCGTACCTGCTTGCCATCCCGAAGGATACGTTGCAAATTGCGTTGGATGTGAATCTGCTGTGTCTCCCAGTGAATGTCTTCCCACTTCAGGGCAAACAACTCACCTTGCCGCATCCCCGTCTTGATGGCCAGATGGATTAACGGTCCCAGAGGGGTTCCCATCGCCTTGTTCACCAATTGGATGCTTTGCTCTTCATTCAAAGGGCAGTTGACGCGGTGGATATGTTGCTTCTTGGGTGCCTTGGCGCCCTCACATGGGTTGAAGGTTAATATCCGGTCATTGACTGCGTCCTGCAGCGCTTTGTGAAGAATGCGGTGGATGTAACGGATTTGCGTGTCGCCTACCGGGATCCTTCTCAGGTTCGTATAGAACGAGTCAAACACCGACCGGTGAAGCGTGTTCAACACCACCTCACCGAGCGCTGGCAGGATGTACTTGTGAATGATAATCTCGTAATCGCAGCGGGTGGATTCTTTCAACTGTGAAGAATGGTTCTCAAACCATCCCAACATGTACTCTCCAAGTGTCCGCTCCGCATCGAGCGCTTCTTCTGCTTCCGTCATCTTCTGCTGCAACCAGTCACGGGCTTCGGATTTGGTGGGAAGCGTCTTGCTGATCCTCTTCCCGGATTCCAACGTCACCCAAGCCCGCCAGGTTCCATTCGGGGTCGGACGGATGCTGCCCTCATTGTGCCCACGATGCCTGGTTTTGCTTTTTTTGGATTGCTGAGTCATTGTTTCCTCCTGTTGCGAAACATCTGGCAGCAATCCACGTTTTTCTCGATATTCGTTTATTAAGGTGCGGTTGTTACAAACCATTGTAGCATCTTTTCTCAAAAATGGAACATCAGTTCTGTCTATTACGTCCAGCATTTAGGCTATTTTACCCTAAATTCCTGGCGATGAATTCCTCCAGATCCGCCGGCCGCACACGCACACTGCGTCCGATCTTGACGGTTGGAATGATCCGTTGGCGCATCAGTTGATAGGCGTAAGCGCGCGAAACATGCAAATTTTGGCGATCTCCTCGCCAGTGAGCAAATTGGTAAATTGGGTGTTTCCTTCTGCCATTCATATTCCTTTCAATTTTTGTGATTGAGACCCGCCAGCCATGCCAACCTCTTAAGTGTTTGGCGTGGCTGGCGCATGTTTTTCATCTTTCAATTGATGGTTTCCTTGATCACCTCCTCTCTGTTCAGGAAAACAAAACGACCTGCCAATAATTATTGGCCAGGTCGCTCCAACGATAATAAGAAAGTCCAAACGATTTCAGCGACGATTAATCTGTGTTGATTACTTGGTCTTATTGTACAAAATGAAAGGGGATGATCCTAGGGGGACAATGAAAATTCATTTTCAAAGGCGATATTGCTTTGTAAATATTAGGTTCGTTTTTTACAAAGCAAACTATTAAAATGGCTTTTACAAAAAAAGTTATGTTCAGCTAAAACTTGAGTATTGTTAAGCAAAATTTGCCTAGTTTCATTAATCACTCTTTTGGACTAGCAAAATATTTTATTGATTTCACGTTTACCAAAGAGGTTTTTTAAATTTCACTTTTATACCTTAATGCCATTTTACCCAACCCCATATCATTGTTCGATAAAAGGTATTTCGATTGTTAATAACAATCAAACTTTGTTAAATTGATCAAACTTGATATTGAAAGGCTCGAAACCCGGTATTCCTACAATTGCTTCTCCCGCTGAAAGATTAGTGATATCCCAATCCTCCACTACATTGGCATCTCGTAATTGCTCAACAATTCCTCGGGATTGAACCGAGGCCATGTAGACTTCTTTCTTGCGATTCTTGCCAAACATCTGCTGAATAAAGTTGCGCGTCGTAGCATCGTTCACATGGAATGCAAATGTTGTCAGGAATCCGGATAAAATATTTCGGGCTTGTGACTCACCATATGAATCAAATACTTGGTCAATGTTTTGAACACCAATAATGAATTTAGCTCCCAAGCTTCGACCAAAATTGACACCGTCATCGATATGCTCAAGGTTGGGAAGAAGACGGAACTCATCGATTATGAACCATACATTTCCTTCACTTTTCTTCCTGCATAATGCTTCTTTAATCGCCATATCCATTAATAAACTATAAATCGGTGTGAGCATTCCACCAATTCCAAGATCATATTCCACAAAGATCATCCTTCCGCCCTTATTTCTGATAGCTTTCCTAACCGAAAGAGTACCTTCTTTTCGGAAATTACCGACAAAGATCTCACGCATCAATTGCTGAAATTCAGAAATCACTCCCTGTGTTTGGGAAGACCCATCATCTGAAATATAACTGCAAATTGCTTTGAGATCATCATGTGTTTGCAAAAGACTACGGATGTCAAAGGAGGAGGATTTATCAAGAAACTGCCGTAGTTTTGCATTCGATCTAAAATCCCCAGTGCGGTCAGAATGCATTAATAAAGCCGTAAAAATATCTCGAGCAGCATTTGGAAAAAAGGGTTGGTTGGATTGTTGTATCCTTTTCTGAAACAATGAGCGAGCAATTTCAATCGAATCCTCCTCAACACAAGAAGGATCAATCTCTCCAAAAATGTTCCAATAGTCAGGCCCGTTTGGACCAGTGGCTTTTTCATCGTTACTTATAACAATATCACCACCTCGATAAAAAGTGGAATAGAAATCCCCCTTTGTATCGAAGACCATCATGACATCCTTGTTTGTCATTTGTTCTCTTATTTGTGAAATCACTTGGAAGATGCCATTGGTCTTTCCCATCCCAATTCCACCGATAAATAACATGTGCTTGCTTTGTAAATCCTCAGTTATGGGAATAGAAATAGCTTTGCCTTCGGTAGATTTCCCTCGCACAACTACTTTTGTACTTTGATCCGGAAAAGAAGGAGGTATTTTACGCAGTTCATTACCTTCAAAAACAGATACCTGCTGGATAGAATTAGCCATAATTCTCCTCGTTTAATTGTCACCTATAAAAACCACGTTCATATCGTTTCGCTTCTGAAGACTCATCCTCCTTACCTCCATTTGAATTTGATGGAGAATTACCTTCTCTCGAAACATCTGGTTGGGGTTGGTTGATCATTTCCTTTCCTTCTATAGAAACAGGTTCTTTGGTGGTTAATGTTTCAATGCCTGCCCTGTCTTCAGGAGTAGAACCAAGCACCAAAGTTTTTTCCTCTGGTTTTTCTATCTTTGCAGGTAGTGGAGATCCTTGAAGTCTTGTTTCGCCAATATTCTGTTCAGTTTGATTCTTTGTAACATCCATTGATTCGTTCTGTTGATATTCTGGATGCATCAATTGATATTTATTGACCATCAGTTGTCTTGCTGTGTCTTCATAATTTTCACCAAGTTTATCCTTTGCATCTACGATACTGTCGGCTATTTCCTGTTCTTTACCTTCTTTATATTGAGGGTATTGCTGATCGTCATGAAAAGTATTCTGATATAGCTCATCAGTATTAGATCTGGCCATTTTGTTCGCGTCAGCTTCAGTAGGCTGCCAGCGGTATGCAGAATGATCATAATCGTTGGGCTGGATATAACCATCCTTGAAGCTCATAGACCAATCCTTTAGTTGCTGTTGACTTTCAGCTTTTTCTGGGTGGTTTACAACACCTGCCTGATGCGAGTGACGATCTTCATGAAAACATGTTTCAACCGCCTGGTATGGAGTATCTCGATTTATCAAATCTGAGTTTAATTTAATTTTGTCAACCCCATTTTCATCGGTTTGATGCAATCCTCTGGTGTAGGGAGATAAAGTCTCGCTACTTATTACTGAAGGTTGTCGGCCATCTTGTTTAGCCAAATAATTCTCCAATTGTCCTAATGCTTGTAACCGGTCTTCCCTAGTTGATTTCTGCCAAATATCGGCACGTAGTCCTGAGATATAAGGCGTCATTTTTTATCCCCCTCACTCGTAATAAATCGGTGTGGATAAAATTCGGCGCCACTGATCATGTTTTTCATGTGGCAAGGTAGGATCCAGTAATTTATTCATATCCCGTATTGCTGATAGAAAATGAGAATGTCTTTTTTCCATTACATCGCTGAGGAGCAGCCCTTCCACTTCGACATTTGAGATCGGCTGATTATTCAGCCATTGTTCAACAGCGAGCCCCAGTTTGTCATTTAGGGGTGGGTAGTTATTGAGAATGTATTGAATCTTACCTGGGTTAATCTGTTCAGATTCCAGGATATGAGCAGCTCGTTCTATGTCCAGGAAATACATTTCTTCCTCCTCTTTTTCGGAGAAATAATTTAGTTATACAAAAGCTAAAATCACTTTTTCCACTTCTTAATTCCAAGGTCACCCATTTGTTGAATATCCAGAATTATAGCGCCGAGCTCCTTGACAATTAAGCCTGCATCTTCATTTGGACCAGCGAACATGGTTTTTACGGCCGTGGTATTACCACTTAACAATGCCAAGGCAAAATTACCCGGGATCAATATTCCTGACCCTTTGGCGGTCTTTGATCTAATTTGCAGGCTGAAAGTCTTAAATTTGCCAAAGACATTGCTAAAAATGAAGAAGTACACTATCAGAATAATAAGCACCCCCAATAAAGGAATCACATTTAATTTGATGGCCAACATTGGTGCCCCGATATAAAGACAAATATTGGCTGCATTCCAAAAATAACCTTCTGGTTTACTCTTTACCCATTCACCAATCGACAGGTTTTGGATCCAGGTACCTGCAGAATCAGTCATGGATTGGTTTAGAATCTTAAATTTGAAAAGAGATCCAATTGCAGCTGGGAGACATAACAAGACACCCAACACCCACAAGAGAACAGGAGCGCGGTAATTAATGTAATTGGTAAGTCCATACAACACACCACAAAAAACTGCAAACAGGAGTAAATTGAATGAACTACCGGAATAGGTACTTATCCCCGCAATATCTTCCAGAGGCATTTCAGAAATCACCGAATTCTCACCACCAATTGCCTTGCCCTGGGAATGATAGATAGCTCTTTTATTCGTAATAGTCAAATATCCAGTTACCGGTTTAGCGAAAAAACGATGCAGTTTGGTGCAACGATACGCACGAACAATCTGCTCGTTTTCTGAAAGAACATCCATTGTTTGTGAGTTTTCCATAGAAATCCTCCGCAGCCTTAATCGACCTTCCACTTGGTGATCCCCAGATCGCCAAGCGTTTGAATGTCCAGAATTACTGCGCCAATTTCTTTAAGCATGGCATCGGCATCTTCTGCAGGTCTTGCTGATAAAGCTTTGGCTGCTGAAACATTAAGGAATCCGCCCGCTCCTGCTATGCTGATAGGTGTATAACCACCACCCTTTGAACCTACAGCCAGTGAAAAAGTTGGTTTCCATCCATTAATAATAGAACGGATGAGCAGGTATATGCCTAACGCCGCTGCGGGAATGAAAAGCAGCCATGAAGCCGAAGAGGATGAGGATCCATTCATGAAGTAGCTAAAAGAACTATTAACCATCGAGCGAGCACCTAAATAACCAAACGCTGCAGATGAGCAACCGGACAATACAACGTGCCATATTTTGCGTTTATTTACAGCGAACATAGCAAACAATGTTCCCAATGCAATTATCCATCCCAAGACGATATCGATGATGAAATTGGTTGTTGTAGAATCAGAGTTCTGATAATACTGATTCATCTGATTCGTGAAGCCAAGTGCTGCAATCCCGGCAAGTATTCCAGCCACAATTCCACCGAAAAGCAGTGAAAGGAAGAGATTACCCAAGAAATCTCCAAAACTGAACGATGCACCCGTATAACTGCTAATTCCTGAAACATCTGCAATAGGAACTTCACTTTGAAGTTTGCTATCTCCTGCTCTTGATGTGCCCAGTGCTTGAAAGATGACCCGTTTATTTGTTATGGCTAGATAGCCATCCGATGTCAATCCAACCAATTTCGAACGGTAGTAAGTGCAAAAATATGAGCGAACAGATTGTTCACCTTCCGCGGGTGTGATGTTGTTTTGTAGAAGATCTCTTTTCATAATTACTCCCTCCAAAGGTTATTTGGGGGTGACTTTTCCCCATATCATTTAGTGTAGTGATTCATGAATATTTGTCAAGAAAATAACTTACCTTGAATGAAACTAACATATCCTATTAAATATATTATTCATACGTTGCAAGTGTAAATTGACCCTTTTCTGATAAAACTGAATCATGGCTATTTACATTTCAATAACGACTTATCTTTGTAAAAAATGATGTATAATTTTACAAAGCAAAAGATTCTTTGAAAGATTCTTTACAAATCGAGGTCCGGATGAACAAGAATGATTTTCATGCCCCAGAGACAGGAAAAGTGATCACCACCCCCAAGGGGTATCTTGCTTTCATACCTGCACCCCTTCCCCCAACAATAAAATACACGCCAGAGGTGGTTTTATCACTTTCGCGTGCTGATGCGGCATTAAGTGAGCTTTCCGGGCTTGGAAAATATTTACCCAACCCTCACCTTTTAACCAATGCTTATATCCGACGTGAAGCAGTTCTTTCTTCCCGTATTGAAGGAACGAGAGCAGGGCTTTCAGACATGTGGCTCGAAGAATTCGATCCCAAAGAAAAGGAGATTAAAGACCCAGATCTGCATGAAGTAAACAACTATGTCGTGGCAATGGAGTATGGTATTCAACGATTGAGCGAATTGTCGCTCTCATTAAGGTTGATCAGGGAAATTCATGAAAAACTGATGAAAGGCGTGAGGGGTGATCAGGCAACGCCAGGTGAATTCCGCCGTTCTCAAAACTGGATCGGGCCGGCAGGGTCCACCCTATCCAATGCGACTTACGTTCCTCCCCCTCCAGAAGAAATGAAGCCTTGTTTAACAAATTGGGAAGTTTTTTTGCAAAACCGCAATCAATTTCCGGAACTCATTCAGTGCTGTTTACTGCACGAGCAATTTGAAGCAATCCACCCCTTCCTTGACGGCAATGGCCGGGTAGGGCGTTTACTGATCACGTTATTCCTCATAGAACGCGATCGACTAACCCAGCCTCTTCTCTACCTCTCCTCTTATTTTGAATCCCATCGACAGGAATACTATAACTATCTTCAAAAGGTCAAAACGGATGGGGATTGGAACAACTGGATTTTGTTTTTCCTCAATGGCGTCGCCGAAACCGCTCAACAGGCAGCCCGACAGGCAAACCAGATTACCGCATTGCGAGAAAGATACTTGAAAGAGCTCCGTGAGACACCCAAAGCGGTCGCATTGATCGATCCCCTGTTCCAAAATCCTTATATGACCGTCGCCAGAGCCACACAGTTGCTAAATATCACCCACCCCACAGCACGGCAAGTCATTAAAGTTCTTGAGGATGCCGGCGTTCTCCAAGAAGTGACCGGGCGCGAATGGGGAAGGATTTACAAGGCGAGCGAGATTTCGAGAGCGATTGAAAGTCCTGAGTAGTTCCTGATCTAATAATTTGAGTGATTTAGCTACCTTTATTTTCAGCACCTTTGCTATAATAATTAGGAGCAACTGTGATAAAAAACAGGATCAAGGCGGGGTTGTGATGGTTGATGATAATGAATTTTTAACCTCAATCGAAGTTGCAGAATATTTACGTATTCCACTTTCAACAGTTTACAAATTAACTCAAGACCAAAAATTGCCAGCTTTTAAGGTGGGCAAACACTGGCGTTATAAGAGAAGTTCAATACAGTCATGGATTGATGAACAAGAAGGGAAGAGAATTGAGCATTCCGCAATTTCCCCATCGATATTGCCATAAAGGAATATTTGAAATTTTTTGTTTATTTTAACCTTGTCAAAGCCGATTTCACCTCAAGATTATCGAATCAGAGGGATTGGCATCATAAAGGAGAATTTCAACATGCAGACGTTACAAAAATTGTGCATACCGCGGGCCTGCAAAAACCGGAGCAAGACGCACAGGTTAACCGGAGTAAGCCGCACACCTTAACCGGAGCAAGGCGCACACCGAAACCGGAGTAAATTGCACACTTTTTCAGAAGTGGGAAAAAAGAAAAACACTGGTTAATCCAAAAATATGGCATGCTATCTCGCATAAAACGAGGAGGATAGCATGGCCCAGGAGCGATTAACCTTGAAGAAAATCAAAGAAATCTTGCGTTTGAAACATGAAGCAGGCTTATCAAACCGAGCGATAGCTGGGGCATGCAATATTTCCAACAGCACAGTTGGGGAATATTTGCGCCGGGCAGAAGCAAGTGGGATCAGTTGGTCATCAATCAGAGAATTGGGCGAAGAAGAGCTATATCAAAAACTGTTTGGTGAACTCACACCGCTGCCCGAAGTAACATCCAAACCACTACCGGATTGGGAAGAGGTGCGCAAGGAACTACGTCAAAAGGGAGTTACCCTGCAATTGATCTGGATGGAATATATTGAGAAGCATCCAGATGGTTATAAACATTCTCAGTTTGGAGAATACTATCGGCGATGGAAGAAGGCTCATCGTGAACCAAGCATGCGCAATGTCCATATAGGCGGCGAACGCATGCAGGTGGATTATGCCGGGCTGAAAATATCGATCGTTAATCCAGAAACAGGGAAAATCAACCAATTTCCAGTATTTGTGGCAGTCTTACCCGCCAGTAATTACACCTATGCCGAAGCACAATCCAGCGAGAACCAGTGTAACTGGAATAATGGGCATGTCAGGGCATTTGAATTTTTTGGAGGTGTGGTAAAGATCGTTGTACCAGACAACCTGAAAACAGGTGTGCAAAAACCAAACTACTATGAACCAGACATCAACCCATCCTACCAGGAATTGGCAGTACATTTTCAGTTTGCTGTTCTACCCACGCGAGTCAGAAAGCCCAGGGACAAAGGCAAGGTAGAGAATGGAGTTCAAAATATTGAACGCTGGGTCATTGCTCCGCTAAGAAAGCGTACCCTTTTCAGTCTAGCTGAAGCGAATCAGGCTATCCGAAAACAGTTGGACCAACTTAACAATAAGATTATGCAGGCAGTGGGACGAACCCGGAGGCAGGAGTTTGAAGATCTAGATCGTCCAAACTTGAGACCCTTGCCAATAAAACCATATGAATATGCGATCCGAAAAATTGTCCGAGTCAACATTGATTACCATGTTGAATTTGAAAAGCATTTTTATTCGGTTCCACATACCCTAATTCACCAAGAAGTGGATCTGCGTGTCACAGAACATATGGTGGAGATTTTTCACAAAGGCAAGGTGGTTGCCATCCATCCCCGCAGTTTCAAAATTGGAAGTTACTCCACCTTACATGAACATATGCCGCCCAACCACCAATTTATGGACCAAATCAATTCCAGACAACTTCTTTTATGGGCTGAAGAAGTGGGTCCCCGGACCTTTGATTTCATAAACGCAACCCTAAAATCACGCCCATTCCCCGAACAAGCTTATCGTTCCTGCATGGGGGTACTCAACCTGGCCAAAAAACACCCCTACTCCCGGATTGAACAGGCTTGCCAGGTCGTATTGGAATCCAAATTCTTATCCTATAAAGCGGTTAAGGATGAATTGAACTGGCTCAGCAAACAGACGGTTCCGCCAACCATCGAGTCTCTGCCTGCCCACGATAATATCCGCGGCCAAGACTATTACCATTAAGGATGCCCAAAATGATTTCACAAACCTTGTATGAAAAATTGCTGGAGCTTCACCTGAATGCTTTTCGGGAAGGATTGCGAGAACAAACTTCCAACCCAAAGTATATTGATCTCCCCTTTGAAGAACGACTTTTACTTCTGGTTGAGTTGGAATGTATTCATCGTTCGGATAATCGCATCAAACGCCGTTTCAAAATGGCTGAGTTTCCGATGACTGCAGCGATTGAAGACCTCGATTTTTCTCCTGAACGTGGTTTGGATAAACACTTGATCTTGGAGCTAGCGCAATGCAGTTGGGTTGATAAAGCTCTCAATATTCTCATTCTGGGAGCCACCGGAACGGGGAAATCTTTTCTCGCGTCTTCCTTGGGTGTTGCTGCTTGCCGTTCAGGTTATTCTGTCCGCTATTGGCGCACTTCCCGTCTCTTGCATTCTCTTGCGCATGCCAGGCAGGATGGTTCTTATCTTTTATTTTTGCGATCACTCAATAAGACTGATGTACTTATCCTGGACGATTGGATGCGCGATCCGATTCAACTATCTGGAGCTCAAGATTTGTTAGAAATCTTCGATGACCGTTTTGGCAAAGCGACTACGGTGATTGTTTCTCAAATTCCAGTGACAGATTGGCATCTTCGTTTTCCAGACCCTACATTGGCAGATGCCATTTTGGACAGAACCATTCATAATGCTTATCGTCTGTCTTTACTTGGAGATTCACAAAGAAAATTGCGCGGAAACCGGTCCATGCCACACACTTGATGTACAATGTTTTAGACCAGTATTTTTCTTCTCCCCAATGTGCGCCATACTCCGGTTAACCTGTGCGATTTCCCCGGATTTCGCAAGAATATCGGCTGCCACCTCTATCCGCATGGCCTGCTTGGGGACATAAGCACCTGCATTTTGCTGCAAGTGGAACTGGCACCTTTGCCAGGGGACGCTGCCCAACACCGCTCTTCTGGCGGCTCCCAGCCCCGTATGATCATCACTGACCACCAGCTTCACGCCATTCATGCCGCGATCCTTGAGCCCCTGCAAGAAAGCTTTCCAGTGAGTTTCGTGCTCGCTCAGCGATACTGAGACGCCTAAAACCTGCCTTTCACCCGCCGGAGTAATACCCGAAGCTACTAAAACCGCTGCATCGCGCACCTGACCGGCCTCGCGCACCTTCTCATAACGGGCGTCCACGTAGAGATAGGTAATCTCTCCCAGCGGTCGTTCTCGCCACTGCTGCAGTACTTCGTCCAGTTGGGCGGCTGCCCGGCTGACCTGCGTAGCGGACACTTCAATGCCACACAGCTGTTCGGTGATCGCTTTGACCTTGCGGGTGGACACTCCTTGGACATACATCTCGGCCAGAGTGATCGTGAGGGCTCTTTCACTCCGCAATCCCTTTTCAAGTGCAGAAGGATAAAATCCTCCTTCTCTGACTTGAGGTACTGCGAAGGTGATCTCTCCCATGCGGGTCTTTACAGTTTTCGGTTTGAACCCATTGGCGTGGCCTTTTCGATCCTCTGTGCGCTCGTATTCTTCCGCCTGCATGTATTTCGATCTTTCTACTTGCATGGCATTATTGATCAACACGCGCAGTAGTTCTGGAATGGCTTCTAAGCCTTTTTCTGCCAGTTCCTGTGTAAAGGTATAATCATTTTGGTGAGTCATTGGGTTCTCCTATTTTGGTGTGATGACCTATATAGGATACTTCTGACTCACCACTTTTGTTAAGGTTCAGCAATTTACAGAAAGAATGTTACACCAACATAAATGGCAACGGAACTACATGTTTCGCAAATAAGAAATTTTTACTACTCTGTTCATGTTTACCTAAAAATATTCTCATCTTAGACTTATTCTATCGTGACCTCTTCTCAAGGATTCCTTGGCGGTTTTTGGATCACGAAGCAACCAATCCAAGGTAAGAAAAGCAGCTAGTGCATTCATTGAGAAATCAGTTGTAAGATTTTCAAATGAAATACCTTCAATGGAAATATTAGGTTGCTTATCATTATTCCACCAATCCTCAAACACCACATAAAGATTTGGCGAAATTTCCGTGATCCTTTGCCAGACCAGCTTTGCTTTTACTTCTGAATAACCGAACTCTTCAATTAATCTGTGAATAATTTTTTGATTATCCATCTTATACATCACTCCCTTGGCTGTCCGGATAGATCGCCGAAGTGATCCTGGAAGCATAACTCCAAGCATCTGCCTCCACTGGTTGGTTCATATATAATTCCTGTCCAAATTCCTCAGGAGTCAGATAATTTCCCGGTTCAAAATTCTCTGCCCATTGATTGACTTTCTCTGAATCAACCTCAAACCCCGGATTCTGGATTGCATAATCCTGATATGCATGTCGGCCTTCGTGAATAATTGTATCCACAAAATCATTTACAGGCATATGGTTATCCATTATTGATTCGCCATTGATCTGAATGTTCTCTCCGTCATACTGGCCAAAGGTATTTGCTGGTAGATCAGTTTCCTGAATTGGCAAAGCTGGACGGCCCTGGATTTCAGCCATTTGGTTCTCCACATTCTGCAATGCTTCAAGGCGTTGAGGTTCATCCAAACTCTCCCAATTCTCAGGTTTGATCTCAGGAAAATTGGACAATCGTTCTGATGCCTCCTCAACTTGTAGATTGATCTCTGAACCTGAATCCATCCCCACATCCTGGTATTCCGTGGAGGAATCGGCTACGTCCAAACTATCTGATGAAGTATCCAGGTTAAAATCGGTCATGGTTATTGGTTTTATCCCCGGCCTTCCGGACCTCTTCCTGGGCCTTCACCGTGCATCCCCCAATCACGAGTAATTGGAATCTCAAGCGGTTCGGTTTCAGGGCTGCCCAGTACTTCGATGCCATCAAGCTTGGCATGATGTGATACATCATCGCCAGCTTTGGTTGAAGTTTGGCCTATGGGAGAATTATTATCCGTATCAACGTCATGAGCCATCTCGGTGAATTCAGGTTCAATACTTTCGTAGGTTTCATTGATGACTTCTGGTTCGTCACTAACCTTACCGCTGTCACCCATTGTAACGTCACTGCTGGATGAATAGTCCATACCCTAACCCTCATAGCCAAAGTTAATCTCGAACTTACCGTTGTGCTTTAGTTTAAAATCCGCGGTTTTCCAGTTGTCATTCAATTCAAGTACCATGCGTTCGTGCAATTCTCTAAACAATCCCACCAAGTCCCGATTGGGGGCAAAGCTGGTCACGATATCCGCAGCTTGATCTATCGAATTGCAATTCAGTTGAATCACACCTGGTTTTACCGAAACGTGGATATTAACTTCATCCCATTTTATTTCGATAAAATTTATGATGGTCTGTCCGATCCTGGGATATAACGCTTCTAAAGGTTCAGCCATTTTTCTCTCCCTCGGTTTCACTGCTAGGTTGATTCAAAAAACTTGTATAGGTCAATTCGCCATCCACCTGGGATAGAACCTCAAAACTCTCTGGGCGAACGGAATCATTGCCATAAACCGGTTCGACCATCACCTTAACGTCTTGGCCATTTGACAACCCTTCAGCCCAGGAGTTCTCCATGGCTTTCCATTCTCCACGGTTGAGATTGGCATCCTGTGGCACGAGATTGAAAGCATCTGTCGGACCATTGAAGCGCGTTCCAATCAAGTGACCGCCCTCATCCCCAACCACACCCATGTGGCCTACCTCGGTTTGCAATTGCGTGCGATTCCCTTCCGTAAGGTCAAGGTCTCCCGTAACCAATTGCGTACGTCCCAGTTCATCGGTCTTGTATTCATAACCGTTCCGCTCGTAAACTACATTGGGCTCCAACGCTTCAGGTCTGACTTCATCCTCAGCGTGGATAATTTCAGGTGCGGTTTTTGGATCTAGTTGGTCGTCTTCGGGTACCTGCTCTGGCTTGGGTTCGATTACAGTCTCTTCTACTTCGGGTGCTTGTTCCGCGGTAGTTTCTGGAACAGCATTGTCCGCTTCGGGTTCCTGCGCGTGAACAGTTTTGGATTTGAACTCTTCCGCTTCGGGAATCTGCTCCGATCTCGCCTGATCTGATTGAGAATTGATTTCTTCTTGAGGGATTTCTACAGTTGGTTCATCATAAACTGGAAACTCTACTTGCTCGCTTTCTGAAAGGTCACTGTCTATATCAACAGAACCAACCTCATCGGTTGAATCAACATCCACACCTCCCCCGACATCGCCCTCTGATCCGCTCTCTGAAAACTCGGGTTCCTGGAAAGAATCTCCGTCTTCCTGAAGGGGGATTTCATCCGACACATCACTTACTGGCTCAATCATTTCTGCTTCAGGGAATTCTGTTGAACCAGACAAATTGATATCGGGTGCGTCGCTGATTGGTACTTCAAAATCATCCAATACACTCTCCGATTTCTCAGTGTTAAGCCTCTGAGTATTGAAGATTTAAATTATCATTCTATTCCTGGGTAAACCAGGAAAGTACAAAAAGAGAATACCATTGTTAATGGTATTTCTGTAAGAAAGCCTGATCTGACATGGTAAGATAGACGATCCCCTCAATGATACCAATTACTCCTGGGACTCCCGTCCAGCAAAACACCAGATATAGGATACCCATACCACTCTGACCAAGATAAAACTTGTGAACGCCAAATGATCCAAGGAAGATCCCCAGCAAACCAGCCGTCGTTTTATTTTTTGTACCTGATTGAACAGGAGCCCCTGGGATGGTTGAAACCCCTGCGTTTGGTTGAACAACGCCGCAGAATGGGCAGGTGGCAAAAGTTACATTAATCGGTTTGTGGCAATTAACACACATCTTTTGTTGAACCTGCATACCAGATGAACTCCCCATTGGCATCTGACCAGTGGAAAAAGGATTTCCACAGTTTGTGCAAAATGTTGCGTCATCCGTATTTATAGAACCACAATTTGAGCATTGGAAAGACATTTTATTCCTCCTTAAATATGATGATAAATTGATATTAAATCCAATATATTTGTTTAAAGATTAATACACGAAAGTCAAAAATAATCAAGCAAATTGAATTTGAGATTTTACATTCTATGTTTACACCTTTCCCTTTTCCTTGAAAAAAGTTTTTAGAAGACGTCGACAGTTTTCCCGAATATTCTTGCTCGCTTCATCCCTTTGTTCATGCAATATCCGGTCAGATATGAATGCGAGAAAACAATAAGAAACTTCAAATATTTCTTCATTACTCAAGCCAGTAAATCTTTCTTCTACCAACGCCACAATAGCCAGGATTGAATTCTCCACGCTAGCAGGTGAATTCAACTCTACTTTTTCAACGATATCGTAACTATCCTTGAGCAGCTCCTGATCTTTCAAGAGACGGTTATTAACCCTCTGGATGTATTTACACTTTCCAGTTTGTATTAACGGTTCACAATAAACGCAGGTTTGTAGTGGAATGGATAAAAACCAATTTGTCTTTTTCGTATCATTTGATTTTTGAGGTTCCGGTTCTTCCCTCATTTCTGAAAACAAGGAGGCATCGATCCCCTTAGGTGAAATGACTTGTAAAGAAAGCTGCTTTCGTTTCTGTTCCATCATCACAGAAATCTCGGCGTCAGAAATCTTCGCTCCAATTTCTTTATTATAATTTGCTTGATCACCAAATTCAGGGACTTTTATGTGAACAGGTTTTCCAAAAGGACTTCTGACAATAGCAAAACCTGGTGTCAACGTGCGGGCATATTCTTTTTGTTTATCCGACAAGTTCATGATACTGCCAAATTCATTGAAACTTTGAGTATCTTCCAGCCAATGCATGATCTTTACATATGTATTTCCAACTGCTCCCTTGACCAATAGAGCTGGGATTTGTTCAGCAATAATGATCCCCTCGCCATAACCACGAACTTCTGCCAAGATATTTGAAAAATCCTCCCCAGCAGTGTTAGTGAAGTCTCCACTACCCGAAACAGATCTCGATTCAGCCATCAGACGGTGAGCTTCTTCAACAACCGTGATATGTGGATGATTTGCCGGACGAGGATTCCGCTCAATCTCCTCAGCAAAGCGCATCAACAGGAAGCCCATCAGCAAAGTGGTATCTTGAGTGGACCCCACTCGGCCAATTTCCATGATGGTGGGATGATTCAGAATCACAGACATATCCATCGACTTTTCAACGTTGAGGACGTGCCCAGCGTTTTCCAGCAGATCGGCAATGCGGATTACCGACGCCTGTCTTACATTGTCTTTCACTTCTTTGCCATATTGAAGGCTTTCGGTGATGGCCTGGATGGATGCAAAGAAATCGGTCATGATCGGATATTCACGATTCGGATCGCCAACATCGGTCAATAAATTCCAACCCTTTTCACGGTAGATACGTCTCAACGCTTCGCGATAGATCATTGGTAAAGGATCCTGAAGGCTGAAAGCAGCCATGAAGGCTCGCATTAATTTCGACACGTGCGTTTTCAATAAGATTCCTTTGGGAACCTCGAAAGGATTAAACTGAAATGGCGAGGTGCGCGCGTCACCAAGCGTAAAAACGAGCAAGTCCTTGGAGATTTCCTTGAAACCCATTAATTCGCGATAATCCGGTTTATCCAGTGGATACAATACCAGGAAGGGAATCTTGTAATCAAGATAGAGTTGTGACAGGATATGTTTAATGGTGGAAGATTTGCCTGAACCGGTTGAGCCACCGATCAGGGTATGCCTGGGCAAATCACGGATATTGATCCGGAATTCACCAGTGGTCACTTTTCCGCGGTGATAAATATGCCCTAAAGAAATTTTTTCTTGTCTTTGCTGATTGTGAGACTCGGCCTGGATGTCGTCCATATTGGCACGAGCTTGTTCACGCAACTCAAGCTCGTCTGCGGGTGCAACAAAGGGCTCGCTCCGCACTAATACACCCGGCATGTAGCCAGATTCTGGAGGAACTGGCAATCTGAAGGCACCATAAGCCTCCTCAGGGGTGGTCAGGTATCGCAATCGCGCCAGGGGATCAGGGGCAATACTGTCCCCCCAGTTTTCCTGTTCAAAGAATTTGAGGTTGTTTAACGCTGACTGTCTTTCTTTTTCGTCAACAGGGATGGCAGAACTCCACATTGTAGGATACACGTTATCAGCATTTCCCATCATTTCTGATCCGAGCGCTTCAGCCAATCCATAAGGGGATTCCCGTTCACCTACCAGGTAAACATGAACAGTCAACAACTGTTCTCTAGCTTGCATCATTTTTGTATAAACGTAAATTCCGATTTTCGAACGAGTGCGGATATATTCTTCAGTAACATCATCATCCTCGGTGGCAGTTTTTCCGAACTGGCCGATCATGAAGCTGACATTATAAATCTCCTGATCCCACATGCGGGTCGGACGGATGTTAATCCCCACGTAGCATTTTTGCGGCTGCGAGGCCAGGGCTACAAAAAATCGACCCATCGGGTTAAAATCGTCACTTGGCACGAAAGGATGAGCAATGTAATCCCCTTTGCGTTCCACCCTGCCCATGGCTGCCGTGGAACGAATAGGCATGTCTTCGAATTTCCGAATTTCCATAAGATTTGAGAGATTCATCTCCTGGAAAGACAACGGTTGATAATAGCGCATAAACTCTGATGGGTTGACGATTGGTTCGATCGGATAACCAAAAGGGTCTTCCAAAGGGAAATTACTGATGAACTTTTCCCATAACCTTTCTGCGATTGCCTGACCACCATGAGATTTTTTGCAAAATACTTTGCCAAAAAAGACTATATCGATTAAATTTGGTTGACCCGGCATGGGGTTTGGGCTGGATATGAACCTGAGTTCGAATGTTGCTCGATTTTCTCGAGCTCTGGCAAGGTCATAAATGAATCGAAATTGTCTCTGTTGAATAAAGGTAATCCGCTTAATACCTAAGCGAGTAAAATCTTCAGACATCATGGAAGGAACGAATGGAACCCTAGCTGCCCATATCGAATGTTCCCCTTTTACTTCTTTATATGTAATCCCTTGTTCATTATCAAACGAGGATTCTTCTTTAACAACTTCCTCAGCAGTGGTATAGATATAAGGATAATCTTGCGTCATATCGGTTCCTATTCCCTGACTCTATGATTTATCCAATCATCAGAATAATTTGGCCATTTTCGTGATTTATTCAAATCGATTCTTAATCCAAATCACTGATCTGTTTTTGGATCTCCTCAATTTCGTTATCAAGTTGGCTAACTTCTTGGGATTCTGATTGTTGCAGACTGATGAATTTGATTTTTTGATTTTCAATTGACCGGTTGGATCGGAACGCCACAATTAATAATTGAAAACTGACAGCGAAACCGACAATTCCAGCGATTAGTCCTATAAGAAGAGCCCTTGATGGGGAAAAGATCATGACCAACAAGGCTGCAGCAAGTCCGATCCCTGTGACCGTCCACACTGAATTGTCATATTGAGAAAAGAGTTGCTTGATATACGACTCAATTTTTTTGTAAGACGGTTTATTTATCTCAGGGGGATTAATCACTTCTGGGTTTTTGGAGAACAAATAACCGCCCAGTCCGACCATCACAGCTGCAACGAGTGACAAAAAGAGCAGCCAATGATTTGCATAACCCCCATAAACTTGACGGACCAGTGATCCGCCCTGGAATAACATGGCAAATAACGACAATACACCATATCCAGCCAGTGCAGGAAGGCTAACTTTTAAGCCTCTCTTCTTGATTAAATAATAGAATATTCCCAATACTCCTGCCCAGATTACCCATAACAGGAAGCCATTTATTCCAGAAATCACACTAATTAAAGTGGAAAAACCAGAGGATGTGAATGTGATGCCATCGAAAAAGGAAAGGAATATTTTGAATAGGGTTGCAAGTGTGAATAATACGGTCGTTAAACCTATAAAAATTGCCCAACCTAAACTACCAACCGACAAAAATTCAAAATAGCGCGCATCCGGGAAAGCAATCTCAAACGTTTTTTGAGAAATATTCCTTTTACGAATTTGTTTATTCTGAAGCGCTTGTGCCAGCTGGTTTTTCTTCTGAGCCTGTTCAATACTTTTTCCGCAGCTTGGACAAAATGCAACCTTACTCTCATAATGAGTCATGCAATTAGGACATATCTTGCCTATCGCTTCTGAACAATATTGGCAGAACAAGGCTCCCTTTGGATTTAGCCGTTGGCACTTTGGACAAATCCATCCATCTGTGCCCAGGACATTTCCTCCTAAATTATTTTGGGTATTTACGATGCCAATATTGGTTTGTCCTGGAACATTCGTGGAATGGGCGGTTGAGTCTACCAGACCACCAACCGTACTAATACTTAAGTCATAATCGGCTTTCTTTTGAGGATCCAACAAGACAACTTTCATCTGCTCCAACACTAGGAGAGCCTGGTTGGCCTGGTTCACAACAACTGGATCATGATGGTTAATTAAACGCCTGACCTGATTGTAGTGGTTTCCAATCGCATTTGTAATCTCCTCAGAATTTGCTTGAGGAGTGATGGCAAGAATTTCATAATAATTTCCCATTAAGCTCTCCTGTGTTCCTTCTTATTCATTTTTAAACGATTCCTGTTGTCTTTGTAATTTCCACACCATAAAAATATCACCCTTTATTTTTGCTTCTTTGACCCAAAGAGTATATATTTCATTGATCTCGCCACGTGCATCAAAATCGTCTGGCATCGCAACAAGCGCTGATGAAAACTCATCAATGGCCCTCTGCCAATTGCCCTGATCCTTGTATTCCTTCCCCAACAACTTGTGATAATTGTTCAATAGTGATAGAGCTTGGGTATTTTGAGCATCCAACAATATTACAGTATTTAATATGTCAACAGCCCTTGATATTTGTTTATTTTCAAATAAATCTTCAGCGATGTGAAGTTTTGAAGTGATAAGCAATTTAAAACTATCTAGATATTCTTTGTCCTTTGATACTATTTTTTCAAAAGAATCATTAGCGCATAGATAATCCTTGGTTGCTAAGCAATCGACTCCAGTTTGATAATTTGTTTCGAGAAATTGCTGTCGGGCAATTTTTTGATGTTGAATGATCTTCAGCGATCCCCAAATCACAGGAATAAGGACAATTCCAACGATAAAAAGTAAGATCAATTTCTTTACAAATTCTTGTTGTAAGCTCTTTTGATCTTCTTTTAATTTTTGCTGAGTGTCTTCGCGCACTATTTTTAAATATTCGGTTTGGCGATCGTTTATTCTTTCAGAAATTTCCTGTTTGACTTCGTCATAAATATGAAAATGAACTCCGCAACTGATACAAATCTCAGCATTTGGGTTATTCAAGGTTTGACAATTGGGGCACACAAAACCTTCCGAAGCCGACCTTTCAGTACCATTCATTAGTGAAGAATACTCAAACCCATAGTCGAAAGCAGAAAGAATGTTAAGACACACAACCCAACCAACACTGCTGCAACAACAAGCCAAAAAACCAGACCATAGACAGCTCTTTTTTGATGGTGCTCCTCTAGCGCGTCAACTCGAATTTGGGTTTCATGTCTCTCAAGGTCCTTGACTTCTTTTACATGCGATGCATCAAAAATTCTGGATTCATCGAATTCACGTAAGATCGTTTTACAACGAGGGCAAATTTTTGCTTCGATCGACAGTATCTTTCCGCATTTTGGACAAGGCCGCGAGATATGCCTTCCGCAAGAACTGCAGATTAAGGCTTCCTTAAGATTTCTGGCACCACAATGGACACATGGAATAGTGGCAAAATGGTCCGTTTCATTATGCAAGGAAGAATTAACATTGTCCACCATATTCAATAATGGATCAATTTTTTTTGGAGGAATATCTTCTTGAACTAAAGCCAGGCTTTTCCTTCTGCCAATTGCATCAAAAGCCTCTTGTAGCTCGGCAATCGCTTCTTGCCTTTGTTGATCATCATCAATCGAAGCGATAAGTTCAACTCTCCTTCTATCGAAAGCTTCTTGAATTTGCTCCGGGGTCGCCTCTTCAGAGATGCCTAACATATCAAAGTTGTCTGTCATAGGAACCCTCTCAACCAAAGGATTGTTTTAATTCACGAACAATTTCAACCAGGTAATTACTGCTATTCCACCTTCTTAAAATGGCTGATTGGAATGGTGTATCTTCACCATTTACTTCTATTTCAATAATAGGAGGTATTTTTGGATATTTTTCTGAACAAGAAACAAATAATGTGATTTCACCACCTGAACTACGGGGAAAATCCATTTTAATATCGTAAGTGCCATCCGGAATACCATCATCATCAACGCCAGGTTTTGAATCTACATTAGCCCCGGCCACCTTTTTCAACAGGTTTATCTCTTCCTTCATTCTGGAACGGCTGTCTGAGGCCGAAGACCCAATCTGCTTAATCGAATCATCCCGACCCGCGGACTGTGCTTGGCTATTTTGAACGTTGCCTGAAGTATTTCCAAGAAGGTTCTGAACAAACATGTTAGAAGAATTCATGTTTAGACCGCCTGTTCCGGCGGGCTGGTTTAAGAATCCAGCCGGATCCAACAGACCTTTATCAATCATTTGGGTGATCACGGCCGTATTGCCAGCCATTATTTGTGCATACAGTTCAGGGCGTTCTATTGCAAGCCATTTTAAATCAACATTAGTCTCACTTATTAAAGCATTATGCACTCGGGTTGACTGTACATCCTCAAACATCTTTTTTTGAAATGTAGCCAATGCATCATTCCCCGTATCGGTGGCTTTGATCTTGGTTGTTAACACATTTAATACTTCGATACCAATCTCATTCGGAAGGAGCATTGCCTTCAGATTTTCCATTGTCGTACGGGCAATCCCCTCACCATGAGTACGAATCTCATCAATCGTTGCATAGACGATAGAACCGCGAACCGCTTTAATAACCCGATCAAACAGTGACCAAAGAGGTGTGGTAACTTCGGTTACTACTCTTCGAGGATCAGCAACACGATATTCCACCGAAAGAGATAAATCCACCTCAACCGGGATCGGTTGAGAAATATTAAACTCTCCCCAAGTCATCACCTCGAGAGTCTTTACACGCATATCAACCTTGGTGGCTTTAACATCCCGAAACACCTTATATTTACCAAGAAAGTGAGTTCCAGGTTCCAAGGTTTCTTTAAACGCTCCACCTTCAGTGATAACCGCACACCAGCCCTGATCGACGACAAATTTTCCCTCAAGAAACGGAAGGGGAATTCCTTTATCTAAAAGTTGTGTTGGATATATGATCGCTGAATGATTAATTGTATTTCTATTTGTACCCATTAGTCCCCTTATTGGTTTGAACTAATAGCAGCAATTATTAATGCCAAAACAATAAATACGCCTACAACGATCAAATTGGTTTTTGCGCGTGAGCGTGCTTTCGTGGCATTCTCTTTGAACAAAACCGCGGGAGGTGAATCAATTTCCTGCATATTCAAGACGTTTACAGCTTTACTGTAACTGATTATCCACAGAATCAACCCTATCCAAGATAGTATAATCCACCAAAAGCTAGACATAGTCAGAGCGGAACTTGATTGTTTTTGCATCTCAGATAGAATAGGTTGAATCCTCATTTGCTCTTGGATGTGTTGAGCATTTGCTTCTTGTTCCATTTCACTTTGTTTTATGACTTGCCGTAAAGATACTCCACATTCGGTGCAACGTTCTGCAGATGCCTCAATTAATCGACCGCAATTAGGGCAATTCATACCCACAACATTGCCACATTTTTTGCAAAACTTTGTTCCTTTTGGATTGGGGGTGTGACATTTTCCACAAGGCCATGCATTCAACGCAATAAGCTGATCAACAACCTGTTGCTGTGGTTGTTGCGTTTGTTGCGGGGGTTGTTTGTTCATTCCCAAAGAAACAGTGGGGGCTCCCAAGGAAGAAAACTTACCCAGTATCTGAGTCGGGTCGGCCAATCCGCCAACACTTCCGGCTATTCCAACGGACCTGTCGTATTCAGCCTTTTTTTCGGGATTCAGTAAAATGGTGCGCGCACGTTCAATCTTATTTAATTCTTGACTGGCATTGTTCGCCACTTCAGGCACATGATGATTTATTAAGTTACGTGCTTCGTTGTATTTTTTGACTGCTGCTGCTTCAATTTCTTGTAAACTCGCTGTTTCTGAAACCCCAATTGATTGATAAAGATTTTGATCTGTCATACTCCCTCCAATATAGTAAAAATCAATCATGTTATTTGACAATATTATATTCAATTATGTGCAACATAATTAGTAATATTAGTCTCTTTTTTGATGTTTCATTTATCCTAACTCTGAGACCTAATCTGTGCAATCGTGATTTTGGTATACAAATCAATTCTTTCTTTATCTATCCGGCTTTTACATTTTTTTGCCCGGGTATTCATTATTCAATTTTTTGATTTTTCATCCATTTTTTTTTGGCAGAAACCTTTTCAGTAGATTCTCCAACTTTGTAAGTGACCTGTTTTTGCATTTTTGCTCCTGATTCAATATCAACAGCAGTTACTTCAACTATACCGTTTTCGCCGCAGGTGATGGTCACTCGAACTTTACATCCTGGTGGCCTGTTTGCAGGTAAGCCAGATAAGACGAAATCACCGATCGGATTACACAAATCTGGGTCGTCGAACTCTCCCTGATAAAGGGTAATTTTAATCGCTGTCTGACCCTGAAGGGTTGTTGTGTATTCCTTAGACACTTCTGTAGGGATTGGACTGTTTCTCGAAATCAAAATGGAATTAATCTTTTTACTCGTCCCCGGTACAAAAGCCTCAATACCCAAACTGTGTGAAGTCACATCCGTAATTTGTAACCCCCCGATTTTTTCCTGAACGGGTTGTGGAATATCTTCCGGGTTAATTTCAAGAACTTTCTTTGCCGCCATCAAAGCAGCACCCATGGCTACAGCTTCATCAGGATTAATAGAGCAATCAGGTTCTTTTGCAAAATATTCTGTCAACATGGATCTTACCGCTGGAATTCTGGTGGAACCACCTATCAAGACAACACGATCGACATTGCTGGCATCCATTTCAGCCTGTTTTAGAACATCCTTAATCAAATAAAGGCTAGTATCAAGTTTTGGACGAATTAACTCATCAAAAGCATCTCGATCAATTTCTATCCGGCTATTCTTTCCCTGCGATCTGATCACCATCATCGATTTTGAGCGGGTACTTAGTTCACGTTTAATTTTTTCCGCGTCTTTTCGGATTTCCTGATATGCGAAGATGTCTATCGTGGGATCAAATCCATGTTCTTTTTTGAATATATCCACACAATAGCTGATGATAAGGTCATCAAAGTCCTTTCCACCTAATTGGTGTTCGCCATCTGTAGCAAGGACCTCGAACTTTTGGTTATTCACCCGCATTAAAGTAGCATCAAAAGTTCCGCCCCCAAGATCATAAACGAGGACGATTTCTTCCTTGATTTCCCTATCAAAGCCGTAAGCGATTGCAGCCGCACTTGGTTCATTAATCAACCCCAACACTTTAAACCCTGCTAACTCTCCAGCTGTGATCGTCGCTCTTCTTCGATCATCATCAAAGTATGCTGGTACCGTAATAACAGCGCACGGGACGCTCTCTCCCAATTCAGATTCAGTGTCCTTCTTAATTTTTGCCAGAATAAGGGCGGAAATATCAGGTGGGGTTAATTTTTGTGAATTATGTTCAAAGAACCAATTGGGATTTCCCATTAATCGTTTGACAAATAAAATCGCTCGATCAGGATCAGATATTGCGGCATCTTTCGCTATTTGCCCTACAACCACTGAATCATCATCAAAAAAAACAGCTGAAGGTGTTAGTCTTTCACCTTCAGAATTTGGAATTATCTCCGGCGTTCCATGCTTATTAACTAAAGCAACCGCTGAATATGTCGTTCCTAGGTCAATTCCAACAGCAATGATTTTTTTTGTGTTTTCCATTTTTGGGTTATTTGTATGAACCCCCATCTTTGATTTTGAATATCTCTTGGATTATTATAAACTCAAATTACGAAAAAAGAAATCAAAACAAGTAAAATACCTAATCCTTAGTATTTTTGAGTTGCAAGAGAATATAATCAGGAAATTAGCATCAAAGTTGTATTTTAGAAGGCAGCCCTTCGTCGGACTGCCCTCTCACCTGCTTACCTCACTGCCCTAAACGGACATCCAGCGCTGGCTGGCTTACCCAGCATGGTCCAGGATAACCGTTCTACAATTCCCCACCAAATTCCTGGGACTTCGTACCACCTGGCACCTTCAACTCCCTTCGGAATATCAGGATCGGATGCGGTCATTTTGGCCAGGGTACTATCTGGATTAATCGCCACCGTTGTATACACCACGCTGTAGATCGGTCCAAGTGTGGCCAATGAAAGCATCATCCCCCAGCCGCATCTGGAAGGTTCAACCGTCTTTGTAGCATCGATTCTGTCCTTCATGAACTCAAAATAGGTCATCCCTTCAGGAGCACCCGTAACTGCCATGGGTTGATTAGCTTTGAAGCCAATAAACACCAACCCCAGGCAAATCATTAGTATTACTACCTTTCCAAACATCTTCAATATGAACATGATCAGTTTAGCAATCATTTTCACTCCTCTTTTCTATTCTGTCGCGATGGGAATTTTTCACGCGCCAAACCCAGATCAAAAGCATAGAGATGCATCGCCTCCAATACCCAGGTCAGCGCCTTTTCGGCATGGTCCGGTTCGCCACTTGGGACGTATCCTTCTTCTCCACGCAACATCTCCCAATCGGTAATGCTTGCTATGGGATAAATCTCAGACCGGCTGCTTTCAAAAGACGGTACCTCTACTTTGACTTTGAGCGGACCCCCGCGGCCGAAATTGAAATAGCGTAGAAAGATATCCCAATAGAAACGGGTAAGATTGTCCCTGAAGATATTTAGCGCCTGTCTCTGACTTTGCTGTACCCTCTTATATCCGGATTGGAGCTGCTCAAGCAACTGCTTATTTTGATGCAAGTGCAAGAATCGGTACAGGAGCATTATAGAAGTCGCCGAATAGGCTGATTCACGTTCCACTGGTCCACCTTTGTAATGTGATCCGTCGTAGATCACTTCCATCATTTGGAAAAACTGATAACGGTTCTCCTTCACCTCCCTTTTCAGCTTCCCGATTTCGGATTCCATGATGCCCATCACCATGTTCAATTCGCTCATGTCGGCCGGCATTCGCCGGGTAAAATTCGGGATAGCAGCAAACTGGGGGATAGAGGCTTCCTTTGCGGAAGGTAGTTCTGGTTGGAACATGGCTGCCGGCTCCAAGAGCTGAAAGGAGTTCACGCTTTCCCATTCGGGACTCTGCATAAAGGCTCCCATTTCCTTCCAGTAAAGCTCAAATGGGATGGAACCATTTTTCTTCTTTAGAGCACCGAGTACCTGCTGCCAGACCGAGATTGTCTTGCCGTCATTCCCCGCCAGCGCAAACAGGATCCGCACCTTGTGATCAATCCCATAGCCAGCCGGAGAATTGAAGAAGAGACACAGGCGTTCCAGCTTGTCTGAAATCCTAGGCACATCATTCAAGCGAGCTTGCTGTTCCATCTCAAAGAGGATTGTGTTCTCATACAGAACATCCGCCCGTATATTACGCAATCCAGCAAAAGGCAGCACTTTCTCAAGTTCAACCTTACTTCCATGTTGATATGCAGCGATGAATACCTGCATTTCCATCAAGGCATGGGCCGCCTCGACAGGGTCTTCGAGTTTCGGCGCTTTACGGGACGCGTCCGCCAGTAATGCTGCACCTTCTTCCGTGAGAACGAAGGCTGCGTAAGGTCTGCCCCGCTGACCCGGAAAGGTGACATTGATCGTCCTCAATGCCGGCTTCAATCCCCCCGGCGGTTCGGACAGGATTTTCAACGCATCCCGAACCGGATGCTGCCCCAAACCGGTCAGGATCTCGATCTGATCCCCGGTCGCAATCCCTCGATGTGAAAAGCATTTCAAGAGTTGGTTTAAACGTTCGGATTGTTCGTGCTGGTCAATCCAGCGGTTAGTTGATTTCTGATTTTCTTTCATGGCAAAAATTCACTCCGTAATTTAAAGGTTTGATTAATATGGACTTTAACTGATTTGTTGACCCGAATTGTTGACGCTGTCCAACCGGTCCTGCAGGTTGCGCAGCACTTGAGTCTGTTGCTGGATCATCTTTTGCAGTCGCTCATTCTCTGTAGTCAGAGCATAATTTTTCTGCTCAGCCGACTCTTTCAAGAACTTCAGCCGGATTGCCTCTGCATTGCTTTCGATCACCCTCTGACTGGCAGCTTCGAGGTACTCGGATTCTTTATGGGATTTGTGTTCCAGGATTTCGAGAATGGCTGCCGGGTAAAGGTAACGCAGTTTTTCCTGCATTCGCCGATCATTTCCCCGATAATAGATCAGGTATTCAATGACCGCGCAGGCGTGCAGAACCAAGTGGTCATCAAGTGAAACTTCCACTTCTTTATAGAACTGACCAAAGTGGAAATTCATTACGAATTTTAAATGCTCGAGATCAGAGCTTCCTTCACAAGTTTCTAAATATTTATCCATTTTTTCCTATTGTGTGCTCGTTGGAACCGAATCTGAAAAATCCAGACACGGTTCCTTGAAGGCTAGATCACCAAATCATTGAGCGCATCTTCAGCGCCATCCTCTTCAGCAACGAAGAAGGAGTCGTCGGTTGGCAATCCGCCCATGCGTAGAGCCGCTTTGACAGCCCGCGCTTTGCACTTGTATCCTGCCCGGTTGAAGAATTTGATCAGGTCATCGTCTTCTCCCGGTCGCAGACGCAGATGAATGTGTACGGATATGGTGAGTGAAGACTCATGGGATGGCTTATTGGGGTTCATACTTTCCTCCGATTGGCTTGCTGCTTGGCCAGTTTGTATAATCCCCTACTGATCGAGATCACCGGATCATCCGGAATGTGCACTCTGCCGCTGAAACGTTCGACCAACAGTTCACGGAGTAAGATGGCTCCCCCACCCACGATGATGAGTTGCGAAAACCTGCGCCATCGATTGCCCCAAGTCTTTTCAATCTGCCCGGTAACTTCCCTTGCCCATACAGGGATAGCCTGGCGGATCTCCAATTTTGAGGACCGCAGTTTGGTATCCAATTCCCCCAAGGTATGGAGGTTGTCTCCGTTGAGCAATTCCAACAGCCGGCGCACGCCCAGCGTACGACCGGCAGTCATCGCTTGCACCACCGTCCGGTCGTTGACCGTCAGGAGTTCAAGGGTGTTGAACCCAATCGAAATGATCCCCATCTCCTGGTTGAAGTGAGCACGCCTTTGCGGGATGAACTGTCCCTCATCATCCAGCAGGTAATCAAAGAGAGCACCGGAGGGTTGGCTGGTCACTTTCACTTCACTGATCTGAACTGAGTTGTGCTGTCCATCCATATCCCATTCATGCTCCCCCACCAACCAGCGCTTAACGTTCTCAGCATTAGTGGCAGCCTGATCCCCTGAAAGCACCTCAAGGGGAAGTCCTACGATCAAATTGATGGGAACGTCGATAGTCCCAAACTGTTGCATATAACGACTGAGAATGCCGTACACAATGGCGCGTGTTTCGGGCACGCCAGTCATACGTTCGTAATCGAGGTTTTCAATTGCTCTACCCCAATCATGCGCACCGGGTCCGACATAGAAATTCATCCCACCCACCCCAACTTTCATGGGTGGTTTACGATTGCGGAATCCTAATAACTGGCTGACCTGCTGGCCAGTATCAGCAGCAACGACCGCCTGAAGCTGAATTCCGCCATGAGTGCCATAGAGTTTGTTTGATCCCGCACCAAGATCTTCACCGAAGAACAAAGGTTCAGTCATGATTCACCTTCACCGACCGCATTACCGGATCAGTAGTGTGTTCCACTGCGAGATACGCATCCATGGCTTCGCACACCCGCCTGGCCAAATTGCGCCGGGGTGTTGTTTGAATGAAACGTATGAAATTATTATCCACTCCTGGATAAAGAGTAAAATGGATAGAGATGACGAGCTTTTCTCTTGTTCGTGTTGAATTGATCGACATTTGCGACCTCCTTCATAAGATAGGCCACACCTGTTCGAATTCGAGAAAAACTGGATTACTGCGAAATTCTTGTGAGTTACCAAAAAAACGTGCAAAAAACGTGCAAAACGTATGGATTCTGTGCTAAAAATAGCCGTCTTTGACGTTTTTAACCCCCATATATGCTAGTCGATGGACTCCAATCCCCCACATATACGGCATGGATACAAGACGGCGGTTCTTCGAAACAGTAGGTTACGCATCCTCTCGGAGGGAATGATATGCGAGCCGTGCTGGTGTTGCCTTGTAGAACCCTTCCTTGAGGGGGTGTGTTTGAGACATAAAAAATATTTCAATAGATCTAATAGGTCATTCGTTTTTCTTGTCAATATGCCTACCTTCGATTATAATAACGGGCACTTCGGGCGGTTAGCTCAGTTGGTTAGAGCGCTGCGTTGACATCGCAGAGGTCGTAGGTTCGAGTCCTATACCGCCCACCATCCGCCGGCATTTACCGGCGGGTCTTGTTTTAATTTTCGGCATTGAATCCGAGTAATTAGCTAGTAGTCAGTCATCCTGAAATGGATGGATAAAGTTGCTTCAATTTGATGCGCGCATCCTCGGTACGGAATTGCCAATGAATGATCGCATGGGTACCGTTTCGTTCCTCGACAATTGCTCGAA
>Ga0265292_1000827_pt1 | contig 34280 bp, 35 predicted proteins | sample Munlanlewell296A_FD_189080 | JGI IMG/M metagenome (GOLD analysis project Ga0265292, IMG submission 189080) | Leachate microbial communities from a municipal landfill in Southern Ontario, Canada - Leachate well 296A | ecosystem: Engineered > Solid waste > Landfill > Unclassified | place: Canada... | reverse complement strand
ATTTTGATTGTCTCGACAACCAGTTGGCCGTCGGTGGGCGCCTCATCGATGTACGAACTCCGCGGAAATTGTACGGAGAACTCATGGTTCCGTTGAACGGAGCACACCAGGGCGACAACGCATCGATATCGATCATGGCAGTAGAGGAATTTTTTGATGCACCATTGGATCACGAAGTAGTTAGCGAGGGACTTGCCAACGTTGAGATGCCGGGACGATTCGAAGTGAAGGGTCGTCAACCACTTGTGATTATTGATGGGGCGCATAATCCGGCTGGCGCCGAAGTTTGTGCTGAAGTATTTTTCGACGACTTCGATCCACCGGGTCGGCGAATACTGGTTGTTGGAATGTTGACAAGTCGCGAACCAGGATCAATGCTCTCAGCGTTGCGCGTCGACGACTTTGATCTAGTTATCTGCTGCACGGCGCCGTCACCGCGTGGGTTAGCCGCGGATAAAATTGCAAAGGCGGCTCGAGCCATCGGTTGCGATGCTGTCGAGATTGTCGAAGCCGTTGATCAGGCATGCGAACGGGCATTACGTTTCGCAAAGTGCGAAGACGCTGTGCTTGTGGCGGGTTCGCTCTACGTAGTTGGAGCCGCCCGCACATACTTACGAAACAGCAGTAGCCTCTAGCGAGTGACAAATCGAACTCTCGTCCTCCTCAAACCCGATGCGGTTGAGCGTGGATTGGTCGGCGAAATTATTTCGCGATTCGAAAACAAAGGTCTCACCATCGCCGCCCTGCAGTTTCGCACATTAGATGCCGCAGTCCTCGAGCGGCACTACGCGGAACACAAAGATAAGGGCTTTTACAGCGACCTAGTCACCTTTATGTCTCGGGGACCGGTTGTTGCCTTGGTCGTCGAAGGTCCGCAAGACACCTGGCAAGTTGTTCGTGCGATGATGGGTGAAACAAATCCACTCAAAGCGTCACCTGGAACAATTAGGGGTGACCTGGGAACCATTTTCACCGAGAATCTTGTGCACGGGAGCGACTCAGCGGCATCGGCCGAACGTGAGATCGGAATCTTCTTTCCGAATCTTAAGTAGAATCACCACAACTATGCGGCGCGATCGCTGGCGATCGGCGTCAAGGAGTTTTCGAAATGGCACGTGGTAACGCTTTATCTTTGGGTCGCGACATCGCGATTGACTTAGGTACGGCGAACACCCTTATCTATGTCAAGGGCGAAGGGATTGTCCTCGATGAGCCATCGACGGTTGCCGTCGACAACCGAACTGGTCAACTCGTAGCGGTTGGGCTTGAGGCCAAGCGGATGTGGGGTAGGGCTCCAAAGAGCATTCGCATCGTTAGGCCACTAAAGGACGGAGTCATCGCCGACTTTGAAATCTGCGAAAAGATGCTCCGCTACTTCATTCAGAAGGTTCACTCAAGCAAGTGGAACAAACCGCGGATGATTATCTGCGTGCCTTCCGAGGTGACTGGAGTCGAACGCCGCGCCGTTCAAGACGCTGCACAATTCGCAGGTGCTCGAAGGCCTGTGTACATCATCGAAGAGCCAATGGCCGCGGCGATCGGCGCCGGACTACCGGTGCACTTGCCGAGTGCAAACATGATTGTTGACATTGGCGGAGGGACGACTGAGGTTGCCGTCATCTCGATGGGAGGAATCGTCACCGCTCATTCCGCACGTGTCGCCGGTGATGAAATGAATGATGCAATTGTGGCGATGTTCCGTAAGGAATTCAATTTGGATATCGGAGACAACACCGCAGAGGAAGTGAAAATTCAGATCGGCTCTGCGTGGCCGCTTGCCGAAGAGATCACCGCAGATGTTGGCGGTCGCGATGTCGATTCCGGTCTACCGCGAACCCAAGCGATTACTACAAATGATGTTCGTACCGCGCTAGACGAGCCGGTCACCGCAATCATTGATGCGATAAAGATGACATTGGAGCGAACACCACCGGAGTTGGCAGCCGACATTATTGGTCAAGGCCTTGTCCTTTCGGGAGGCGGATCGCTGTTGGCTGGGCTATCTGAACGAGCCACATTCGAGACCGGGATTAACGCCTACCTCGCGCCCGAACCGTTGTACTCCGTGGTCCTAGGGGCCGGACTTACTCTCGACAACATTGAAGCTATGAAAGGTCTGACCGCGCAGACCGTTCTCGAGTAGGTCGACTCGAAAGATTGTGGCTGGACTAGCAATTAATCGACGTCGAGCAATTGTGTTGCTCGCACTGACATCGATAATTTTACTGACGCTGGATTTGCAGGGGAGTTCGGCGACCTCGAATGTGCGATCCGTTTTCGGCACGGTTTTTAGCCCGATCGAAGACGTCGTTCGCGTTGTGACAAGGCCGGTGAGCAACGCTTGGTACGGCATAACCCATTACGACGACATCAAGTCAGAGAACCGATTGCTACGGGAAAAGATTGCCCAACAGGAAGGCGCCGCGGTAGCCGCGGCCGCCTCCGTACGACTCTCTCAGGAATTGCTGGCACTGAATGGATTGCCCACACTTGCCGGAATCAACTCGGTCACCGCCCAGGTCATCGGTGAATCTCCCTCGAATTTTTCGACGACAGTGGAAATTAATCGGGGAAGTGAAAGTGGAATTCGGGTTGGCATGCCGGTGCTTAACGCCGCGGGTCTTGTCGGTCGTATTACCCAGGTGTTTACGGATCGCGCATTGGTGATGTTGATTAGCGACCCGGAATACGCGCTATCGATAAAGGTCGTTAATCCTCCTGAAACAACGACTGCGACAACCGTACCGGGTGAAGACATTGGCACCAAAGTAACGGTCGCACCAACCACGACCACAACAACCACAACACCCGTTGTTGTGTCGACAATTCCCGGATTCACTCCCGGTTCAACGACGATTCCAAGTTCTCCCTCGGGTGTCACATCGCTGACGGTTCCCGTTAGTGGAATACTCGCCGTTCGGGAAACTGGAATCCTTGAGGGGCAGGGTCCGCAATATTTGCCGACGGTTCGATTCATCTCTACAGATCCTCGATTTGGGGCGATCCAAATCGGGGCGTCAATTGTCAGCGCCGGTGGTTCGACGAGTTTGGCTCCGCCTGACATTGTTGTCGGCACCGTGTCACGAGTGGTTCCGCGCCTCGGAACTGCTGGCCCGATATTGGAAATCGAACTCGTCACCGACTTGACAAATTTGTCCTTTCTGCGAGTCTTGCTCTATCAACCGATTACAGAACGTGGCACTCCGTGAATCGACTGTTGGTCGTTTTTTCCAGTCGGTGGACCAGGTTGGTGCTCGTGGCACTCGTCCTGCTTGGGCTCCAAACCACATTGTTCAATCAGCTTCGACCTTTTGGAGTAATGGTTCCGTTAATGCTCTTGTTTTCCGTTTCCGCTGGCACGGTTTACGGCTCGGAAGTAGGAGCCATCACCGGCCTCGTCGTTGGTGCGATGTATGACTGTGTTCTTGCTACTCCTTTTGGTCTCGCATCGCTGGTATTCGGAATGGTCGGGTACATCGCGGGATTCTTGCCGCTATTTGTTCGCGAGCCGACATGGTGGAGCCGTGCACTGATTATTGCCGCGGTCAGCGCAGTCGGAGAGATCTTGTTTCCGGTTGCGCTGAAGATTGTCGGGATTGACGGGTGGTTGGACCTGCACGCATTGTGGATAGCCGCCGTAGTTGCGTTACTTACAGGCGCGCTCGCGCCACTATTCATACCTCTGTCTCGTTGGACGCTCCACGAAGCGGTGAGAACCTAAATGGCCAGGCTCGCTCGTTCGAAGCGCCTCGTTGCCCTTGGTCTTGTCACCCTTTTGCTGATGAGCGTGTTGACGGTGAGGATGTGGTTTTTGCAGGCCGTTGAGGCGCGATCGACAGAGTCCATCGTGCTCGCGGTGAGGACACGCACAATCAAGCTGCTTCCCGAACGCGGAAGAATTTTCGACGCGAAGGACCGTGTGCTCGCCGACAATCGACGAATCTTGACGGTGACCATCGATCGGAGCGTGATCAAGGATGCCGTCGATCGATTGGCGATGTTTCAGCGGCTGTCTGGGCCGTTGGAATTGCCACTTGATTTGTTGTACGAGCGATATGCGGACCAGCGATTCGGACCACTCGAGGCCTTGCCGCTGAAGGAAGATGTGTCAGAGGAAACCGCGCTCTTCCTCCAAGAGCGAACTGAAGATTTTCCTGGCGTGTATGTGCGTGAAGAATGGAGACGTAACTATCCGTATGGTGCGCTAGGAGGTCACATCGTCGGATACATGGGTACGATTCTGGCGAACAATCTTGCCTATTACCGTTCGATTGGATATGACCCAAATGAGCGGGTCGGTCAATACGGGGTCGAGCAGTCATACGAAACGATTCTGAGAGGCGAGCCGGGTTACGTCCGCTACGAAGTTGATGCGCAGGGAAATGTTCTTCGCATACTCGAACGAGTCGAGCCGGTTCCCGGCAACGATCTCCAACTGTCGATCGATCTTTCGATTCAACAATTTGCCGAGCAGGCACTTGAGACTGAATTAGGTTTGCGGCGCAGAGTTGAAGCCGCCACCATCAATCTCCCAGACGGAACACCCGATCCTCAATATGGTGAGGTCAACTATTACAAGGCACCTGCCGGTTCGATCGTTCTGCTCAATCAGGAAACCGGGCAGGTTGTGGCCATGGCCTCGTATCCGCGCTTCGACAACCGGTGGTTTGGATCGGTGATTACGAACAAAAAATTTGCCCAGATATTTCCACAAACGGACGATCCGGACTTATCCATTTTGGTGAACCGGGCGATTTCGGGAAGATACAACCTAGGGTCCTCGTTCAAACCATTCGTCGCCTACGCCGCGCTCAACACGGGTCAATTGCCTGGTGGCGCGGAATACGTATTTCGAGACGAGGGAACGTACAAGTTGGAGAGCATTCCCAACGACAGGTGTCAGCAGGGAGTGAAGTGCGTGTTTCGTAACGCAACATGCCGAGCCACAAACCTTCCGTGCAGATACGGACCCGTCACCGTTGAAGAAGCGCTTGCTGTCTCGAGCGACTCGTTTTTCTATAAAATCGGCGAGCAAATTTTGACCGAGCGCGGGTACCAAGCGATTCTTGAGCAGCAAGTTCGGCTATTCGGATATGGTTCGCCGACCAATATCGATCTTCCCTACGAGTATTCGGGAACGATTCCAAGCAAGGCCCTGAAGAGGCGAATGGCGGACATAGGCGCAATTTCGGAAGAGTCAGGTCAGGCATATTACGTGGGCGATCAAATTTTGTTTGCCATTGGTCAAGGCTTGCTGTCGGCCACTCCGCTGCAAGTCGCATCCGCATTCGCCGTTCTTGCCAATTCCGGCAGGCTCTATCAGCCACATGTCGTTGAAAAAGTTCTGTCACCGGGGACACCCGACGCGGAACCTGGAGTTGCGGATGTTGCAGCCTCGTCAATCGTTGAGCGATTCGACAATCTGGACCCCGTACGCACCCTTGACATGTCCGGTGACCGTCGCGAACCGATCATCAAAGGATTGACACGCGTCATCACTGGTCCTGGAGTGACATTCGGCTACTACCACAAGACAACCGGTGAAAACCTGTTTCGCGGGTATCCATACAAGACGTTGCCAATAGCAGGCAAAACCGGAACCGCTCAGGGGTTTGGCAACCTGCCATGGAACGACTCGTCCGCATTCGGCGCATTTAGTCTCGATCCCGCAATGCCATACACCGCGTATGCATACTTGGAAAAGTCTGGGTATGGTTCTCAAGCGGCCGCGCCCGTTGTCAAATGTCTGTTTACCGCGTTGGCAGGCGAGTACCGCCTCGACCCCGTGATTCCTGCAGACCCACTGAACCTTAATTCGAGTGTTGCAGCACCTCCGTCGACATTGCGCAATCCGGTGTGCCTGGCCGGAGTGGGTTCGGAAAGTCGCGATTGATGTTCAAAAAACCAAAGCCAATATTGGCAATTGGACGTAAAGGATCTGCAAGTCGAGCATTTGTGGGAAGTTTTGCGGATCCGTTTCGCAATATCGATTGGGTGCTTCTTGGATCGGTAATTGCCCTCGGCGTCATCGGCATGTTCAACACATACTCAGCCACTCGCCAACGCCTGATCAATCAAGGATTCGATCCATACATATATGTCCAACGACAGGTTGCCTTTGCCATCATTGCCACCGGCGTAATGGTCACGATCATGGCGGTCGGTCACGAGTGGTTTCGGGCGCGAACGGTTTTTCTCTATGGCACGGTTTTGGTGTCACTCATATTGGTGTTGGTTGCCGGCGCAGTGCGAGGAGGCGCGCGACTGTCGTTTGACTTTGGGTTCTTTTCCGTGCAACCAGCCGAAGCAGCCAAGCCAATTGTCTTGTTGACAATTGCTGCGTACCTTGCGGACTCAATCGAAGGTCGAATTAACTATCACCAATTTGTCATGTCGCTGTACATTCTGGGTGCGCCGATCGGTTTGATTCTGTTGCAACCAGACCTTGGCTCTGCGTCGGTGCTTGTCGCCGGCGTCGTTGGACTCTTGTTCGTAGCCGGAGCCAAACGCCGTTACCTCCTGTTGATTACGGCGATGTCGATCTTGACGGTCATCGGCACGGTGATCGGGGGAGTTGTCGGCGGATATCAGCTGGCGCGAATCGAGGCGTGGTTAAATCAAAATTCGAAGGACAGCGCTCTGGACAGAATTCTCCTCCAGGTGAGATTCGCCAAACGAGCAGTTTCCACTGGCGGATTCTTCGGCAAGGGATATCTCAACGGACCGCTAACCAATGGTGCATTCATTCCAGTTCAGTTCACCGACTTTCCATTTTCTGCAATCGCGGAACAATTCGGGATGCTCGGGGGCGGAATCGTGCTTGGCCTGTTCGGAATTGTGTTGTGGCGCACCTGGAGAATTGCGCAATTGGCGAGAGATCGACTTGGACTTTTGATATCGGCCGGAATTTTCACAATGTTGTCGTGGCAAATATTTCAAAACATCGGCATGACACTTGGATTAACTCCGGTAAGTGGTCTTCCGCTTCCATTCATTTCGTATGGCGGTTCTCACCTTGTCTCCTCGGCGATGCTCATTGGCTTGGTCCAAAGCATTCATATGAGGCGGCTCGAATAGGTCACCAAATGTGGCCCTGGATGGGGGTAGCCTTCATAACAGGGTCGGGCACTGATGCCCAGCCACAAGTTGATGACGCGATGGTGTAACGCCGAAGCTTCGGTTTCGCGAGCGCCGCGCGGCGATGGCAATACGGATGCACAAGGATCGCGTCCCGAAATGTCATCGAATTATAGGAAACGAGAAGTTAATGAGTGAATTGAGCGCAGGGGCGCCCAGCCCCGAGCAGCCATCTATGGTTCCGCAGGTCGCCCCATTGAGTGGCGATATCGCGGCGCGCAAGCGCCGACGCGGACACCGTGGTGGAACCAATCGAAATCGCTCGACTGCAGTAGAGCTACCCGATCCGCCGAAAGAGGCCAAAATGTACGACACCGAAACGGGGGCTGCCGCACTTGTGCGCAAGCCCCAAATAGGCGACACGCGACCAGCGCCCGTCGTCCAAAATTCGCCAAACAACGCGCCAACGCAATCGGACGCGAACTCGAACGGTGACCGCACCGAAGCACGGGCCAAACCAAAGAGTCGAAGAGGGAACCGAAGAGGCGGCCGAAATCGTCGTGGGCGAGTCGAGCGAAGCGATAATGCAACGGAGACCTCAAACACGGATGCCGATCTCATCGAGCGACGCCGCGGAAAAGAACGCAATGGACGTCCACTTGGTCGCTACTTCATGTGCGTACAGGTCCGACCGGAGTTCACCCAGGTGGCGATGCTGGAGGGGCGTAACCTCATCGAGCACTACGTCAGTCGACCGGCCGACGACGACGAACAAATTCACGGGAATATCTACCTCGGCAGGGTGCAGAACGTGCTGCCGGGCATGGAGGCCGCCTTTGTCGACATTGGAACTCCGAAGAACGCGGTGCTATATCGCGGCGATGTTCAATTCGACAAGGAAGATGTAGTTGAGCAAGGTCCGGATCCGCGGATTGAGCAGGTACTCAAGGCGCGCCAACTCATTTTGTGTCAAGTGACCAAGAACCCGATTGGTGCAAAAGGCGGACGATTGACCCAAGAGGTCTCGTTGCCCGGACGATTCGTCGTACTCATTCCGGATTCGCGCACGTACGGAATTTCAAAAAGACTTCCCGACAACGAACGGAAGCGATTGCGGGCAATTCTCGACCGCATCAAGCCAGAAGAGCACGGAATCATTGTTCGAACCGCATCTGTGCACGCAACGGAGCACGAACTCGATACCGATTTGAAACGGCTCTTGGCGCAATGGAACGAAATCACAGAAAAGGCTAAGAAGGCAAATTCGCCAACATTGCTGTACCGCGAACCGCCACTAGCGGTCCGTGTCATTCGCGAGGAATTCAGCAGCGATTACCGCGGGGTGACTATTGACGACGAAGCCCTATATATAGAGGTACGCGACTACATTCAGGCATTCAATCCAGAATTTGCCGATCGAGTCGAGTATTACGACGCAGCAAAGGAAGGGCTGCCGCTGTTTGAGCGCTATCGCGTGCACGAACAGTTGCGCAAGGCCCTTGAGCCAAAGGTGTGGCTGCCTAGCGGTGGATCGCTGATCATCGAGCACACAGAGGCCCTGACCGTAATCGACGTGAACACCGGCAAGAACGTTGGAAAATCGAACCTTGAAGAGACCGTCTTCCACAACAACCTGGAGGCCGCAGACGAAATCGCCAGGCAACTGCGACTGAGGGACATAGGCGGAATCATCGTTATCGACTTCATTGACATGGAAATCCGCGAAAACCGACGCAAAGTGCTCGACGCATTTAGAGACGCACTGGGGCGTGACAAAACTCGCACCCAGGTGTTCGAGATTTCCGACTTGGGCCTCGTGGAAATGACGCGAAAGCGCATTGGCGAAGGTCTGCTTACCAGTTTCACAGACATTTGTGAAAAGTGTGAGGGTCGCGGCGTGCTCATGGACTTGTCGATGCTCGACTAGTCGTCAATACTCGACGAATTTATTGTGCAACTTCGATACTCAGGGATAGGATAAGAAACCGTTATGTACGCAGTGATTGCATCAGGTGGCAAGCAGGAGAAGGTGTCCAAGGGCCAGCAGGTCCAGGTCGAACTCCTCGACATTGCCGAAGGAGCCGAGGTTCGTTTCACCCCGGTCCTCGTTGTCGACGGAAAGAAAGTGCTGGCTACTCCGAAAGAGTTAGCCAAGGCGTCCGTCACGGCGAAAGTGGTTGGCAGCGCGGCCGGTCCAAAGATCGATGGATTCACCTACAAGAGCAAGACAAATCAGCGCCGTCGTTTTGGACATCGTCAAAAGTATTCGGTGATCGAAATCACCGAAATTGCGAAAGGCTAATTAATGTCAAAAACTAAGGGCGGCGGCTCAACGCGCAATGGTCGTGACTCCAATGCACAGCGCCTAGGCGTCAAGGTATTTGATGGCACACTAATTTCCGCCGGCACGATTCTCATTCGTCAGCGCGGCACAAAGGTGCACCCGGGAAAAAACGTCGGGAAAGGCAAGGACGACACACTGTTTGCCTTGGCTGCAGGAAACGTCAAGTTTGGTCAACGTGGTGGCCGCAAAGTCGTCGACGTCGTCGACGCCAACTAGTTTCGTTTCTACCTAGTTCGTATCGATTCCCTGGGGTAGTTGCGAACTATTCCAATTAAGTAGTGCAACTGCCTGGCGGCAGGCGAAGCGATCGGTCATTCCGCCAACATAGGCGACGGCATTGTGAACAGCGTCGTTATCGGAGCCTTTGATCTCGGCAAAATCTTCAATTAGTTGCGGCTTGCTGATGTAATGCTCGACCAAGGCACGAAGCATCGTGATGACGGCAGCGGCTTGATTGCGCGATGCCTCTCGCATGTAGATGTTTTCGTAATTGAATAGTCGGAATTGGGCCAACGCATTGGCCGTCGATGTATCCATGCCGATAATTCCCGCAGTAATTGTGGTGCCGATCAACGCGGAAATGAAGGCACGCAGTTGGCTACTGCGCGTTGTTCCACATGTGGATCTCACATCGTTCGGTAATTGATCCGCGATGACGATTCCTGCGGCGACCGCGTCCTCAAAATCGTGACAAACATAAGCAATTCGGTCGGCCCATGACACGACCTCACCCTCTGGAGTCTTTGGCGCTGGTCGCGACCACGAGTGATTGCGAATGCCGTCCAACGTTTCGGAGCACAGATTGAGTGAGGACAATGTGACGTCGGCGCCCCACACGGCATGATCAAATCCATGGCTGACAAATTGACTAAGAGCGTCCTCACTCGCGTGTCCGCCTGGTCCGTGCCCGCAGTCGTGACCGAGGGCGATCGCTTCGGTGAGCGAGACATTGAGCCCCAACGCTCGCGACATAGCGGTTGCCACTTGGGCAACCTCAAGTGCGTGGGTAAGTCGGGTGCGTTGGTGATCTTGGGGAAAGACAAATACCTGGGTCTTGCCGGCCAGTCGTCGGAATGCCGAGGCATGCAATATGCGATCGCGGTCACGCTCGAAACATGTGCGAAATGGATCCGGTTCCTCAACTACCGCGCGGTTTCCTGAACCGTGAGCCCGAGTTGCGCGGGGCGAAAAGTAGGAGTCCTCGATCGATTCGCGTTCGACACGTCCGATGGAATGATCGCTGCCTGTTCCCGCCGACGAATCGACATGAGCCAAACGAATATCCGAATTTCCGATGTTGCCGTGCATTGTTTCGGCCCACGATTCGGCGCGTGATTGTGATTGGCCTTCGTCCATGGCAACACGATACGTGGACCGTGAGGTGTGGTACGGCAGTATCCTGAAAAACCCCTATGAGCGTATTTGTTGACGAAGCACAACTAAATGTTCTTGGCGGCGATGGCGGTGCAGGTTGCGTAAGTTTTCGGCGAGAAGGCCCCGTCGCATTTGGTGGACCCAATGGTGGTGACGGCGGCAACGGGGGATCGGTGTGGCTCATCGCCGATCACAATGTCGCATCGCTGCTGGCGTTCAGGGATCACCCCCATCGACGTGCGGGAGATGGAGTGCACGGTATGGGAAAGGACCTGCACGGGCGGCGTGGCAAAGACCTTGAGGTGCACGTTCCCGAAGGAACGGTCGTCAGAGATATGTACACGGGAGAGGTCCTTGCCGATCTCCCGGTTCACGGATCGAAGTGGCTGTGCGCGCCGGGTGGGCAAGGTGGGCGAGGCAACGCGCGGTTCCTGTCCAATCGACGTAGGGCGCCAAAATTCGCAGAGCAGGGCGAGCACGGGGTTGAGCGCTGGCTAAAACTTGAATTGAAACTGATGGCAGATGTTGCTCTCGTCGGTTTTCCCAATTCAGGAAAGAGCACTTTCATCAGCGCGGTTTCGGCGGCCAAACCGAAGATCGCCAATTATCCGTTTACGACATTGGAACCGCACCTTGGTGTGGTCAGGCTCGATGGCACAACCGAATTTATTCTCGCCGACATTCCAGGGATCATCGAAGGTGCAAGCGACGGAAAAGGTTTGGGCCATCAATTTCTTCGCCACATCGAACGCGCTCGGGTGTTGTGCGTACTGCTCGACATGGCACCAATGGATGGCATGTCTCCGGGGCGACAGCTTGAAATTCTGTTGCATGAATTGCAGGCATACAAGCCGGAATTACTTGAACGCCCACGATTAGTAGTTGGCACAAAGGCGGATGCCGCAGACGTCGATGCTCAGGCCGATTGGACGGGAGATCGAATTTCGGCGGTGACCGGCGACGGAGTACGACCGGTACTTGGGAAACTTGCGGATTTGGTCAAGCAGGCGCGTTCCAATCAGCCGCCACAACAGGCACCCGTCGTCATTCGTCCAGAACCAGAGGGGACGCATGTGGAGAAAATTTCGGACAACGAATTCCGACTTAAGGGCCGCGCCGTCGAGCGGGCGGTGGCGCTCAACGATGTTCACACGCCTGACGCGCTCAATTACATTGATGAACGATTGAAGAATCTCGGCGTACCGCGATTACTCGTTCGTGCCGGCGCCAGCGACGGTGCAGTTGTGTGGATTGGCGAATTCAGTTTCGACTACGTTCCGGAGCAATAGCCATGCGCATTGTTGTGAAAATCGGTACCTCGTCGGTTACTGACGAGAGCGGAAGTATTCAGCAGTCGGTGATTGCCGGTCTTTGTCGTCAGGTGGCGCAACTTCGAACCGATGGGCACGAGGTTCTCATAGTCAGTTCGGGGGCAATTGCCGGTGGAGTTGCCGCACTCGGCATGACCCGCAGGCCAAACGACACGCTTACCCTCCAGGCACTTGCGGCGGTTGGCCAGAGTCGATTGATGCAGGAATACAACCAGCAACTTCACGAACACGGACTGGTCGGTGCCCAAGTTTTGCTTGTTCCCAACGACTTCATCGATCGCCACCAGTACCTACACGCCCGTGACACTTTGAGTCGTTTGCTTGATCTCGGTTGCGTGCCCGTGATAAACGAAAATGACGCGATCGCCAGCGACGAAATTAGATACGGCGACAATGATCGCATCGCCGCACTTGTCGCCCACAGCGTCGACGCCGATGTCCTCATCCTGCTCACCGACATTGACGGGTTGTACACGGCAGATCCAAACGTGGATCCGTCGGCCACACTTATTGATCAGGTAAGCGCGGACGATCCTTTGTTGTCAGTAAATGCAAGTACCTCGTCGACGGCTCGCGGGAGCGGGGGAATGGCTTCCAAATTGGCGGCCGCCCGAATCGCCTCATGGTCGGCCGTACGAACTGTCATCGCTGACGCCCAAAAGGAAGACGTGCTGGCCAAATCGCTTTCCCAAGTGAAGGGAGCAGGCACACAATTCTTGCCCCATAATCGACAACTGTCGGCTCGGAAACTATGGATTGCATTCGCCGCTCACAACGCCGGCGTCATTATTGTCGACTTGGGTGCCAAGGCTGCACTCATCGATAGGAACACATCGTTGCTGCACGCAGGCGTCGTTGAGGTACATGGCGATTTTTTACAGGGTGACACCGTCGAGATTTCGGATATAGATGGTGGCGTATTCGCTCGAGGAATGGTCAGCGTCGATGCGATCCAGGCGAGTGCCGCCGCAGGTCGTCAGAGTTCGGATCTACCCGAAGGCATCCCGCACGAACTTGTTCACCGCGATGACTTGGTCGTCCTCAGCGATTGAAGTTCACCGACCCTGAACAACTTGAGTAACAGCCAGTAACTTACGCATCCGATGATTACGCCCACGGTTACTCGAGCAAATGCGCCGGTTCCCGCATTCGAGCCAACGAAGTGAGTGGAGACCGCAACAACAAGCGCCATGATTCCGGCGGCCACGACAATTGTCCACAATGAGCCAAGTACGGCAGTCGAATTAAATGCGGGAACTTTACGGTGCAGGATGAATAGCGCAACAATTGCCGAAATGACGTATGCAAGCGAGAACGCAATGCCAAGACCGAGCACCCCGTGGCGTCCCACCAACACGCAGGCGAAAATGATATTCAGTGCGTTTTCGCCAAGGTTGATGAAGAACGGCGTGCGAGTGTCGTGTTGGGCGTAGAAGCCACGTAAGACAAAGAGATAGAGGGAAAATCCGATAAGGCCTAGTGATAGTCCTGCAAGTGCGCGGCCAGTGTTCACGCCCGCGGCAGCATTGAAATTGCCGTGCTGGAGTACGAGTCCGATGATCGGCCTGCTCAATATCAAAAGTCCAGCGGCGGCCGGAATTGTGAATAATGCGGTTAGTCGAATTCCATAGGTCATGCGTTCGGAAAAACCGACGGAGTCGTTTCTGGAGGCGAACCTTGCAAGATCTGGGATGAATGTTGTAGCGATTGACACCGCGAGCAAACCGTGCGGCAACTGAAGAAGAATCATCGCCTTGGAATAGGCGTCGACATTTCCGCTCCCCGGAGAGGCGAGATTTTTGATCACGACCAGTGCAATTTGATTTGCGGCCACGTATCCAAACGTCCACAGCGACAAGGTGATCAGTTTTCGAACCGCGGGATGTCTAAATCGAGGGCTAAATCGGAATACGACCCCGCTGCGACGAACGGCGACATACATCAACGCGGCCATGGCTACGACACCCAACGTCGAGCCAAGGCCGAGCAACAACTTGAATTCATTCCTATTCAAAACGTCAAATAAAGAAGGCGGCGAATCCGTCGTCGTCAACGGAATCAACAGCAGAAATCCAATCGTCACGCAGTTGGCGAGCACAGGAGACCAGGCCGCGGCGAAGAATCGTCGACGGGCGTTGAGCACGGCCGCTGCAAGTGCGCTTGCGCCATAAAAGAAAATCTGCACAAGAAATATGCGGGCGAGGAGTGTTCCGGCGCGGCGAAATTGATCGACGTCCACGCTCGATGCCGGGTTCAAGGAAAAGAGGCGGAAGATCAGAGGCGCCGCGAGCATGGCGAGAGCTGTGAATACGACGAGGACCACAAGAGTGACGCTGATGATCGACTCGCTTGCCTCGTGATCCTCGTCGTCGAGGTAGCGAATGAATAAGGGCACAAGGCTCGCCGACAAAACTCCGCCGATGAGCAATTCATAGACAGCGTTCGGCGCATTGTTCGCCGCGTCAAACGCATCGGCGAGGGCGGTTTGACCGATCACAATGCCAAAAACAACAATGCGAATCAATCCCGTCAGTCGCGACATTGCTGTGCCGGTTGCGACGGTGAAATTGGAGCGCATCAAGCCGGATTCGGAAGGCAACGTCGAACTGGAATCGGTCATGTTCATCACCATCGTACGCTGTTCGGTAGATATCAAAGAGAGACCAAACGATAGAGTTGCACCGATGGCAACACGCTTTGACTCCGTGCAAACTGTTCGCGATGGTCTAAAGGATGTCCATTACCTCGCCGATGAAGGAATCGCCGGAGTGGTGTTTCTCGCTCAACGACTTGGAAAACCGGTTCTGATCGAGGGACCTGCCGGAACTGGAAAAACCCAACTGGCCAAGAGCGTCGCCGAACTCATGGGCTCACGGCTCATTCGATTGCAGTGTTACGAAGGACTCGACGAATCAAAGGCGCTGTACGAATGGAACTACAAGAAGCAACTGCTACGCATTCAGGCTGACAAAAACAGCGATGCGTGGTCGGAAGTTCACGACGACATCTTTAGCGAGGAGTTTCTACTCACCCGACCGCTGCTCGAGGCGATCAGCAGTGAAGAACCAGTCGTTTTGTTGATTGACGAAGTCGATCGTGTCGAAGTTGAGACCGAGGCATTGCTGCTGGAAATACTTTCGGAATACCAAGTGTCGATTCCAGAACTCGGCACGATCATCGCCAAGCAAATTCCAATGGTCTTCCTCACCTCGAACAACACTCGTGAGTTATCCGAGGCCCTCAAGCGTCGCTGTCTGTATCTCCATGTTGACTACCCGGACTTGGAACGGGAAAAAGAGATTGTCTTAACAAAGGTTCCAGACATTTCTCAGAATCTCGCAGACCAAATTGCCCGAATCGTGCGCAGCATCCGCCAATTGGACTTGAAAAAGGCCCCATCGGTTAGCGAGACGCTTGATTGGGCGAGAACCTTGATGCTGCTTGGAATCGAGCACATTGATGCCCAGGAAGCAAAAGATACCCTTCACGTACTTTTGAAGTACCAGACCGACATTGCCAAAGCGGCCAAGGAACTGTCGGTCGACAAGTGAGCTAACGCCATGCCCGTGCTCGACTTGTTGTCGGGTTTCATCGTTGAATTGCGCAACGCCGGCTTACCGGTCAGCCTCACCGAAAACTTGGATGCAATGGAGGCTGTTAAGGAAATTCCAATCGAGGATCGTCAGGCGTTCAAGTATGCGCTAGGCGCGACATTGGTCAAGAGCAATTCGCATTGGCGGGCGTTTGAAACAATCTTTGAGGTCTACTTCTCGATTCGCGGTCCGGAGTACAACATCTCGGATGATCCCAACGCCACAGAAGAGGATCGCTTGCGCCAGGCCGAAGAACAACAACGACAAGGCGAGGGAAAGGGATCGGCCGGCGGCGGAATGGATTCGCTGACGCCGGAAGAAATTGCGGCCATGCTCATGCGCGCACTCATGAGTGGCGATCAGGCGATGATGCGAGCGCTGGCCAGGCAGGCCGTCCAGCGATTTGCCGGAATGGAGCCTGGTCGGCCGGTTGGTGGCACGTATTACCTGTATCGAACTCTTCGCAATCTCGATCTGGACAACATGTTGGAAAAATTAATGCAGGCAAATAGAGATCTTGCCCAACAGGAACTGACCAAATTAGAGGAGCGTTTGGAGAAAGACGAGTATCAGTCTCGAATCGAAAGTTTCAAACAGGAAGTAGAAGCCGAAATACGGCGCAGGCTTGTGGCCGACAGGGGAGCCGAAGCGATGGCCAAGACCCTGCGCAAGCCGCTGCCAGAAGATGTTGAGTTCATGCATGCGAGCCGAGAAGAAATGCAGAGTCTCAAGAAAGCGCTGTACCCGTTAACCAGAAAATTAGCCGCTCGTCTCACTCGCAAGCGTCGTCATGGCAGAAAAGGTCCTCTCGATTTTCGCAACACAATTCGGCACTCGATGGGGTACGGCGGGGTACCCGCCGATCCAAAATTCCGATATCCGCGGCCGGCAAAACCAGAACTCATGGTTGTCGCCGATATTTCCGGAAGCGTTGCCGCCTTTGCCCGTTTCACTCTCATGCTTGTGTACGCAATTCAGGGACAGTTTTCAAAGGTTCGCTCATTTGTCTTCATCGACGGAGTCGACGAGGTGACTTCGTTCTTTAAATCGACGGAGGACATTGCCGAAGCAATTCATCGAGTGAATACCGAGGCCGACGTTGTATGGGTGGATGGTCACAGCGACTACGGCCATGCCTTCGACGTCTTCTGGGAGCGTTACGGCAAAGACATTTCTTCTAAGACAACTGTGTTGCTGTTGGGCGACGCACGAAATAATTATCATGCCCCTCACTCATGGGTCGTCAAAGAAATGAAGAAGCGGGCTCGACATGTCTATTGGCTAAACCCAGAGCCTCGTTCGTATTGGGACACCGGCGACTCGATCGTCGGCGAGTATGGCGGCTTCACCGATGGTGTTTACGAGTGTCGCAACCTGCGCCAACTCGAAAGTTTTGTCGAGAAACTTGCATGACGTCGACACACATCGTGCTTGTCCGCCACGGTGAATCGCAAGCCACGGTCAATCAGGTTTTGGGCGGTCCACGTTCATGTACCGGTCTGTCAGAATTAGGTCGATTACAGGCACTGCGTCTTCGTGATCGATTGAGTCAAGCCGGCGAAATCAAAGTCGACTCGCTGTATTCGAGTGCATATCCTCGAGCATTAGAGACCGCGGAGATCCTTCGCCAGGCATTTGGCGGAATGGAGATCACGATTGACAAAGGGTTCGGCGAACACGATCCTGGTCCCGAATGTGATGGATTGACGTATCAAGAATTTGTTCGTCGGCACGGTCGTCCAGATTGGGCAGCGGACCCAAACGCCGAATTTTTTCCAGGTGGAGAAACCATTGTCGCGTTCCATGCCAGGGTGGGTGCGTCGTTTGATTCGTTGACCCGCAATCATGCGGGAGAAACGGTCGTCGTGGCGTGCCATGGCGGGGTGGTGGATGCAGTGTTACGTCGAACGCTCGGCACACCACCAACTGGAAAATTTGAGATTCACACGAAGAATTGTTCGATTACAGAATTTGCCGAGGTTCGAAAAGGTCACTGGGCCCTGTTGCGCTACAACGACTTTTCCCACCTACACGGATTGCCCGCGGCCACGCTTTTAAGCCTTGAAGTTAAGTAAACGTTGTTAGGTAGGCCATGATGTCGTGGTGCAGTCTGCTCCAATCATCGTCGTAGGTGCAGGTTCGGCCGGTGCGGTCATCGCATCGCGATTGACGCAGGTTGAATCGAATCATGTTCTGCTCTTGGAAGCGGGTGCCGATGATGTGGGATCCACTCGCGATCCGCGGATCGCAGGAACAGACTATTTACAGGCGTTAGAGGTTCCCGGTCGCGTGGATCGGAGTGTGCACGTAACCAGAACCTCCGAACAGGGTCGAGTGCCGTATGTGCAAGGCAGTGGTGTTGGCGGGAGCTCGATGATCAATGGGTTGGTAGGCATGTGGGGTTTGCCTGGCGATTACAACATGTGGGAGAGAGACTTTGGGTGCACAGGTTGGTCGTGGTCAAGTGTCGAGCCGGTATTTCGCTCGTTGCCCATTTCGCTCTATCAGGTGCCTCGTTCGGGTTGGGGTACCGCCGATCATCTGCTTGCCGGTGCGGCGACGGACTGTGGGATTGATTTAGTTGCTGATATCAGTCGGACTACATTGGACGGTTTCGGTGCCGCGCATTTGATCATTGCCAATGGGCGAAGAGACTCGGTGAGCGATGTCTATCTGAATACGGCGCGAGGTCGCCCCAATTTAGAGATCCGAGCCAATTCGTCGGTCGGCCGGATTTTGTTCAATGGCAATGTTGCGAGCGGGGTGCAACTCGACGACGGGCAGGAAATTGAGGCCAAAGCGGTCATAGTTTGCACAGGGGCAATTCGCTCTCCTTCAATATTGCAGAGAAGCAATGTCCAGTTGCCCGGAATCGGAAGCGGCCTCAGCGACCACGTGTCCGTTGTATTCAATCTGAAAGTAAGCGAGACCGTGCCTAGTGACACGGTGACCAGCATGTTGATACGAGCGTCGTCTAGTCAAAGTCGTGGCGATATCCAGATTCTTCCGCTTAATCGGGTGGGAAGTGATCCGTCAATCGTTGCTCTCTGCGTTGCACTCATGCAGGTTCGATCTCGTGGGTCGGTCATCTCAACGATTAGCGATTCAAAAATTGCGCCGACAGTGGACTTCAACATGCTCAGCGAGTCATCCGATGTTGAACGACTAAACGAAGGCGTGAAATTGCTTCTCGATCTGGTCGGGAGCGCGACAGTTCGGGAGCGCACGTTGGGTGTCTACTGCGACGCACTCGGTACACCGGCCGATTTGTTACGAGATATGAGCGAGAACCAGCTTGCCGATTGGACCCGACACAACATCGGAAATTACTTTCACGCAGCGGGCACCTGTCGAATGGGGTCAATGACCGATGAGATGGCGGTTGTAGATAGTTCCGGAAGAGTTTTTGGTTACGACAACTTGTGGGTTTGCGATGCATCGATCATGCCCACCTTGCCGCGCGCAAACCCGTATCTACCTGTCGTGATGGTCGCCGAGATTAGCGCCTCCAACATTTCTCAAACGTTCAATTAGCGATCCAATTTCGAGAGCGCTCAACTCCTCGAGTCCACTCGGCGTATCCAGATTCGGGAACCTCGCCCTCAGGTTCGAATCGCTTTTCAAGCTGCCATGACTGGGCTATCGCGTCGACGGATCCCCAAATTCCTTCGGCCAACCCGGCCAAGTACGCGGCTCCCAACGAGGTTGCTTCAAGATCCTGTGGCCGCAAGACATTGACCCCGAGAAGGTTGGCTTGAAATTGCAACAGAAAGTCCATGACGGCGGCACCTCCGTCGACGCGAAGATCGCGAATCGAGACTCCCGACGCCTGCGTCATGGCATCGACCACATCACGAGTTTGAAAGGCGATTGATTCGACGACGGCCCGTGCGATGTGGGCGCGTGTCGTACCCCGCGTAATTCCCATGATTGTCCCGCGCGCCTGTGAATCCCACCACGGGCTGCCCAGACCGGTAAACGCGGGCACGACGACAACACCGCCCGAATCCGCGACACTCAGTGCCAGGGGCCCGATGTCTGACGACTGGTCGATGATGCTGATTCCGTCGCGCAGCCATTGAATGGCCGCACCCGTGGCAAAGATCGCACCCTCGAGCGCGTACGTTGGTTTCCCGTCGCCGATCACCCATGCGACCGTCGTGAGCAATCCTTCCCTGACGGGTGGGGGTGTGTTACCCACGTTCATCAATACGAAACTTCCGGTGCCATACGTATTTTTGGCGCTGCCGAGACCGAAACATGCCTGACCGAACAGCGCCGCTTGCTGATCCCCGGCGATACCGGAGATTTGTATTCCAGCGGGAATGCCATCCACTTGGGCAGTCACGTCAATTCTGCCGCTGGAAGGCACGACCGTTGGCAGCGATGCGAGGGGAACTTTGAATGTTTCGCAAAGTTCCTCGTCCCAGCGCATTGCGTTGATATCGAAAAGCATTGTCCGCGAGGCGTTTGAAGGATCGGTGACGTGACTTGCCCCTGCCGTCAAGTTCCAAATGATCCAAGAGTCGATCGTGCCGAGGGCAAGATTCGAATCGACAGGAACCTGGCCGGATGAGAGCAACCATTCCGCTTTCGTGGCGGAAAAGTAGGGATCGAGTACGAGCCCGGTTCGCTGGCGAATCGTCGGCAAGAATTCGCCGAGTTCGATGCAGCGCTTCGCCGTTCGGCGATCTTGCCACACGATTGCCCGGTGGTAGGGAACTCCCGTCTGGCGATTCCAGGCAACAATTGTTTCTCTCTGGTTGGTAATTCCAATTGCAGCGATTGCCTCGTCCACTTGAGCAATGACGTCGCGCAAGGTAGAGGCCACCACCGACCAAATTTCACTTGCATCATGTTCGACCCAACCGGGTTGCGGGAAAAACTGTGTGAACTCTCGATACGAGGACAGCGACTTACGACCATCGGCAAATATTGCTCGTGAACGCACGCCCGTGGTGCCTGCATCGATCGCGATGACCACACTCATTGACGTGCAATCTAGTCGTCTACGGATTTACGACGGTCGTAGTTGTTGTGCTCGTCGAAGGAAGGAGAATTTCCTGCTTATCCGGATCGATGTCGCGTGGACGGTGGTCTGGTGAAATGCCGCACGCACCAAGCACGCCACAAAATGCTGCGATGACTGCGATGCGCCGCATTGTCTTCAACTGGTTGTCTCCCCGGTGCGAAAGGCAATAGGAAGTTCAACGACAAATCGGGCGCCGGTGTGCCCGTCGCTGCGATTCTCCGCCCAAATGCGTCCCCCGTGCAAAGCGACGTGCTCCCTTGCTAGGGCAAGACCGAGTCCAGCGCCTTCCGATGCGCTTCGTCTTCCAGACGTGCCGCCCCGCGAAAATCGTTCGAAGATGAGTTCGAGTTCTTCGTCGGCCAGTCCGGCTCCGTCATCCTGAACAATGATCCACACCTTGTCAGACAATTCCTCGGAGTCGCCGTGAGTAATGATGATGCTTGCCGTTCCTCCGCTGTGAAGGCGCGCGTTGTCGACCAGATTGGCAATAACTCGCGCCAGCCGACGGCGATCCCCACTGATCACAAGTTGAACAAGGTCCGGATCGCAATATATTTCGGTTTCAGGAAGGCTGCTGATCGAAACCGCCTGATGGACAAATTCATTGAGAACTAAATTTTCCTTAAGCAGGCGAATGGCGCCGGCATCAAATCGCGAGATCTCCAGCAGGTCTTCGACCAACCCTTGAAATCGAGTTACGTCGCCGACGAGAAGATCGAGCGCGGCCTTTGATCGCTCGGGAAGTTCGTCCCGCCTCGCCATCATCACCTCGGCCGAAGCAGACAATGTCATGAGCGGCGAGCGCAACTCGTGGCTCACGTCCGAAGTGAAACGCGCGTCGCGCTCGACGCGCTGTTGTAGGGCCACAACCATGTCGTTGAAGGAATTTGTCAGAACCTGAAGGTCTGGATCGTCGGTCGGCTCAAGGCGCGTATCGAGTCGACCATCGGCGATCGCTCGCGCGGCGACGGCTGCACTGGCGAGTGGCCGGACGACTCGTCTGGAGGCAATCGCGCCGAGGCAGATTCCAACAAGTGTGGTGATGATGGTCGAAAGCAACAACGCGAGGCGCACGCTGTGCAGTGTCCTCGAGACCTCCGAGAGGCTGTTTAGTTCGAAATATGAAGCATGAATTTGAGGGAGCGGAATACCAATGATCAGTGCGCTTGAACCGCGATACTCGATGATCATTCGACTGGCAAGAAGCTCATCGATAACGCGAGTCTGCAGCAAGGGCGGAATCTGATTCGGTCCAAACAGGGGACTCGAGGTGCTCCACACGTTCTGAAACAGCAAGAGTCGTTCGGGCGCACCAAGTTGGTCAAGCGAGTCGTTCACCGCAGTTGGATCGACAATCAAGTCGCGCTGTACCCGCCGTGCATTGATATAGGCCTGGTTGATTATCGTCGTCTCTCGCTGTTTAACGAGACTCGATTTGGTAATGCCGTAAGTAGTGAAGGCGAGAATGGCCGACAGGACTAGCGCACCTGCGCCAAAGGTCAAAAGTATGCGATTACGCAGTCCGAGACTGGGAATTTTCCGCAACGAGAATCCAGTCACGGCTGCAGTCGGTAGCCGAGTCCGCGAACTGTAACGACATGTTGCGGGTTGGCCGGATCTGTCTCGACTTTCATGCGCAATCTTCGAATGTGAACATCGACTAGACGGCCGTCGCCAAAGTATCCATACCCCCACACTTTGTCGAGCAAAGCCTCCCGGCTAAATACCCCAACCGGGTTCTGAGCGAGTTCGCACAACAATCGAAACTCTGTCTTGGTCAATTGCACTTCACGTTTGTCAAGAAGGACTTTGCCTTCATCCGGAATGATTTCGAGATTTCCGAATCTCAATCGCGAATGTCCTGGCGCAGAGGGACGAACACGGCGAAGTAGGGCACGAATGCGCGCCGAAAGTTCCTTCGGGGCAAACGGTTTGGTCAGATAATCGTCTGCGCCCGCCTCGAGGCCCGCGACGACATCGTGCGTGTCGACTCTTGCCGTGACCATGACGATCGGGACATCGCTTGACTCGCGAATGTTGCGACACAGTTGGAAGCCGTCGATTCCCGGGAGCATGATGTCGATGAGCACCACATCGGCCGGCGTTTGATTGAACGTGAGAAGGGCTTCTTCGCCGTTTGATGCCTCATCGACGACCCAACCCTCATCTTCAAGTGCGAGTTTGACGGATGCCCGAATTCGTTCGTCGTCTTCGACGGTCAGTACGCGCGTCACGGCGTCATTCTTGCCCAACATGCGTGTTCGAGTCGACAATCAATTTGGCGAGTTCGTCAAAGATGTCTGGGACCGCCGCGAGCAGTTGCGATGGTGTCACGGGCTGGCCGGCAAAATTGCCCGTTCGACAGCCAGCCTCCCTGGCGATTAGCTCGCCTGCAACGAAATCCCACGGGGCGAGATTCTCCTCGAAGTACGCATCGATACGCCCGCACGCGACGTAACACAGGTCGATTGATGCCGCACCAAGTCTGCGGATATCTCGAACTAGATGAATCAATTGTGCAATTCGATGGGCCTGCACCGTGCGCAAGGCCGATGAGTAACTGAATCCGGTTGACAGCAACGCATGGGAAAGGACGGCGGACTTATTGCAGTGAATCGGTGACCCGTTCAGGTGTGCTCCCTCTCCGCGAATTGCGGTGAATAGTTCGTCGAGCGCGGGGATATATACGACACCGGCGAGCGTTCCCAATTCGTCGGTTACGCCAATCGAGACCGCCCAATTGGGGAGCGAATATAGAAAGTTAGTTGTGCCGTCGATGGGATCGATGTACCAGGTGATGCCACTTGTGCCCGCATCGAATGTCCCTTCCTCGCCAACAATGGCATCATCCGGTCGACTACCGGTAAGACCTTCGACGATTAATTTTTCGGAGGCCTTGTCGAATTCGGTGACCATGTCTGTGCTTGTGGTTTTGGTTTGAACATCGCCAATTCCCGCCCGGCGACCGAGCAAGGCCATGGCGCCGGCCTGACGGGCAAGGGTCGAAGCAAGGTCAATTAATTCCTGACCGATCCCTGCTTCGTTGGCTTTCATTAGGGGCGATTCTCGCGATCGGCAAGTTCTCGCCATTCGCCCGCCGCGCGTAAAACCAAGACCGTGACGATGCTCATACCCCCTGCACCGATGATTCCTCCAAATAACAGACCAAGACCAATGGGAACATCGCAATTGCCGCTGCATTGAAGATCTATGAGCGCGGACCCAATCAATGCTCCGGCGATTCCGGCCACGAGTATCGCGACGAATGCAACAATCCGTGCCTTTGGCGACGGTATTGCGGATAGCGAACGATTGGTTCCAGTCGGCGTCACGATTACTCCATCGTAGGGTTCACTGCTTCACGGCTTCTGTATCGTTCGTCATAGTGCGCACGATTCTTCATGTTGATATGGACATGTTTTACGTGGCGGTCGAACTGCGCCGCCGCCCGGAACTTGTCGGCAAGCCTGTTGTCGTCGGCGGTGACGGCGCAAGAGGAGTTGTGGCCGCAGCCTCGTACGAGGCACGCCGATTCGGAGTATTTTCGGCTATGTCGTCTGCGCAAGCCAGGCGACGTTGTCCTGAGGCGATTTTCCTTCCGGGGGATCAGAATCTGTATAGCGAAGTCAGTGCCGATGTCTTCGACGTCTTCCACGAATTCACTCCTTTGGTCGAAGGGTTGTCGCTCGACGAGGCATTTCTTGATGTGACCGGTGCAATGAAATTGTTCGGTAACGGGTTTCACATTGCCAGCGAGATTCGACGTCGAGTCAGAGAAGAAACGCAACTGGAGTGCAGCGTCGGTGTCGCATCGAGCAAGTTCATCGCCAAACTTGCTTCCAAGGCGGCCAAGCCTCGGGCCACAGCCGATTCGGTCGAAGCCGGCGCCGGAGTTGTAGAAGTACTTCCTGGTGACGAACTCGCATTTCTCCGACCTCTAAAAGTTGGGATGTTGTGGGGGGTTGGGCCGGTCACTCTCGAGAAATTGCAACGTCTCGGAGTAACCACGGTCGAGGAACTTGCTCGATTCGATTTGCGTACGTTGCAGACGATGATCGGTCAGGCCCATGGCCAGCACCTGCACGATCTGGCCAATGCCCGCGATGACCGACCTGTTGTTGCGGATGGCGATGCAAAATCGATCGGACATGAAGAGACTTTTAGCGACGACATTTATAGTCGTGAAGAAGTAAAAACTCACTTGGTGCGGCTCGCCGATTCTGTTGCAAGACGGTGTCGAAGCGAAGGAGTTTCGCCTCGAACCTGCACCATCAAATTGAAATTCAGCGATTTTCGAGTGATTACGAGATCGCGGACCTCCGTCACACCGCTTTCCTCTGCTCAAGCCATGATTCGATTGGTCGAACCTGCACTTGATGACATCGATTTCCAAGAAGGGGTTCGTCTCGTAGGATTTTCGACCCGCAACTTTTCGGAGCCAACCAGCCAAGCAAGTCTCTTTGATGACACTGCTGGAGCAAACGAGGCGTCGGATCTAGATGCGGCGTGGGCGGATGCGACCTCTGCAATTGATGAGATTCGCCAACGATTTGGCTCGTCGGCGATTCGCCCTGCCAGCACCTTGAATACAGATCGCGAACCAGGCTCGTCACCTTGGGGACCGTCACGCCCACCAACCGGTCGTTCGAGCGACTCGCAATAGGAGGCGGTCAGATACGGCCCCTGCGTTGTTCCAGTTGACCATTCGTGCGAGAATGGAAGCAAAGAGGAGACCACGTGGCATTGTCAGATAACGAACAGCGAATTCTTCGACAGATCGAAGAACAACTCGAAACCGACCAGCGATTTGCCCAGGCGGTATCGCCATCCGGCCTGTATCGTCACTCGGCCCGAACCGTACGATGGGCGGTCCTGGGAATTTTGGCTTCGCTGGTTGCGACAATTGCGCTACTGCAGATCCATTACATGCTCGCATTTGTAGGATTTCTCGGCATGCTCTTCTTTGTGCTCGTGATCGAGCGACAGTTACGCGCAATTGGTAAGGCGGGCATCCAAGATATTGCGGCCACAATTCGAACCTCGCGACTCAATGCGCAAAGTATTCGCGAAAAATTCTCCCGCGGCGCCTGAAGCATTTCTAGCCGTTGATATCGGCGGCACAAAGCTCGCCGTTGGATTCGTCACCTTGGATGGTGAGCTCGTTTCCAGGTCTCAGATTCCAACTCCCGAACGCGACGTTTGGAGTGCTCTTAGTTCACTGATCGAAACACAACTGATCGGTTTGAAATTCAAATTGATTGCCTGTGGGGTTGGTTGTGGTGGGCCGATGACGCGGGATGGAGATCTTGTATCGACCCTTCACATTCCTGATTGGCGAGATTTTCCATTACACGCAAAATTGCGCCAACTCACGGGCCTCGACACGTATATATATAACGACGCCCAAGCAATCGTTCTTGGTGAGCAGTGGCGCGGTGCCGCCCAAGGCGAGCGCAATGTCCTTGGCATGGTGGTTTCGACAGGAGTCGGAGGCGGAGTCATTTCTGACGGAACGCTTCTGCGCGGACGACTCGGTAACGCCGGACACATCGGCCACATCATCGTTGAGCCAAATGGGCGGCAATGCGCGTGTGGATCGCGGGGATGTTTGGAGGCATATGCATCGGGCAGTGCGATAGCCGCGTTCACTGGGGGGCCCGCGGCCGAGGCGACCGATGAGGTCATCGCGCATGCTGGGCAACTCGTTGGGCGAGCGATCGTTACCGTCGCAACAATCGTCGACGCGACGCTGGCGGTCGTCGGCGGCTCGGTAGCTCTTGGATTCGGAGCACCATTCTTTGCCGCCGCCCAAGATGAAATCGATTCACTTGCACGACTCGATTTCTTGTCTGGTTTGAAGGTCGTGCCTGCCGGTTTGGGCCACTCCGCGCCGCTCATCGGCGCTGCAGCGGTCGCCAAGTACGGGCGTGAACGTCAAGTTCAAAGCAACTAGCGTGATCTGAATGAAGCCGACATATAGTCCAGAGGCAGAGGAATACCGAGAAAAAGTTCAGGCCTTCCTTGCCGAGAAATTGCCGGCCAACTGGAAGGGAATTGGTTCTCTTACCGGTGCTGAACTCGAACACTTTGTCAAAGAGTGGCGAGCGACACTCGCATCGTCTGGATACTTGGCCACGGGCTGGCCAGTCGCTTACGGAGGCGGAGGCCTGTCCGCACTCGAGCAGGTAATAGTGGCCGAAGAGTTTGCCCGTGCAGGGGTGCCAACCGGTGGACCCAACGATGCCTTCAGCATTCAGATGCTCGGCAATACCTTGCTCATGTTTGGCACAGAAGAGCAAAAGAAGTATTACCTGCCCCGGATTATCTCGGGGGAAGACACATGGTGTCAGGGGTATAGCGAACCAAACGCGGGAAGCGATCTGAGCAATGTCGGCCTGCGCGCCGAATTGGATGGCGACCAATGGATTCTGAATGGTCAAAAAATTTGGACCTCGTCAGGTCACCTCGCCGATCACATATTTACGCTTTGTCGGACCGATCCAACCGCTCCGAAACACAAGGGAATTTCATTCATTCTTGTTGACATGCGGCAGCCGGGAATTGAAGTTCGGCCGATCAAGATGCTTTCGGGGGAGAGCGAATTCAATGAGGTCTTTTATACCGACGCCGTCGTGCCAAAGGAGAATGTCGTTGGAGGCGTTAACAACGGTTGGGCGGTGGCGATGGGCCTGCTTGGCTTCGAACGAGGTGAAGCGGCGGCTACCGCACCAATCCGATTTCAGGCCGAATTCGATCGCGTAGTGAAATTGGCCGAGCAGTACGGCGTCACCGACGATCCGCGAATTCGACAACGCCTGGCGTGGTGTTATTCAAAGGTGCAAATAATGAGATATCTAGGTTTGCGTACTTTGACAAAGTTTCTCGCCGGTCATCATCCTGGGCCGGACGGAGCGATTTCGAAGTTGTATTGGAGCGAGTATCACAAGGTCGTTACCGAACTTGCCATGGATATTCTCGGCGCCGACGCGTTGGTGCCGGAAGGTCGAAAGCCATCCAGTTCGTTTGGGACGGACGATGCGGGGGTCGCGAATAGTTCGATGAGTTGGGCGATGACATTTTTGAACGCACGAGCGGGAACGATCTATGCCGGTTCTTCTCAGATTCAACGCAATATCATTGGAGAAATGGTGCTTGGCCTACCAAAGGAACCCAAACCGATTTGAGTTTATGATGTCGCCCCGAAATCTTCTTCGATTCTGTTTTGCGATTGCCTTGCGGCCAAGTCTTTGGTTGACCTCCTTCCGCCAAAGTTTGCGATTGGCTCGTCACGATTGGTGGAAGTCAGCGCCGTTTCTTCCGCTGCCTTCACAGCCATATTTGGAGTTTCGATTGGTCACCCAATACGGGTCGACAAGTGCCAGCCCACAAGTCACGGATGTTTTGGACTATCTCGAGTGGTGTAGGGGTTGGGAAAGTACCAACAAGCCCATGCATGGGCGACGCGGTTAACCCATGCGAAGTGCGCTCGTTCTCAACGCAACGTTCGAGCCACTGAGCATCGTCTCGGCCCGCCGCGCGGTCTGGCTCGTTCTGTCCGATAAAGCGGAGATTGTTGAAGATGACGGTTCGGTGGTGCACTCCGTGTCGATAACCATTCCAGGACCGCTAGTCATTCGGCTCCGCTACTTGGTCAAGGTTCCCTATCACCGTCGAACGGCCTTGTCTCGACGTGCGGTGTTCGCTCGTGACGATCACCGATGTCAGTATTGCGGCGGAATGGCCGACAGTATCGATCACGTCATGCCACGCTCACGCGGCGGAATGCACGTGTGGGAAAACGTGACAGCCGCTTGTAGAGGTTGCAATTTACGCAAGCGAGACCGCACGCCCGAAGAAGCAGGGATGAGATTGTCGAGCAAGCCGCGCGCCCCTCGGGAACTGGCATGGATCGCCGTCTCTGTTGGGCGCGTGCCAGATGCGTGGAAGCAATATCTTGCAGTCGCCTCGTAGGGCGGTCTGGCAGGTTCACAACGTAAATCTCTCTGCAGCGGAGATGCATTCGCGGGATCTACCCGCGCAGCGAGGGATTTGGAACGTAGCAATCGCCAATACGGCCTTGGTGTTGGGATCAAGTCAAAAGATCAATGTCGTTGATCAAGAGGCTTGTAAGCGCGCCAACGTAGAAGTTGCAAAACGTCGAACGGGTGGAGGTGCGGTCTATCTGGCACTCGGCGAACACCTGTGGGTGGATGTGGTCGTACCTCGGGACGACCCGCTGTGGAGCGACGACGTCGTCATTTCACCGCAGTGGATTGGCGATGCGTGGAGTCGGGCGTTGACAAGTCTTGGAATGCCGCAGATTTCCGTTCACCGAACCAGTATCGAAACTTCGACGTGGTCAGACCTCATCTGTTTCGCCGGCGTCGGACAGGGCGAGGTCCTAATTGGCGGCAAGAAAGTTGTCGGGATTAGCCAACGGCGAACGAACAAGTCCGCTCGTTTTCAATGTTTCATTCACCGATCCTGGGCACCGGAGAAATTTGTTCATCTATTTGCCCCGCCACGTCCGAGCGTCGAGGAACTATCCGAAATGGTGGCGGTTATCGATGGTGATCTGACACATTTGCTTGACGCCTTCGTTGGCGCGTTGAGCGAGTTGTAATTGCAAATCTATTCAACTATTCCCCGTGATCTGAGTACGCAGAATTCATTGCCTTCGATGTCGGCGAGCACGACCCACGACTGTTCGCCTTGACCGACATCGGCGAGCGTCGCCCCCAACTCCAGCAATCGAGCAACTTCATCTTGCTGATTAACCGGTCGGAAATCGAGATGGAGTCGATTCATCGCAACCTTTGGATTGGTCACCTTCTCGAACAAGATGCCCGGTAACTGATCCTGCGCGGGACGAATTTCAAGTTCATTTCGGCCAAGCCTAGAACTAGTTTGCGAGAACTAGATTGATAGTTCCATGAAAGCGATCACCTACCACCGCTACGGCTCGGCCGACGTGTTGCAACTTGAAGACGTAGAAAAGCCTGTGGTCGAAGACGGCAAAGTGTTGCTCAAAGTTGTAGCCGCTTCGCTGAATCCAGCCGACATGCATTTCATCCACGGCACGCCATATCTCGTCCGCTTAATGTCCGGGCTACGAAAACCAAAACGGATCATTCCAGGAATCGATTTTGCCGGACGAGTCGAGGCCGTAGGCAGCGGCGTTACACAATTTCAGCCTGGCGACGAGGTTTTCGGCGGTAGCGGGGGATGCTTTGCCGAGTACATCCGGGTCTCTGAAAAGTCCATCGTTAAGAAACCGGCCAACATCACATTCGAGCAGGCCGCCGCCGTACCCATTGCGGCGATCTCTGCCCTGCAAGGACTGCGAGACAAGGGTCGTCTGCAACCAGGACAGTCGGTCCTCATCAACGGCGCGGCCGGCGGTGTTGGAACATTTGCAGTTCAGATCGCCAAGTCCCTCGGAGCAGAAGTGACCGGAGTATGCAGCACGCGAAATGTTGAATTGGTTCGATCGCTCGGCGCCGATCACGTCATCGACTACACCAAACAAGATTTTGCAGACGGCGACAAACGCTACGACGTCATGCTCGACATGGTTGGCAATCATTCGCTGCGACTCAATCGAAGAGTGCTCAAGCCGAAAGGAACGTATGTTCCCGTTGGGAGACCATTGACTGGACTGTGGCTTGGTCCAATTTTTGGCATGATCAAACTCATTGTCATGTTCAAGTTCGTCAGTCAGCGAGCGACGATATTTATTGCCAAGCAAACAAACGCCGACCTTGTCGTCTTGCAAGGGTTACTTGAGTCTGGAATGGTGATTCCGCACATCGATCGGCGGTATGAACTAAAGGACACCGCCGACGCGCTTCGATACCTAGAACAGGGCCACGCCCGAGGCAAGGTCATCATCACTCCGTAAGCGTTTCGCCAACGTCGATGTGGAATATCCATGCGGAATCAGAGAAACCACCTGGGAATTCGGTTAGTTGCATTCCGTAGGCAACTAGGGTACAGTGCAGACCATGAGAACAGCTACCACGATCGGGTTTGCAGTAGATAAAAGTGACCGCCCCAGGTTGAATCGCTTGGCGGGGATCTTTGGGGGCGGTAACCGAAGTGAGTTCCTGCGTAAGGCAATGGATGTGATGGAGCAGCTAGAACTCGTGAATCAACTTGTGCGAGTTCAGGCCTATGGGGCCACCCGCCTGAGCGAATCTCGGCTGACTCTCGCTGATATCCCAGATTTGGTGGCTCGGGCTATCGCTGATCCCGATCCTAAGGCTCTAGCCGAAGCGAAATTGATCATCGGCGCGCTTCCCGCTAGTTCACGCTCTGTGGATCATGGTAGCTCCTTGAGCCCGGTCGCCGAAGTGTTCCTCGAGCTTGCCGACCGCGAGCGTGGCTCGTCGAATCCGTCGCCGAAGCGTTCGCTCAAGGTTAGTGGCCGCAAGCGTGGCTCGTTGAGTGCGTCGCCGAAGCGCTCGCTCGAGCTCGCTGGTCGCAAGCGCTAAACTTTTGTCGGCCCTACCAGTCGTTGTCGCGTCCGATGTCATCGTTTCGGCGCTCTCGAACATCGACCCGGCGTTGCTTCTGTTCCCAGCCGTTCCCCCCGCGACAGGTCATGATGCAACCGACGTGGTCGGCGTCTTTGTTCGCTCAGTCACCGGCAAAGACTTCGCGCTCTTCACCAGCAAGGAGATTTTAACTGAGGTAGAACTAGCTCTCGAAAGTTTGGGTTGGTCTATTCAAGTACGAGGACAAGCGCTGTCAGTCATCGCCGCCCTCGCTGTTCAGAGTGGCGGAGCGGTGGTAGGGACGACACCTCGCAAGATCCAAATTGGGAAGATGCCCAAAGCCGCGACAAGTGCCGTGGCGTGCGCGGCCTCTAATTCACTTGGTCCATTGACGAAGCCCCGCGTCGCCGTAGTCGACAACGGCACTGCCAAGAACTTCCCTGCGGTCACACCACGCGGTATCCCGTGGCCCCCAAAATCGCCAATCCGCGTCATGAATGCCGCCGAGTTCCGCTCTCTTGCTGAACAGGCGCGCCTAAAATTCCGGGCGTTGCCTCCTAAAAAGTAGCAAATCCGAAATCCGAACCAAGCGTCGGCTCGCCAAAGACAACGCGCGATACAGACACGACAAACGGGCCAAGACAGCAAGGTTTCTAGGTTTTCGACACTGTTCGTCGGATCGATTCCGAATATTTTTACTTGCCTGGTCCCAACCATTATCTAGCCGTCCGCCATTTGCGCCGTACCTGAACATGTGTTCGTGGGGTGGAGTGGGGAGTAATACATCCTCGTGGGGGAAAGTGGGGATATAGTGCTCGACAGGGTTGTGGAGTGAACTCCGCCCCTGGCAGCAAGAAAAAAGGCAGCGGAGGCCAAAGTGTTTGTAGGGGTGCATGAACGACAACTCGACCCTAAGGGTCGTGTCGCGCTGCCGGCAAACTTTCGCCCGCAACTTGAACCGCGTTGTTATCTGTCGATCGGTCGCGAAAAGTGCATCGACGTGCTCACCGCAGAGGCGTTTGAAGAAGTTGCTCGCGACGCCGTTGCCAAAGTTCGCAGCGGTGAAATGGAGCGCAATCAGCAACGTGCGCTCGCATCCAACACGTTTGAGGTAACTGTTGACGGCCAAGGTCGCATCAACATCGACGAGAAATTGCGTCAATACGCCGGACTGGCTTTGAATTCGCGAATTGTGGTTGCCGGTTCATTCGACCGCGTTGAACTGTGGGAATCGAACCGATTTCAACGAATTAGCGACGAAGGCGTTGGCCAAATCGGCGGACACGAATCGTGAGTCCAATTTCGTTAGCAAAACGAAGGGAGGGCTGAAGAACAACGTTGTAGCGCAATCTCCCTCGAGGTGATCCGCGTTTCACTCATCAGCAGTCTCCCGGTCAGCAAATGGACAGCCCAACTCCGCCCGCTTCCATTCGCTAGATCCGGGGAGAAATCCCGGCGGCACAGCAGGCCGGGGGGCTGCTGATGGGTGGGGCAAAGTACGCACCAAGTTGAATTGTGTCGACGATGACTTCGTCACTGTCATGGTTTCGCCTACCCAAAATTTTGAACATCAATCGGTCATGGAAGATGAAATTGCCGATGTCTTCGCTGGTGTACCCCACGGCGTCGTGGTCGACGCAACATTTGGAGCCGCCGGGCATTCACTGAAACTTCTGCGCACATTTGAATGGATGCGCATCTTGGGAATTGACCGCGATCCTTCTGCAATCGCTAATGGCGAGAAGATCGTCGCCGCGAACCCGGACATTGCTGATCGCATTGTCCTACGTCATGGAACCTTCAATCAGATTCATCAATTCATGCGATCCCTTGCCATCACCGAACTCTCGGGGGCGCTCTTCGATCTTGGTGTTTCGTCTCCGCAATTTGATGTGCCCGCTCGCGGATTTTCGTACCGAAACGAGGGTCCACTCGATATGCGCATGGACACCACGGCCAAACTTAGCGCAGCGGATGTCGTCAATGGTTACGACACCGAACGCCTCACACGAGTGATCAGGGAATATTCGGATGAGCGATTTGCGTTCCGCATCGCAAAAGCAATTGTCGCGCATCGTCCAATTTCAACAACGACAGAATTGTCTGAAATTATTTCCGCGGCGATACCCGCACCTGCTCGCAGAACCGGAGGCCATCCGGCAAAGCGAACCTTTCAGGCAATTCGCATCGAAGTAAATAACGAATTAGACATCTTGCCCGGCGCCCTCGACGATGCAATTGACGCGACCACATCCGGTGGACGAATTGCAGTGCTCACGTACCACTCAGGAGAAGACCGAATTGTCAAACGTGTGTTTAGCGAGGCGGAAGTTGACCCAACGTTGGAAAACATCGCCACTCCGTTTGCTCATCCGACGCAATCTGCTTACAAACGAGTTCGTCGAGTAAGAGTCAGAGAGACGCCGACCGAAAACGAGATTGTCCGCAACCCACGCTCCAAATCTGCGCGACTAAGGGTGATCGAAAAGTCGCCGATGCCATCGAGTTCTCCGGTCATGGCCGGCGCCTGAGATGTCGCTAGCAATTGCCTCCGAACGCGAGCCACGCCGGCTGCCGCACAAGACGCAGCCGACTAGGCCGGAGCGCCACCTCACCGTTGTCCCTCCAGAAACCCGTCGAACCGTGTCCTATGTCGTGGTTGTCATTGTCGGAATTCTGACGATAATGGCCGTCGTCATTGGGTTTCAGGCCTTCATCGCCGAACAGCAACTCAAGCTTGACAAGGTCAGTTCTGACTTGCGATTGGCGCGCCTTAATTACGACGAACTTCGACAGCAGCGCGCCGACCTGCTTGCTCCGGATTACTTGCGGGAGAAAGCACGCCTGATGGGAATGTCCCAAGGACTTGGCTCGCGATTCATGGATGTTCCGGAGTCTGTTGTCGCGGAGGTAGTGGCCTCGACGGGGGATATGGATCCGGTGTTTGCCGAACCATTGAACTCGACCCAAATTCAACTAGGCGGCTTGATCAATTCATTCCAAGTACTTGGTAACCAGCCATGAACTCGACCA
>Ga0265292_1000826_pt1 | contig 34290 bp, 26 predicted proteins | sample Munlanlewell296A_FD_189080 | JGI IMG/M metagenome (GOLD analysis project Ga0265292, IMG submission 189080) | Leachate microbial communities from a municipal landfill in Southern Ontario, Canada - Leachate well 296A | ecosystem: Engineered > Solid waste > Landfill > Unclassified | place: Canada... | reverse complement strand
ACGTTTGCTAACGGAATATTGTTCTTGGTAGTCAGCGGATAATATCTGCCGCTTTCAGTCCGCGGGAATTGCCCGCCGATATACAGTTTATATGTTTTGAGAATTTCTACTCTGGACATAGTGTCAACCAAAAAAATTATAATTGAATGTACGGCAACAGCCCGTGCAGTCCGCCTTCACGGCCATAACCGCTCTCTTTATAACCGCCAAAGGGCGAAGTCGGATCGAATTTGTTATAGGTGTTTGCCCAGACTACGCCGGCACGCATCTTCGACGTCAGGTTGAAGATTTTTGAACCTTTATCTGTCCACACTCCGGCGGAAAGTCCGTACGGAATGTTGTTTGCCTTTTCAATCGCTTCTTCCACTGTGCGAAATGTTTGAATCGCCAGCACCGGACCGAAAATCTCTTCCTGCACAAGCCGATGGGATTGGGAAGTATTTAGGAACAGTGTCGGTTTGCAGAAAAATCCTTTATTCGGGATTGAACAGGAGCTTTGATAGAGTTCTGCTCCTTCATGTATGCCGATCTTGATGTATTCTTGAATCTTTATCAATTGCTCTTTTGAATTGATTGCGCCGATGTCGGTGTTCTTATCCATTGGATCTCCGACGATCAGCGTTTCCATTCTGTCCTTCAATTTTCTGATGACGATATCGGCTACACCTTCCTGTACCAGAAGCCGCGAACCTGCGCAACAGACATGTCCCTGGTTGAAGAAAATTCCGTTCACAATTCCTTCCACCGCCTGATCGATCGGAGCATCGTCGAAAACGATATTCGCCGCTTTACCGCCGAGTTCCAGAGTGGCTTTTTTTCCTGTGCCGGCGATGGCTTTTTGAATAATTTTGCCGACATCGGTGCTGCCGGTGAACGCCACTTTGTTCACTCCTGGATGATTAACAATGGCGGCACCGGTCTTACCGAATCCGGTGACGATATTCACAACTCCGTTGGGCAATCCACTTTCGGCGATAATCTCCGCCAGTTTCAATGCTGTTAACGAAGTTGTTTCAGCAGGTTTTAGGATGACGGTGTTACCAGTGGCAAGGGCGGGAGCGATTTTCCATGCAGCCATCAGCAGTGGAAAATTCCATGGAATAATTTGTCCTGCTACGCCGAGCGGTTGGGGGTGACGGTTGGGGAAAGCATAGTCCAGCTTGTCAGCCCATCCGGCATAGTAGAAAAAATGATTCGCTGCAAGCGGTACATCAATATCGCGTGATTCTCGTATCGGTTTGCCGCCGTCCATCGTTTCGATAACTGCGAATTCTCTAGCGCGTTCCTGAATCATTCGGGCAATGCGATAAATATATTTTGCGCGCTCTTTGCCGGGCATCTTGCGCCATACATTGGAATATGCTTTTGAAGCGGCTTTTACAGCAGTATCAACATCTTTTTCATTTGCTTCGGCGATCTCAGCAATCTTCTCTTCCGTAGCAGGATTGATTGTATCGAAATACCGTTTGCTCTGTGGCTGAACAAATGCGCCATTGATGAAGAGACCATACTGCTTCTTTAACTGAATATGGTCTTTGCTTTCCGGCGCCGGGGCATATTTCCAGTCTTTGAAAAAGGATAAGGAGGTTCCGGTGTTAGGTGTCGTATCGGTATTATTCATCTATTTCTCTCTATATCACATTAACGGAAAACTGTTGCATTCCGTTCGTAGAGCTTAATCTATAGAAAAGTAATCTTTTCCTTGGTATACGCCCCGCTGTTCTTTTGCAATCTGCATCAGAATGTCATTGGCGAGACTGCTTGCGCCGAACCGGAACCAATGATTCGTCATCCATGCATCTCCGAGCGTTTCGTGCAGCATCACCAGGTAATGAACCGCCAATTTAGCCGTAGAAATTCCTCCGGCGGGTTTCATGCCGACCATTTTGCCAGTTTTAAAATAGTGATCTTTAATCGCTTGAAGCATTACCAGCGTCACCGGCATAGTGGCAGCAGGTTGGATCTTTCCGGTAGATGTCTTAATAAAATCTGTGCCAGCAGAAATGGCAATATCGCTTGCACGGCGGACGTTATCCAGAGTGGAGAGTTCGCCAGTTTCCAAAATCACCTTCAATCGGGAATTACCGCATGTTTCCTTTACCGCACAGATCTCATCGTATACGAAAGCATAATTCCCTTCGAGAAATTCTCCGCGAGAGAGAACCATATCGATTTCATCCGCACCTTCATCCACTGCAAACCGCACATCGGCGAGTTTCACTTCACGGGTTGCATTTCCGCTGGGAAATGCCGTAGCGACAGATGCCACGTTAATGCCTGATCCGTTGAGCGCAAGTTTTGCAGTACGGACATGATTGGGATAAACACACACTGCGGCGACACTCGGCAGACCTTGTAATTGGTCGCACAAGTGTATCGCTTTATAACACATCTGTTTCACTTTCCCGGGCGTGTCTTTTCCTTCCAGCGTTGTCAGGTCGATCATGCTGAGGGCAAGTTTTAACGCCTGCATTTTCGACGATTTTTTAATGCTGCGAGCGGTAAACCGTGCCACGCGCTCTTCAATCCCAACGTGATCGACTACTGGGCTCATCCGAAAATTTGGGATATCAATCGTTTTCATTATTTTATGACAGCCATTTTTTTGATATCAGTATATGTTCCAGATGTAAATCTATAAAAATAAACCCCCGATGACAACTGTTTAGCATCAAAATTTATTGAGTATGTTCCTGCATCCAATTCCTGATCAACTGCAGTGGCAACATGTTGTCCAATACTATTATAGATGTGAAGAGAGGTTTGATTGCGTTCCTTCACGCTGAATTGAATATTCGTGGAAGGATTGAAGGGATTTGGAAAATTCTGCGACAAAGAATACTCATGTAGCGTCGACAAGGAGGTGACTGCATTGGGATGGAATGGATAGGCAAAAACACAGATATTATCTACATACCATCCATCGCGTTGTTGAGTGCCATCCGTATTTAGGCGGAATCGTACTTTTATTTGTTTCCCAATGTATGGCGTCAGATCTGCCGATTGTTCTACCCACGTGAGTCCGGGAACAAATGCATCGTAACCGTATGCAGTGGAAGGTTGTTTACCAAATCCCGAGCGGCTTCGACCTGATCCTTTCCGTGAGTAATTTGTTCTGAGAGTACTCCACGAAGATCCGTTATTCGTCGAAACTTCTACGGTTCCAAAATCCCATGTCGATTCGATCGCCCACTTTGTTTTAAATTTTAATTCGGCGAACTGATATCCCGAAAGGTCAATCGGAGAAAACAGTGTCATGACGTTATCTGTGTTTGGCAGATAGTTCCCGTTTGGACTGTCCGTAAAGAAAGTATTTTCGTTGATACCATCATCGGTGATTCCCCATGATCCTACTGACCAATTGTCAAAAGAATTTGCACTGTCACCGAAGAGCAGCATTGGATTTCCGGTGAAGAATGTGATGCTATCATTGATCATGCCGCCTTTTTGAAATGCGTCGACGGAATCCTTGAAATAAATAGTCGCACGCATGCCCGATTGGATTTGTCCGTTAATTGCAGTGAAATTAAATGAAATCTCATGTTCGCCAAATGAGGGAATATCTCCGGAAGGAATTGTTGGTGTGACTAATCCGTTCGAAATGGAAATGTCAATCGGAATGCTCGTAAGATTTTCAACACCGTTATTCTGAAGCACAACGGAACAAACAGATCCGTTTACGGAAAAGGAGCGAACCACCAAATATGATCCTGCATAGTGTGCTAAGAGTTTGTTTTGCAATAGGTTCACTTTGGCTAATGGTATAATTTCTTCTGGGGAAGCATAAAATCCGGTAGTGCCGATCTCCGGTGTCATGGCATACGCACGGGGTTTCGACGTATCTCCATACATGAAGTCATCGGAATTTCCACGCGTGGAATAACCGACAGTTTGAAGATCTGTTCCAATAGAATATCGATTGTTTGTCGACATATCGAAGGTCCATTGTCGGTATAACAGAGAATCATCGCTTTCTAAGGAACTGTACCCCCATGGGTAGATGATGTAATTGCCATACGTATGATAATTGAAACACGTTCGGATATTTCTAGTCAGCATGAAGTCCCGGATTGCCTGCGTTTCGGGTTCGGAGAATGGCGCCGTTCCTCGATATGTATCGCTTCCAAAAGAAGTGCTGGAACCTCCATTAGGAGCATTCCACATATCATACGTGCCGTAATTTCGGTTCAGATCGATTCCATAATATCCGCCGGCAAGCGGCCGGCGGTTCTTTCTCCACATATTACCTGCTCCATTAAATTCATATCCGTCTGGATTGACAAGTGGAATGAACCACAGTTGACGGTTATTCACCAGATATGTCGCTTCGGGATCTTTATTATAGTTTTCCAGCAGCCAATACATGTAATAGATGAGTCCGGTCATACCCTGAGGTTCTCGAGCATGATGGACTGCTGTGTATAATACTTCTGGTTCATTCGGTTCCGAGGTATTGGGATTATCCGAGATTTTTACAGCTATAATACTCCTATTTTCAATACTCATCCCAATCAGGATTGTATCAGAGATTAAGTGTGGATACAACTGTTTTAAAATTTTAAGATGATCCATCATCTCTTGCATCGTAAAGTGTCCTCCTTTACTGCCAAGGGAAAAATATTTCAGTGAATCACCGGTTTGTCTGGCTGGTGCGGATCGCTTCATGAGAGTGTTGGTATAATATTCATTCCAGTCCTGTATTAGGATGGAATATGGGATTGCGGCACGAGTCAATTGTTGTAGTTCGGTTGCACTCAAAAATAATGAAATCGATCCCCCGATCTCCCCGTCGAAGTGATCTACGGCAATGCCAAGATCATCGATGCGCCGCAGTTCGGCCATTGATGATACCGGGATCTCAACTTTACTGTACCGTTCTTGTGCAGGGAGCAGAATCGTGAATGCAAAAAGAACGATTAGATTTTTCATCGTGTCAGCACCATTATTTTTGTCGAGTGTTTACTGCCGGATTGTAATGTGTAAAAATATATCCCGCTGGGGAGTGCTGCCGCGGAAAATTCCGTAGAATAAGTTCCGGCACGGAGTGGTTGATCGATCAACGTTGCAACTTCCTGTCCCAGCGAATTAAAGACTTTAAGTGATGTATTATTTTCCTCCGGTAAGGAAAACGAGATTTTTGTTGATGGATTAAACGGGTTCGGAAAATTTTGCGACACAGCAAATTCTGTAGAGAGGGAAATATGTTGTTCAATTGCCGTGGGACTAATATTGGGCGTGAGAGAAACATACACTGTCTCCAACACTGCAGGATATGTATAGATCGATATCGTTTTTGTGACATATCCGCTTTTGGAAAAAGTTACCGTATGGTTTCCTTCAGCCGATCCGTATAAAAACTGACCGGAAAAATTCGTTGAATATGTCCTGTTCATTTCCTGAACTGTCACGGAAACATTTGTGAGTTTCAATTGTGTTGAAGCATCGACTACAGTGCCGGTAATTCTTCCCCCTTTTTTTTCTTTCACATTCAGCACATAAAGCCCGGTGTTCATATCAGATACGACGACCAACCCGGAAGGGAAATAAGGATAGACACCCCATGCACCTGCAAATACGGGAGGATTCGATATAGCAGGAGAGTATGTCCGGTAATAGGCAACCTCTATGGGAATCGAAGGGTTTGAAATATCGAGAACCCGAAATCCATCCGAATAATACGCGATATAAATAAAATCTCCCTTTACGAAAACATTGTGGATACTCTTCATCGGGCTAGATGTCCAAGTAGCAATCTGGACCGGATTTGTCTTATCAGAAATATTATAGATATGAAGATTAAATGGAAAATTTGCACTAGACCCTTCGGTAGCCACGAACATTGTTTTTCCGTCTTCACTCAACCACACTTGATGTGTCCGCCCTTCCGGAACGGTGGGCGTTTTGCTAATTACTTTGGATGATGTGAGTTGGTGATAGTGTCCTTTCACCGTAAAATCAACGATATCGAGCCTGCCAACGCCGATTGCGGCGGCGTATAATGTATCATTTCTGATAAAGGAGTCATGGACATAGGGATTGTTCCCTTTTCCGTATGATCCAACCTGTCGGGGATTCAGCGGATCGGTAATATCCAATACTTTTGTTCCGCCAAAATCATTGCCTCCGTTGATATACAGAAAGTTCTTTTCCACCGATATGGTATGTGCTCGATAATATTTTGTAATGGATCCTGTCGTGGAGTTCGTATCAATCCACACATATACTTTTTTGAACGAGGCGGAGTCTGGCAATGTACTAAGATCAATAATCTGGATGCCTGCTCGGCGGGTTACATCTGTTCCCTCGGCTCCGATATAGAGGTAATTTTTATATGTCCGGAATTCGTGATAATTATAGTTCGAAGTCGGTCCCATGAGAAAGGAAACTTCTTTTATTGGTTTGACGGAAATATCGACAATCGATGTTCCGTACTTAGTTCCAATAAAGGCATATTCCTTGTTCTTTATGGTATCTGTCCAACCCCAAACTTCAGAATAATTACTCGCAGAAGGATTAGCGCCGTAGCTGTTTATTTGATCGACGAATGAGACATTGTAACTGGTCTGTGCACTAATAAAAGTGAAGAGGCAAAGCCCTAATGTGATGGCAAGTTTCATTCAATAAAGGGTTTGTTTTCGCCAAGAATAATCCGAAGAGAACTATGTTTCGGACATGAATATGCTTAGAAAGTAACGAAAAAAAGGCTATTCGGAAAGCGTTACTTTACTCCAACCGCGGAGCGAATTGCAGAGATAAAGAGCATCTGCTTTCCTTAGGTCGTCAATGTTGATGATTTTCTCAGCTACGAGAGAATTTGTCCGTAATACTTCATTGCGAAAAACCCCCGGCAATACACCGGAATGTACGGGAGGAGTGGAAAGGAGCCTCTTATTTTCCACAAAAATATTGGAGATAGAACCTTCCGTGATTTCGTTCCGTTCGTTCAGGAAAAGATAATCGGCAATTCCTTCTTCCGTTGCTTTTTTTCGGTACTTCTCATACAGTGTACGATTTGTTGTCTTATGATAGAGGAATATATTGGACGAGTCTGTTCGCTCTTCTGCTATTTTTATTATAGAAGTCAGCGGAAGAGAATATTCTTTTGCTTCGAGAGTGGGGATTCCTGTTCGGGAAAGTAATACGCGAACCCGATACAGTATGTTCTGTTGAAATGTTCGTTCTGCAGCTCTCAAAACATCTTTGATTACTTCCGCCAAATAGGGAATCTGAAAATACTCTGCCGATCCGCTCATCCGTTCCAAGTGACGGTCGAGAAATGTATATTCGCGATTCCACAGGATCGTTTCAAATAATTGAAACTCCGGTTGTTCATTTAGCAGAAACGCTCCCTTTAGCCTGCATTCGTCGTATTCTATTTCCGGTTCAGAATCATACACGATGCCGCTCCCGACCCCCATCACTCCATGCTGATCGGATATGGTAACCGTACGGATCGCAACGTTGAAGACCGAGCGATCGTCCGGAGCGATATAGCCGATAGCACCGCAATACACTCCCCGTGGGAGGCGCTCCAACTTGTTAATAATCTGCATCGTGCGGATCTTCGGTGCGCCTGTTACCGAACCGCAGGGGAAGAGTGCTCTAAAAATTTCATAGTATGAAACGCCGCTCATCAGCCTGCCCGTGACGGTCGATGTCATTTGCAAAACAGTTTCGTATCGTTCAATCGCATACATGTCTTTCACTTCAACGGAACCGATCTCGCAAATCCGGCCGATATCGTTTCGCAACAGATCGACAATCATCAGATTTTCACTTCTGTTTTTTTCGTCGTTCTTTAACCAATTGGAAAACCGTTGATCTTCTTCGCTGTTTCTTCCGCGCCGGCAGGTTCCTTTCATCGGTTTCGTGATGATGGAAGAACCTTCTCTCCGAAAAAATAACTCCGGTGAGAAGGAAAGTATCTGTGCGCTGCCGAGATTCAAAAATGCACCGAAGGGAACATGTTGTTTACGGCGAAGGGAGAAGTAGAGATCGCGTGGATCGTTTTTAAAAGAAAATTCAAAACGATCGGTAAAGTTCACCTGATAAGTATCTCCGTCTGCAATATAGTTTTTCAGCGTGTGAACGGTTGCATGATATTCATCTTTCCCGATTGACAACAGTGGATTCATTACGTCATCTAGTTTTTCTGCAGCGATTTCATCCAGTATGCGAGAACCTGCTTCCGTCGGAGCGGTATACACACCAAACCAGACGAGCGGTAGCGAACCGGAATTTGTGTACGACGGAAGAATTGTATCAAAATGATAACCACATTCATACGCTACATATCCGGCAATCCAATGTCCTTGTGCTCGGTGTTGTTCTATGCGGCGGAATAGGTCTGGAATTTCTTCAAGTTGGTATGCGGTAAGTATTTCAACAGGTGAATAAAAAAGAAAGTGTTTTTTATTTTGCGGATCCTGCCGTGAAGATTCCAGCAGAACAGTGCCCGGAGTTTGTAGGTGTGAAAAAAGAAAAGCACGGTCAGGTGATTGACCGTGCTGTAATGTGTCATTCCGGTTATCCAACTAGCTGTTCCAGATTGGCCTTCAGTTTTTGAATGGTCTGCTCGAAATTCTGCTGCTTGTTCTTTTCTTTTTCAATCACATCGGGGGCGGCTTTGCCCACGAAATTCTGATTGTTCAGTTTCGACATCACGCCGCGCAGTTGCCCTTCCAGACGGTCGATTTCTTTTTGCAGACGGTCCCGTTCGATTCCGGTGTCGATTAATCCTTTGAGAGGAATAAAGATTTCCTGACCATTCACTACAGAGCTGGCGGAATACCCCGGTTTCGTCAATGCCATGCCGATGGTCATTTCATCGAGCCGGAGAAGTTTTTGCAGAGCGTTCCGGTTGTTTTCCAGGATGGTCTGTTTTTCAAACTCGTTGCAGCTGGCAACAAACGCGATTGTTTTCGACATCGGAATGTTCATCTCGCTTCGGATTTGCCGTACCGCGATGATCACATTCTGCAGGAAATCCATCTGTCGCTCAATCGTTGCGTCGATCTGCGCTTCCGTTGCAGACACCTGGGGCATCATGGTCCGCATGATCGTTTCGTCGGGTTTCCGTTCGGATAAGTGCTGAAAAATCTCTTCCGTTACATACGGCATAAACGGATGAAGCAGTTTCAATGTCTCTTCGTAAATTTTCAACGCGCGGGTGATGATTGAGCGTTTTAACTGCACATCGGAAGTTTCCTGCATACGGTTCTTCACAAACTCAACATACCAGTCGCAGAAATCTTTCCAAAGAAAATCGTATAACAGTTTTACCGCATCGTTGACACGGAAATTGTTCATTGCCGCAGACACATCGCGGACGGTGGAACTGAACCGCGAGATAATCCATCGATCGGTCATATCATCGGAGACGTTTGCCGATGCAATCTGTAATCCTTCAATCGGTGGAAGCTGGTCGCGGTGCATCATCAGGAACCGTCCGGCGTTCCAGATTTTATTCGCAAAGTTTCTGCCGATCTCGCACTTTTCATTATCATACAGCACATCCTGTCCGACGGGAGCGATGAACAGTACGGTGAACCGCAGTGCATCCGCACCGTATGTGTTGATAACATCAATCGGATCGGGAGAGTTGCCGAGCGACTTGCTCATCTTTCGTCCGGATGCATCACGGATGAGACTGGTGAAATAGACATGTCGGAAGGGGACTTCGCCTTTAAACTCTAATCCCGCCATGATCATTCGTGCTACCCAGAAGAAAATAATGTCCGGCGCTGTCACCAGTACATCGGTTGGATAAAAATATTTCAGATCGTCCGTCTCATTCGGCCAGTTGTGTACTGAAAAGGGCCACAGCCAGGAGGAGAACCAGGTATCGAGCACATCGTCATCCTGTTTTAGATCGGATGCGCTGTATTGAGAACCTTTAGCTTTTAATTTTTCAGCCGCCTCTTTCGCATTACGGGCAACAATAATGCTGCCATCCGGCAGGTAATATGCCGGAATTCGATGACCCCACCACAACTGGCGTGAGATACACCAGTCGCGGATATTCGTCATCCAATGTTCATACGTTTTTGTGAAACGTTCCGGATAAAATTTGATTGTTCCGTCTTTTACCACTTTCAGCGCTGGCTCGGCAAGCGGTTTCATTTTTACAAACCATTGATCGGAGAGATATGGTTCTATCACCGTGTCGCAACGGTAACAATGTCCGACAGTATGTACATGATCCTCGATCTTCACCAGGCACTGCAGTTTCTCTAGTTCGCGCAGAAGTTCGCGGCGGCATTCGTACCGGTCCAATCCCTGATATTTCGGTGGAACATTGTTATTCATTTTGGCCGAAGTATCCATCACAATAATCTGCGGAAGATTTAATCGGATGCCGGTCTGGTAATCGTTCGGATCGTGCGCGGGAGTTATTTTTACGGCGCCGGTGCCGAATGATGGATCGACAAAATCATCCGCCACGATCGGAATGACTCGGTTGGCAATTGGAACGACGGCATTTTTGCCGATTAATTCTTTATAGCGTTCATCTTTGGGATTAACAGCCACAGCGGTATCGCCGAGCAGTGTTTCCGGACGGGTTGTAGCTACAACAATATATTCATCCGAATGTTCGATTTGATATCGGATATGCCATAAATGTCCTTTGCTCTCGACCCCATTCACTTCGTCATCGCTAAGTGCCGTTTGTTCTCGTGGACACCAGTTGACGATATACTTTCCTTTGTAGATTAACCCCTTATCGTATAACTGCACGAACACTTCTTTAACAGCATTGGAGAGACCTTCGTCCATCGTAAAGCGCTCACGATCCCAGTCGCACGACACACCGAGTTTTCGCAGCTGAGTATTAATTGTGCCGCCGTATAACGTTCTCCAATCCCACACACGTTCGATGAACTTTTCGCGGCCCAGTTCTCGCAGCGATGTGCCTTCTTTCCTCAGTGCTTTTTCCACGACATTTTGTGTGGCAATGCCGGCATGATCGGTTCCGGGAATCCAGCATGCTTCGAATCCCTGCATTCGGTTCCAGCGGGTGAACACATCCTGTAGAGTATTGTTCAGAATGTGGCCCATATGCAGGATACCGGTAATGTTCGGCGGAGGGATCACGATTGTATGCGGAGTTTTATCAGGATTTATAGTCGCATGGAAGAAGCCGCTTGATTCCCACCATTGGTAGAGTTTATCTTCGACGTCTTGAGGATTATAGATTTTTGCTAGTTCTGACATATAGTTGAAGCAATTCAATAATTATTGCGGAATTTATTTGCGAAATATTATTGAATGTAAGTCAATTTCTTGATAAATACCAATAACCATAGCCTTTTCACATCAGGAAGGTATTGTATGATCATTGCATTCCGTAAATTCTTATTTTTTGTCTTCTTAATTCCCCTTTCGATGCTGTCGCAGGACATTCTCGCTGTTGAACGATCTACGTACATTAACGCAGCCAGTGATAACCAATTTTTTTCAACTGGCTTTACGCTTCCAAGGGGGTATAAACTTCCCTCAGGCGATACTGCGTGGACAACATTAAGCAGTGCCCGCGGTCTGTGGGTGTCGGATGATCTTGATAAGAATGGGAAACCTGAATTGATCATTACGGATTATTCATATACTGGCAGAGTGCACGTCTTTGAATCGGCGGGGAATGATTCCCTTCAATGGGTGTGGTCATCTCCACGTTTGGACCTACTTGGTGGATATGGTCCCGGTGGAATTAGTACACCCCGCGCGGTACGGACCGGCGATCTTGACGGTGATGGGAAGGGAGAAATTGTTTTTCCACGGGAAGGCTTTGGTGTTTTGATCTTTGAGTGGGATGGTGTTGTGGGAAGTCATAAATTCGGAACAAAACCATCCGGCATAGCAACGACAAACGTCAATCCCTCTGGCGGGATCGGGATGCGGTTTGAACAATTCGAAGTGACCGATATCGATAACGATGCCTATGATGAACTCATTATTCCAAGCAACATTGCCGGCACTGCAACCGACGATGTGTTTATCCTTCACGCAGTTGGAAATTGGGATTTTGAAGAACCGGGTTTTTCTTCTATTGAAATTGAATGGAGCACCGGCTTCAAACTTGCATCGCTTGGCGGTCCTTCACCGTACAGTGTCACCACGGCAGATCTCAATGGTGACGGTAAAAGAGAGATTGTCGCACATACCTGGAATATGGGGAACTATTTTGTGATCAGGGTGTTGGGACCGGATTCATATTCGCTACCTTCCAGTTATTACCATCAAACTACCCCCGATGATAAAGTAGCTTTATTCGGCGGCACTGTTGGGGATTTGGACAATGACGGAAATGACGAAGTATACTACGCGTGGTATAACCTCTCTCTGCCGGCTTCAACTGGATCGATCAGTGTCGTTAATTATGACAAAACAGACAGTCTGATTGTCGCCGGACCCGGTCACACAAAGTTCATCGCGTCTGGACAGTCGACTGAATATTTGATGAAACCGATCATCGCCGATCTGAACAATAACGGGAAAAAAGAAATTGTCACAGGATGGATGTACCCTTACAACATCGTTGCCTATGAATATCAAGGCGGACCGATCGATGACTCCCTCAGTTACACAAAATATATTGCCTATAGCGGCAGTATCTTCGGAGCCAGCTCGCTGGAGATACGGGATTCGCTGGGGATAAAAAAGGATACAATCGTAAAAGCGGGGGGAGAATTCATGACAAAACCATTCCCGCCAATGGACTTTGACGGTGATGGACGACAGGAGATCATTACCACGCTTCAGGGTGCAACAGACCCGATCAGTACGATCTTATCGCATTATACGGTTGAAGGCTCAGTGATTGTCGATTCTGGCAAATTGATACCAAATCCTTCACCATTTATGGTACGTTCGTTGGAATTGAATAAAAAACTGGAACCGGTCATTCATAACGTCATCTTCAGGGCTGATATGAACAGGCTGATCAAACAAGGATTCGATCCGATAAACGATTCACTGCAGGTATCAGGTTCCTTCAATGGTTGGCAGACTGCGGTATTGTTGTCTCCGGGAGAGGGAAATATTTTTTCTGGCATGGTTATGATCAATGATATTGCCGGAAAGACTATGGAATACAAATTTCATGCACTGCCGAAAGGGAAGTTCTCTCACGACGGACAGGAGTACGGACCCAATCGAAAATTCACGTTTGGCCAAATGGATCAAACATTGCCGCTCATCGATCCGTTCATAAATGTGCTTGGAGAGATCACGTTCCCAACACCGAAAATCGAGTTCATTCGGGATGTGCTTGACGATAACGGTAAACAGGTTTCTGTTTCATGGAGCGTTCCTGTCCCGCCGGCTTCAAACGGTGTGCAGAAATTCGGTGTGTGGAGAAAAGACGACATCTGGACATTTGTCGGCCAGTCACTGGTGTTAGATGATACAGTCTATGCATCAATCGTTCCGGTGATTTATGATTCGACAAAAACGCATGGAATGTTTTATTCTACGTTTAGAATCTCGGCACATGGCACCGCTTCCGAATTATTTTCCATCTCTGCGCCGGACAGCGGATACTCTGTTGATAACAGGAGACCTATGGTCCCGAGCGGATTAATTGCCTCGTATGCGGTTATTAATGGCACCAAAGCAGTTATGCTGTGGTGGAATGATGTTGCTGACAATGATCTGCATTTTTATCAAATTTACCGTGACACAATTCCTAATTTTACGATAGGAATTGGCAATATTTTGGAGAATGTTGCGGATTCAACGTTCCGCGATGTAACGGTGAATGAAAAGACTCGATACTATTACAAGGTCATCGCTGTAGACTATTCCGGCAATATCAGTTTCCCCTCTACAGAGATTTCAGTAATGACGACATCGGTTGAAGTGGGACGTGAAATTCCGACGTCATATTCTCTTTCTCAAAATTTTCCGAATCCCTTTAATCCTTCAACCACAATATCATACAGAGTACCCGAAGAAAGTGATGTGACACTTATTGTGTATGATGCTCTCGGAAGAATTGCGAGATTGATTTTGAACGCCCGGGTGCAGCCGGGAGAGTATTCGCAGGAATGGCATGCGGGTGATCTGGCAAGCGGAATGTATATATATCGGATGACGGCGATTCCGCGGAGCGGGTCGAACAGTACTTTCACCCAGGTGAAGAAATTGATGTTGATGAAATGAGTGCCAAGCAAAGCTGTTCCCACACTATTCGGGTGAAATCCCAAACATGGTAAAATTCTGAAACCATGTAGCGGGGAGTCAGTATAGAGTTGGAAACGACTCTATAATAAGCGACTCGACAGCATAGTCTGAAAAGGACGCAACGCAAATAATCAGGTTGTAACGAAAGTGAACGCAGAGGTAGACTCGAAAAGATCAAAGTTGAGGTGGACGAGTCCCTATTTTATAGACGAAGTCAATAATCATCGTGCCGAGCAACAGAGCGTAGTCCATTGCGGGCAGAAGGGCGATGACACCTTCGGGGTATGAGCGACGACAAGATCAGAAAGAATGGAACGGAACTTGGGAAGTCCTCGCCGACCTCACACCCGTACAGTCCAAGTGCGGAAGAAGAGAGAAGGTTTACCTCTAAGGAAACGAAATGGTGAATCGTTGGCAGGATGGCGGCTGAGACCGTTGTATCGATGATGTTCCGCGAAAGCGGAACGGAGAAAAGGGCATCTGCTGAATTTAAGCATTTAAAGAACGGACAAAGCATGTATTATCCTGCAAAGGATTAATCAACCCGAATCAACTTTAGGATGTGTAGAGAATGCTGTCCCGTAAATGGGATCATAGCTGTCTAAAATAAAACCATTATTGACAAAAATTTATCGAAACGAGTGAATGTATGGAAGATATGTTATGTTGAGAAAAGTAAGCCCTCCCCTACATTTCTTACTGAGTTGGATGAGATGTGGGAGGGAGCGAAATTTAGGAGGATTGAGCGAGCTTTTTCTCCCCTACCAAGGTGGAGATACAGAGGGGGGTCTGAAATCATGAAGGGACTTTTGATGGAGTTTTTTGCTATCTACGGACAAGTGCGAACGGGATTCATCGCGCGCGTTACATTTCGCAAGGGGTTCTTTTGCTTCTTTTCTTGTGCCGACCAAATCTTTATACCATGTCGGCATTCCTTCGGAACCCCGTCAAGAAAAGAAGGAATAAGTTTTTCTCTTGTATGATTTATTTTGGACAAGTATGAAATGGGATAAAGATTCAGGAAAGCCGTGCGAGGGAAAACTTCATGCACGGTTTGACGAAGGGTTAAGGAGAAACAGTGTTGTTACGTTTACTGCGCTCCATTTTCCTACTCTACAGTCGAAGCAAGAACGGCCGTCCGTCTATTCCCGCGTAGCAAATTGAAGAAACATTGTCCGAAGATCGGTATAGATGCCGTCAGCGTTGTGAAGGCATTTCTTGTGTCAGCGTTCAAGTGCCAAACTTAAGGCAGTTGTCAGTTTCAGCACGTCTTTGGTTGTCTTATCCAAGCGGTCGCTGACGATCCTGAGAATATTTTTAAGGATGACATATCCGATTTCCTTATCCTGTTCGGTTAATTGGAAAAAGGAATCGCGTTCCAATACGGCGATAGAGCAGTGTGTTTTGGCAATGACGCTTGCCGTACGTTCATTCTTTTCGTCAAATAATCCCATTTCACCAAAAAAAGCGTGATCATTCGCGGTGAGTTTATTAAGCATCTTGTCCCGTTGATCCATCCCTGCACCGGAGATTTTCAGGAGAAGCGTGCGCGACACTTCCACTTCTCCATCCAATAGTATAAACAATTCGCTTCCCTGTTCATTCTCTCGGATGATGAAGGAACCCTGCGTCACAGTGCGGATCGTCATAATGGATCGCACCTGTTCCATCTTCTCTTTCGGTAAACCGGTGAAGAGTGGAATTTTTTCTAAGAAGCCAATGTCGAGTGTTTTCATTCTACGGTCCCAAGGATTACGGCGATATCTTTTTTCTGTAGTACATAATCGAACGGAGGATTGATGTTTACACGGGTACCCGATTTTTCCGACACGTTAATTCCCGCTTCGCGGAATTTCCGCTCGATAAATGCATCAATGGCGGACGTATCATGCGATAGAATGTCACTGAGGTTGACTGACTCTTCTTCGTTCACCAAACCAAGGATGGTCCAATTCTTTGTCTGCTTGAACTCCATAAACAGTTCGCCGAATGTTTTTCCGACGAAATGTTCCGGCACGGAGACACGGTAGACGTCGTTTCCCCGTTCATAATCCAGCATCTCACTGGCTACTTGCGCGGTGCCGGGAAACATGATGTGGTTCGCCAGAAAAAAGGCCGTATGTTGGTCGCTAACGATTACTTCGTCCGCATTTGCCCGCTTAACGTGTTGTCGATTCTCTCGATTTAGAATGTGAGCGCACACTTTCAATTTGGGATTTAGCGATTTCATTGCAAGGATGGAGAGCAGCGTCTTTTCGTCTGCGCCGGCACTCCCTGCATCCGGAACAACAAGCGCCGACACGGCAGATTTTACATTTGCCCGGTTCAGGATCGTCTCCCGAGAAAAATCCCCGCGGACAAACTTGATCTCAATATTTTGATAGGCATTAATGACGGTTTCAATTTTTTCCGGCGACGCTTCATTTACCAGCACGACCTGCATTTGTTTGCCGTGCGACCGATCGAAGATCCGGAGAACATCTTCCGCTTGCGGATTCCATCCGCATAATAGCGTATGCTGTGTAAAGTCGATATCCTGCAATCCTTGGCTCTCCTTAATTTTTCGTGCAACAAACACCGATGAAATTGTAGCGGTAAATAGTGAAATTAAAATCACGCCGCTGAGAATGGTGAGTGACGCAAAAATCCTCCCAAGATCCGTTTTTGGAACGATATCTCCGTATCCCACTGTCGCAACGGTGACAATAGACCACCACACTGCATCGCCATAGTTCCTGTACATTTCTGGATTATTGCGATGTTCAAAGAAGAATACGACTGCCGCGGTCAGATTGATCACCACAAAAATGGCAATGGCCATCTGCACCAGCTGATTCCTGCGCAAAATCCTTAGGGCATGTTTTACTGTAGGAAAGGACTTCATTGTATTGTGTGTTGAATCGTTCCGACTCCGGGAATTGTCGCCGTTAGCTGGTCTCCAACACCAACCTGCGCAACGCCCTCTGGAGTTCCTGTGTAAATTATATCTCCTTCCTCCAATGTAAAAATAGAAGAGAGGTAGGAGATTAATACTTCGATTCTGAAAATCATATGCTGTGTATTGGACTGCTGTCGTATTTCTCCGTTCACTGTCAGCGTAATGTCAAGAGTATGCGGATCGATGATTGACGAAGCTGAGATAAACGGAGAGAGTGGTGCTGAAGTATCAAATCCTTTCGCTACCGTCCAGGGATTTCCCGCCTTCTTTGCATCAGACTGGCGGTCGCGCATGGTCATATCCAATCCGACGCCGTATCCCGCCACATGATCCATCGCAGATGACAGGGGAATATTTTTCCCGCCCTTACCAAGTAACACTGTCAATTCAATTTCGTGGTGCACGTTGGACGACATGGAAGGAATGATGATCGGTTCACCGTTTGTGATGACAGCTGAGGTTGGCTTTAAAAAGATAACCGGTTCTTTGGGAACGTCGCCTCCCATTTCTTTTGCATGATCGGCGTAATTTTTCCCGATGCAGAAAATATTATTGAGACGGAATTCTTTTCCGGTGGGTAACAATTTTACAGTTTTCATATATGAGAATATAAAAAAACTGGAGGAGAATTGAAATAACTATGAAACTCTATCATTTTTGATTAAATTTTGGTAGAAATTTTCTCTTTGAAAGGATTTGCAGTGGCCTCAACGTATAAAAAAGCGGGTGTAGATATCGATGCCGGAGAAGCAGTCATCCATCGAATTAAACGATCCGTCCGTTCGACATTCACTAAAAATGTGTTGACGGACATCGGCATGTTCGGCGCATTTTACGAAGCGAAATTTCCCGGAATAAAAAATCCGGTGCTGGTATCGAGTGTGGATGGGGTTGGAACGAAACTGAAAGTCGCCTTCGGTATGAAACGGTATGATACAGTCGGACAGGATCTTGTGAATCATTGCGTAAACGATATTGCAGTGTGCGGCGCCATACCGCTCTATTTTATGGACTACTTTGCCACGGGAAAATTGGCTCCGAATATCGCCGCTGATGTCATCGGCGGATTTGCGAAGGCGTGTAAAGAGAATCATTGTTCGATTATCGGCGGGGAAACGGCCGAAATGCCAGGATTTTATCCCAAAGGGGAGTTTGATATTGCCGGTACGATTGTTGGTGTGGTGGATAAGGCGAAGATTGTGAATGGGAAAGGGATCAAAAAAGGAGATGTGCTGATTGGTCTGCCGTCGACCGGCTTACATACCAATGGATATTCGCTTGCCCGGCATGTTCTTATTCCGAAATTTTCTCTAAAGAAAAAATTTACTGAACTCAACGGGACGCTTGGTGACTCCCTATTGGCTGTGCATCGGTCGTATCTCGATTCGATCCGTGCTGTAACAGCAAAAGGTCTGGTAAAAGGAATGTCGCATATTACTGGCGGAGGTATCATCGGGAATACAATGCGGATTATTCCCAAAGGACTGAATTTAAAGATTGATTGGTTTGCATGGCAGCGCCCTTTTATCTACGATCTGATACAGTCAGTTGGACAGGTTCCTGAATACGATATGACACGTACATTCAATCTGGGAATCGGATTGATTGTTGTTGTGGACAAAAAGAATGTTGGTGCGGTGATAAAGGTTCTTACCGGAAAGAAAGAACTTCCGGTTATTATCGGAGAAGTTCGGTAATCAGAAAAAATGTTTGACCTGCCGACGTTCTTTATGCAACAGGTTTTTATAACTATAACCGGTGAAACGCCTATCATTCAGGGATCTTATTATATTCTGCAGATTTAATGCTGTCAATAGCGGAGGTAACATCGGTGATAAATAATTTCCACACCTGTGGATTTTGAGAAAGTTCTTCCGCTGCTTTTTTGAATTCGTCCTGATGTATTCCTTTTTTCTCAAAAAACTCCTTCACGAGAACCTGATAATTGGAGTCAATTTCCCGTTTGTCAATTTTTTGTTTTTCATATACCAATGTCAATTCTGCGTAGGTGTTGACGAACTCTTTCTTGTACGTTCGTCCCGGTTCCGAAACACACCCTCCTGTTGCCAATGCAAAAATTAGTATCCATATTGCGCGGATTCTTTGGTTCTGTGTGATGATCATAGGTTCAGTCAATCTCTGTTCTTGATTATGTAGCTCATTCTTTCTATATTTGTGACACTTTTGTATTAAAATCATTCAATTTTCCCTAAAAGTAAAGGATTTTCCCAGATTTATGGCCACTACTGCAGACCTCAAGAACGGCGTATTCATACGTTTTAACGGCGAGTTACATATCGTTGAAGAGCATCAGCACCGCACTCCCGGAAATTTGCGTGCATTTTATCAGGTAAAAATGCGTAACATGCGCCACGGCCGGGTGGTGGAGAACCGTTTCCGTTCTGGTGAAGAAATTGAATTGGTTCGCGTAGAACGGAAAAAATATTCCTATCTATATCATGACGGCCAGAGTTATAATTTTATGGATCAGGAATCGTATGAACAGATTCCAGTGGAAGAAACGCTGCTAGGTGTTGGAGCGAAATATTTGAAAGAAGGAGAGATCGTCGAAATTATGTTTGATGGTACTCAACCGATCGGTGCGGAACTGCCATTTAACGTTAATTTAAAAATTGTCGAAACTGTTCCCGGCGTTAAAGGAGACACGGCAACTGGAGCAACGAAACCGGCGAAAGTTGAATCGGGTGCTACCGTAAATGTACCGCTCTTTATCAACGAAGGCGATATGATTAAAGTGGATGTGCGGACAGGACAATACTTAGAACGTGTGAAACAGTAACATTCTCACCATTCATCCAATATTCTCGGAGATTCAATGGACCTAAAATATGTCAAGCAGCTTCTGGAGATGGTTGAAAAAAGTGCTGTGAACGAGATCGAGCTGGAAGAGAAGGGAAACAAAATCCGCATTACGAAATCCGCATCACAGAACGTAATTTCTGCTCCAGCATATCAGATGGCAATGCCGGCCGTAGCCCCTGGTACCGCACCGGCTGCTCCTGCCGTTCAGCCATCGGCAAAACCTGCGCCTGCGGATTCGAAAGCCTATCACGAAGTAAAGTCACCAATTGTTGGAACATTCTATCGTTCCCCGTCGCCGGACGCCGCACCGTATGTGGAAGTTGGTTCAAAAGTGAAACAAGGCGGCACCTTGTGCATTGTTGAAGCAATGAAACTGATGAATGAAATAGAGAGTGATGTCACCGGTACGATCGTAAAAATTAATGTTGAGAACGGGAAACCGGTCGAATACGGACAAGTCCTCTTTTTAGTTGAACCGTAATATTTTTCATCCATGGGCGAGCGCTTCGGAACGGTCAATCGATCGATGCGCCCATCTGTGGATTTTTATTTATGGAGTAACTGAGTGATTAAAAAAGTACTCATAGCAAACCGCGGTGAAATTGCCCTGCGCATCATTCGTGCCTGCAAAGAAATGGGGATTAAGACGGTTGCCGTCTATTCCGAAGCAGATAAATATTCGCTTCATGTACGGTTTGCCGACGAAGCAATCTGTATCGGTCCAGCTCCCAGTAAAGAAAGTTATCTGAAGATTCCTCGTATTATGGCGGCTGCAGAAGTGACCGGCGCCGATGCAATCCATCCCGGTTACGGGTTTTTGGCGGAAAACGCTAACTTTGCGGAAATTTGTATCTCTTCCGGCATCACATTCATCGGTCCGACGCCGGAGATGATCAATGCCATGGGGGATAAGGCGTTTGCCAAGGATACGATGCGGAAAGCGAATGTGCCGGTTGTGCCGGGAAGCGACGGCATCATCAAGGATGCCGAAGAAGCAAAACGATTAGCAAAAGAGATTGGCCTTCCGGTAATAATTAAAGCCACGGCCGGCGGCGGCGGACGCGGCATGCGTATTGTCCGCGATCTGGATGAAGTGGAAAAATCGTTCAACACTGCCAGCGCCGAAGCAGAGTCCGCATTCGGAAACGGCGGCTGTTACATCGAAAAATATCTTGAAGAACCTCGACATATTGAGATTCAGCTGCTGGGTGATAAATTCGGTAATGTGATTCATCTCGGCGAGCGTGATTGTTCTGTTCAGCGCCGACATCAAAAACTGATTGAAGAATCTCCTTCCCCTGCGGTGGACGAAGCATTGCGCGAAAAGATGGGTGCGGCAGCAGTCCGCGGTGCAAAGAGCGTAAAATATCTCGGTGCAGGAACCATCGAGTTTCTTTTGGACAAACACCAGAATTTTTATTTCATGGAAATGAACACCCGTATCCAGGTGGAACACTGTGTCACCGAAATGGTGACCGGGGTCGATTTGGTAAAAGAACAGATCAACATCGCGAACGGGAAAAAACTTCATGTAAAAAACATCAAGTTAAACGGCCACGCAATCGAGTGCCGATTGAATGCTGAAGATCCGAACCACGACTTCCGTCCATCACCCGGAAAAATTACCAGCCTGCATTTCCCCGGCGGAAACGGCATACGGATTGACTCACACGTATATGCGGATTATCAAATTCCGCCGTTTTATGATTCAATGATCGGCAAATTGATTGTGCATGGGAAAACGCGTGAAGAAGCGATCAATAAAATTTCCATGGCATTGGATGAGACGATCATTGAAGGAATCAGCACAACGGTGCCGTTCCACAAAAAAGTGATGAAGAGCGAACAATTTCGGAGTGGAGTGTTCGACACGAAATTTATTGAAACATTTATATTCAAAGATTGATCATTAACTCAGATATTTCAAATCAAGAAGATTTGGAATATCTCAAACAAAAGGACAGCGTATGAACTTCCCAGAAACATTGAAATATACAAAAGACCACGAATGGATCCGGATTGAAGGCAATGTCGGAACGGTCGGCATCACCGAATATGCTCAGGGCGAACTTGGGGATATCGTATTCGTCGAACTTCCTTCCATCGGCAAAAAAGTGGAAGCAGGACAAACCTTCGGAACGGTTGAGGCGGTAAAAGCGGTTTCCGATCTGTACTCTCCGGTTACCGGAGAAGTGAAAGAAGTGAACAAAGAGATTCAGGACTCACCTGAACTTGTTAATAAAGAACCATACGAACGCGGTTGGATGATTAAAGTGACGCTGGCCAATGCTGACGAGTTGAAAAACCTGTTGGATGTTGAAGCGTACAAAAAACTGATCGCGAAATAAGGAGCAGTGCCTATGTCAGTCAATATCGTTGAACTACTCGGAGCGGATGCCAAAAATCTGCTCGATCATAAATGTACTACAATTCCGAAAGAATCGATCCACGTTCCGTCACCATCGTTCGTGGACGATATCTTCATCAACACAGACCGTCCGACACCAGTCCTGAAAAGCATTCAACAACTATTCGGTGCAGGCCGTCTGTCGAACACCGGTTATCTTTCCATTCTTCCCGTGGATCAGGGAATTGAACACAGTGGCGGAGCATCGTTCGCAAAAAACCCGATTTATTTCGACGGAGAGAATATCGTAAAACTCGCGATCGAGGGAGGATGTAACGGTGTTGCTTCTACGCTCGGCGTGCTCGGATCTGTTGCGCGGAAATACGCGCATAAGATTCCGTTTATCCTGAAATTTAATCACAATGAATTTATGTCCTATCCGAACACATACGATGAATCGCTGTTTGCCAGTATTAAACAAGCGTGGGATATGGGTTGTGTTGCTGTCGGTGCAACAGTGTATTTCGGTTCGCCGGAATCACGCCGCCAGATCTGGGAAGTCAGTCAGATGTTTCAGCAGGCGCACGAATTAGGTATGGGAACGATTCTGTGGTGTTACACACGAAACAATGCCTTTAAGACAAAAGAAAAAGATTATCACGTCTCTGCAGATTTGACAGGACAAGCGAACCACCTTGGCGTAACGATCGAAGCAGATATCATTAAACAGAAACTTCCGGAAAACAACGGCGGTTATAACGCCCTCAACATGAGCGGTTCCAGCTACGGAAAAATCGACAAACTCGTGTATGAAAAATTGTCGAGCGATCATCCGATTGACCTGACACGGTATCAAGTGGCGAATTGCTACATGGGCCGCGCCGGTTTGATCAATTCGGGGGGAGCTTCCGGTGCGAATGATCTTGCAGATGCAGTAAAAACAGCAGTAATCAATAAACGCGCCGGCGGTATGGGTTTAATCTCCGGACGGAAAGCATTCCAGAAACCGATGAAGGACGGCGTTACGCTACTGAACGCTATTCAGGATGTTTATCTTTCCAAAGACGTTACCATTGCGTAATAAGTATTTTTGTGGGACACCGTAATTTGGTGTCCTACAATATTAATTCAGAGGAAATTCCGCATATAATTTTTGATAAACGGTTACAATGTGAAGCGTCATCTGCTGCAGTTTGCATCGTGACGCTTTTTTTATTTTCCCCCTGTTATGCCCGCCTGAACGACATTGTCGGGCAAGCATGTCTTTGGCGGATTTCTATTTAGACGATACCCGATAGAATCACTCGGGCATGACGAAAATTATTCTCAGTTACGTGAATGAAAAAATATTCCTGTATTATCTTTGATATGGACGGCACGTTGACACAAACGAATCAATTGATTTACGATTCGTTTAATCATATTGCCGCAAAATATTTAAACAAAACACTGACAAACTCCGAAATTCACGCTCTTTTCGGTCCGCCGGAACAAGGTGCGGTGGAAAACATGATCGGCAAGGAACATATAATAGAAGCGATGGACGATTATTATCGATTTTATCAAAACGAACATAGTACACTTGCAAAAATTTATCCCGGAACCATCGATGTACTGAAGTATCTGCATTCTCACGGTATACGGATTGCGTTGTTCACCGGAAAAGGAAGACGGACGACCGATATTACGCTCGAACAATTCGGGATAAGTGCGTACTTTGATATGACAATTACGGGTGATGATGTTGAAAAATTTAAGCCGTCTGGCGACGGGATTCGAAAAATTCTGCAGCAGTTTTCACTCGTACCGGACAAGGTGCTGATGGTCGGCGATGCGGTTGCGGATTTTAAAGCATCGCGTGAAACCGGAGTGGACATTGCATCGGTGTTGTGGGATTCGTACGGGAAAGACGATGTGATAAATTTATCGCCGGATTATCTGTTTCACGATGTACAAACGTTTTTCGATTGGTTGAAACGTATCTATGCATAACGATTACTTTCGCACCACACCTGCAAGGGAGAACACATGAGAATTATAGTGATGATGTTCGTTGTCGCGATGACGGCGAATACTCAGGTTGAAATCTTCGGATTGAGAACCTATGCGAATGATGACGAATATCGTCCGCCGATCATTGCACGGGGAGAACAAGTCACCATCGAATTCGATGTAACAACGTTGATGCCTCCAAATCTTCATATCCTTTTCAAACATGCATCGAAGGATTGGATGATCGACAACAATGTGTATGCGAATAATCCTTCGAATATCAGATCGGAAGTGTTGTTGTACAGTACCGCACCTACAGGTGTGTATCAATACAAGTATCGGTTCAAAAATTCGTTTCCGAACGGCAATAATCTTGTCTCGTTCGTATATTCCGGGAATTATTTTTATCAGATTGTAGATCATGATGCCGGTGATCAGATACTGGCAGTCGGGAAATTTATCGTTGCCGAATCTTCTGTGCCGGTGACGATTGCAATTGAAAATAAATATCATTCGGAATATGTGTCGCCGTTGAATCAAATGAATTTCGTCAGCGTTGATGTTGCGCTTCCTTTTGAGTACAAAGCCGGAGATGACAACGGCATCTACTATCCTGATGTAAAAAATGTTGAAATTATCAAGAACTGGAACATCCATCAACCGTTCAACATCGATCAGGAAGACAACGATCCGGAAACTTTTGTGGAAAATTTCACAAAGCCGGTAAAAACATTTTGGAAACGCGACGTAATGGCCGGGAATGAATACCGCCGGCTTGATCTGTCGTCGATTGCTTTCTATCCGAATAATCGCCTTGTGATTTTACGGGACAATCCAGATGTCTCCCGTTTTCAGTGGCAGGGAAAACCGGATGCAAATGGAGCGTCAAAAATAAAAGCATTTACCGGCGCTAATTCGGAATATCTTGAAGTGGAACTGCGCCTTCGACTGCCGGAATCGCCCGGGAAACGGATCTTTGTCGTTGGTGGATTTTCAGAATGGAACGTACGTCCAGAGTATGAATTGAAGCCGGACTCAGCATTCGGACTCTTTGTCACTCGATTCTGGGTTCGACGCGGTGTCTACGATTATCAATACGTGCTGGGAAATATCCGCGGTGATGGCACTATTGGCGATCAGGATTGGGTGACATTAGAGGGAAACGATTGGAGGACGATCAACCGATATACCGCACTCGTGTATTACCATGACCAGCGATACGGTGGTATTGATAGGGTGATTGGATTTGCCCGCGGAAGAAATCCTGGTGGCAGGGAGCCGGGAAAAATTTCATCAACAAGAAATCCCGAAGCAAAAAGTCCTGCCGGAAACTTAGCACCGGTGAATTCTGAAAAAGGGAAAAAATAGTATGGCAAAGGTCAAGATTGGAATTATTGGTGTCGGACATCTCGGTTCATTGCACGCTAAAATGTATTCGGAAATCGATACGGCCGAATTTGTAGGAGTGTTCGATATTCATCCGGAAAAGAGAGCCGAAGTTGCCGCTAAATTTCGCGTTACTCCGTTTGGCTCGATCGATGAATTGCTGCGTGCTGTTGATGCCGTAAGTATTGCAACAGTTACTACGACCCATCATGAAGTGGCGAAACAGGTGTTGATTGCAGGGAAACATGTATTGATCGAAAAACCGATCACATCCACACTCGCGGAGGCAGATGAATTGATCGCGCTTGCGCTGCAGAAAAATGCGTTGATTCAGGTCGGTCATATCGAACGGTTTAATCCTGCTATCATTTCGCTCGAATCATACAAACTGCAGCCCATGTTCATCGAATCGCATCGTTTGGCGCAATTCAATCCTCGCGGAACGGATGTTGCGGTAGTGCTCGACCTGATGATCCATGATATTGATATTATTCTCAGTCTTGTCAATTCTCCGGTTAAACAAATTGATGCGAATGGAGTTGCCGTTGTTTCGGATACGCCGGATATTGCTAATGCGCGGCTGCAGTTCGAAAATGGCTGTGTTGCCAATGTTACCGCCAGCCGCATCTCACGCAACAAGATGCGTAAGATGAGGATGTTTCAAAGTAATGCGTACATAGCCATCGATTTTCAACAGGGAAGCGCAGATGTGTTCCGGTTGGGGAATGAAGGAGAAGGGAGCCTCTGGTCCACCATGCTGCTAGGCCAGATCGGCGAAGGAAAAAAGAAACGGAATATCATCTATGAACAACCGGAGATCAGAAAGATCAACGCGTTGAAATATGAACTGGAATCGTTCATTCAGGCTGTTCAACAAAATTCCCGGCCTGTAGTGAACGGGGAAGACGGACGGATGGCGCTGGATGTGGCGCAGAAGATTATGCAAAAAATTCAGGTGCAAAAATTTAACGTATAAACTGATTTGCCGGAAACTGGCTGTTGTTGAGAACTCCATCCTGTACCGGCGTAATGAATAATTATGAAGCTTGAGATTACAAACTCTTATTTGAAAAAAATTGGCGCTGTTGCGGATGAACTGTCACTCGATGCGTATGTTGTTGGCGGATATGTCCGGGACAAACTGCTCGGCAAAGAAGTGAGCGACATTGACATTGTTGTTGTCGGCAACGGAATTGATTTTGCGGAAGCAGCAGCTGTTGCGCTGAAAAAGCGGAAGATTGTAACATACGAAAAGTTTGGCACCGCGATGATGCCGACAGAAGACGGTAAGATTGAATTTGTCGGCGCCAGGAAAGAGCAGTACCACCGTGAATCAAGAAATCCCTCGGTCGATGTCGGCACGTTGGAAGAGGATCTCTCACGGCGTGATTTTACAATCAATGCGCTTGCGGTTTCCATCAATGCAGCAACGTGGGGAACTCTTATCGATCCTTTTAACGGGCAGTCGGACCTGTTGGCAAAAATAATTCGCACGCCTCTCGATCCGTCCGCTACGTTTGATGACGATCCGTTGAGGATTATGCGGGCGGTCCGGTTTTCCGCGCAGCTGGATTTTGCGATCGATGTGGCAACAATGAATGCAATCCCGCCGATGAAAGAACGCCTTTCCATCATTTCTCAGGAACGGATCACTGAAGAGTTTATGAAAATCATGGCCAGCTCAAAACCGTCAGTCGGATTGCGATTGATGTTCGATACAGGCATTATGCGGGTTGTGTTCCCCGAGGTTGCCGATCTTGCCGGCGTTGATCAACGGCAGGACCATCATCATAAAGATGTATTCCTGCACACATGCCAGGTAGTGGATAATATCTGTACGATGACAGAAAATATTGATTTACGTCTGTCTGCACTATTGCATGATATTGCCAAACCGAAGACAAAAAAATTCATCGAAGGTACCGGATGGACATTCCATGGGCATGAAGAGATCGGCGCACGAATGGTGAAACATATTTTCCGCCGCTTAAAATTACCGTTGGACAAAGTGCCTTATGTCGAAAAGATCGTACGTCTCCACCAGCGTCCCATGCAACTTGTTGACGAGGCAGTAACCGATTCTGCTGTACGAAGAATTTTGTTCGAAGCAGGCGAAGAGATCGACGATTTAATGACATTATGCAGAGCCGATATCACATCCAAAAATCCGAAGCTCGTCAGAAAATATTCGGAAAACTACGATCTTGTCTACACGAAGATGAAAGAAGTCGAAGAAAAGGATAAACTCCGCGCTTTCCAACCGCCGGTTCGCGGGGACGAAATTATGCGTATCTGTAATCTTTCTGCCGGAAAACTGGTCGGAATCCTGAAATCCAGGATTGAAGAGGCAATATTGGAGGGGCAGATCCCCAATGAACACGATCCGGCACTGCAATTTCTCCTTGCGATTAAAGACGAAGTGATCAGGGATCATTCTTCCCCTTCCTGACAACACCTAGAAAAGTAATTTTACGTCACCTTTTTTATCGGGATATTCGAGCACTGATCGGTTAAACCTGAGTACAAAAACCACGTCCAAACAGTATTAAGTTCAATTTTTCTGTAACTTTTGATGCTGCAAACCGTTAAAATCACATAGTTTTGATCAACTTCGGAGAAAGTAATGAAAAAAATCCTCGCTATTGCGTTAATTTCGCTGGTTTTAACAGCAGCAACCGCAGCGCAAGAGAAAATGAGTCTTCAACTAGCAATCCAAACCGCCCTCGAAAAAAATATCGATGTTATTAGTTCCAATAATTCAAGAAAAATTTCGGAAGCGAATGTCACTTCAGCCTTTGGAGATTTTCTTCCCACTCTTTCGGCATCCGCTAATATCGGCAGAGAGGGTGCAACATTCGATCCGAATTTAAAGATTCCCTCTGGTATTACTGCTGGTGGAAGCACCAGTGCAGGATTGAATGCAGATATTATCTTATTCAACGGTTTTCGAAACTTCACATCGTACAACAGTGCAAATGTATCCGCCGAAGCAGCCGTACTGAATTTTGCAAAACAAAAGCAGACAACAGTTCTTGCTGTAGAACAAGCATATCTAACAGTCTTGAGAAATGAACAGTTGTTAAAAGTGAGCCAGGATAATTTAAAACGTTCGCAACAACAACTTTCCAGAATTGAAGAATCGAACAAAGTGGGTGCCGTTGCCAAAGCTGATGTGTATCGTCAACAAGTGCAGACAGCGAACGATGAATTGGCAGTCATAAATGCTCAAAGTGACTACGATATCTCCAAACAAAATCTGCTGTTTTCTCTTGCTATCGATGTGACGAAAGATTATGTGTTCGAAGATGCGACAGTGTTGCACCAAATTGAGAGCCTTAATTTTGATTCACTGCGGCAAGAGTATGCAGATTATACTAAACTCGTTCAGGAAGCGTTAGATGCACGCCCTGATTATCAGGCATCATTATTATCAAAAAAGATTTCTGAAAATGATCTTACTGTTGCTCGATCTGGACATTATCCGACATTGAAATTGGGAGCCGGATACGGTATTTCCGGAGATAATTTTGGGACGATATCTGATACAAAATCATGGGATTGGCGATTATCGCTCAGCGTACCAATCTTCAGCGGGTTTCAAACAAGCACACAGACACAAACAAGCCAGTTGAACCTTGAACTTGCAGAACAAAAGGTTGACGAAGCAAAACGACGAGTAGCAAAAGATGTCCGGACTGCATTGCTTAATCTTGAAACAGCACGGAAAGTATATGATGTATCGCTAAAGGCGGTAACATCGGCAGAGGAAGATCGCCGCATTGCGGAAGAGCGGTATAATCTTGGTTCGAATACGTTGCTTGATTTATTGGTGGCGACGACAAATTATACCCAGGCAATCAGCAAAAAAGTATCATCGTCCTATGATTTTGTGTATGCGAAACTGCAGTTCAGAATCGCAGTGGGAAGAGAAAAGTATTAATTTCAATATAACATGGAGTAGTTATGGCAAACGGTAAAAAGAACAAAAAGAAACTGTTCATCTTCTCCGGAATCGGCGTGGTTGCGATTGTGCTGGTGCTGGTTGTTGTCCTTGGAAGCAAGAAGGAAAATATCATCACCGTCCAAACAGAGAAAGTCAACCGCCGGACAATCACCCAGATGGTGAACGCTTCAGGAAAAATTCAGCCAGAAACTATGGTGAAGATCAACGCGGAAGTTAGTGGTGAAATTACCTCGCTGCCAGTGAAAGAAGGGGATAAAGTGAAGAAGGGAGAATTACTTGTCCGCATTAAACCGGATCAATATCAGGCACAGGTAGATCGTGCGGAAGCTGGATTACAGTCGGCACGGGCGAATATGAATTTACAAAAGGCGAACCTGGAAAAAGCGGAATCCGAATACAAGCGTGCCCAAGAACTTTACGAGAAGAAACTTCTTTCCGATCAGGAATATATTGCAGCGAAGACGTCGTTTAATGCAGCAAAATCTCAGTTTGAATCTTCACAGGCGGGAGTGCAGCAAGCGCAGGCATCGTTGCGCGATGCAAAAGAGAGTCTGGCGAAGACAACCATCTATTCTCCGATGAACGGAACAGTTTCGCAATTGCTTTCGGAGCTTGGAGAGCGGGTGAGCGGCAGCAGTTTTACGCAAGGCACACAGATTATGACGGTGGCCGACCTCACCATGATGGAAGCACGCGTGGATGTCGGTGAAAATGATATTGTCACCATCTCCATAGGCGATACCTCACGTATAACCATTGATGCATATCCTGATAAAAAATTCATCGGTATTGTATATGAAATTGCCAACACGGCAAAATCCAAAGGATTAGGAACTCAGGAAGAAGTGACGAATTTTGAAGTAAAGATTCGCGTATTGAACAAAGATATTGCTTTGCGTCCGGGAATGTCTATGACAGCGGATATCGAAACAGAAACGAAGAAAAATATCGTTGCCGTACCGATTCAAAGTGTTACAACCCGTTCGCCGAAAAAAGAAGGTGAAAAACAGAAAGAAGAAGAATCTCAGGAGCAGGGCGGTCCGGGAGGATTGTCGACGAATGACAAGCCGGTAGAGTGTGTGTTTATCGTGGAGAACGGAAAAGCCAAAATGGCACCGGTAAAACGTGGAATCAATGATGAAGGATACGTTGAAATTACTGAAGGAATGTCTGAAAGTCTTGAAGTGGTCAGCGGAAGTTATAAAGCGATTAACCGCGAATTAGAAGACGGTGCGGTTGTGAAGGTGGAAAACAGTGCTGCAAAATTTGCAATGGGCAAACAGGGTGATAAGAAATAATACAATTGCATGCTGACTATGAACCGTACGTTCCTTATTCTTTTGTGCCTGTTCTCCATCCGTGTAATTGCTCAAATAGATAGCACTGGTATCAGGCTGATCAACGACAGGAAGTTTGCCGAAGCAGAATTGTTCTTTAAAACAGCGATGAAGAATAATACACAGGATGCTGAGGTGAAATATTATCTTGCTGTCGCATTATTTCAACTGCAAAAATTTGAAGATGCGGAAGATATTATTGATGATGCAATCGATATCGATGAAAACATTGCGAAGTATCACTTGTTGCGTGGACAGATTCTCGGACTCCAGGCAATGAATGCCAATGTGCTCTCTCAAGGATTGCTGGCGCCACGTATTAAAAATGCATTTTTAAAAGCATCGGAGCTTGATCCGAGAAACATCGAAGCGCGGCAAGCGTTGTATAATTATTATGTGATGGCGCCTGGTATTATGGGAGGAAGCGATGAAAAGGCATTTGAACAGGCACATGCAGTGTTGAAATTAAATCCTTTCCGTGGTCACATGATGTTGGCAAACTTCTACAACCGTGTGAAAAAAGATACGCTTGAAGCAGAACAGCAAATTAAAAAAGCGATTACTTTCGAACCTGGGAGGGGATTGGGGTATAAACAGCTCGGCTACATGTATCTGAACCGAAGAAAATTCAGGGATGCTTGCGAACAAATGCAACGGTATATTACCGCAGAGCCGAAGAATCCCGATTCGTATGACAGTTACGGGGACGTGCTGAAAGCGGAACAGAAATACGATCAAGCTATTGAAAAATACCGATACGCTCTTTTTGTGGACAAAACTTTCAGTGCATCCATTTTTTCTCTTGCGGAGTGTTATGAATTCCGGGGAGAGAAACAGAAGGCAAAAGAAACGTTTGAGTGGTATCTTACCGTAGAACCAAACGGTCGGCGTTCGGATGCAGCGCAAAAGAAAATCAAAGAATTATAAGGATGGTATGATGCCAGTAATCAACCTCAAGAATATCAAAAAAACATATGTCATGGGAACCGTGGAAGTCAACGCGTTGGTTGACGTTTCCGTGGAGATCCATAAAAATGAATACGTCGCGATTATGGGTCCGTCCGGATCCGGTAAATCGACATTAATGAATGTACTCGGTTGTCTCGATACTCCCACGTCGGGATTGTATGAGTTTAATGGCGTCAATGTGAGCGATATGAATGACAATGAACTGGCCAAAATACGAAACAAAGAAATTGGCTTCGTCTTTCAGACCTTTAATTTGCTTGCCCGTTCGGATGCACTTCATAATGTAGAATTACCCTTGATCTATTCCGGAATGAAAAAAATGGATCGAAAGCAATTGGCAGCAGAAGCATTATCGCATGTAAAACTGGAAGATCGCATGCATCACAAGCCGAATGAGCTATCCGGCGGCCAGCGGCAACGCGTTGCTATTGCACGGGCATTGGTAACAAAACCGTCAATTATCCTCGCAGATGAACCGACAGGCAACCTTGATTCAAAGACTGGCGTTGAGATTATGGGATTGTTCAATGAACTGCATTCACAGGGGAATACGATCATCTTGGTCACACACGAAGAAGATATAGCGCGCCATGCACATAGGATTATCCGGGTCCGTGACGGATTGGTTGAAAGCGATACTGTAGTGGATGACCGGATTTTACCGGCGCTCCACCATTAACGCTGTGTCATCCAGCATCATGTCCGAACAATAGACTCTCAGACGAAGAAAAAATGAAAATCACAGATTTTGCATACGAAGTAAAAGAAGGCATCGGGATTTCGTTCCAGGCAATCCGCGCGAATAAGATGCGTTCTGTACTGACAACGCTCGGTATCGTTATCGGAATCGTATCGGTGACATTGATGGGAACAGCAATTGAGGGGATGAGCCGCGCGTTTAATGAAATGGTCTCGAAGATCGGTGCTGATGTACTTTATGTACAGAAATTTTCATGGTTCTCAAGCCAGGAGGATTTTGATGCTTCCCGCAACCGGAAGAATATCGATCTGCAACAGTACCGAGCCGTCCGGGAGCAAGGGACGACGCTCAGCGCCGTAACACCGGTAACATACTATCGGGTTCCAATTAAGTATCGTAGTATCAGTTCCGATGGGATATTGGTTATTGGAGCGAACGAACAGTTTGTGCAAGTAACGGGATCGGATATTGAAATGGGAAGGTTCTTTTCTGAAGCGGAGTCCAACGGCGATCGCCCGGTGACCGTGTTGGGGTATACCGTCGCTGAAAAATTGTTTCCAAATGAAACGCCGATCGGAAAGAATGTCAAACTCGGTTCGTATACATTTCGTGTTGTTGGTGTTGTGGCAAAGCAGGGAAGTTTTTTGGGGATGGATATGGACAATCGGGCGATTATTCCGATTAAAAACTTTTTACAAAAATTTTCAAACCGCAGGCGGGGAATGGATATCCAAGTGAAGGCGGCAGATATTAATGACCTTGACAACACAAAAGAGGAGTTGCGTGGGATTATGCGCAAAGTTCGGGGTGTAAAACCTGGAGCAAAGGATGATTTTGCGATTAATCAGCAAGAAATGTTTATTCAAACATTTAATCAAATTGGCGGAGTGATAGCCGGTATCGGATTGTTTATCACAGCTCTATCCCTGTTCGTTGGTGCAATCGGTATCATGAACATTATGTTTGTCTCTGTCACAGAACGGACGAAAGAGATTGGAATTCGTAAAGCGATTGGAGCAAAACGATCAACGATATTATTCCAGTTCCTCATAGAGTCGGCGGCACTTGCATTACTCGGCGGAATTATCGGCATCATTATCTCGTATCCTTTAAGTTTAATGATTAACCAGATTATGCCGACATCCATGCCGCTTTCGGTTGTTGGCATAGCGTTATTTATTTCGGTGTTGGTCGGAGTTGTTTCAGGATTTTTACCTGCAAACCGTGCCTCAAAAATGGACCCTGTTGAAGCGTTGCGCCACGAATAATTAGTAGAAAGATTCTCTATGCAATTACAAGAAAGCTTCGGAATGGCGTTAAATGCAATTCGTGTCAACAAATTGCGTTCCGTATTAACGCTTCTGGGTATCGGCGTTGGTGTTTTTTCGATCATTGGCGTTATGACAGCGATGGGCGTTTTGCAAAATGCAATCGAGACCGGTGTAAGTCAATTAGGAGCGAATACATTCCAAATTCAAAAATATCCGCAAAATAATTTCAGCGATCATGACCGATCGCGGTACCGCAATCGTAAGGACATTACGTATGAACAATCGGAATTATTTTATGATCGGATGAAACTGGCAAAGTATGTTGGATTAGAAGTGTGGGCCGGAGGTAAGGTTGCCGAATATAAAAATATTAAAACAAATC
>Ga0265292_1000825_pt1 | contig 34338 bp, 28 predicted proteins | sample Munlanlewell296A_FD_189080 | JGI IMG/M metagenome (GOLD analysis project Ga0265292, IMG submission 189080) | Leachate microbial communities from a municipal landfill in Southern Ontario, Canada - Leachate well 296A | ecosystem: Engineered > Solid waste > Landfill > Unclassified | place: Canada... | reverse complement strand
GATCCCGCAAAGCTAATTAATATCAACAGTGAGTATTCACTGATTAAACCATTGGGGGACAAGTTGATGCCGATAGTTGAAACCCAATACAAAAGCCTGGTGGACATCAACCGGTCACTGTGGGAAATCGAAGATACCATCAGGAATTTCGAACGGAAAAAACAGTTTGGTGAGGAATTTATCCAGACGGCACGTAAGGTATATCTGCTCAATGATGAAAGGGCGCAGATAAAAAAAGAGATTAACCGGCTTACAAACTCCGGAATAGTTGAAGAAAAATCATACTCCTGGTATTAAGATGAATAGTATTCTTGTTTTGCGGCTGTCTTCCATGGGTGATGTTCTGCTTACTCTGCCCGTTATGCTGGGAATATTAAGTAATAACCCGGATCTGCAGCTGGTTTTTGTGACCCGGAAAAAATTCATTCCCTATTTTAGCGGCATTGATCGATTGATTGTTATTCCATTTGATCCTGAAGGACTGCATAAAGGATTGCCAGGGCTTTGGCGCCTTTTCAGGGATATCCGCCGCTACCCGCTTAGAAGCGTGGTTGATTTGCATGGGATTTTAAGAACCTGGCTTCTGGATGCCTTTTTCCTGCTCACCGGTTGCCGCATATACAGAATACGCAAACACAGGAAGCTCCGCAGGAAAATCCTGAAACATAAAAAGGATGGAATGAGCGTACCGCATACCGTGACCCGGTATTTGAAGGTATTTGAAAAAGCAGGGCTGACCGGTAAAGTTTCCGGGAGTGCATTCCCTTCTACGAATGATCCGACCCCGATTGCCAGTACCAATATAGATGTGATAAGGATAGGTATTGCGCCTATTTCAAAACATAGAACTAAAAACTGGGGCTTAAAAAATGTTTGGGAGCTCATCAGCCTGCTCAGATTGAAGTATTCCGTTGAAATTCATCTGTTTGGAGGCCTGGAGGATCAACCGGTTCTGAATTCCCTGGCCGGCCCGGATGTTTTCAATGACGCCGGATTTATCGATCCTCTGGATGAAATTTCTTTGATTCGGACGATGGATCTTTTTGTCTCTATGGATTCAGCTAATATGCACCTTGCTGCGCTCGCAGGTGTTGCCACAGTATCCATTTGGGGAGCAACGGATCCGCGGCTGGGATTTGCGCCGTTATATCAGCCGGATGAATATGCTCTCTATGCAGATCCAACAGATGTAGTTTGCCGGCCCTGTTCAGTTTACGGCGAAATCCCATGCAGAAGATCGGATGCACCGATGATTTGCATGAACAGCATTAAACCAGAACAGGTTTTGAATAAAATAATTGAAATTCTACTCCTGGCTGATAAGAATTAGTGCACCTCTCAGTATCTTTACAGGTAAAGCTTACTGCCATGAAAATAACTATTTTCTCAATCATTATCTGCAGTTTAATCCTTCCCGGCCTGTCAATATCACTTAAGGCGCAGAAAGTGGCAATTTACAGTTACCCCGTGGAGATCGAGCTTACCAATGATCAGGGTGACATGCCTGCCATGGATTACCTGAAAAATTACGGAACAAAGGGTATAAAGCGCGGGGTTGAATTTATTTATGAAACTGTGTCCCCATTTCTTGTTGCACGTTTGAATAAAGCCGGAATAGGCCTGTTATCTGTTGATACACTGTCGGCTATCAGGGCAAATGAGTATGGAAAACCTTCAACCACATTGGCTAAGGCCGTTGCCAGCGGTATTGCCGACGAGTATATGAAAGTGTACCTAAAGGATATCACCCTGCCTGTTGTTGAAGGATTGACTCAGCAAGATGCAAATTTACAGCAGAAGAAATTAGTCAAAATGCGCTGTCGCATTCAGATCTATGATGCAAAGAAAGCCTTATTAAAGGAAGTGGAGGGGGTATTTCAATCGGGCGAAAAGATTGATAATCCATCAGAACTGGGAGTCGATCTCAGGACATATCAGGGATCCGATTATCTGCAGGAATTAAAGATTTACGAAACCTGCACCAAGATGGCCATTATCAGGGCGGTCGCCCGGCTTTAGTTAGGTATTAGAAGAGAAAATCCAGTCCGATGTAGAGGCCCGACTTTCCGTCATTTTTATTGGCCGCCATACCATAATCAACTGCAACGATAAAATTCTGATTTAATGCGATATGCAAACCAGCCCCATAGCTGAGATGTAAACCGTCGGCTTGTCCAAAGAATTCAGCTGGTATTTCAAAATTCGGGGTTGGTTTATAAGGTTTGGTGATCATTGCCATATCCAAAAACGGTGACAGGGCAAGGTACCAGTTCTGTTTCAGAAACTCAAATTTCACAAACTTCCACCTTAACTCAAAATTCCCCAGGGCAAATCCCTCTCCTACAACGCGATTCCGAAGGATCCCGCGTAAGGTTTTTGATCCTCCCAGGCCTTCGCGGTCATCAAATGTGCTGAAAGTATAATTCAACATATACCAGGGCATCGACTTTTTGCCCAGGGAGGTTTGGTAATTTAACCGGTATGCGAAGGTCAGGCGGTCAGGGACAAGTGTAAAATACTGACGGTGGCTAAACACGATTTTATAGAAAGGATTTTTATTCCCAAGAAATCCAGGTGATGTGACAACCATTGCCTCCGACCAGATTCCTCTGTTCGGATTAGGCTCATTGTCGCGGGTATCAGCAACGATTCCCACTGAAAAATTGGTAACCCCGCCGCCTTTGGCCTGATCTGCCGGTATTACACCTTGCTTGACAAACAAATCATACAGACCGTCAACATCAGGAAGAATCTTGTCGCCTTCCTTGCCCTTGTTAAGTTTGGTAATATTTACCGAATCAAGGCCAATGTTATAGTATGACAGGCCGGCAAACCACCTTAATTTCCTGCCTATGATTTTACCTTGAAAATTAGCCCTGAGCCTGAGTGTGCTGCGGTCCATTTTATAAAACATCCTGGTTTTATAATCCACATTGCCTACCGTGGTAAAAGCAGGATTATAGGCTGTTTCAAAACCGTTAAATCCAAAAAAGTCCATCGCCTGCTCGGTCTCCAGCCGGGCATCACCGGTAACCCGGATACCGGGGATCAGATACTCCGAATCGTACTTTATCTGTTTCAGGTCACTGCCTTTGGTGGTATGTGACCATTCAACATATAGGGAGTGCTTATAAAACGGGTAAATGGTACCATCGCCGTAATCATAAAAGTTTGCCAACGCTCCGTAACGGAAGCCCAGATCTGAATCATAAGCAATTGCCGGGACAGCACCGAAGCTAAATCCGGACTTAGTCTTTTCCTTGTCTTGCGCTATCAGTAATAATGACGGTGCAAGGCCAAGAATCATGATCAGGGTTAGTTTTTTTGTATTCATAGGTATTCAATTTGATGTAAAGAAAAGATTTTTTCAGGATTTATCGAAAAGACTATCTTTGGGTCCAAAATGTTAAGGTAAAAAATTTATATGGAGCCAAAGAACGGAATTGTCTGGAATGCTGATCCAATCATGTTTCATATTGGAGAATGGTCTGTGCGCTGGTATGGTTTGCTCTACGCCCTAGGTTTTGTAGCGGGGATTTATATCATAACAAAGATGTTCAAGCGTGAAGGGGTAAACAAAGATCTGGTTGACAGCCTTTTTTTATTTGTCGTAATCGGCACTGTTATCGGAGCACGGCTGGGACATGTATTTTTCTATGATTGGGGATATTACAGCAAGCATCCTGTAGAAATTATCAAAATATGGCACGGCGGATTAGCCAGCCATGGCGGTGCTATCGGAATTTTTCTGATGGGGTGGTTGTGGTCGAAGAAGTACAAGAAATCGATACTCTGGACAGCGGATAGAGTGGTGGTTCCCGCGGCTCTGGCAGGAGCATTTATCCGCACCGGTAATCTGATCAACAGCGAAATTTACGGGACTGCCGCATCGGTACCCTGGGCCTTTACTTTTATCAGGGAGGATAATATTCCGCGACATCCGACCCAAATATACGAGGCTCTGGCTTACCTCCTGATTTTTGCTTTCCTGATGTATATGTATTGGAAAACAGATATCCGTTTAAAAGAAGGCAAGTTGTTCGGATGGTTCATGTTACTGGTTTTCGGTTTCCGGTTTTTCGTCGAATTCCTGAAGGTGGATCAATCTGCATTTGAAGCCCATATGGCACTGAATATGGGACAATTGCTTAGTATTCCATTGGCTTTGACCGGGCTGTTCTTTGTTTTGTGGAAGCCCAAAAAAGCATAATTCCCTTCCACTCGGGGAAATCAGGATTTATGGGAAGTCAGGGTAGTTTGCAGTATTTATAAAGCAGATCAACAGCTTTGGCATTCCCCAATTCGAGAGCCTTTTTCCAATCGTGACAAGCGCCTTCTGTGTCCCCTTGATCCAGGCGAAGCTGTGCGCGCTCAAAATACAAATCCGGCTGATTTGGGTTAATATCCAATGACATAGCTAAATCTCCCAAGGCCAGGTCAGTTTTATCCATAGCACTGCGGACGATACCCCGGGTGTAATAAAACCGGGCATCCATAATACCGGTATCTATTGCCCTGGTGAGATATGATTCAGCTTGTTGAGGCATTGAAGATGAAATTTTCCGGCCGGCCTGATAATACAATTCAGCCGGGGCGATGCCAGCTTCCTCAACGGCTTCAATTTCTTTCAGTGCAAGTGATTCTTTTCCATCCAGAATCCGCACCAATGCCCTGGATATAAGGTATTCAGGATTGGAAGGATCTTTACGGATCAACTCACTTGCCATATCATTTACCTTCTCATAAAATTTGGTCTCCAAGGCAAACTGAAGCATTTTATTCATTAAAGGAAGGTTGTCCGGGGCAAGCTGCCAGGCTTTATCCAATGCCTGCCGGAACTGCCGGTCCTCTTTCTGTAAAAAATTAATTCTTGCCAGTAAAAACCAGGCATGAGGTTCATTCGGATAGCCGGTCAACGCCTGATTAACCAAAACCCTGGCTTCATCCAGCTGACCCTGCGAAATCAGGTACTCACATTCAGCCGCTGTTTGTTCAGGCGCTGAATACCATTCCGTTTGCCACAAATGAACCCATTCGCGGTTATTCTCCAATTTTGAAAAGGCCGGATCCAGCAGAATCTGTTTTTCGGGATAATGGTTTTTATCAGCAAGGTGTTTCCCCAGATATTGAATGGCAGCCGGAAAATCATTCATAGCTAAGTAATTTTTTGCCAGGCAATAGAAAGCTTCAGCTGTGCCATCGCCAGTGACCTGTAAAAGCCATTTATTCGACTCATCAAACCTTCCAAGACCTGATAAAGCCTGCCCCATAGTCATGGCGGACCTCATCAGATCAGATCCTGATGGCTGCCCGTTTTCAAGGGTGGTAAGAGCATCAGAATACAATTTTTCAGAAACCAGATATCTGGCTTTGATCAGTGAATAGTTCGACTTGGTATTCTGTCCGTTGCCGGCCAGGGTGGCAGCAAGAAAAATGATTCCTATGAGTAAAGGTTTTATCATTTGACTAATGTTTAACCTCACTGTATAAAACATGCACAAATCCAGTAAGGTAGCGCGGTTCTGTACCCGTCAGGCGCCGCTCATAAACGCTGCACACATAATAATAGACACCGGCAGGAACCTGTTTCCCATTGATCATATTTTTACCATCCCAATTGATGTTGGGATCTTCGGTCTGAAAAACCAAAACATTCCATCGGGAAAAGATTTTAAGATCTATCTTTTCGACACGGTTGTATGGATTCGGCTTAAGCCAATCATTCAACCCGTCACCATTAGGCGTAAAAACATTCGGGATGGAATAATTGATACAGTCGTCCACACAAATAATATTCGACACCTTACTTTCATTTCCAACCGAATCTACCGCTGTCACAGCATAACAGCCGGCCATTGTTTTATCCGGAAAGTGCCAGTAGGATGTTTTAGTAGCGGGAGTTAAAGAGTCAATCCTGATCAGATCACCTTCGGCGGTATTCCGGTAATAAATACGATACTTTGCTGCATCCGTACAACAGGAATCGTTGACATTATTCCAGGTGAGATGATTACCCAGACTATCGCAAACACTTGCAACCACCAGTATTGGAGGACATGGGGGGATAGTATCAACCGGGATGGCACAATCGGTTTGTGAGTAATTCACGATTCCCGATATTCCGAGATCCGGAAATCCGCCAACGCTTTTCACCCGGTAACAATAAGATACTCCTTCACGAAGACCATGATCCATATAGATCAAATCGGCAGTCTGACCAACAGAGTCTTCCTGTGTTCCTGAATTTCTATAAATGACATACCGGTCATTCACCCAGGGAACATTTTTCTCGTACGTCAATTTTAGTGCTTCGTGAAAAGCTCCCAGTTTCAGAAAAACAGATGATGCCATCTGGGGCACACCTATCCGGAACCGGTTGCCCGGCTGGGTATTCCATAATTCAACCTGATACGACCATTTCGAGCTTAACGTATTGATATTCTTATCCGTATATACTGTTTCATCCAGATTCATAACCGAATCGATCAATACGGGATTTTGAGCATACAAACCTGCAGACCGGTAAATCCGATAGACAAAAGGCCCGGGTGCACCCCCAAGTTGTTCAAACGTTGGCTTCAACCAGGCAAGCTCCATTTCTCCGGATGAGGCGTCCGTTTTAGACACCGAGACTTTAATCAGCAGCGGGAAGCCCCTTACCAGCCGGGTACAAACTTCGTCGGATACCAGTGATTCGGCCCCGTCAGCAAAAAAAGCCACTACCCGGTAGCAGTAATCGGTGGCCTGATTCAAACCCAAACCGTTGTTGGAATCGATAAAAAGTGTATTTGTGTGTCCCTGGATTTCACCGGCAAGCTGATATCCCAATTCCGGGGGTAAGCCTGTGCGACAGGTATCCCGGGTATAAGAAACAGATCCGGTTTTTCTATAAATTCTATAACCGGTTGCATTGGCGCATTCACAGGGATCCCAGGAAACGGTTACAAATGAGGAGGTCGGTGTTGCCTTGAGGTTTTTTAACGGTGGCGACTGCACAAATACCTCTATATTTTTACTGTCGATCAGTTGCAGCTGGCTATTCATGTCCTTGGCCTTAATGATGATCAGGTAAGGCTGCTTTCGCACCAAAATGCATTCGGTTTTCCAGGTAATTGTGCCCACTGCAAGACCTGGTGTTGAGACAACCTGCTTAAAAACTGCCGGATTAACTTCCAGTGAAAATGGTCCACCGGTAGCCTGAAGTTTGATTGAATCGCCGTTTGGATCTGTTGCTCTGATTTCGGTATTGAAAGTTTCGCCTGCCATAACACAAAACCGGCCGGTCCCGCTAATTACAGGTGGTTTATTGGTAGTTTCATAAACCTCAATCTGCATATCTCTTAGTATCCTGCCGATCCTCACACCGTTGCGCCACTCCTCAATAGTCATGGCTACATTGTATTTACCGATTTCGGTTGGTGAGGCCCAGATCAGATCCCCGGTTCTTTCATTGACAACCAGCGAATCACTGAAGGGAGGAAAGGTATAACCTGTAATTTCTTTACCAGACTCGGCTGTGCAGATGGCCAGTTTATAGGAGAGGCTGTCACCGTCAGGATCAAATGCGGCCGGATTATGGATAAAAGTATAGCCCAAGGCAGCCTTATCAATCGGGGGATTGAGTAACTCAGGTGTACTGTTGCGGCCGATGGTCGGATTGATGATCAGGATAGTTTTAATGGAAAAAACAACATTAACTGAATTTGGTATGTTTTTCACATACCGGTTTCTGTTAGGATCTTCCATCAGAATCTGATAGGTGCCTGGCCCGGGATAGGTGTGGTCATACACATATTTGTTCCTTTTGTAATAATCCGGAAGATAAACTTCCTCGATCCTGTTCACATCAGCCTTGGTTCCATCGCCAAACTGAACCTCCAGCTTTGGCCGGTCGGCAACCGGTTCCGGACCGGTGGAAGTATAGGTAATAACCGTTATCCGGTAAGTTAAATCATTGGTCTGCTTATAGGTAATCTCCCCTGCCCTATTATGTGTTGCATAAACGCAAACCGGAAGGAATACGAATAAAAATAATAATCCAACTATGTTAAAACGTTCTTTCAAATCAAAATAATAATTCTGTTAAACTACAAATTCCGTTCCTACTTGTTCAGTTTGATGATTGTTTCCTGATCCTTATTTTTAAACTCATGTGCAGATTGAAACTGGCCTATGGAAACAATGAATAAATTTTTCTGATCGGAATACAGATCAAAAAGCAGTGTATTTCTGATTTTGATTTCCGAAACAGGCAATGGTGCTGTAAATGTATAAGTTAGCCAGGATGCATCTTCTTTCACCTTGATTCCGTCAAATTTCCAGGTATCAATTTCAATTGGTTTGAAGTCGAACCAGATCCGTAACCGGTTTTCGAGCCATTTTTTCAGGATTTGTTCTGTTTCACTGTTTTTTGATTTCTTGTCGATAATGGTCTCAGAACCGGTAGCCATCTTAAGATTGGTGGCAAAATCGTCAGAAAACACTTTTATGGTAAGCACCCACCGGCTATTTTGCGTTTTAAATTCCAGATTGGTGAAAGTGAGGTGCAAGGGGTGACTGTAAGCCAGTAACCCGAAACAAACAAGAACCCCGGTAAACACATATTTTAGTCTCATAATCACTTCGAAAACCTTGTAAAATTAATACTTTTACCGCAAGCTAACTGAAAAACACATGAGTACTTTCCAGATGTACCTGCAACTTGGGATCGAACATATTACCGATATGAGAAGCAGATTGGTTAAGGGCGTTAAGAGGGTTGTGATGGTTGTGATGGTTGTGATGGTTGTGATGGCCATCAGAAATGCATTGGATCTGATCGGAAATAAAACACAGATATTCAGAAAAAAAACCACTTTTTTCAGCAGATAGATGGATCATATATCAGAGATTTTTGACCTGGCTATCGTCGGGGGACGATGCCTTACCCTGGATCCGGAATATTCAGAAATTTCCGACTCATTAATTCTGATCCGAAACGGACAAATCAGCTGGCTCGGGGAAAGGAAAGATTACCGCGGACGATATCAGGCTGCAAGAACACTCCAGGCATCCGGAAAGCTGATTATGCCGGCACTCATTAATGCACATACTCATCTTAGCCTTTCACTGTATCGCGGATTAGGTACTGATCTGAAATTACACAATTGGCTGCGCCGGGTGATCTGGCCTCTGGAGAAAAAATTTTGCACTCCCGACAATGTATATCTCGGCAGCTGTCTTTCACTGCTCGAAATGATCAAATCCGGAACAGGTACTCTTGCCGACATGAACTTCTTCGCCAATTATGCCGCTAAAGCAGTTGATGAAAGCGGGTTACGCGGTTTTATCGGAGAAGCATTGTTCAGTACTCCAACACCCAGTATCCAGGATCCGCAGGACGGTTTTAATGTGACCGCTGATTTAGTGAACCGGTACAAGGGTCATCCACTGATTCATCCATACATTGTTCTTCATGCTCCATTTACCTGCTCCGATCAGCTTTACAAAGAAGCCACTGAACATGCAAAATCGTGGGGCATAAAGGTTTGCAGTCATGTTGCAGAAACCATTACAGAAGTTGATCAGATCCGGGAGCGATATCAGCTGACTCCGTTTGAATGGCTTGATTCATTAGGGGCTTTAAATCCCGATTTTATTGCTATACACGCTGTACATCTCACGGATCATGACAAGAAGATCCTCGCAGAGCGTAATGTTGGGGTTATTCATAATCCTCACAGCAATATGATGTTAGGGAGCGGAATCTGCCCGGTTCCGGAATTGGCCGCACTGGGAATACGGGTTGGGCTTGGAACAGACAGCGCCTCATCGAATAATTCCCTGAGTATGCTCTTTGAGTTGCAGACTGCAGCGAAATTGCACAAGATGTCATCCCTGGATCCGTCCATTCTCCCGGCACGGCAGGTGCTGAATATGGCTACCTCTGTTAATGCTGATATACTTGGTTTAAAAGGAGTTACCGGGCATCTGGCCGCGGGATTTTCTGCCGACCTGATCCTGATTGATCCATCCTCCCCAAACATGATTCCCCTGCATGACGCCTATGCTCAAATCGTTTATAGCATGGAGAACAGCAACATCGAATCTCTGGTAGTAGCAGGCCGTTTGATTATGGAAAAAAGAAAAATACTGACCATGGATGAAGAACTGATCCTTAAGGAGGTAAATAATTGGATGAAAGCATCTTCAGTTTATGATAAATATTGACCTTGCTATTTCGGGAGCTCATATACTGACGATCGATCAGAATATGACTGAATACAAACGGGGTTCAATTTACATTTCCGGGAACCGCATTAATTGGATCGGTCCTGATGTTCAACAACCTGAGAATTGCATTATCCGTGAAAAGATTGATGCATCCGGAAAGATTATCCTGCCTGCGTTTTTCAATGGCCACAACCATGCCGCGATGTCAATTTTTCGCGGTCTCGGGAATGATCAAAGTCTGGATAAATGGCTGAATGAATTCATCTGGCCTGCCGAACGGGATCTTATGAATCCCGCCACCGTTTACCTGGGGACCATGTTATCTGTTATCGAGATGGTCCGGTCGGGTTCCGGGATCTTTTCAGATATGTATTTCTTTGAAGATGAGGTTGCCAGAGTATGTGAAGAGGTGGGAATCCGGGGAATTATCGGCGAGGCAATTTTCGATTTTCCGACACCCAGCCGTGCCACACCACAAGAGGCAATGGAGTTTACACGCCAATTGTACAACCGGTTCAGCAATCATCCCCTGATAAATGTATCTGTAGCCGTGCATGCTCCATATACCTGTTCACCTGACGTGATCAGGCAGGCGGGTGAACTATCGGAAGAGCTGAACATTCCGGCCAATATACACCTGGCTGAGACGATCGCGGAAATTGAAACAATGGCTGAACGCTATGGTAAAACACCGGTACAATATCTTTATGATCTTGGTTTTTTATCCGGTCGAACCGTTGCTCACCATTCCATTCACCTTACACAGGATGACCGGCACTTGCTAAAAGAGACCGGCACCAATGTAGTAACGTTGCCGAACAGTAACATGAAACTGGGTTCAGGTGCCTGTTCGGTTGCTGAATTGATCCTGCTGGGCATAACAGTAGCATTAGGTACTGATGGTCCGGCCAGCAACAACAATCAGAGTATGATCCGGGAAATTCAACAATTAGCCCGGCTGGAAAGAGTTATTAATCTTGATCCCACTGGACTGTCAGCACGTGAATTGATCCGGATCGCCACCATCAATGGGGCCAAAGCCTACCATCTGGACAAGGATCTCGGCTCCCTTGAATGTGGCAAAAAAGCTGATTTTCAGATAATCAATCCCAATCAACCCCACTGGTACCCATTATACGATCCCTATAATAGCATCGCTTACGCAATGCATTCCGAAGATGTGGAATCGGTGATCATCGAGGGGAAAGTGGTCATGCGTAACCGGGTGCTGGTAAATGTAGATGAGGAGAGGATATTCAGGGAGATGAAGAAAAAAATTATGTAGGGACGCATAATTGCGTCCTTCCGAATTTCCTGTTGATGCATGAAATAGACGCAATTATGCGTCCCTACGCCCCAGCAGATCCGAAACTTTGCTGATTTCCAGAAATGATGCTCCCTTACGCGGACCAAATGATCCGCCAACAACAATAATACGATCGGAACGGTCGAGTTCACCGTGATCCAGCAGGTAAGAAACCACCGACCTTTTAAAGGTATCAGTGTTCTCTTTGGGATCCATGTAAAAGGGACAGATGCCATAAGAGAGGGCAAGTTCGCGCATAACCCGAACAGAGTAGCACGCTGCAAAAACCGGATTCCGGTTGCGGAATGCCGCCATATACCGACCGGTGCGGCCGGTTAAGGTATCAATAACTACAGCACTGGTATTCAGATCTTTTGATGCATGAAAGGCGGTATTAGCCAGGAAAGCGGCAATTTCATTATCGATGGAACTGATGGATACCCCTTCGGATTCCCTGGAATTCTCCACTTCCAGTGCAATCCGGGTCATCATACTGACCGCCTCAACTGGATATTGTCCGTAGGCTGTTTCGCCGCTGAGCATAAGGGCATCGGTACCGGTATAAATGGCATTGGCAACATCCGAAATCTCTGCACGTGTCGGCCTTGGATGCTCGATCATTGTATGAAGCATCTGGGTAGCGATAATGACCGGCTTCTTTCGCCGGATACAGGCATTTATCAGCATCCGCTGGATTCCGGGTATCTTCTCTCCGGCGATCTCAATACCCAAATCGCCACGCGCAACCATTATTCCGTACACATGATTCAATATCTCCTCGATATTATCAACCCCCTCCTGGTTTTCAATTTTGGCAATGATTTTAATCTTTGACTGGTGTTCTTTCAAAATGGACTGAATGGCCAGAACATCCTCTTTGCACCTGACAAAGGAATGGGCTATAAAATCCACATCATTCTCGATAGCGAAGTGTATATAATCCTTATCTTTTTCATTGAGCGGTGGCAGATTGATGGCCACAGCCGGAACGTTTACACTTTTTCGGGATTTAATAAATCCGGGGTTAAGTACTTTGCATGTCAGGGAATTTTCATTTTTCCCTTCAACAATCAATTCGATATCCCCATCGTCAATAAGGATCCGGTTGCCAATGGAAAGATCATGGACAAAGCCAGGATAGGTAACCGACAATCTACCGGGAATGCAGGCCAAATCAGGATCTGCGATGATTTCGATGGTTTCACCGGTATTCACTTCAATGGGATCCCGGGCTACGGTAGTCCGGATTTCCGGTCCTTTGGTATCGATCAGAATGGCTATCTCATCAGAAACATTCCTGACCGAGTCGACCACTTTCTTCGAACCTTCAAGATTTTGGTGTGCGGTATTTAACCTGACCACATTCATTCCGGCTTTAAAAAGTTCACGGATATGATCCTGTGAACAACGCTGATCTGAGATAGTGGCAACTATTTTCGTGTGCCTTTTCTGCATGCTTTTGAATTACAAAGATTTGGGGACATTCAGGAAGACTCTGAGGCTTTCGATACCCAGGCGGTAAGAATCCAGTCCGAATCCCATGATAGTGCCTATACAATTTGGGCCGATGAGCGACCGATGGCGGAAATCTTCCCTTTTCAGAAGGTTTGAAATATGTACCTCAACCACCGGTATCTGAATGGCAGCTACTGCATCTGCCAGTGCCACTGATGTATGTGTGTATCCGCCAGCATTCAGAACGATACCCTCATAAACGCGCGGGGATGCATGAAGCTTATCAATCAGTTCCCCTTCCCAGTTACTCTGGAAAAAATCAATGGAGATTCCTTCAAATACCGGTTTCAGTAATTCGAGGTAATTCTCAAAAGATTGACTGCCATAAATGCCTTTCTCTCTTTTCCCTAACAGATTGAGATTTGGACCGTTCAGGATCAGGATTCTCATTGGAATAATTTTGCACGAAAATACGAAATCCAGCCGGAAAAGAGGTTAATTTCGAACTTCAACCAAAACTGATGAGTGACGGATTTCCATACCGCGAATCTTTCCGGGCCCATTTACGGCTTGAGAAATCATTGGCCGGTAACAGTATAGAGGGCTATCTGGCAGATGTATCGAAGCTATTCCGGTTTTTAGAGATGGCCTACCCCACCCTGCAGCCTTCGTCCGTCACGCTGAACCATCTTCGTGAATTTCTGTCCTGGCTTAACGAAACCGGGCTCGGTGCCCGGTCGCAGGCGAGAATTATCAGTGGAATCAAAAGCTTTTTCCGTTTTCTCGCCATTGAAAACCTGGTAAGCGAAAGTCCGGCCAGCTTGCTCGAAACTCCTCGTCTGCCCAGGTACCTGCCTGAAATTTTAAGTGCAGACGAGATTGAGAAAATAATCTCATCGATTGATATGAGCAGCTATCTTGCCCATCGGAACAAGGCGATCATAGAAGTATTGTATGGATGCGGATTGCGGGTATCCGAGCTGGTTGGCTTAAAGATCTCCCAGGTTTTTTTTAACGAAGGTTATGTCAGGGTTTTGGGAAAAGGCAGCAAGGAAAGGCTTATCCCCCTTGGCCACTCCGCCGCCAAGGCAATGGAGCAATACATTCAGTATGAACGGGTACATCAAAAGATTGCCCTTAAGGATGCGGATCTGGTTTTTATCAACAACCGCGGAAACGGTCTCACCCGGGTAATGATCTTTACCATTGTAAAGGCTTTATCCAAAAAGGCAGGCATAAGAATACCAGTTAGTCCCCATACCTTTCGCCACTCCTTCGCAACGCATCTGATAGAAAATGGAGCCGACCTGCGTGCGGTTCAGGAAATGCTCGGCCATGAATCGATCTTAACCACTGAGATTTATACTCATCTCAACCGTGAGTTCCTCCGGGAAACGGTTAACAGGTATCATCCGAGAGCAGGAGGCAGTGGGCAGTAAGCAGTTGGCAGTACTATTAAACAATTGAATGCATTTAAATTGGTCGCTGACTATTTTTATGTAATTTTGCCGCCGTTTTCAAGATAATATCTAATATCTTATTTTACCTAATTTAAATAATTAACTATGTCAGTAAAACGAGTTTACACCTTTGGAGACAAGAAAGCTGAAGGTCGTGCCGACATGAAGAACCTGCTTGGTGGCAAGGGTGCCAACCTGGCTGAAATGAACCTTATCGGGGTACCGGTTCCTCCGGGTTTCACCATCACCACTGATGTTTGTACCGAGTACAATCAGTTGGGCGAGAAAAAAGTAGTTGAATTGCTTCGCAGTGATGTTGAAGCTGCAGTGAAGCAGGTAGAAACCATTATGGGGACCAAATTCGGCAGCAGCGAAAACCCCTGCCTGATGTCGGTCCGTTCAGGTGCACGGGCTTCGATGCCGGGAATGATGGATACCATCCTGAACCTGGGATTGAATGACGATGCAGTTGAAGGTTTGATCAAGCGTACCGGGAATGCCCGTTTTGTTTGGGATTCCTACCGCCGGTTTGTTCAGATGTATGGTGACATAGTTCTGGGTTTAAAACCGGCTTCAAAAGAGGATATGGATCCATTTGAAGTTATTATTGATGAAGTAAAAGAACACAAAGGCGTTGAACTCGATACCGACCTGAATGTTGAAGATTTGAAGGAACTCGTAGCAAAATTTAAGGCTGCGGTTAAAAAATCAACCGGACATGAATTCCCCACCGATCCTTGGGAACAGCTTTGGGGTGCAGTTATGGCTGTATTCAACAGCTGGAACAACGACCGGGCTATCTATTACCGTAAACTGAACCGCATTCCCGATGAATGGGGAACGGCAGTTAACGTTCAGGCTATGGTTTTTGGAAATATGGGTGAGAACTCAGGTACGGGAGTTGCTTTTACCCGCGATGCAGGTAACGGTGAAGACATTTTCAACGGAGAATACTTAATTAACGCCCAGGGTGAAGATGTGGTTTCAGGTATCCGTACCCCGCAGCAGATATCCAAAGAAGGATCACAGCGTTGGGCAAAACTGGCCAATGTTTCGGAAGCCGATCGCGCCGGAAAATATCCTTCATTGGAAGAAGCTATGCCCGCCGTATTTGCAGAACTGAACCAGATACAGCAGAAACTGGAAGATTATTTTAAAGATATGCAGGACATTGAGTTCACCATGCAGGATGGTAAGCTCTGGTTACTGCAGACCCGTAATGGTAAACGCACCTGCGCTGCAATGGTAAAGATTTCTATGGACATGCTCCGTCAGGGATCGATTGACGAAAAAACCGCACTTAAACGCGTTGAACCGAATAAACTTGATGAATTACTCCATCCGGTATTCGAAAAAGCGGCTATGAAGAGTGCTTCGGTTATCACTAAAGGATTACCCGCTTCTCCGGGTGCTGCCACCGGTCAGATCGTATTCCATGCTGATGAAGCCGAAGAATGGGCTGCAGCAGGGAAAAAGATCGTTCTGGTAAGGATTGAAACTTCACCTGAAGATCTCAAAGGAATGAACGTGGCAGAAGGTATTCTTACTGCCCGCGGCGGTATGACCTCACACGCTGCTGTTGTTGCACGTGGTATGGGAAAATGCTGTGTATCAGGAGCAGGCAGCCTTCAGATCGATTATAAGAAACGTACTCTTAAAGTTGATGGTCGGGAATTGGCCGAGGGCGACTGGATTTCACTGAACGGCTCGACCGGGGAGGTATATGATGGAAAAATCAAAACCATTACTCCGGAAATGAGCGGCGACTTTGGTGAATTGATGACACTTGCCGATAAATACTCCCGTCTGAAAGTCAGGACAAATGCCGATACCCCTCATGATTCACAGGTTGCCCGCAACTTTGGTGCAGTCGGAATCGGACTATGCCGCACTGAACATATGTTTTTCGAAGGTGACCGGATCAAAGCCGTTCGTGAGATGATTCTTGCTGATGATGAAACTGGCCGCAGAAAAGCTCTTCAAAAACTCCTGCCCATTCAGCGGAGTGATTTTGAAGGAATTTTCGAGGTTATGGCAGGTCTGCCGGTAACCGTTCGCTTGCTGGATCCTCCGTTGCACGAATTTGTACCTCACGAAGAAGCCAATCAAAAAGAAATGGCTGAAGAGATGGGCATATCACCTGCTGAAGTAAAAGCCAAAGTTGAATCGCTGCACGAATTCAACCCGATGCTTGGTCATCGCGGATGCCGCCTGGGTAATACCTATCCGGAAATTACCGAAATGCAGGTTCGTGCCATTATTGAAGCTGCTTTGAACCTGAAGAAACGCGGAATTGAAGCTAAGCCTGAAATAATGATCCCGCTGACTGGTACATACGAAGAAATGAAACTCCAGGAAAATATCACCCGTGACACGGTAAACAAGGTATTTGCCGAAATGAATGACAAGATTGATTACCTGGTAGGTACCATGATTGAAGTTCCACGTGCTGCCCTGGTAGCCGACAAGATCGCCGAATCAGCTGAATTTTTCTCTTTCGGTACCAATGACCTTACCCAGATGACCTTTGGATATTCCCGCGATGATGCAGGAAAATTCCTCCCCGTTTATCTGCAGAAAGGCATCCTGAAAGACGATCCTTTCCAGGTTCTTGACCAGGTTGGTGTTGGTCAGTTGATCACCATGGCTGTTGAAAAAGGTCGGAGTACCCGCAAAAAACTTAAAGTTGGAATCTGCGGTGAACATGGCGGTGAACCATCCTCAATCGGTTTCTGTCATCGAGCCGGAATGGATTATGTAAGCTGTTCACCTTTCCGCGTTCCCATTGCGCGACTGGCTGCTGCTCAGGCTGCTTTATAACAAGCATTAATTAAAGTTGTCAACTCTGTATTCGGAGTTGACAACTTTTTCCTTATCTTTGCCATGATATATAGTTATATGAATATCTGGATATCAATAGTTTTATTGATTTTGGCCTACCTGATGGGCTCAGTTTCATCAGCTGTATGGCTGGGCCGGTTAATGAAAGGTGTGGATGTGAGAGACCTCGGAAGCGGTAATGCAGGGTTTGCGAATGTGATGCGGAATCTTGGACCGTTGGTAGGCGTTCCTGTTTTGATAATCGATACTTTAAAAGGGTATTTAGCCGTTCAACTGGCATACCTGATTCCAGGGATCGCATCCAATAGCGAAGCCTTGTATTTCTGGCAGATCATTTTTGGTATGGCCGCTTTGGTCGGTCATCTCTTTCCCATATTTACCGGGTTCAGAGGCGGTAAGGGAGTTGCAACCGGATTTGGAATAGTATTGGCTATATATCCTCTCGGTGCCCTTCTTTCTTTTGTTGTTTTCCTCATCGCTTTCCTTGTCAGCCAGTATGTCAGCCTTGGATCGCTGTTGGCCGGTATTTCTTTCCCGCTGTTCGTTTTGTTTCTATTACCAGGCAATAATGTGCCGTTAATGGTGTTTTCCTGGGTTGTTGCCGCACTTCTTGTGCTGACCCATCAGAAAAACATCGACCGGATTCTTAAGGGACAAGAACACAGAGCGGGCATTTTCAAGAAAAAATAGTGTCCCCTAAAACCAGGGGTAATACTTTTCGGAGTTCATCTCCTTTGACTTTTCCCACCAATTCACCCTGGTTCGCGTAGGAGATATACCCTGTTTCTTCTGATACGACAATGACGAATGAATCTGAGTTTTCAGACATTCCCACTGCCGCCCGGTGACGCAGGCCCAGTCCTGAAGGTATCGACGGATTTTCAGATACCGGTAAAACACACCGTGCTGCTGAAATTCTGTTCCTGGCCAGAATCATCCCGCCATCATGCAACGGACCATCCTTGCGGAAAATCGTTTCGATCAATTCTGCTGAGATGGTCGCATCAACCTGACAGCCGGTTTCTGCGAAAGCCCTTAACTCGGATTTTTTTGCAAGCACCAGCAAAGCCCCCGTTTTTGTTTTGGAGAGCCTCTCACAAGCCCGGACAATTGATTCGAAATCCCATCCGGATACCCGCTGACTGCTGAGTTTAAATAAATGATCGAATGAAATTTTACCGTTCCGGAAATACCGCGTACCTAAAACCAGGAGAAATCTCCGGACCTCCTGCTGAAAAACGATTAACAAAGCAATCAGTCCAAGGCCGATAACCTGGCCCAGGATCGAACCCAGCAATTGCATATTCAGCGCCCTCACCACCAGCCAAAGAAGGTAAATCAGGAATACTCCGTAAAATATGTTTACCGCTACAGTGCCACGAACCAACTTATAAACCTGAAAAATCAGCAAGGCGACCAGCAAAATATCAATCAGGTCGAGTAACCGTATCGTATCAAAAATAAAACTCATTCAATTCACAATTTAATCTTATCAATCAATTGAATACATTCATGAGCCTGCTTAACATCATGAACCCTTAAAAATTCAGCGCCCTTAAGCAGAGCCAGGGTATTGACTACCGTTGTTCCATTAAGCGAAGATTCCGGGGCACCTTTCAGGACGTTATAGATCATTGATTTTCTTGATAATCCAACCAATAATGGCCTTTCGAATAACCTGAATTCGGGCAGCCGGGCCAGAAGATCATAATTATGGTCTAAAGTTTTCCCAAATCCAAACCCGGGATCCAGGATTATGTCAGCCACTCCCGATTCGGTAAGTTCCCGGATTCTGGCAGCAAAAAAAAGAGATATTTCATTAACAACATCAGAGTATTTTGGATTATCCTGCATGGTGCGGGGCGATCCGAGCATATGCATCAGAACATAAGCTACCCTTAACCTTCCAATCGTCTCAAACATCTTAGGATCCTGGTTCCCTCCTGAAACATCGTTAATCATCTGAACACCATGTTCTTTAACGGCCCATTCGGCGATACCGGAACGATAGGTATCCACAGAAATTACCGAATCCGGGTGTTCCGACCGTAACACAGATAAAGCCAGATTGAGCCGCTCCTTCTCGGTTTCCTCATCAGGCTCAACCGATCCCGGTCGTGTAGAGCATGCGCCGACATCCAGAATGGCCGCTCCATCCTCCAGCATTCGGCCGGCTTTCATCCTTACCATTTCGCGGGTCTGATACATCCCCCCATCAAAAAATGAGTCGGGCGTAACATTGATGATCCCCATAATCAGGGGCTTCTCCAAAGAAAGCAGCCTGTCTCCTATCCTGATATTACGAGGTTTCATGAATATTTGGCCGGATGGTATCATGCAAGATGAAATAAGCTTATAAATGTAAAACTTTGCCGGTGCTTTTCAGCAGCAATTCGTATTTTAGACCCTTATTTCAGGCCAGATGAAGAAAACACTTTCGCAATATAATCAGATAGTTACTATATGCCGGGATATTTTCGTAAAGAAAATGAAAGACTACGGCTCGTCCTGGAGAATCCTCCGGGCGGAATCTGTTACCGATCAGATCTATATCAAAGCCCAACGTATTCAGAGTATTGAACAAAAAAAAACGCAGATGATCGGAGATGATATCCGCTCTGAGTTTATCGGGATTGTGAATTATAGTATTATCGGACTGATACAGCTTGAAGCCAATGACGGACTGCCCGTTAATCTTGAACCTGATCAGGCGTTATCCTTGTACAACAGCCATTTCGACCGCGTCAGGGCCCTGATGCAGGCTAAGAATCATGATTACGGAGAAGCCTGGAGATCGATGCGTATATCCTCTTTTACCGATCTGATTCTCATGAAGATATACCGCACCAAACAAATCGAGGACCATCTTGGCCAAACCATGGTTTCGGAAGGCATTGATGCCAATTACATGGATATGATCAATTATGCCATCTTTGCCTTAATTAAAATTGATTTTAAAGATTAATGCCCTATGAAAGTGACGATTAAAATTATCAGCAAGATAATTATCGCGGTTGTTTTTATCTTTTCAGGATTTGTCAAGTGTGTTGATCCTACCGGAACGGCAATCAAACTCGAAGAGTACCTGGTGGTTTTCGGGATGAATTTCATGATACCCCTCTCCCTCACTTTATCCATCCTGATGTGCGGGGCGGAAATGCTCGTCGGAATTATGCTTTTGCTGAACCTGAAAATCAAATGGGCCATCTGGCTCGCTGTTGCTTTTATGATATTCTATACCCCGCTTACCCTTTGGCTGGCAATATCTAATAAAGTGACTGATTGCGGGTGCTTTGGAGATGCGCTTGTACTCACCAACTGGCAAACATTTCTAAAAAACGTGGTTCTGGATGTTTTCGTCGTGATTCTATTTATAAACCGTGAAAATTTCAAAGATTTGTTCAAACCGGGAATTCAGGCTTTCGCTGCCCTGGGATTTGCTTTATTGGTAGCCGGTTTTGAGTTTTATAACCTCAACCACTTGCCGGTCATAGATTTCATGCCCTATAAAATCGGCGCAAACATCCCGGCCGGAATGATCATCCCCGACGATGCCCCTCAGGCAAAATATAAGATTATCTTCTATTACGAAAAGGATGGTACCCGCCAAAGCTTTACAGATAAGAATTTACCTGATTCTACCTGGAAATTTGTTGACCGGAAGGATAAACTGATCCAAAAAGGCTATGTCCCGCCGATTCATGATTTCTCAATCATCACTCCGGACAACCTGGATGTTACGAACAAGATCCTTTCTGACCCCGGATATAATTACCTGCTGGTAATCAGTAATATTGAAAAAACTAACCTGAGTCATTTTGATGAGATTAACCGGATCGCCGAATCTGCAGTTTCAAAAGGATACGGTTTCTATGCGTTAACCTCTTCCGTTACCGAAGAACACGAACTTTTTAAAGAAAAGGTTAAAGCTTCCTATCCTGTTTACCTGATGGATGAAACCACTGTGAAAACCATGATCCGTTCAAATCCCGGCCTTATGCTGATCAAAGGGGGAACGATCATAGGCAAATGGCATTACAAACAGCTTAAAAACATTAAGGAATCATGAGAAAAAGAATTGTTGCCGGAAACTGGAAAATGAATACCGATGTTGCAGCCGGAGTAAAGCTTGCAAGTGATTTGATGCAGCTCCTGATTGAAAAGCCTGCTCCTGAGAATGTTGGCGTTGCAATTGCCCCGCCCTTTACGCATTTAAGCGAAGTGCATAAAGTTATCGATCCGGCTAAAATTTGTTTAGCCGCCCAAAACTGCGCATCCGAAGCCAATGGTGCTTATACCGGCGAAGTAGCTGTTGGGATGCTCAAATCGGTTGGTGTGATGGCCGTAATAATCGGGCATTCCGAAAGGCGTGCTTATTTTAAGGAAGATCATGCTACACTGGCTAAAAAAGTTGATCTGACCATTAAAAACCAGATGCGACCGATTTACTGTTGCGGAGAGGTTCTGGATGAAAGAAATGCAGGGATTCAAAATAACATAGTTGAAAACCAGTTAATGGAGAGCCTGTTCCACCTGAACAATGAAGATTTTTCAAGGGTCATAATCGCCTATGAACCGGTTTGGGCCATTGGTACCGGTGTAGTTGCCTCTCCTGACCAGGCTCAGGAAATGCATAAGTTTATCCGTTCACTTGTAGCAGCCCGTTATGGTGCTGAGATTGCTGAACAGCTGACCATTTTGTACGGTGGAAGTTGCAAATCATCCAATGCCGTTGAGATATTCTCCAAACCTGATGTTGACGGAGGATTAATAGGGGGCGCAGCCCTTGATGCAGCTGAATTTCATCGGATCGTGCAGTCATTCTGACCATGAAGAAATCCGGCATTCTGCTTTTTCTCCTAACGGGATGCCTGATCCATGCGCCGGGCCAGGAAACATTACGTTTCCATCCTGACCCCGCTTTGTTTATTCAGGAAGCCCGTGATTTTTTCGGTGGCCGACAGCCGGAAGATACACGAGCTATTTTACTGAAATTTGAAACTGCACAAAAGAACGGCCAGCTCGAGGAAAACCACTGGATCGATCTTGCCCGGAAAGCAAATATTCTCAATAAACTGGGTGCACAGCCATTTCCTGATTTTTATAATTTGCTTGAAGCTTTTCTCGAGGTTTCCACCCATTCAAAAAACAGGGCCGACTTTCTGGAGTGGTCTCGTTACCTCGATAAATTGCTCCTTCAGAACCAGAAAAGTCTGAACAAGACCAAATCATTTCTGGAATTTACGCTGGACTTTTCGCAAAAAGGAATCCTTTTCAAATCAAGCGCCTTTCAATGGAGAGTCGGGCCTGGCCTGAACCAATGCGGAATGGATTCTGCTTTCTATGTTACCATAAATCCCTCCAACCTGGTTGCCAGCGGCAGTGGTGACAGTACCGTTATATTCTCCACCCGCGGACGTTTTTATCCGGAAACAAATCTCTTTTATGGTGACGGCGGTCAGATTACCTGGGAAAAGCTTAATATTCCGGCCGGGCAGGTTTACGTGAAGCTCAACCGATATAAATTGGACCTTTCGAAATCGGCCTATGCGATAGATTCTGTCAATCTGATTGACAAACGCTATTTCACTGAACCACTGATCGGCCTGATTGAGAACAAAATTCTCCCCGGCGTGGCCCCTGAAGTAGCTGGCTATCCCAGATTCACCTCCTATGAACTGCGGAACAGAATTAAGAACCTCTATCCGGGTATGGATTATGAAGGTGGTTTTTCCCTGCAAGGATTAAAAGTTTTAGGCACCGGTCTTCCATCCCGGAAAAGTGTTCTTTCGGTTTTTAACAACCAAAAGCTTTTATTACGTTTAGCTTCAACCTATTTTTCCTTCCAGCCTGATCAGGCCCGTGGAATTAACACTGAAGCAAGTATTTACCTCGAAACAGATTCTATTTATCATCCCGGGCTATTATTCCAGTATAATGGCAAACAAAAGGAAATATCTCTGATTCGCGATGGCCAGGGCCTCTCCCCATCCCGATTTCTGAACACTTATCATGACTACGATCTAAACGTTGAATTGATAAGGTGGCATGCCGGAGATACAATTATGACCATGACAGGGTTATTCGGAAGTACCGAAAACAGGGCCTCTTTTGAATCTGCCGACTTTTTCAATATTGACCGGTATAATGAGATACTGATTGCCGACAAAAAGCACCCGGTTGCGGCAGTGAAACAGTGTGCTGATTATTACTATTCCCGAACCTATACCCTTGGTGAACTGGCCAAGTTTATGCAAAAGCCACAGCATCTCGTCGAAGAAATGCTATTGCGTCTGTCCTTTTTAGGGTTTGTCAGGTATAATTCGGAAACCATGCTGGTTGAGGTGCAGGAACGTGCTTATGACTTTCTGAAAAAAAACGCAGGCCTCCAGGATTATGATGTTATCCGGTTCGAATCTGTTCATCAACCACCTGATGCCAATGCCATTCTAAACCTGGGCAATAATCATCTGAAAGTTTTTTGGGTTAGATCGATTGAACTCAGCCAAACACGTAATGTCACCATTTTCCCTGCTAATCAGACGATTGAAATTCTGAAAGGCAGGGACATTCTGTTTAACGGTGAAGTCCAGGGAGGCCTGATCCATTTTTATGGCCAGCAATTCCGCTTTAATTACGATGATTTTTCAATAAGGTTGGGCAAGGTTGATCAAATCAGGATGCGGGTTTATGAGAAGCCGGCAAAGAAAAACGAGGTGCCATTGCTGGCTGATGTAACTTCAGTGATCGAAAACACCAGAGGTGTACTTAAGATCGATGAGCCAGCCAACAAATCGGGTTTAAAAGTGCAGGAATTTCCGGAATACCCTATTCTGCAAACCGATACCAGTGCATATGTGTATTATGATCAAAAGGAAATTCTGAATGGAGTGTATCCACGTAAAGCATTCAATTTCAACATATCGCCATTTACCCTGAAGGGTTTAAATGGGTATAGTTTCAGTGATTCGCTAATCTTTCCCGGACTGTTCATCACGGCTGATATTTTCCCACCCCTTGAGTTGGCATTACGGCATCAAACCGATCATTCGCTTGGTTTTGAAACGCTTAAAACCCCTGAGGAAGGTTATCCTGTTTATAAGGGTAAAGGCCAATTTTTCAATAGTATAGCGATGAGCAAAGCTGGACTTAAAGGATCCGGAAGGCTCGAATATCTCAATTCAACCCTGATTTCAGATGATTTTCTCTTTCTCCCTGATCAGGTAAACACCCTGACTAAATTATTTGCCGTAAACAAGGATACCACCGATGCCGGTAACCCCGAAACGCACGGTCAACAGATGTCGGTAAAATGGTATCCCGAAAGTGATAAACTGGTTGCAAAAGGTACCAGGGAGCCACTCAGCATGTATGAGGATGGGAAGTTCGACGGGGAGCTATCCCTTGAGCCCCAGGCCTTGACCGGAAAAGGCACCATTAATTTTACCGGCTATTCCATAACGTCCAATGAATTCAAGTTTTATCAGGATAGTTATGAAGCCTTGGATGGAGTCCTGAGAATCTTCCGGGATTCTTCGGCTCAAAAGGCCGATCCGGCCCTGGCAATCAGTGCCGGAACCGTACTGGTGGCCTCTCGGTTTAATGGTTTGGTGGATGTTGGAAATCAAAAAGCCCGGTTTGAGCCGACTGGTAATGACTCCCGTGTTGAGTTTACACAAAACCGTTTTGAAGGCAGGCCCACAGTGTTTAACTGGGATATTGCCAGAGGACAAATGATCCTGGATGATGTAAAATTCAGAATGGCCGCAAAACCCTCTGATTCGCTGAATTTCAGATCCGGACAGGCAGATTTTGTGCTGAAAAATCAGTCTCTCAATGCCCACAGCGTTGATTATATCGATGTTGCAGATGTCCGGGTATATCCGGTGGATAGGAACCTGGTGATCAGGAAGGATGCAAAAATTGATTCCCTGATGCAGGCAACCATCGTTAGCAGGGACACAACACTGGTTCACCGGATAACCAACGCCACCGTGACGATTATTGACCAAAAAAAATATAACGCAAACGGCTATTACCAATACCGGGATATCGCCGGGCGTGATTTCTCCATCACCTTCTCTGATATCCAGCCCGACAAAAACGGGATATCATTTGGGAAAGGAGATATCCCGGTGGAAAACAATTTCAGTCTGAGCCCGGCATTTAAATATTATGGATCCGTAGAATGGAACAACAATGAGCGGTTTCTGCTCTTTGACGGACAAACCCAACTCAGCCATACATGCCCTAATATTACCCTGCAATGGATCCGGTTTACCAGCAGAGTCTATCCCGATTCCGTTTCCATTCCGATTGATTCAATCACTACAAACGATCAGAATGAACGATTATTCAAGGGCTTTTTCCTTTCCAATCAACCCGTTGAACTATATTCCACTTTTGTTGGCCCGCATACGCGTTATAGCGATCGACCCCTGATATCTGCTTATGGATGGCTTTGGTACGATGAACCTAAAGGTCAGTATAAGCTGGCCTCTGCGGAGAAAAAAGCTGATCCTGAAGCCGATGGCCCCATTTTATCCCTTGATGCGGATGGATGCCTGACAGAAGCGAATGGGCCCTTGACGCTTGGTGTTGATCTTGGCCAGGTGAAGTTAAACGGCGCCGGCAGATTGATACATGATCTCAGGAAAGACAGCGTGAGGGGGTCGGTGATTTTGACCGTGGATTTCTTTTTCGACCCGAAAATTCTGGATTTCATGGCCAAGTCGATCAACAATGCCGCCGGACTTGAACCGGTCAACTATAGTGACCCGGCCTTCCGGGATGCATTTAAAGATCTTCTTGGCAGAACAATGGGAGAAGAATTGCTTAAACAGATCAGTCTGATTGGAAAGTGGAGAAAGTTACCTGACGAATTGCTTCACACCATAGTTTTTTCTGATGTCCGTTTCAAATGGAACCCGGAAACAGGTTCCTATCAATCCACCGGAAAGATCGGGATCGGTAATATAATGGGCGAACCGATTAATAAGAAAGTTAATGGTTTCATGGAGATCATGCACCGGAGAGGAGGCGATGCCTTAACTTTGTATATTGAGATCGACCGGCAGAACTATTTCTTTCTCACCTATTCGCGCGGCGTGATGCAATGTGTTGCCGGACCGGGGTTTGAAAAATTCAATGCCATGATCCGTAGCACCAACGAAGCAAAACGCAAACAAAAGACAGCCCACGGAGAGGTTGAATATCAATATTATATAGGGACTTACCAACAAGTATCGGAGTTCCTGCGAAGATTTAATATAGAGCGTTAACGAGATTTATTTGTTTTTTGGATATTGTGTTTTGGGATTTGCATATCTATCCATTTCCCAGAGGTCCAAATTCTCAATCCTGTCGAGGTTGACCTCGAATCGTACTGCTGTCCTGACCTGGTGAATCCCGTATTTGCCTGCCGCGCCCGGGTTGATGTGGAGCATCTGACGGGCAGGGTCATTTTTAATTTTCAGGATATGTGAATGGCCGCAGATGAATAGCTTAGGTTTAAAATTATTGAGTCGTTGCACAACCTCGTTCAAATAGTTTCCATAATGAAACCCGATGTGTGTGATCAGCACGCTGACCTGTTCAACGGTAAACTCCAGAAATTCCGGCAGTTCCCTTCTGACCTCCCATCCGTCGATATTGCCATACACTCCCCGGAAAACCCGGCCTTCGGCTAAAACATCCATCACACTCGTATCACCAAGATCTCCGGCATGCCAGATTTCATCGCAATCCTTGAAAAAATCCAGTACCGGTTGGTCAATTTGGCCATGAGTATCTGATAAAACTCCAATTCTGATCATGCAGCAAATATAATCAGTTGCGGAATTTTTACATTTACAGAAATAATTCTAATCTATTAACTGATGAAAAAGCTTTTTACCTTGATTATTACCATTATCATGGTTGCCGGCATCCAGGCAGCCAATGCCCAGGAAGCCAAGGATCCGAAAAAAATCTACAATCCGGAAGCCAACGCTAAGGAAGACATCAACAAAGCAGTTAAAAAAGCCAAAGCTGAAGGCAAGCATGTCTTTATTCAGGTTGGCGGGAACTGGTGCCCCTGGTGCCTCCTGTTCCATGTCTATATTAAGGAAGATCCTGAAATCAAGAAATTTATCGAGGACAATTATGTTTTCACCCTTCTCAATTACAGTAAGGAGAATAAAAACGCTGGCATCCTGCTTAAATACAAAAAACCGGGTCGTTTGGGGTACCCGGTTTTCCTCATTCTTGATGCAAAAGGTCAATTGATCCATACCCAGGACTCCGGGCTTCTTGAAGAAGGTAAGGGCTACAATAAGGTTAAGGTAATGACCTTTCTCCGTAACTGGACGCCGGCTGCGCTGGACCCCAAGAATTTTAAATGAAGAATAGAACGCGGATGGGACAAAAAAAGGGGGGGACAAAATGCTAATAGCTTTAGCATTCCAGAGAGACAAAATGGATTCTCTTATTAATTGCCACTAGCTTTAGCTAGTGGATAACATTGACTAACAATGAATTATGGCCTTTAGGCTAACATTTTTGGATACATTCTCCCAAATCAACAGGAATTGGCCTAAAGGCCATAAAGCTCTGTGGATCAATCTAATCCACTACCTAAAGGTAGTGGCAACTGATAATTGGGCACAATGGTAATTGAAGCACTGATAGCATTTTGTCCTAGCCTCCTTTTTAAAAAACCTATAATTTATGCACCTTTTCTACGCACCGGGATTAACGGATGAGCAAACTTTTACGCTTAACCCTGATGAATCGCATCATGCTGTCAGGGTCCTGAGATTAAATCCGGGAAATGAAATTATTCTGGTCAACGGTCGGGGCGGTTGGTATCATTCAAGGATCGCCCACCCCGACCCGAAAGCCTGCACTGTGGAAATCATCAGGCATTCCCATGATATCGGGAAACCTCCTTATCATCTTCATATTGCCATCGCTCCTACCAAGCAGATTGATCGTTATGAGTGGTTTCTGGAAAAAACCACTGAGATCGGAATCAGCGAAATTACACCCATAATCTGCGAACACTCTGAGCGAAAGGATGTTAAAACCGATCGGCAAATGCGTATCGTTATTGCGGCCATGAAACAATCCCTCAAGGCTTTTCATCCGATAATACACGAACCGGTATCGTTCAAAAACTTCATGAAGAACAGCATCCCCGGTGTTAAAACAATTGCCCACTGCCAGGCTGGTAATAAACTATGGCTGAACGAAATTATACATCCAAACGAACCGGTTACCATTCTGATCGGTCCTGAAGGTGACTTCAGTGATAAAGAGATCGCTGCAGCAACTGAAAATGGTTACCTGCCAATAACTTTGGGCAGCAGCCGTATGCGCACCGAAACCGCCGGGGTGGTTGCCTGTCATACAATTTCGTGGGTTTGCAGAGAGTTTTAAAGATTTTTTCACCACGGATTTTTTTGTTATCTTGTAAGAGGTTGGTAACACACCAAATAACCTGATAAGCTTATGTTGGGACGTACAAGAAACAAGCGGCAACTTGATATTTTCGAGGTTCCGATCGAACGGTTTATTAATCGGGATCACGAATTTGCCATCGGAGCAGATCACATTGACTGGGAATCCCTTGAAGAACATTTCAGACCATTTTACTCCCCCAGGGGACGTCCTTCGATTCCGCCCCGAAAAATCATCGGCATGATCCTCTTAAAAGAGCGATTCAGTCTGAGTGATGAAAAAGTATTAAAGATCTGGCCGGAAAATCCATACTGGCAGTATTTCTGCGGCGAGGTTCATTTCCAGACCAAGAAACCCTTCTCAACCAGCGAACTCACACGCTTTCGGCGGAGGATAGGACCAGTGGGCATTGAAATGATCAGGAATATCACGATAAAGCAATTCGGTAATCCAGACGGAAAGAAGTACAAAACATATTCCGACCGACGGAAACGAAGCTTCTGGAAGCGCATAATAGGTTAAGACTGTAGAGACGCATAATTGCGTCTTAGACTGTGAAACGTAAAGAACGTAAAGAATGTCACGTTTCGTGATATATTTCCTTCTCAGTGTGGTGCCCGTATCGGGTATAAATCAGGTATCTATGCAATCGAACAAAAAAGATAGGCAGCCTGCGGTAGCTGGATCATTTTATCCATCTGATGCTGCCGGGTTAAGGAAAATGATTTCCGGGTTCATGGCATCCGCAAAGCCAAATCAAACCACGGGGCTGGTCAGGGCAATCCTGGTTCCCCATGCAGGCTATGTTTTTTCGGGAGGGGTGGCCGCATCCGGCTATAATCAACTGAACCCGGATCAGGTTTACAAAAGGGTTTTTATCCTGGCCTCGTCGCACCGGTTCAGTTTTGGAAAGGCGTCGGTTTACACACAGGGTGATTATATTACCCCACTGGGCCGTGTACCGGTTGATACCGAAGCCGCAAATGAACTGATCAGGAATTCTGGGGCATTCACCGATTATCCCGAAGCCCATATCACCGAACATAGCATTGAAGTTCAGCTGCCATTTTTACAATCCCGGCTGAAGTATCCGTTCAAGATCGTTCCCATTGTTTTGGGAACCCAGGTGCCGGCAGTTTGTGAAGATATTGCTGATGCCCTTAAACCTTATTTTAACAGCGAAAACCTGTTCGTGATCAGTGCTGATTTTTCGCATTATCCTGCCTATGAAGATGCCGTGAAGGTTGACGAGATCACAGCAAAAGCCTTCTGCACCAATTCACCCGCGGAGTTTATAAAAACCATCCGCAACAATGAAAAACTTCGGATACCCGAACTGGCCACCAGCATGTGCGCCTGGCCCTCCGGACTCACCTTGCTTTATCTTACTCAGGGAAACAATGCTCTGTTGTTCAATAAGATTGATTACAAAAACTCGGGCGACATCAAACCGTATGGCGATAAAGCCAGTGTGGTAGGTTACAATGCCATTTGCATCTCCGAGCAAACTTCATCAGGTTTCGAACTGACTGAGGCTGACAAGCATGAATTGATCCGCATTGCCCGGAGCACGTTAGATTCCTATATCAGAACCCGAACAATACCTCCATTAAATTCAAGCGGATACAGCGAAAATCTCAAAGTGAAGGCAGGTGCCTTCGTCACCTTAAAAATCGAAGGCGACCTTCGTGGGTGTATCGGGTCATTTGAACCTGATATCCCGCTTTACAAGGTTATCCAGGAGATGGCTATAGCTGCTTCCACTCAGGACAGCCGGTTTCAGCCGGTACAGGTTAAGGAGCTCGAGTCTATCCATATTGAAATATCGGTTTTAACCCCGATGCATAAGATAATGAACATCAGTGAAATCCAATTGGGTAAACATGGAATCTACATTAAAAAAGGGTTTCAGGGCGGAACATTTTTACCGCAGGTTGCTACCGAGACCGGTTGGACACTGGATGAATTTCTGGGCCACTGTGCCCGGGATAAAGCCGGGATCGGCTGGACCGGCTGGAAGGATGCGGATATCTATATATTCGAGGCTCTTATCTTTGAGGAGGATATCCCGAAGAAAAAATGAATGCGCCTTATTTGCTGATTCCAATCGAACTGATATTGCTGATCCTTTATGGTATCAGCCTACTATTCAGCCGGCTGGACATAATAAATAAATCCATCCACCGGAAAATATGGAATTACAGTCTCCTGGCAACGTTCCTCGTAGCTGCCTGCCTCGGAATTCTGATGGCTGTGCAGATCAATTATAAGATGGAGGTTCCCTGGACTGAAAAAGTTCTTAAATGGCACGTCAATTTCGGCATAGCTCTATCGCTCATCGGTATATTTCATTTTTTATGGAACTGGACCTACTATTTTCCCGGGCGAAAACGCAAAATAACCCCTAACCATTCTAACCATTCTAACCCTTCTAAACTTCGCATCCAGGCCGGTCTTGCATCCTTATCCCCTAAAACCCTACCATTTCTGATCGGGTTCACCGGAATTGCCTTTCAAACATTTATGATCAGGGAATTGCTCGCATTGTTCCAGGGAAACGAACTTATGTTATCACTGATTATGTTTCTGTGGTTACTGATCACCGGAACTGGAGCCCTTACCGGCAATCGTGCCGGGGCTGTTATCAGCTCAGAACCCCGGGAGAACCAGAGTAAATCTATTCTTCTCGTTCTTACCCTTATAATTCTTCCATTCTTCTCGATTCCGTTAATGTATTATTGTAAAAGCCTCTTTTTTGCTCCCGGGATCGAAGCGGGTCCGGTGGCTTTTACGGGCTTTCTACTGTTGATCCTGACTCCTTTCTGCTTCCTGAATGGTTTTGCCTTTACTTTCATTACCAGATTATTACAGTCCTCAGGGCTGAACATCAGAAAAGCTTATGCCTGGGAGAGTATTGGGGGCGCAACCGCAGGACTTATTTGCACCATTGCAATCCTGACAGGTATTCTGACACCCCCTGCCGGCCGGTGGATTGAGAAGTTATTTCATCCCAATGAAGAGATCATTGCCACCCGTTCAGGCCCATCCGGCCGGTTGACAATCACCAGGAGCGGCGATCAGGTGAATATTTTCGAGAATGGCATCCTCGCCCAATCTTCCGGAAACACCCTGGTCTGTGAAGAGATGGCCCATTTTGCCATGATACAGCATCCAAACCCCCGAAATGTTCTGGTTATCGGAGGATTGCTTTCGGGTATCAACCTGGAACTAGTTAAATATCCCTGCAATCGCATTGATTTGGCGGAGCCGGATCCGCAAATTTTCAGGTTGGCAGAACGTCTTAACCTGATTCAGGAATCCATCCCGCCCCTTCGATATATAAAAAAAACACTATCGGTCTGGATCAATCATTCAGATATTCAATACGATATCATTCTGGTTATGCTTCCCGGCCCGCAAAATCTGAGTTTGAACCGATTCTATACCGCTGAATTCTTCAATCGCCTGAAAAACTGCCTGGCTTCGGGCGGGATAGTCTCAGTAATGCTGCCTGGAACAGCTAATTACGTATCAGGAGAAGCTATCGCCGCTATCGGTCCTGTTATCAATGCAATGCGGAAATCTTTCAGTCAAGCTCTCCTTTTTCCCGGTGAGAACAATTACCTGATTGCAGGAAGTACCATGCTCAGCACGGATATTTTATCCGAATTGAAATCCCGGAACATTCCGACACTTTATATTTCCGTTGGCTATTTTGATGAAGATCTGTTTAAAGCACGAATGGAAGAGCTGAGCCGGGTTATGGGATCAGAATCTACTGTTAATACCGATCTAAAACCCAGAGCTTATTTCGGACAGATCGCCTGGTGGCTGGGGCATTTTCCGGTACGGATATCATGGCCGCTGGTTGCGATTCTGGCCATTCTTGTGGTCAGCGGCCTGGTTTCCGGCCACTCCGCATTCAGCGGCATGTTTATTATGGGTGCCGGTGCTTCGGGGATAGAGATCATTCTGCTTTTTCTTATCCAGATTACAGCAGGATCACTTTATCTGTTCACCGGACTGCTGCTGGCTTCCTTTATGGCAGGCCTCGCCCTTGGCAGCATAAGAACTTTCAGCGGCCGGCCCGGCAAGTTTGCCTCCAGCAGCACCTTTATACTCCTGGCATTCACGATGGTCACTGCATTGTTAGCAGGACTTGCAATCTGGATGACCAAATCAGGAAATCTGATCCTGATCAAAACAGCATTGATTATAATACTAACCTTTGTCACAGCCCTGCTCACGGGACTTTTTTTCGCCCATCTCACGAAGATCATGCCCGATCCAATATCGAATGGAAAGCTATATGTATATGATCTGATGGGGGCTGCGTTCGGCGCACTGGTGTATCCGATGGTAGTTATACCAATATTTGGCCTTCTGCCGGCTATCGGTATCATTTCCGTTTCAGGAGTATTAATTTTGGTCTTGTTAAAATCCGGACGGAAATGACGTCCGGGATGTCAGATGAATAAAAGAGAATTTTTAAAAAATGCGGCTGTGGCAGGGATTTCAACCTGTTTGTACGGCATAAATGGTTTTGGAAATAAAACATTAAACACGATGAATGAGCAAGATAATACGAGGCCTGGTGAACTTGAAGCCAGACATTACATTGAAACACCAAGAGGGATAAAATGCCTGATATGTCCGAATGAATGTACCCTCAAGGAGGGGGAACTGAGTGTTTGCCATAACCGGATCGCACGCGATGGTAAGCTTTATACCATGGCATACGGAAATCCCTGTACAGTCCATATGGATCCTGTTGAGAAAAAACCTTTGCTTCATTTTCTGCCGGGATCGTTAACCTTTAGTATTGCGACTGCCGGGTGCAACTTTGCCTGCCTCAACTGTCAGAATTGGGAGATTAGCCAGACCAGCCCAACCAAAACCCGCAACTTCAGTGCAAATCCCGAGACGGTTGTTAACCAGGCTATCCGGGAACAATGTAAATCGATAGCGTATACCTATTCCGAGCCCATTACTTTTTTCGAGTATATGATCGATACGGCGACGCTGGCCAAAAGCCGGGGGGTCCGGAATATCATGGTATCAAATGGTTATATTAACCAGGAGCCTCTGCTTGAATTATGTAAAGTAATTGACGCTGCGAATATTGATTTGAAAACTTTTGATCCGGTGACCCATTTAAAGCTCACGGCCGGCAATCTGAAACCCGTGCTCGAAACGCTGAAAACGTTTAAAGACCAGGGAGTCTGGCTTGAGATCACAAACCTGATCATTCCCGACTGGACAGACAATTTCGACCAGATCACCAAAATGTGCGATTGGTTGTCAAAGGAAGGATTTACAGATTATCCGCTGCATTTCAGCCGGTTTCATCCGCAGCATAAGTTAACCCGTTTGCCCGCCACACCGCTCCAGGCGCTCACCCGTGCCAAGGATATTGCCATGAAAGCAGGACTTAAATTTGTGTATATCGGCAATGTACCGGGCATTGGCGGCGAGGACACCTATTGTCCGAATTGCAAAGTCCTTTTAGTCAAGCGTAAAGGATTTGAAATCGAGCAAAACCTGATTGCCAGCAATCGATGCCCGAAATGCCAGACGACGGTGGCGGGGAGGTGGTGAGAGACTGTCGGTTACAGGTTGCAGGTT
>Ga0265292_1000824_pt1 | contig 34381 bp, 28 predicted proteins | sample Munlanlewell296A_FD_189080 | JGI IMG/M metagenome (GOLD analysis project Ga0265292, IMG submission 189080) | Leachate microbial communities from a municipal landfill in Southern Ontario, Canada - Leachate well 296A | ecosystem: Engineered > Solid waste > Landfill > Unclassified | place: Canada... | reverse complement strand
GTCCACCGGAAAAGCGCCGAGTTTGTCGAAGGGCGGTGTCTGGATTTGCAGAATGAGTTCGGTCAGATCCAGGGATTTGTTCTGGCTCCAGGCAGACTGGAAGATGTTGGAGAGCAGGATGTGTTCGCGTGAACGGATCGGGTCAAGTTCATCGAAACCGACCAGCCCCAGGATGGCTGTCACCGTGCTGGAAATTCGCTCGGTCAGGACTTCGCGGTTGCTTGCCCAGTCCAGGCCGGGCGCGGCCAGCGACGACAACACACTGACCGGGAACCCCGCATCCGAGCCGGGGGTGTAGATGGCAAACCCGGCGGCGTTCTTGAGCGCCAGCATGCGCTCATGGGTGACGCCCCACTCAGCCAGTCCGTTACGCCAGGCCAGGGCCGCGTCGGTGGAGGCCTGTTCGACAGATTTCCCGGCGCGGCGGGCCAGGTCGGGGTCGAGCCAGGGCTGGAAGTCCTGCGGAGCCAGGTCGGGGAAGTGCAGTAATAGGTTGGTCAGGTCGCCTTTCGGGTCGATCAGGATGGCGGGAATCCCTTGCAGGGCGGCTTCCTCCATCAGGGCGATGCACAGGCCGGTCTTGCCGGAGCCGGTCATGCCGGTGACCACGGCGTGCGTGGTCAGATCGGCGGGATCGTATTGCAGAGGCTGGTCGGTGACTTTAGCCTGTGTGGAGTCATAAAGACGGCCAAGATAGAATTTGTCGCTCATGGGCAACCTCCGGTTCTGGTGGATACTTTACTCTAACTGACGAAAAATGGCAACGGTATTTTCAGAGCAACGAAATATGGGCGGTGTTTCGTCGCCCGTACCAATCAGGGCTGCTCCTGGTCATAGACGCGCTGAAACTCGGCCAAATATCGCGCGGCTACATCCGGGTTGTAGATGATCACCACGTTCTCATCGTTGCGCTCCTCGGCGCTGGCGGAGAAGTTATAGGAGCCGGTGATGACGATAGAGCGGTCAATAATGATGACTTTGTGGTGCATCTGCCCGGCATTGCCGTCCCGCCGCACATCCAGTCCAGCTTGCTTGAACGGATCATACTCTGTGCCCTGATTGGAATTGATCTGGCCGTCGTCCATCACCCCGGCCACGGTCAGACCGTCCGCAGTGCGCTGGCGGATGGCGTCACCGAGATCGTTGGTCGTAAAGGAATAGGCCATGAAATAAATACTTTCCTGCGCACCCTGAAGGAGTACCAGGAGTTGCGCCGCGACACCGTCATCCGGCGAGAAGTAGATTTCTACCGGCGTGCCGTCAATCGTCAAACTGGGGTTGGGGGTCGCCGTGATGGCATCCTGGCCAAACAGGTTTTCTTCGAACATTTCATTGAACTCAGTGGTGTAATCTTCTGCAACCTGTGTCGAGCGGATGCGAATAAGATTGTTGTTATCCTCGTAAGCTCCGTTGGTGGTGTAATTCATCGAGCCGGTCCAGACCTCCGAGCGGTCTATCACGACGAACTTGTCGTGCATCAGGCCTTCGCGCTGGTCACCGATGACGGGAATCCCGGCATCCAGAATCTGCTGGACTTCCTGGGTGTCCATGTTGTCGCTTTCCATCACCATACGCACCACCACCCCGCGTTGATGAGCGTGGATGAGGGCGTCGCGGATGCTCCACAGGTTGAGACTGTAGGCGGCCACCTCCACGGAAAGACGCGCCTGGTCAATGGCAACAGCCAGGGTTTCGTCCGGCCCGCCCTCGTAGTCCGCTGCGTGGGGCGCGGCCGGGTTGGTGAAGTAGATTTCGAGCCAGCCGGTCGCGGGTCCGGGTTCGGGCGTGACCGGGATCGACGTGGGCAGGTCAGGGGTCGAGGGAATGCAGGAAGTTAGGACCAGCGTCAATACCAGAAGAATGATAATGTACTGGCTACGCGCATTGTTTTGCGTCTTCATACTGAGATTCCTTGTAACCATATGATTTGCATGATTATACTGCTTCCTGCCATAAGATAGCACATAAGTTCCAATTTCGTTGGTGGTATATTGGATTATGCGGAAACGTCTCAGGCTCCCCCTCCTGGTCCTGGTGCTGGCCTGTGCAGCCTCCACCCATCTCCAGCCGTTTCTACTGAAAAGCCTGGGCGCGCTGGACGGTTCGTTCGGCCTCCGGCCAATGAGCCGCGCCTGTGCCGATCTGCGACTGAACGGCGCATCCATTGGGCTGGCTGCCCGCCGCGGACTTCCGCTTCAAGCTCGGGGCTTTCTCTGTCCGCTACTGGGTGGATAATGAGGCTTGGCCCGAACGCCTAGTTTGCATCGGGCAGGAGTTCTGGTTTGGGGAGTGATGCCGTGGAGTATAATCCCGACTCATGAGCGAGACCGAAACCAAGCCCCAGCACAACATTGCCCGCGCCGCCGGGACCGTGATGCTGGCTTTTATCGTCAGCCAGTTGACCGGTCTGACCGCTAAAATCCTGATTGCAGGCTCTTTCAGCGCCGGTGTGGAACTGGATGCCTTCTACGCTGCCAACCGCCCGTCGGAAACGCTGGTGACCATCATGGCGGGCGGCATCCTGGTCTCGTCGTTCATCCCCATCTTTGTCAAGTTCCTGGTCAAAGAAGACCGCGGCTCGGCCTGGAAACTGGCCTCCGCCACCGCCAATCTGATCCTGGTGCTCACGAGCCTGCTGGCCGGGCTGGCGGCGCTTTTTGCCGGGCCGATTGTTCAATATATCCTCGGGGCAGGTTTCTCCCCGGATAAACAGGCGCTAACCGTCAGCTTATTGCGCATCCAGACCATCTCGATCGTCTTCTTCGGTCTGAGCGGACTGGCCGTCGGCGTCCTGAATTCCCATCAGAAATTTCTGATGCCCGCCCTGGCTCCGGCGATGTACCAATTGGGACAGATCTTCGGCGTCCTGGTACTCGCTCCCAGCATGGGCATCTACGGATTGGCCTGGGGGGTTGTGCTCGGTTCAGGTTTCAATCTGCTTGTCCAGATCCCCTCTCTGTTAAAGCTAAAAGGACGATATATCCCCACCTTCGGCCTGCACAATCCCTCCGTCGGTGAAGTCTTCCGCCTGATGGGGCCGCGCATGTTCGGCGCGGCGGTGGTGCAGTTAATGCTGTGGGTCAACACGCTGCTGGCCTCCCACATGGCAGGCGGCTCCGTTTTCAGCCTGACAAGCGGGTTTTCCCTGATGATCATGGCGCAGGCCGCCATTGCCCAGTCGGTGGCAACCGCTGTAATGCCAACTTTCTCAGCACAATATGCGCAAGGGAAACTGGATGAACTCCGCAAGACGCTCACCTCCGCCTTGCGCGGAGTGATCCTGCTCTCCGTCCCGGCAACCGCGGGTCTCATTCTTCTGAGTGTGCCGCTCGTCACCTTTCTCTACCAGCGCGGTGAATTCACCGCCGGGACGACAAAACTGGTGGCCTGGGCGCTGACCTGGTACGCGGCCGGGTTGGTTTTCCACTCCGTCCTGGAAGTGCTTGTGCGGGCTTACTATGCCATGCATGACACGAAAACCCCGGTGCTGGTCGGGGCAGCCGCAATGACCCTGAGTATCGGCCTGAGTCTGGTCTTCGCACCGCTCTTCCAGCGCATCGGCTGGATGCCGCACGGCGGGCTGGCGCTGGCCGTTTCCGTGTCCACCGCGCTGGAAGTGACCACCCTGTTCTTGATCATGCGTAAACGGCTGAACGGGATCCATGGGCCGGATATCGCCAAAGGCTTCGGAGCCGCGGCGCTCGGGACCCTGAGCATGATCGCCGCGCTCGTTTTTTGGATGCGGGCTGCCGGGTCCGCGCACGCTGCACTGACGACCCTGGGCGGTGTGGCGATCGGAGGCGCAGTCTACACCGCAGGATTGGTCGCGTTACACATCCCGGAAATCGGTAGTGTAGTCCAGATGGTTAAACGGCGGCTGTCGCGATAAATGTCTGGTAACCAATTAGCCCCCGCAAATGCGGGGGCTAATTGGTTATTATTATTCTGAGCGCATTTATTACAACATAACGCAGTCTGCCATCCTCGCCCCTCGCTTTCTTATCGCCACCAAAGCCACAGGCCCACTGCCACTACCAGGCCCAACAGCACGCCGCCCAGCGCTTCCAGAGGCGTATGCCCGATTACTTCACGCAGATGCTGTTCATTGATCGGATGGCCTTTTAACAATTCTTCCATCAGGACATTGATCTTCCGCGCTTGCATCCCGGCCTGACGGCGGACACCCGTGGCATCATAAACGACAACCATCGCTAGGGCTACCGCCACTGCAAAAAGCGGGTTATTAAAGCCGTAATGCAACCCTACCGCCATGGCTGTTGAAGTAACCAGGCAGGAATGCGAACTGGGCATTCCACCGGCTGCGAAAAATAAGGCCCAGTTCCAGCGGCGTTCCCGGAACAAATCTACAGGGATTTTCAACACCTGGGCCAAAAACCACCCCACCAGTCCAGTCCATAAGACGTGGTTTTGAATAAGGGTGCCGAAGTTCATTGGCTTTCCTTGAAATCGGCCAGCGATTCTCCCACCAGCGCCCGCACTTTCAGCTCGGCCTTGTCCAGTAGTTCGGCGCAGAGTTTGGTCAACGCCTGGCCGCGCTCGAAGAGTGTCATTGACTCTTCCAGTGGTCGTTCCCCGGATTCGAGTGCCGACACGATCGTCTCGAGTTCGGCGAAGGCCTCTTCATACGTCAATCCATCAATTGGTTTGGGTTCATTTTTTGCCATAATCACCTATCCTTCGCCCGAGACACGGGCATCGAATTCACCGTCCCGGAGACGAACTCGCAGCGCATCTCCATCCTGAACCTGGGACTTGCTGGCGACAACCCGGTTGTTTTTCGTGACCACCGCGTACCCGCGTTGCAGCACAGCCAGTGGACTAAGAGCTGTCAGACGGTTTTCCAATCCCTTCAGCCGCGCCGCAGCGAGTTCGAGACGGTGAGCCTGCGCGGCGTTTCCCCGGCGGCTCAATTCATCCACGCGCTGGCGGTCGGTCTGCACACGGCGTAAGGGCGAGTAAAAACGCAGACCGCTTTGGAAGCCCTCCAAAAGATTATGCTGTCGCTCGAAGAGTGCGCCCATACTTCCTTCAAGGATTTGCGCCATCTCGATCAATGTCTGTCGGAGGTCCAGCACCGTAATCGCTGTCGCCAACTCGGCCGCTGCGGTGGGCGTGGGGGCACGCAAGTCGGCGGCGAAATCGGCCAGGGTGAAGTCCGTCTCGTGGCCTATGCCGGTGATGACCGGGGCCTGCGAATCGGTCACGGCGCGCACCACGCGTTCGTCGTTGAAGGCCCACAGGTCTTCGATGGAGCCGCCGCCGCGCGCGAGCAGGATAACCTCCGGCGCGGCGACCCGGTTCAGGGTCCGCAGCGCCGCAACCAGAGCCAGCGGAGCCTCGTCTCCCTGCACCGGCGCGGGAGCCAGAGTCACTTCCGCCAGCGGCATCCGCCGTCGCAGGGTATTGAGCATATCGCGCAAGGCAGCACCGGTCGGCGAGGTCACAATCCCGATGCGACGCGGGGAGGCGGGGATGGGACGCTTGCGGGCTGCGTCGAAAAGACCCTCGGCCTCCAGCAAAGCCTTGAGACGCAGGAATTCTTGGTAGAGCGCCCCCTCCCCCAGCGAACGGAGGCTATCGGCGTAAAGCTGGTACTGCCCGGAGACTTCGTAGATGCCGAGGCTGCCATGCGCATCAATTGCCATCCCGTCCTGTGGCGCGAAGCGCAGGCGGGCGGCTTCGCCCTTCCACATAACACAGCGCAGGGAAGCACCGGAGTCTTTCAGAGTGAAATAAATGTGGCCGGAGGATGGACGCGACAGGTTGGAGATTTCCCCCTGCACCCAGATGCCTTGCAAATCCGGGTCGGCTTCCAGCAATTGGCGCAGATGACGCGTCAGGTCGGTGACGGTCCAGCGAGGGGATGTGTCAAAGAGCGCCAGTTGTTCCATATCTAAAGAATACTATTGTTCGGAAAGACTGTCAACTATCCAAAAGTTGGTGTTGCTTACAACTGACCAACAAGCGGAAATTGGCCTTCCCAAGGCATATTTTTTTGCTACAATGAGGAAATATATGAAACGGCTTTGGGCGCCCTGGCGCATGAAATTCGTCCAAACAAAAACCGCGGGCTGTGTATTCTGTGATATACAAAAAGAGGCCGATGGTCCCGATAATCTGGTCATTCTCCGGGGGAAGCGGTGTTTTGTCATTCTGAATCGCTTCCCTTACACCAGCGGTCATATGATGGTGGTGGCCAACGAACATCGGAACTCGCTCGAAGACCTGGATGCGGAAACGCGCGCGGAGATGATGGAACTGGCAACCCGGGGAATGGGCGTGCTTCGCAGCGTATACCATCCGGACGCCTTTAACGTCGGCGCGAATATCGGCGAAGCCGCCGGAGCGGGAGTTGCCGGACATGTCCACATCCATGTGGTGCCGCGCTGGACCGGCGACGCCAATTTCATGATGACGCTGGCCGAAACAAAAGTGATGCCCGAGGCGCTGGAAGTTACATATGCTCGTCTCCGCGCCGCGTGGGATAGTTGTTGATTTTACAGGGTACTGCGTAATATCTGAACCAAAATTCCGTTATTTTCGAGCCCTTCGATACAGGAAAGTTCATGGATTTTTACAAGAAGCAGTAGAACATATCTGATAATTGTGGGACGGGCTCCTCGCGAAGCACATCGTACCCGCCGAAGGTCCCCGCAGGGGGCAGGGTATCCCCGGGAGACACGCCCGTCTTTCGGCGGCATGGGAGCCACCTCTACATAATTTTTGGATAGACACTTGGTTTTTGGTATTGGTTTAAATTTCGAGGAGACTCAATGAATAAGAAGATCACCATCCTAAGCATTCTGATTGTACTGAACATGCTCATCTCTGCCTGCAGTGGGCAAAGCAGCGAGAACCTGACCGGCGATGAAACCCAGGGCTGGGCAGACAACGTTCCCGATTCGAATACCCTCATCCCGTCCCCCGAAACCTTCACGCCAACCTTTACACCCACTTCCACCCCCTCCCCCACCCCTCAGCCGGTCGGTGAGACCGGTGACTACGGTCCGCAAATTGGTGACTTCCCGCCGGGCATTAACCCGCTCACCGGTCTGCCCGTCACCGACCCATCCACGCTGGACCTGCCCGCCATCTTGATCTCTGTCCCGTTGTTCCCGGCTTCGGGCCGGCCACAAGCAGGCATCTCGTTTTCCCCCTGGGTTTTTGAAATCTATATCGGCGAAGGCATGACGCGCCTGCTGGTCAGTTTCTACGGTGAAGAGCCCCGGGTAGAACCACGTCTCAGCGGCTCGTGCGACGTGCGCACCGAACCATTCACGTCCACGAATGCCGTCCTGGGCAACCGCGCCTGGTCTGACGAGAACGGCAACGGGGTCCAGGACCCGAACGAACCTGGCATCGGCGGGATATGCGTCACGCTGTATGACATCGCCGGGAATGCCCTGCAGACCACCTCCACCGATTCGAACGGGTACCATGGCTTTAACGTTGATCCCGGACAGACTTATCTGATCGGTTTCGAGCATCCGGCCAGCCTTAATTTCACCACGCCGGATATCGGTTATGACAATACGGATAGTGACGCCGACCCGCTCAATGGTCTGACTCCGCCGATCGTATTCACGGCAACAGACATGAACTGGGATGCCGGTTATATCCAGGCCGAACTGCCCGTCGAACCCACCCCGACCGTCGGCCCTGGTACGCCCATCCCCATCCCCGATGAAGGCATCACCGAACTGCCCCCGCCTGAAGTGGGCCCCATCCGCTCCATGCGCCTGCCCTATGGAACCATAGGCAAGTTTTTCCAGGGCGGCTGCATCGTCTCCGCCGGCGGCGACCCGTCAGTGCTGGCACAGGTGCCCGGCTGTCACTATGCCTTCGGAGACGGCTCAAGCGTTAACGGTACTCTGCTCGACATCACCGACCTGCGCGCCCTGGCCGAGACCAACAAGAACCCCAATTACCCGGTCAACTACTCCGGCAATGTTTTCAGTCCCACTCCTCCCGCAGGCGGTCTACCAGCCAGCCAGGTGAACGTTTTCTGGAACTACGGTAACCAGTCCCAATTCCGCTACGATCCGCTCTCCGGGGCGTATCAGCGCTTCTCCAACCACCCTGAAACCATAGAGGAATTCACCCCCCAGACCGACCGCCTGACCGGGCAGCAGTTGCTTTACGATAACGTCATCGTCATATACGTGGAGCACATTGCCTACGCCGAGACGAAAATAGACATCAACCTCGGCGTCGGCAACATGGGCGCTGCCACCCTGTTCCGGGATGGGCAGATCTACCATATCTACTGGAACACGGTCGCCCAGGCCTACGAGCAGGAGACGCTGCGCCTGCGGCCCATCCGCTTTACAGATGCCAGCAGCAACCCGATCTCGCTGAAACCCGGTCACACTTGGGTGCACGTCTTCACCACCGCCTCGGTTGTCTATGAAAAGAATCCCGGCTCAGGCATCTGGACCGCAGAGTTCCACGCGCCGATCCCCTCAACCACGCCTTAATTCCCAGACCATTCTCTTCCTCGTCAGAGAACTCTGACGAGGAAGAGGTGTTTTACAGGGTACTGCGTAAATATTTGAACCCGAATTGTCGTTTTTCCCCTGCTTTTTGGCCGCTTCACAGGGTACTGCACAAAGATGCGAACCACAGGGTACTGCGCAAATATGTGAACCCAAATTGCTGTAATTGCTTATATTTTGATCGTTCAAAGTTCACGGATTTATGCAAGAAGCAGTAAAATTGCTGTAAATCCCTGTATTTTGATCGATATATGTTCACGGTTTTATGCATGCGAGCAGGATTTCAGAAATTTATACTAGGAGCAGTATTACGGTAGCAATTCGGGGGTGGCGATATTCGTGGGCTAATCTTATCTGCATGTCATTCTGAGCGACCGAAGGGAGCGAAGAATCTCAAGGTTTTACTGGAAAATATGAGATTCTTCGCCGCTTAGCGGCTCACACCGTCCCGGTGTCCTTCCGGGAGAATGACAGGTGACTACAAAATAAACCCACCATGTTCGCCACTCCCAGCAATTCAGGTTCTCCGGGAATTATCATAATGATGATAAAATTCCCAAAGATCCACAATTTCGCCAAAGGAGCAAACGTGGAGCAAAAGGGTTATGATTTTGTCATTATCGGTTCCGGCTTTGGCGGTTCTGTCTCCGCTATGCGGCTGACGGAAAAGGGGTACTCCGTCCTCGTTCTTGAAAAAGGCAGGCGTTTCCGCGATCAGGATTTCGCCAAAACCAACTGGCAGTTCTGGAAATATCTATGGATGCCGGCCATCCGCGCCCATGGCATTTTGCTGATAAGTATTATCAAAGGCGCGATGGTTCTGCACGGGGCGGGCGTCGGCGGCGGGAGCCTGGGCTACGCCAATGTGCTCGAGATCCCCACCGACGAGACCTTCGCCACGCCCGCCTGGAACACGCCCGTCGCCTGGGGGAAAGTGCTCAAGCCATATTATCAGTCCGCTATTAAAATGCTCGGCGTGGCGCGCAATCCCAAACTTTGGAAGGCCGATGAACTCTTGCACACGATGGCCGAAGAGGGCGGCATGGGCGCAACTTTCCGCGCCACCGACGTTGGCGCGTATTTTGGGGATGCAGGTGTGACTGTCCCCGACCCGTACTTCGGCGGCGAAGGCCCTGAGCGGGCGGGATGCAAGCACTGCGGCGCCTGCATGGTCGGCTGCCGGTACAATGCCAAGAATACGCTCCCCAAGAACTACCTTTATTTTGCCGAGAAGAACGGGGCAAAGGTGATTTCAGAGGCGGAAGCGACAGACATCCGACCGCGGTCGGTGGACAGTGGACGGTCTATGGTCAACGGTCCATCGTCCGAGGCGGGCTACGAGGTCACCTACCAGACGAGCACCCGCTTCTTGAACGGGACCCGGAAACAGGTCCGGGCCGGAGCCGTGATCCTGTCTGGCGGCGTAATGGGCACCATCAAGCTGCTGCTGAGTCTGCGCGACGAGAAAAAGTCCCTGCCAAATTTGTCGCCTCGGCTCGGCGACATGGTGCGCACCAACTCTGAAGCGCTACTGGGAGCGGTGGCAAGGAAGTCGGATATCAACTACTCGGAGGGCGTCTCGATCTCGTCCATCTATAACCTTGACAGGATCACGCGCATCGAGCCGGTGCGCTACCCCGATGGCTCGTCGCTGATGCGCTACCTGGCCGCCCCCCTGATTGACACGGATGTGAGCGTGCTCGTACGCATTTTGCGTTTCCTGGGCTGGGCCATCACCCACCCGCTTGACTATGCAAAGGCTCTCATCCTGCCCGGCTGGGCGCACAACGTGACGATCCTGCTGGTGATGCAGCACGCCGATAACCGCATGCGCTTCCGCATGGGGCGCAGTGTCTTCACTTTGTTCCGCCGCGGCATGGTGGCCGAGCGTGAGCCTGGCTACGAGATCCACGCCCAGGTGAAAGGCTCGCATGAGTTGACCCGCGATTTTGCGAAACGCACGAATGGGATTGCGCTCGGCTCGATTGGCGAAAATCTATTGAACCTGCCGACCACCGCTCACATCCTGGGCGGTGCGCCGCTTGGCAGGGACGCCTCCGAGGGCGTGGTGGACGGGAACTTTGAAGTGCATAACTATCCAGGGATGTACATCATTGACGGCTCGATCATGCCCGCCAACCCCGGTGTGAACCCGAGTCTCACCATCACCGCCCTGGCAGAGTATGCGATGTCGAAAGTGCCAGCCAAAAAATAAGTGGTGTGTCATTAACGGAGGAGGACGTACTTTGCCCGCCGAAGCAATCCCCTCGCAGCGACACTTCAGATGTTGTTTGCAACAGAGAAATAATTTACGTTAAGTAGCAATCATCAAAACAGGCCGGAGAATTTTCCTCCAGCCTGTTTTGATTCCTGTAGTTCGTTTGTCTCTGCTTACTTTTTCCGGTTCTTCACGTAGGCATTCACCGCTTCACGCATGAACCCGGCCAGTTTCGGGTGCATCCTGTCAAAGTTGGCACGGAAGCGCGCATCCTCGTTGTACCCATCGGCGAGACCCAGTAACTGCTCATCGTTGGGACTCCAAAAGTACTGCATGTGCTGGTGCCAGCGGGCGATCAGCGCCTGGGCATCCGGACTGGCCGCCTCTTTCGGCATGACCGCAATCAGGTCAGCATAGATGGCTTTGCCTTCAGTAAGAATGCGTTCCTTCTCGGCGGGCGGGTATGCCATCCACTTTCGGTTGGATGCTCTCACCGTTTCGGGGTCATACATCTGCTCCGCTTCCAGGGCAACCTTCTCCTGCTCTTCTTCACTGAAGCCTTCAAACAGTCCTTTAGCATTCATGCTTTCATTTCCTTTCAAATGGTCAATGGTATTTTCCACGGTCCGGATGAGGCGGTTCAGCCGTTCGACTCGTCCCTGCAACGCCTCTTTGTGGGACTGGAGGGCGGTCAGCACATCAAAATCGGGGCGGCCCACGACGGCTTTGATCTCCTCGAGACTCAGATCCAGTTCGCGGTAGAACAGGATTTGCTGTAGTTTCAGCAGGGCCTCTTCTTCGTAGTGGCGGTAGCCGTTGCCGCCCAACGAAGACGGCTTGAGAAGCCCGATCTCGTCGTAGTACTGCAGTATGCGGACGCTGACGCCCGCCAGTTTCGAAAGTTGTTTGACGGTGTACACCTTTGCCTCGTGTAGTAATATAAACCCTGACGGTACGTTAATGTCAAGAGGGAAAACAGGTTCTCCGGAATCGCCGTGGCGGGAGAAATTAGAAAAAGGCCGTATAATAAAGACATCATGCATTTTCTTGCTTCCTGATTGTGATCGGGCCGGGAACCGATACCTGCCTGTACTGCGAAAATGGGGAAGTGTTGGTTGTATTAACCAATGGAGAGGCGGTATAATCAGATTGTATTACAATTTTTTATCGATAAGGAGATGTAAGTATGTACGCAACAACAATTTCTTCCAAATATCAGGTAGTCATTCCGCGTGAAGTGCGGAAACAGTTTGGGTTAAAGCCAGGGCAAAAAGTTGTGTTTATTCCCTACAACGGGGTTTTACGCGTTGTCGTCGTCCCCTCTATCGACAAGGCTCGCGGCATGTTGAAAGGCATGAATACAGACAACCTCCGTGAAGAAGCAGATGAGGAGCGATAATGAACGTCGTTGATTCATCGGGTTGGGTGGAATATTTGACAGATGGAGCAAATGCGAGGTTTTTTGTTTCCTCAATCCGTGACGCAGAGAACCTGGTAATCCCCACGATTTGCCTGTATGAAGTCTTCAAGCGCGTTCTGGTGGAACTTGGCGAAGAGAAAGCCCTCGATGCAATTGGCATGATGTCATTTGGACAGGTGGTGGAATTAACCCGCGAGTTAGCCATTGAAGCGGCGAGAATTTCTACTGAAACGAAATTAGCAATGGCGGATAGCATCATCCTTGCAACTTCCCGCGCCAACAATGCCACACTCTGGACACAAGACGCCCATTTCAAAGATATTAAGGGCGTAAAATATATCGAGAAAAAGTCATAACCAAATCTTGAGGTGGACCTTTGCGCCGAATTAGTGAGGAATTCACCCGCAAGGAAATGATTGATCCGCAGTTGGAGAAGGCGGGTTGGTATTTGCGCGATCATTCAAAGGTCAAGAACGAACTTCCACCTGTCCCGCCGCTCTTTGCGGGAGTTGACGGCCACGATGCCGAACCCTGGAACGGCGTGACCGATACCTGCCTGTACTGCGAAAACAGCGAAGTGTTGGCAGCGGTCGTGCAGCGGGTCGAGTCCCTGCCTGTCCCGCGTTCTTGGCGGGGTGGGCGCGTGCCCCCTTCGGGGACCTACGGCGGGCGAGTCCGCGCGGCAGGTGGAGGGGTTGTTTCAGAGTTTGCTGGCGAAAAGTTTCAATTCATAAAAGGTTTGGAGTGAACATGCCAACGACCAGTAGGAGTAATGATGTCCCGTTTCATCCCGGCAGTTGAACGAATCCAACGAGCGCGGGCTTTGATTCAAAAAGCACGCGATTTGCCGGTGCCGGTCGAGGGCGGCCGGTATGATTTTTCTTATATCGCCCAGGTCAAGGCGCTTTTGCAGGAGGCGCGTGACCTGGTCAAATTCATCCCGAAGACCCCGAGTGCCACCGCTGAGATCAAAGAGCAGGTTAACCAGATATTCCAGGAAGCTGACCAGGCTGACCGAAAGATCTTGCATTAGTCGTCACGTCTGGCAAGAGAGTCCTGCAATGAGTCACGCAAGTCCGTCAAGGTGACCTTTAGGGTCTGGCTTTGGGCAAGCGCGGCTTGCGTATGTTGCCTGTCCCGCGTTCTAGGCGGGGCAGGCGCATGCGGGCAAGAGCGAGAGGCAAGCACTATGGTGTGACCAAAGGGAGTATCGAAGCATTGAGGGGGTGCTTCAAGCGTTGTTCATTGATGAATGAAAATATTCATTAAGGTTTACCTTGCATATTTAGCACATTTGTTTTATAAGTAATACCAACTGCACATCCCAGACGTCCTCCTTCCTTGATTCTTGAAAGTGGTTTTAAAAATCGCGAAAACAAATATTTTGCATGGTTTTTTCTCAAAAAGCGTTCCTAAAAAAGTGGCGTTTTTACCTATTCGTTCCTCTTCGTTTTTGCCAACGTCATTTTTACTCAAAAATCGATGGTTCAGGCAAAATGGACTTAACTGACCAGCAATGGCAAGCCATCCAACATCTGATGCCTCCCGTTCTTCAGGGTCGTGGTCGTCCCGCGCTTGATTCCCGCCGCGTCCTCGACGGTATCTTTTGGAAGATCCGCTCCGATTCTCCCTGGCGTGAGCTTCCCTCGCATTACCCCTCTCATCAATCCTGTTATCGTTTCTTTGGGGAGTGGCAGTCTTCGGGGTTGTATGCTTCGGTGATCTTATTTCTTTATTCCGATCTGATATATCGTGGCAACTTTACTCCATATCAAGCTGTTGCCGAAAAACGCATTGTGTTGCAGATCAGCGAAAGGTCGTTCAAATTATATATTGCCCCTCGTTATCATGATGACTGGCGCACTCATACCGCCTTGCTTTTCATGCAAATTGAATTGCATAATATAATGAAGCGAATCATTTCTGCGTCTGAAACGGGCAGGCTCCAAAGGACTGGTCTGCAAAAATTGGAGTTCCTCTTTAGTCGTTGGCCCAAATATGCTCCACTAGGGTTTGGCGGCTCAAACATCGAAACTTATGTCGGGCCGGAAGACATTGTTTTTAAGATTGGGAGGGGTTGAGTGTTTTCAAAACGGAGCTCCTCCCTTCAAAACATCGCTGTGCTTGTATACGAGGCAGGTCGATGGGACACAATTCGCGGCGGTTGTGCGGCGTAGCGATAAAAGGAGACCCGTATGAATCTCGTTGAATGGATCGAAACGAATCAGAAGACCTTTACAGACCTCAGCGATTCAGTCTGGGGCTTTGCAGAATTAGGTTACAAGGAAGTGCAGTCATCACAACTACTCATCAACGCCCTCGAAGGCGCGGGCTTCACAGTTGAGAAAGGCGTCGCCGAGATACCCACTGCCTTCGTCGCCGGTTATACAAAAGGCGCGGGACCCGTCATCGGTGTGCTCGGCGAGTTCGATGCACTGCCCGGGCTGAGTCAGGATTGCGTCCCGTATAAGAAACCGCTTGTCAACGACGCGCCGGGTCATGGCTGTGGACACAACTTGTTGGGCGTGGCAGGCATCGCATCCTGTTTCGCCCTCAAGCAGGCGCTCGATGCTGGCGAGCTAAAGGGCACCGTTCGCTATTATGGATGTCCCGCCGAAGAAGGCGGCGCGGCGAAAGCCTTCATGGCAAAAGCCGGGCTCTTCCATGATGTGGATATCTGCCTGACGTGGCATCCCGATGCGTTCAACGGCACGCTCTGGGCGAATTGCCTAGCCAACTATCGCGTGGGATTCAAATTCCACGGCAAGCCCGCGCATGCCGCCGCCGATCCTTACAACGGACGCAGTGCGCTCGATGCAGTGGAGTTGATGAACGTGGGCGTCAACTACCTGCGCGAACACATGATCCCTGATGCGCGCGTCCACTATGTGATCACCAATGGCGGCGGGTCCGCGCCGAACGTTGTCCCTGCCGAAGCGGCTTCGTTATACAGTGTGCGTGCCCCGCGCACCGACCAACTGAATTCGTTATTCGAACGCGTCAAAGATATCGCACGCGGCGCAGCGCTGATGACCGGCACCGAACTCGAGATAGAACTGTATTCCGGCATGTCGAACATGCTGCTCAATGAAACCATAAATAATGTATTGCAAAAGAATCTGGGAGAGGTTGGCGCACCCAAATTCAGCAAGGAAGATGTCGCCTTTGCGGCTGAGATCGCCAAAACGATTCCCCCCGATAGTTTCGAAGAGTCCGCGCCTTTGTACGGCTTGGATGCCGATGCGATTACCGCGCTGAAGAACACATTGCTGCACGAAAGCGTGCTCCCACCTTATAAGTCGGAAATTGTTCAACCCGGCTCTACCGATGTGGGCGATGTCTCCTGGGCGGCTCCCACCGGGCAAATCGTCACTGCTTGCATGGCACTTGGTACACCCGGTCATTCATGGCAGATCGTTGCGCAAGGTAGAATGGGCATCGGCCACAAAGGCATGTTATATGCTGCCAAGGTCATGGCGCTCGGCGCAGTGGAATTCATGCAGAGCCCCGAACTGGTCCGCAAAGCGCAGGATGAATTCAAAAAACGCCGCGCCGCTTCGAACTACATCTCCCCCATCCCCGACGGCTTGAAGCCGCCCATAAATATTTAATCGCTGAGCGCGGGTGCTTCGGGGACGAGTCCCGGTTGGATAAGGCGTTTCAACGAACTATATTCGCAAGAAAGGAGAATCAGCCATGAGTGATAGTGGAAAAAAAGATAAAGGCAAAAAACAACAGAAGAAAAAACCCGAGCATAATTTGAAGGAGAAACGAAAATTGAAAAACGAAAAGAAGCAGAAGGATAAATTTATGCCCGGTTGATGCATCCCGCACGGCACCCCATTGCATGGGGCAAGTGGAGGGGTTGTTTCAGAGTTTGTTGAGTCAAAGTTTTAGACCCTAAAGGTTTCTCCCGTAAACCTTCGTCATGTCCGGCTGGACAATTTTGCAAACATAATAGCGAGTCAGACAAGGAAACCTTTAGGGTCTGAGAAGGAATACGATATGACAAAGAGTAAACCATCCATTCCCCCCGAAATCCAGGCCGAAGTGCAAAAACTGATTGATGAATTCAATCGTAAGCACTTCAAAAAAGCCGACCTCGTTATGCGCGCATTCTTTGGAAACAAAGTCAAGCCTGGTTATTCAGCACGTTTCAAAGGCAAATATCTTTACCTGGATCGCAACGACCACATTAAGCCATCCCCTATCTGCCGCCTGACCTGGAACGGAATAATGGATGATTGGGGTTTTGCGATTTATAAATATTCGAGGAATTATTATGATTCCGAAGAATGGTTCTTCCCCGGGAGTGGCAAAGTAGATGGAACAGTACAAGGTGCGATGCTGGCAGGAATGGAAGCATACAACTGATGCCCCAGCAAGATCAATTACCCTGCGGGTACGATGTCGCGGCGGTCGTGCGGCGTAGGGGCGCAGCAGCGCGGCGCCCCGGCAAAAACCGCTGGCGCAGGGGCAAACAAAGACCCGGGTGACCGTGGCTGTTCCCGGGTCCGAAGAGGGCGGAGGGGTCGAGAAGCCCCCGTTTTTAGCAGACTTTTCAGTTCTCCTGGGGATTTATCCTGATAAGCAGTTCACCCTTGGCAATTTGGGTTTTGGGCTGAACGTTGACCGAGTCCACCACACCCGCGCAGGCGGAGCGCATTTCCATTTGCATTTTCATCGATTCCAGCACCACCAGCACCTGCCCGGCCTCGACGGTGTCGCCCGGGGCAACGTGTACGCTGATCACGATGCCGGAAATGGGCGCTGTCAGGCTGCCGCTGCTGGCCGTTTTGGCTTTACGCCCCCGGCGGCTGTTGCTCCGCTCCACTTTTGCAATTGCGTGCCGACGGTTCGCGTTGAGCGTATACTGGCTGTTGCCCCGCGCCTCGATATAGATTTCGGTCTTGCGCGCAACGCCGTTCAACAGGTATTTGCCGCGTTCTTTCAAGGCCACCAGGGCGGTCTGAACGAGTTCGCCATTGATTTTGTACTGTTTACCGTTGATCTCAATCTGGTATTCGTTTTTTCCAACCGTAACATAGTAGATGCTCATGGTTGCTCCTGAATTCAATTCCGCATTTGCTCGCGCCAGGCCTGCATCCGCCACTGGTTGGACGCAGCTTGCAGAGATCTGGCGGGTGGGTTGATGCGCGCCTGGTGTTCAAAAAACGCCGCCGTGAGCGCCATATCGCGCTCCAGTTCTCCGTCGCTTTCCGAAAAGACAGGCAAAAAAGTTTCCAGATAAGTGGTGTTGGCGCTGGCCTGAATGAAACTGTCGGAGTCGATGATCTGGATCAGGAAGCCGATGTCGGTGCAGACTCCGCCAATCTGGAATTCACCCAACGCCCGGCGGAGCCTGCGGATGGCGGTTTGACGGTCTTCTCCCCAGCCAATCACTTTTGCGATCAACGAGTCGTAGTCAGACGTGACCGGCATACCCGGGTACAGGGCCGAATCGGTGCGGACCCCCGGCCCGCCCGCCTCTTTCAGGAGGGTTATCTCCCCGGTTGCGGGCATGAAGCCATTATCGGGGTCTTCGGCGATGACGCGCGCTTCGATGGCCGAGCCGCACATTTTGATATCTTCCTGCGCATATTTGAACGGTTGTCCTTCCGCCAGCCTGAGCTGCGTGCCCACCAGGTCAATCCCGGTGACCATTTCGGTGACCGGATGTTCCACCTGGATGCGCGGGTTTACTTCTATGAAATAGCAGGAGCCGTCTTCGCCGAGCAGGAATTCAATCGTTCCCAGGCTGCGGTAGTTCAGCGCCTGCCCCAGGTTGAAAGCCATTTCGTAAAGTTGATGACGCATGTTGGAGCTGAGACTGGGGGCGGGAGATTCTTCGATTATTTTTTGCCGCCGCCGCTGGATGGAACACTCGCGTTCCCCCAGGCACAAAATCCGCCCGAACCCATCCCCGATGATCTGGATCTCGATATGCCGGGCCTGCGGAACCAGCGGCTCGAAATAGACGGTGCCGTCGCCGAAAGCGGCCTGGGCCTCGCACCGGGCTGCCACCACCATCTGCTCCAATTCGTCACGCTTGCGCGCCAGGCGGATGCCGCGTCCGCCACCGCCGGTCACGGCCTTGATCAGGACCGGATATTTGATCTGCTCGAGCAGGCTTTCCGGGATTTCGTCTGCGACGGGTTCATCCGGTCCGGGCAGGACGGGCAGACCCGCCTCACGCGCCACGCGCCGGGCGACCAGTTTATCCCCGGTCGAAGAAATCGTCTCGGGGCGCGGTCCGATAAAGATCAAACCGGCGTCCTCCACCGCCTGGGCGAAAGTCGCATTCTCGGACAAGAATCCGTAACCGGGATGGATCGCGTCGGCCCCGGACTCTTTCGCGGCGGCTAACACGCGTTCGATATTCAGGTAACTTTCGGCGGCTGGCGTGGGGCCAATGAATACGGATTCGTCCGCATAACGGGTATGCAAAGCCTGTGCGTCCGCTTTTGAATAAACCGCCACGCTAGGAAAGCCCAGTTCACGACAGGCGCGCAGGACGCGCACAGCGATTTCACTCCGGTTGGCAACTAAAACTTTCATCTCTCTACCTCCTAGAGCGGGATGTTCCCGTGTTTGCGCGCCGGGGTTTCCTGGCGTTTTTCGCGCAGGCTTTCCAGCGCCGCAATCAGACGCAGGCGGCTTTCAGCCGGGGGGATAATATCGTCTATATAGCCGCGCGAGGCGGCCAGGTATGGATTGGAAATTTCCGCGCGGTACTTGCGCATATATTCGTCCATTATGACCGCCGGGTCGCTGGCGGCGCTAATCTCTTTACGGAATACGATTTTTACTGCGCCTTCCGGTCCCATGACCGCGATCTCGGCCTGCGGCCAGGCCAGGTTATAGTCGCAGCGCAGATGTTTGGAACTCATCACGATATAGGCCCCGCCATAGGCTTTCCGCAGGATCACGGCAACTTTCGGGACAGTGGCCTCGGAATAGGCGTAAATCATTTTCGCTCCATGCCGGATAATACCGTCATGTTCCTGTTCGCTGCCGGGCAGGAATCCGGGCGTGTCCACCAGCGTGACCAGGGGGAAGTGGAACGCGTCGCAGAAGCGGATGAAACGCGCCGCCTTGTCGGAGGCGTTGATGTCCAGCACACCCGCCAAGGTTCCGGGCTGGTTCGCGACAATCCCGACCGGGTAACCGTCCAGGCGGGCGAACCCGACCAAGATATTTTCGGCGTAATCCGGCTGGATCTCCAGGAATTCGCCGCCATCCACAATCGCCTCGATGACCGCGTGCATATCGTAAGGGCGCTGCGGGTCAAGCGGGACAATCTGTTCCAGGTCCGGGAGGAGACGGCGCGGGTCGTCCGAGGACGGCTGGTGAGGCGGCGGCGTCAGGTTGTTGGGCGGCAGGTAGGAAAGCAACCAGCGCAGTTGTCCCAGCAAAGCCTCCTCGTCGGGGGCGGTGATGTGGGCCACACCGCTTTTCTTCCCATGGACTTCCGCGCCGCCGAGCGAGTCAAAGTCAACGTCTTCATGGGTCACGGCCTTCACGACCTCGGGGCCGGTAATGAACATATAGGCGTTCTGGTTGACCATCAGGATGAAATCGTTAATCCCCGGCGAATAAACCGCCCCGCCTGCACAGGGGCCCATGATGACGGAAATCTGCGGGATGACGCCGGAAGCGCGCGTATTGCGGTAGAAAATTTCGCCGTAGGATGCCAGGGAGTCCACGCCTTCCTGGATACGCGCGCCGCCCGAGTCGTTCAGACCGATAACCGGCGCGCCGTTCTGGTAGGCCAGGTCCATCAACTGGGCGATTTTCCGTCCATGGGCTTCGCCCAAAGAACCACCCAAAATGGTGAAATCCTGGGCGAACACGTAGACCAGCCGCCCGTCCACTTTGCCCCAGCCGGTCACCACGCCGTCGGTGGCCGGATGGCTGTTTTCCATGCCAAAACCGATGGCGCGGTGGGAAACGAACAGGCCGGTTTCGGTAAACGTGCCGGGGTCCAGGAACATTTCGATCCGCTCACGGGCGGTCTTTTTTCCTTTGGCGTGCTGTTTTTCGATCTGGGGCGCGCCCCCGCCCAAAATCGCAGCCGAGCGCAGTTCATCCAGTTTCGCGTCAAATTCATTCGTCATAATTTATTCCTTGGATATCAGTTACAAACAAGCCAGCGCTCCCTTGAAACCTGCCGCGGGGTTGAGCAAAGTTAACCGCTTGTTTTGAAAAGTCACACATTTCCCATCGCCTTTTGGGTCAGGTTGGCAAAACGCCGCCAAAATATCTTTAACGGGACTGGTAAAGCCGGACCCGAGCGCTTTCAAGACGGCTTCTTTACACGTCCATACTGTAAAGAAGCGTTCCAGTTTCCCGTCGTTGGGCAATGCCTCGAATTCGGCAAGTTCATCCGGCGAAAGGAAAATGGATGCAGTGGCTTCCAGGTCGCTTACCGGGTGGACTTCTTCGATATCCACGCCAACTCCAAACCCATTTGCAACCGCAAAAACCGCCAGGCCGCCGGAGTGAGAAACATTGAACGATAATTGCTCCTGCAAACCGCCTACCAACTCCGGTTTCCCGTGCGGGCCATACGAGAAAACCAGTCGTTCCGGCCTGTGTGCCAGATAACGGCCCAACAGGTGACGCAGAATCCCGCGCGCAACGGTATACCGGTCCGCGCTCCGGGGGCTGCGCAAACGTCCGGCTCGGAGGCGTTCGTCGCCGGACAGGAATCCCCGGAAGGACGCCGGGGCTTCTTTGTCCAGCCAGGCCAGCCAGAGCTGGCAATCACCGGCAGCCAGAAGCGGTCGTTCGGGTAATTCGCTCCAATGCTTGATCATCATTTCAAGAGCGGCTCCGTTGGATAATACTGTTCGAGTTCAGCCGGGATCTGCAATCCCTGAAGTTTCAGGGTTTGCAGGCGGTATTGGCAGGCCGCGCCGGTCAGGATTTGAAGCGCCACATCGGCCACGCGACGGTTTTCAGGTCCGGCGAGATACGTGCCGCGCGCCCAGTCGTTGAAACTGCCCATGGCAGGGCCGCACCAGATCTGGTAGTCCATCTCGCGGCCTTTTTCGCCGCTGTTGGACCAGCGCGAGGCCAGTCCCAGGTACCAGCGGAAAATCAGCGCCATCTTGCGCTTGGGGTTGTTCTGGGCGCGTTCAATCTGGGCGGGGTCGCGCTCGGTGAAGAACTTGACCGTATCCTGCCAGATGGATTCGATGTCCCGTTTGAATACCTGCTTTTCCAGTTTCTCGCGCTCATCTGCCGGGATCTGTTCAATCGAGTCGTAGCGCGAATAGAGATCGTAGAGTTTCTGGGCGCGCATCGGGAAGAGCGTGCCGTGCTTCAATACCTGGACTTTCACGCCCATTTCGAACATATCCGCCGAGGGGGCCATCGCCACGTCGGCCATGCCGGCCTGCGCCAGCAGTTGGCGGGTATATTCGGACGCGCCGGCTTCAACGCAGGACTGGTTGACCGAGCCGGTGACGATATAAGCGGCTCCCATCATAAACGCGGCCAGGGCCGAGGCCGGGGTGCTGATGCCGCCGGCAGCCCCGACCCGCACCGGGACCGGGTAATTGTATTTTGCCTGGATTTCATCCCGCAAGGCCAGCATCGTGGGAAGCAAACACACCAGCGGACGGTTGTCGGTGTGACCGCCCGAATCGGCCTCGACGGTTATATCGTCGGCCATCGGGACCTTTTTGGCGAGTCCGGCCTGCTGCGTCGTGATGCGCCCTTCGCTGACCAACTGGTCGAGGATATTTTCCGGGGCTGGTTGCATGAATTTCGTGGCGACTTCGCGCCGGGACAGTTTGGCGATGACATGGTTGGCGATTTCGACCTCGCCGTCGCCAGACTGACTCAGTCCGGCCGCCCGATAATACACAATGGAGGGCGTCAGGTCTATAAAGGCCGAGGCCTCCACCACGTGGACGCCGTACTGGAGGTAAACCTCGACGGCGTTCCTTTCCAGCGCGTCCTCGCTGGGGCTGTGGATGAGATTGGCTGCATACGGACCGTCTGGCAGGGCCACCTGGATACCCTGGATGGCAGATTCCAACCGGCTGCGCACCAGCCCGGCCGCGCCGAAAGAACCCAGCAGACCGGCCTTGCCCAATGCAACCACCATTTCAACGGAAGCGATCCCGTTCGCCATGGACCCGGCATAATAAGCGCAGCGCACCCGGTAGGTTTTCTTGAAACCGGCATCTCCCAGGTCTTCGATGGGCAGGGCCGGGACACCAGTGATATATCGCACGCCGGTCTGCTGGCGAAAAGTCTGCTCGTCGCAATCGGCTGAGATCAGGCCGATTTTGCCTTCCTGCTCAATAACGTAAAGCGGACGGTTGATTGCGCGCAAATATGCTCCAATCACCTGCGGTTCATATGCGGCCTGACTTAAGTCCACAACACCGGCCGCCGGAGATTTTTTACGGTTAACGGTAAATTGCATTGCAGAATTCTTCGTTGAGTTTTGGCTCATCTATAATCCTGTTTTTCCTCAATGGCGATTGCCATATTCCGCACTTCATATATTCTGGAATCGTCGGCCCACAGACTGGCATCACCTGTAAATAGCTCCGTTTTTCCAATGCGCTGCGTTTTATGGAAATGGACCTCCACCTGCATTTGCCGGTTGTGCGGCAGCACCTGGCCGCGATAGCTCCAGTTCATTTTCTGCCCGGTGACAAGGACTGCGGCCGCGGCGTCCTTTGACTGCTGTTGAGCAAAAACTTTCATTGCCTGGACAATTGCTTCTATCCCCAACGAGCCGGGCATCACCGGGTCTTCATGGAAATGGCAGGCGTAAAACCAATCCTGGGGGGTGTTACGCCGGTTGGCATACACGTATCCTTCCGGATGGACGCCTGCACCACTATTAATTACCACACCGTCAAGCAGGCGGAGTTTCCCTTTCGGCAGGCCTGTTTCCAGGGCTGTTCCTTCGATGGGAACAATTCGGCTTTCCTGCCCGGCCTGTTCCAGCCAGGGCAGGACGGTTTTCCCGCCGTCCAGCCCGGTCTGGCCTGCCATGGCCTCGGTGGAGAAATAACCGAAGGAGGATTTTCCTTCGAAGAAAACTTCCCCGTCGCAAGTCAATTCAAAGGAGAAATGCTGGATGATGGTCGAGCCATAAAAAATGGTCTTGAGCAGCTCCGCCCGGGCGCGGACCGTCTTGCCGCGTGCATCCACCAGCCAGTTGAACACAGTCTCGCCATCCAGATTACGGAAGTAATAATCAACCTCGGGAAAACGGAGCGGTGTGCCCAGATATGCGGATAGAACACCGCAAGGCTGTAAAGCCACTTCGAGGCAGATGGAATAAGGCAAGTGGCCACGCGTTTCACCGTCAAAGTACCAGGCATCTTCCGGGACATCGTATTCCGCCACAATACTGGAAGCCTGGTCGAACTCTCCCTTCCGCCCTCGGATGGACAGGATACGGCTCATCAACAGGAGTTCGCTGTTCGGGATGCGCAGACTGCGGCGGCCCGCATAGACGGCATACTCCTGCCCGAGGCATTTCACGACGGAGCCGGTGGCAAACTCGTTCAAGTCTTCCAGGGTAAACAGAGCGCGTACAGGCCCGGAATTGAGCGGGCGGCAGGATTCCACCTGCTGTTCGATGGCGCCCGCCAACTGGCGCAGTCTTGCCTGGCGCAACTCCAGGAAGCGGTCGTGGATTTGCCCGGCCTGCCGGGTGTGTCCATCCCACCATTTCATGTAATTCTCAAGGATGTCTTCGGGTGTATGTGTTTGCATAAGGCTAACCCTGATAAAGCACGCTCAAATTGACCGGGACGTGCTGGGAGACCATCCGGGCCATGAGACGGAGGATGGAAGCGTGGTCGTCCACTCCCTTGCGGTTGATTGAATAAGCCGCATGCGGCTGACCCTGCATGGTGTCATTGACCCAGCGGGCGCAATTACTGCCCGCGCCCAGTTCGACGAAGATGCGCGCCCCGTCGTTATAGGCTAGTTGGATCAAACGGGGAAAATCCAGGCAATTGCATAATTCATGGGCGATTTGCTGTGCAATCGTTTGCCGGTCAATGGGCATCGGTTGGTAGGTGGCGGCAGAGTACAGGGTCATGCCGGGCTGGTCCATAACCGGAACGGAATGCAGTTCGGTCAGCATGTCATAGTCGGAATGGATTGCTTCGCAATGGATGGCGTAATTAAACGGCGCCTGGAGCGACTTGCATTTCAGCCTGTCTATCACCCTCCGGCACCCGGCAGGGTCGCCGCCGATTGCCACCTGACGGGGCGTGTTGATATGGGTCAAATAGACGCGCGTTTCGTCTGCCAGTGCCTCTTTGACTTTCTCCGGGCCGGTCATCAGCAGGTAATTCACCCAGAGCGCCTCGTGCAGGTCGCTTTCGCTCCGGGTGGGCAAGTTCCAAAATTCGCGCACCGCGTTTTGAGGTCCATTAAGACGCGTGCGGAAGAGCGGGGACTCTCTCAAGGCTTTGCTGGTCCCGTCAGCCTCGGTCCACACCCGGCTGGCAAACATCATGCTGACTTCACCCAGGCTGTAGCCGAAAGCGCTCGCCGGATGAATCTCGAAAACGTTCCGAAGTACGTCGGTATACAGGACCGCCAGGCAGCTTCCCGAAATGAGCATCGTAATCGGGTCCGCGGCCAATTGGGTTTCGATGGCCGTCAGGTCAACGGAGGTGAGAGCGGCCATGCTCCTCGGATACAGCAGCCGTTCGTTCAGCAAATCGCCAATATCACCGGTAATCCCGGAGAGGTGGTCGTAAAGGTTCGGGAAAAGGTAGAAGAGGTCACGCCCGACGCCGGGGTAGGAATTGAACGCGCCGGGATAGACGAAAGACACCTTGCCGTCTTTGCCCAGCGGCCGCGGCGTGAAAAAGCTCCCCAGCGGGGTTTGCCAATCCGACTGCTTCTCAAACGCGGTCAGGATCCCTTTCACGGCAAAACCGATCTCACGCAGGAGTTCGTCGGGAGTTTGACCGAGCAGGCAGGCTACGTACTCCGCAGTGGGTTTCTCCAGAAGGTATTGCCGGTGTGCGTCCTGCGCGGCTGCGGCCAGACTTGACCCGGCGGTAAGTTTCGATTGCAGAGCCGTCATCTTCTCTAGCAGTTGCCCGACCGAACTGGCCGTGAGGGGGAAAAGACGCAAAGCCTCCTGCCTCGGCGCTTCGACGCGCTGGGGAGCAACAGAGGGTGCGTCACAAAAAAGGATATGCGTAAAACTGCCGTCCGTTGCCAGGAGATTCAGACCGGCATAGCGTTTGTCCTGGCTGGCCGGGATAAACCAGGCGCGCGACTCGGCCGGCACGTAGAACGGCGAACGCTGCCAGGTGTCCGGCTGCGCCGGTCCGCCCCAGCCGGGAGCGCCGGGAATGACGCGCCGGGAAAGGCACCATGCGGTTTTCACCACCCCAAGCAGGCCCGCCAGACTGCTGCCAAGCGCACAGGTCAGTGGATGCTGCGGGCCAAACGCGCCCAGCAACCCGTCCGCCTCATCGGCGCGGATGGCCGCGCCCGTCAAAGTCGCCGCCTCAATCAGCCCGATTGACTCCGGCCGGACGCCGGAGGCCCGGCGCGTCTCCTGCAGAACGCCGGAGATGGCCGCAGCGCTCAGGGGGCCGTCCGCTTCGGCGGCACCGGTCACCAGCGCGTAGACCAGCCTGTCATTATCCAGCGCAGACTTACGTTCCGCCACCAGAAGCGCGCAAACCGCCTGAGGGTCTTCCTGGACTTCGACCAGCAGGACGACATCCTCGCCGCCGCTCTCGAGCCAGTCTGACGCCATCGCCAGGGCAGACGATACACCCGAAACTTCCTGGACCCGGGAGCCGGTCCCGTTATCCTGGAGAATCCGAGCCAGGGACGGCGAAAGGCTGACGACAGGCACCCGTCCAATTGCCAGACGCGCCTCCCCGCACACCTGCCGGATTGACTGAACGGCGGCAGCTTCGAGAGTTAACGTCTCACCGAATTGACCGGTCACCGGCAAGCCGCGATACACAAGCCTGCCGAACTCGTCAATGCCTCCCCCACCCGGAACAACGACGGACATCCCTACAATTGCCAAGTTTGTAATGTGATCGAGTCGCCGGATCATTTTTCACCGGCTTGCACAGGCGCGGCATCCCCCCTGATAAACCGTTTCAGCGCCGGGCTGATCGTGCATTGCAGGCCCGTGAATTTGGCGAGTACCGCACCCTGAGTATCGGTAACGATAATATCCGCAACGACTGACGTTTGGTTATGGGAGATGATTTTCATTTCCACGAGACTTAATGCGCCAAAGGGGATTGCCCGGAATTGCTCCAGTCTGACGAGATGCGACGGCAAGCAAGGCGCCTGATAATAACGCTGCGCCCAGATGAGCAACGACTGCACAATCGCATCACACGCAAAAGGATTGTAGGTCTGCAAAGGGAACTGTCCCTGCCGGTCAGGGGGAATTGGCTGAAGCAGGCATTCCAGGACCAACCGGTCTTCGCCCAGGCTGATGACGCGCTGCACACCCTGGAACGACGGCCCGTGGAAAAGTGTGCCGTCCTCGTAAAGGGCTTTGCCCAGAATACCTTCGTTTGTCCCGGCAGAAGGCTGTAGATTCACGTTGTGGATGGTTGTTGGCGGTATTTCCCGCAGCAACGTGACATTCAGGCTGTAATGGTACAGGGGACGATCGTTTTTGTTCTTGCTCCAGATGCGGGCAGCGAACTTCACCTTTTCTCCCGGAACTTTCTCGATTTCATTCAATTCGAGGATATGCTCGTGCGCCAGGTTTTCGTCAAAGACGATCCCTTTCAATACTTTGAAATCTTCAAGCTGGTAGAAAGTGAACCCGGGGAATAATTGTTCGCAGACACTGGTTATCCAGGAGGCGGCGCAGGTTGCAGGCAGCACCGGATACAACCCAATTTGATGGTCGAGCAGGAACGGATTGGCGTCCAGGCTGAGGTGACGGCGGATCTCGAATCGTTGCAATTCGCCGGAAATATCGCTGGCCGCGCGCGTGGGAAGCTGGCCCACCACAATCTGCACGGGTTGGTCATCAACTGTGTGTTGGGAAGTGATTTCTTTCACCAGCATTTCAGCCCCGGCGTCGGTCGGGATGACCGTCATATCACGTTCGGCAAAGGCGCGTTTGAGTTCGGGAGTCACCATCCCGGAATCCCACGGGCCCCAGTCAATGGACACAACGTGGCAGGTCGGGTTATCCCGCTTGATCTGGTAGGCGGCTTTGTTGAGCACTTCGTTGGCCATGGCATAATCCGCCTGGCCAATATTCCCGAAGAAACCTACAACGGACGAGAACAGGATCAGGAAGTCGAGCTGCCCGGCCGGAGCGACCTTCAGCAGGTTGCGCAAACCGTCCACTTTGGGGGTGAAAACGGTCTCGAAATCCTGGATGGTTTTCTTCTCGATTCTCCGGTCCGATAGCGTACCGGCGCCGTGGATAATGCCGTTAATTTTTCCGAGCCGCTGGACTGGTCCGGCAAGTTCCTTTTGTAAAGTCTGCACAGGCGCGGTAACGTCCAGGTTCACATATTCCACAACCGCGCCAGTCTGACGTATCGCCTGGAGCGTGGTTTCGACTTCCTGCTGAGCGCGTATCTGGCGAAACAGTTTCTCGACAGCCTGTGGGGTGGCCTTTTTGCCCTCGGTCGTAAGCCGGGTCATTGCACGGCGCTTGAGTTCGGCATCGTCCGGGCAGTCCAGCGCCCATTCCGGCAGCGGGTCATTGACGGGTGTGCGCCCCAACAGGATGAATTTACAGGGTATGTGATGGGCCAGTTTAATCACGCACTGGGCAGTGATGCCCCTGGCCCCGCCGCTCACCAGAACGACCGTATCGGGGGTGATCAAAGTTTTTCCAACCATAATATTTAGTTCTCCGATTCAGGCTGTTCTACCACCAGGGTAAAACGACCTTTGCTGCTGTAGCCGACTTCGCTGATCAACCGGTTCGGGTCGTAGAGTTCAGACATGATGTGTTCGACCGCCGACGCTAAATTGACGTCCGGGGATAAATCTATTGCCCGGCAGAAGACTTTGTCCCATTCCAGGTTGAGGGTTTTTACCAGGCCAAACAGGCTGCCGCTGACCGGCCCGAATACCCCCGAGGTTGTCAGACCGAATTCGCCATCCATATGCGTGACGGTGACAAATGCGGCGTAATTCAACTGAGCGGCTTCGGTCAGGTTTTTCATAAGATATTTCGCGATTAGGAAAGTGGTGCGCGCGATCGTTTTCTCGTTCTCCGAGAATGCCTCCGCCGACGCGCCCGGTGGGTCCAGATGGATATACATGCCTGCCGGACCATATTCCTGTTGAAGGCTTGCCAAGGTGTTCTGAATGCCGGTTTCGGTCAAGTCTTCCATGAGGACGCGCCGGATGTTTTTGGGCATTGGCCTCTGGTCGCTGACCAAGGCATTGGTCAGTCCCAGCACCACGACTTTTATACCCTGCCCGGAGAGCGCTTTGGCCAGGGCCGGGGTCAGGTCGGTGCCGCCATCCATCAAGATGCAGGTGCGGTCTTTGGGAAAAACCATATCCAGGTGGTCTGGCGTCGGGAGAAATTTAAGCGCCACGACGCCACGCAGCAGGTTGTGAGATTCTTCCATAGCCAATTGGGCCTGCGGCGCGGGCTGTTCCCCTGCCGGCGCAACCGAGGTCAGGTATTCCGTGATCTGGTCGAGCGTGTGCAGTTCCGCCAGCGCGGCCGTATCTGCTTTGGGCAGTTCAGGGAAACGGGTTTGCAGCGCGCCCAAAATTTCGACCCGCTTGATGGAGTCAATCCCCAGGTCGGCTTCCATGTCCATGCCGGGGTCGAGCATTTCGGTGGGATAGCCGGTCTTCTCGCTGACAATCTCAAGCAGCGCCTGTTTGACGATTTCCACGGCAATGCCTGCTGGGGTCGGAATCGAGACTGTCATTGCCGTAGCTGACTTTTCCGCCGGTTCCGATACCGGTACAGAAACCTGCGCTGCCGGAGCGGAAGCCACCATGTGGTCAACAATCTGTCCCAGGGTGCGCATTTCGGACAGAACGGCAGTATCTGCCTTGGGCAATTCCGGGAAGCGCACCTGCATGGCACCGAGGATTTCGACCCGCTTGATCGAATCAATCCCCAGGTCGGCTTCCATGTCCATGCCCAGTTCGAGCATTTCGGTGGGATAGCCGGTCTTCTCGCTGACAATCTCAAGCAAAGATTGGGTCAGGATTTCAAGGCTGATTGCCAGGACTGCACCAGCCGAGGCCGCAGGTTCTGAAACAGCAGCCGATTCCACCGGGGAATGTCCGTCCTCGCTGAATTTAGCGCCAACCGGTTCTGGCAAAGCGGAGGCGATGGGCTGAACCTCGGTCGGTTTGATGACCGGCAAAACCCCCGGGATATTCTGCAACTGCATCAGGCTGTTGATTAGTTCCGCCTGGCTGTGCAAATACTGCTCGTGCACACGCAGCGTCTCGGCCTGATGCTGGTGGAACTGCGCCATGCTGCGGTCCAGCGTTTGCAGCGCGGTATTGATTTGCTCCAGCGTTTGTTGAGATGAATTGCCGGAGAGCAGGTCAAGTTCCTGTTTGGTGATTTGGCCAAACAGGCGGGTATATTCGCCGTCATTCGACAGGAACTGGTTGTGGGACTTCAACGTCTCTTCCCGCCACGTCTGAAGCCGGTCCGCCATCCGACCCGTTCCAGCCTGGTAAACGGTCTGGGCGGACCTATCAGCCGGGTCCGGAGTCTGAGGCTGCTCAACCGCCGACGAGGACGCCTTCGGCTCCGGGCGGGCAGCAACCAGGTCCAGGGTGTCCTTTTGCGCCACCGCGTTTTCGAAGGCGGTGCGCGTCTTATCTGTCAGGTAAAGCCCGCCATTCAACATAACGCTGATGGCTGATTTCTTCGCTTCGCTAAAAGGTTTAGGCGGCAAAGCGTAAGCATCATACTGGCGCAAGTCCAGGCCGAGAACGCACAGTTGGGCAACGGCCTCGCGAAACTGGCGGTCGCTGTCCTTTTTGGCGTTTGGATTCAAAGCCACCGCGGAATGGGGCTTGCCTTCCAGAATATTTTTTACCAGGTTGGTCAAGACATTCTTGGGGCCAAACTCGACAAAGATGCTGCCGCCCTGGGAGTAAATGGCTTCGATCTCGTCCTTGAAACGCACCGGGTTCAGGATGTGCTCGGTCAGACTCTGGCGGATCTGTTCGGGGTCAGAGGCGTGAGCCTGCCCGGTGGTGTTCGAATAGACGGGTATGCCGGGTTTGTTAAACTTCACTTTCTTGATCGCTTCGGCAAACGGCTTCTGGGCGTGGCCGACCAGCGCTGTGTGGAAAGCCGCCGACACGGGCAGCGCAACGACCGAATATCCTTTTTCAACCAAAACTTTCTGCACGGCAGCAATGGCTGGTTTGGTCCCGGCCAGCACTACCTGGTTGTTGGAATTCCAGTTCGCCAGCGTGATTTCGGGGAAGGCCTTTAATTCCTCTTGCAGCAGCGCTACGTCCCCCTTGACGGCCAGCATCTTCCCGGCGTCAAAGTCAGGGTCGGCAGGCGGGGCCATGGCCTTGCCGCGCGCTTTCGCCAGGGTAAAATAGGCGTCCTCGTTGTAAACACCGGCGGCCCACAATGCAGTCAGTTCGCCAAAACTGTGACCAGCGGTGAAGTCGGCTTTGAAACCGGCCTGCTGTAATAATTTATACAGCCCGGCGCTCAACGTCCCGATCGCGGGCTGGGCGTGCTCGGTGCGAGTCAGGATGTTGGACTGCGACTCCTTCTGAGCGCTATCGAAAGCCGGGACGGGAAAGACCACGCTCGAAAGCGGGCGCAATCCATCGGCGTCGAAGTGAGCGTCCATATCGGCGAAAGCCTGGCGCACCGGCGGGAAGGCGACTGCCAGTTCCCGGCCCATCTCCACGTACTGCGAACCCTGACCGGGGAACAGGGCGACCAGTTTGCCTTGCGGGTCAAGCCCGCTCCGGCGGAAATACACTCCCGCAGGATGTTCGGCGCTTTCCTGACCTGCCTTGGCCTTCAAAAGGTCCACAGCCGCTGCAAGCTGACTCACGGCCTCGCCCTCATTGGCAGCCACAAAACCCACCCGCGCATCGCTGTGCGGAATCGCTTTGGTCGTCCAGGCTAATGCCAGATTTACAAATTCCCGCTTTGCCTGCGGTCTGTGTAGTTTTTCAGACCATCCCTGGCAACCCGTCAGCAGTTCGTCCGGGGTCGGAGCGGAGAGCAGAATAACTTTCGAAGCGGAATTCAGGCGATAGGGTCCGGTATGCTCGCTCTCGTTTTCTTCCAGTGCTACGTGGAAATTGGTCCCACCAAAACCGAAGGAACTGACGCCGGCACGGCGGGCATAGTTGGCGGGTCTCACCCACGGGCGGATCTCGGTATTCAGATAGAAAGGTGATTTCTCGATTTCGAGTTTTGGATTGGGCGTATTGACGTGGATGGTGGCCGGCAACACCTTGTGATACAAAGCCAGAGAAACCTTGATCAGGCTGGCAACCCCCGCAGCCGCCTTGGTATGTGCAATTTGAGACTTCACACTACCCAACGCAATAGTTTGCTTATTGGGGTTGTTTTCAGAGAAAACTTCGTTCAGCCCTTGGAATTCTGCCGGATCGCCGGCCATTGTACCGGTCCCGTGCGCTTCGATTAACCCGACGGTTGCCGGGCTGTAACCGGCTTCGGCATAAGCTCGGCGCATGGCCAAAGACTGTCCGGCCGGACGCGGTGCATAGATGGATTTGAAACGCCCGTCACTGGAAGTGCCAATCCCTTTGATGACCGCGTAAATCCGGTCGTGGTCGCGCCGGGCATCGGCCAAACGTTTCAACATCACCATGCCGATACCTTCCCCCACCATCATGCCGTCCGAATCCTTATCGAAAGGACTGGGGTTTTGGCTTTTAGAGAAAGCCGGGGTCTTACTGAAACAAAGATACGCGCCAATCGAGTTATCCAGGTCAACACCGCCGGTAATCATCATGTCGGCGCGGCCTTCGATAAGTTCACTGGCGGCCATGTGGATGGCGGCCAGCGAACTGGCGCAGGCCGCATCCACCACGCAGTTGGTGCCGCCCAGGTCAAACCGGTTGGCAACCCGGCCGGAAACGATATTCCCTATCGAGCCGGGGAATGTGTTTTCTTCCCAGTTTGGATAGGCCAATTTAATTTTTCCGATAATCTTCTGGGTGTCTTCTGTCGAGATCCCGTAGCTGCGTAAGACTTTTTCCCAGATCGGATATTGAAGACGCGCCATCAACGGAATTACCAGCTTGCTGCCAATGCCCACAAACCCGAGGATCACGCCCACGTTTTCCCGCGCGAACTCCCGTCCTTCTCCGTAACCGGCATCTTCTAGACATTCCTTGGCAACCACAAGCGACAACAGTTGGGTGACATCGGTCGATTCCAGGATATTCGGCGGCAAGCCAAATTCAGCCGGATCGAATTGAATATCGGGGACGAAGGCGCCGCGTTTGCAGTACGTTTTGTCGGGGGCAGCCGGGTTCGGGTCGTAATATTCGTCAATCTTCCAACGCGAAGCCGGGATATCAACAATGGCATCAACCTTGTTGAGGATATTGTCCCAATACTCCTGAAGGTTATGCGCCTGGGGGAAAATGGATGACATACCGATAACGGCAAGCGGGGTAGTCTGTAGTTTTTGTTCCAGAGTCGGTTTTGTGCTTTTCGAGTTAGCTTTCATGGGTATATATCTCCAATGCAGATCAGAATTTCTGCTATATTGAGTAGAGTTGTCTAGACAGGATGATATTTTCCGGGGTTGTCTGTCTTTATAACGCTCTCGGTTGGTTTTAGTTGCGGGAAAGCAGATTGAAGAAAAAATGAAACGCCGGTAAGTTTGGCTTCATGAGACCGAAAACAAAAACAGCCCACCGGTGTCTTGAACTGAACCCCTATAAACGGACACTAAAAGAAAGCACCTCGTGGGATAATCACTCAGGAGGTACTTTTAATATGGCCGGGAAAAAAGGGAGTACGCATTACAAAGCAGAGATCAAGTAACAAGCAGTGCGCATGTTTCTAGAAGGGGGGAAGGCCTATCGAACCATCGCTGAAGAACTAGGGATCTGGAACTCGCAACAGATCGAACGCTGGGTCCATGACTATCGGCGGGAAGGGGAGATGGGGTTGATGAAACCAAAGAGGCGGCCGCGGAAGAAACAGGAGGGGGTAGAGGCTGAATTGGCTCGTTTGCGCGTGGAGAACGAGCTGCTAAAAAAATTCCACGAGGAGTTGCGGAAACTTACCAAGGAAGAGCCCGGCACCGAGTGATCTATCATCATCGAGGGCGCAACCCGGTACAAGGGATGTGTCAGTTCTTTGGAGTGTCTCGCTCTGGTTATTATGATTGGAAAGGGCGTATGACTTACGAGGAACGTGGCTTGTCATACTGGTTATTGGATTGTTGGGAGGCTATTACCTTCGTCCGTTGACTCTGGCGCAGGCAAACCTACCGACAACGAATGCCCCCGTCGTCGTTGTAACGCAACCTGCCGCTATTCCCACAGCCGATCAATCTGCCGCACAGCAAAGCCTGATGGATTCATTAATTCCCAAGGTTCGCCACTTCACAGGCGACCCGAATGCACCCGTGACAATCAACGAGTTTACCGATTTTCAATGCCCTTTTTGCGGACGATTTTTCGCCAGCACAGAGCCCCAGATTGATGAAGCATATATCCAGAGCGGAAAAGTTCGTTTGGGATATTGGAATTTCGCTTTCCTGGGAGATGAATCAACGTGGGCGGCAGAATCCGCCGAATGCGCGGCGGACCAGGATAAATTCTGGGAGTATCACGACATACTCTACGCCAGTCAGTCGGGCGAAAACCAGGGCGCGTTCAACAAAGATAATCTGAAGAAGTTCGCGGAGGAACTTGGCCTGGACACTCAGACTTTCAATGAATGTCTGGATTCTGGAAAGTATACGTCCCTTATACAGGATGATACCAGCACGTCGAGCGCGCTTGGAGTGCAAAGCACGCCGACGTTCTTGATCAATGGTCAGGAAGTCGTTGGCGCGCAACCTTTCGAAGTGTTCCAGCAAACCATTGAGTCATTGCTGAAGTAATGTCTGGATTGGATAAATTTGATATGACAGAATCCAATCTCTTTTCCCGAAAGAAACGATGGGAAATTTTGATGTTGGTGAGCCTCGTTGCAGGTATCCTGTGGACTGTGGTTTCGTGTGTCCCATCGGCGGTTGGCGCACCTTT